>TARA_R110000868_G_scaffold257374_3_pt1 | contig 23761 bp, 25 predicted proteins | sample TARA_R110000868 | Tara Oceans TARA_R110000868 (sample SAMEA4397489) | marine metagenome | biome: Polar Biome; feature: [SRF] surface water layer (ENVO:00010504); material: water (ENVO:00002006), including particulate matter (ENVO:01000060) such as... | depth 5 m | reverse complement strand
AAAAATGCCAAAACAAATGGAGTAAACGAGCATTCGTTTTAAATTGGTGGTTAATAGATACGCAGTTGCTGCTGGGGAAATCATTAAAGCCACTACCAGAATAGCGCCAACAGCATCAAAAGCACCAACTGTGGTTACTGATGAAACCGTCATTAATCCATAATGAATTACTACGGGTGAAAACCCTAAAGATGCCGCTAATCCAGCATCAAAAGTACTCACTTTTAATTCTTTGAAAAAAGCAAATAAAAGTCCGAGGGTTATTAGTAGAATACTTCCAATAATCCACAATGATTTTGGACCAACATCTGTACCCGAAATAATCAATCTATCAAAAGGGGCAAAAGCTAATTCACCCAATAACACAGCATCAACATCTAGATGCACATCATTGGCGTTTTTTGCAATCATAATAACACCAATACTAAATAAAATAGGGAATACTAAACCAATGGCGGTATCTTCTTTTACAAGGCCTGTTTTTTGAATATACTCAACTAAAACGACTGTTATTATTCCTGTTAAAGCTGCTAAAAGTATAAGTAAAGGTGAATTTAAATCTTGTGTGATAAAAAAGCCAACAACAATACCTGGCAGAATGGAATGACTAATGGCATCACTAATCATAGCCATTTTCCGAAGCACTAAAAACGTGCCCGGAATAGCACAGGCCATGGCAACCAAACTAGCAATAAGTTGTATTTCTATTTGTGCGTTACTCATTATTTTCAGTTTGTTGATTGTATAAATTGGATGCCGTTTTGTAACCCTCTTCAGTTAAACTCCAATTGCTTCCTTCTAATGTTACATAATGTTTATCTACTAGTTTCTGAAGGGTGTTTTTCGTGTAACCTTGAAAATTATTTAAGATTTTTATAGTATGCGGATGTGAAATATTATCATGTGTTTCAGCAATGTGAAACATAAAGGCCAAGGTTTTATGCAATTGTAAATCACGACGGTTTTTAATAAAACGTATTTGTTTAAAAAACAAACCACGACTTGGAGAAAAAATAAATGAGAAAATTACAAAAACGCCTGCTACAATAACAATTACGGGTCCAGTTGATAAATTATTTTGACTCGCGCTTATTGCTGTTCCGAAAACACCAGAAAACGCACCAAATAAGGCCGCTAAAAACACCATAACGCCCAAACTATTTGTCCATTGTCTAGCAGCTGCAGCTGGTGCTAATAACATAGCGCTCATAAGCACAACACCAACGGTTTGTAATCCTAAAACGATGGCTAAAACGATAAAAGATGTGATTAGAATATCGATAAATTTGGTATTGAAGCCTAACGTTTTGGTATAATCTGCATCAAAAAGTAGCATCTTAAATTCTTTCCAAAAAAGTAATAAAACAAATAAACATAGACCTGTAACGATGGCCATAAGCCAAACATCACGTTCTACTAAGGTAGCTGCTTGTCCGAATAAATATTTATCCAGTCCAGCTTGATTTGCATTGGGTTGTTTTTGAATGAATGTGAGTAATAACATACCAAATCCAAAAAACAAGGACAAGATTAACCCCAGCGCAGTGTCCGATTTTAAATGGGTTTTTTTGATAATACCACGAATCCAAAAGGTTCCAACTAATCCGCTAACTAAAGCTCCTAATAATAAAACGTTACTGTCTTTTGCGCCTGTAATTAAAAAAGCAATAGCAATACCTGGCAGTGCTGCATGAGAAATGGCATCGCCCAAAAGGCTTTGTTTTCTGAGCACAGCAAAACTACCTAACATACCTGTAACTGCACCTAGAATTGCTGTCCCAAGTGTAATGGTTCTTAGCGTGTAGTCTGTAAAAACTAGATTTATGTATTCTGTTATGTCCATAATTTCTACGAAGGGAGGAATCTCTTTTTGTTTCGCATTGTTTTAATTTTGTTATTCTGAATTTATTTTAGAATCTTAGTTTTACTAATGTAAATTTATTTTCTTTTTATATGTTCATTTTGTCTTGATACAAAATGAACCAAAAAATCATATCAATCTAAGGAAATTCCTTCGGACCACTCGCTTTCGAAAGGAAACGCTTAAAGCTACGCTTTGCGATTTCCTTTCTTCTCTCATTATTTCTGCAGATTGATGATTCGGACTCAGTCCGAATTTGGGATTTGATTTCTGTTATGTTTTTGTTTTATTATTAATTTCTTCAATTTTGCTAACTGCTAACTGCTAACTGCTAACTGCTAACTAATCTATTCCTGCACACTCACTTTATAATTAATACCATAAGTCTTAGTCAAATTATCATCATTAAATATGTCTTTAACTGGGCCTGTGGCAATTTTTTTAACGTTTAAAAAGGTGACCCAATCGAAATATTCGGGAACGGTTTGTAAATCATGGTGTACTACAATAACTGTTTTTCCAGATTTTCGAAGTTCTTTTAATATGTTTATGATTGCTATTTCAGTTGTTGCATCAACGCCTTGAAACGGTTCATCCATAAAATAAATGGATGCATTTTGAACCAAAGCTCGCGCTAAAAATATGCGTTGTTGTTGCCCGCCAGAAAGCTGACTTATTTGTCGGTTTTTAAAAGCTAACATACCAACTTTTTCTAAAGCTTCTAAAGCTTCTTTTTTTTCTTTTTTACCAGGACGTTTTATCCAGCCTAAACTGCCGTAAGTTCCCATCATTACAACATCTAATGCTGTAGTTGGAAAATCCCAATCTACACTTCCTTTTTGTGGTACGTAAGCTACTAAATGACGCTGTTTTTCATAACTCTTGCCAAAAATGGCTACGCTTCCAGCTATGGGTTTTAAAATACCTAAAATAGATTTTATAAGAGTTGATTTTCCTGCACCATTGGGGCCAACGATAGCCATAAGCACACCTTCTGGAATTTCTAAATCGATATCCCAAAGTACAGGTTTGTAGTTGTAGGCTACGGTTAAATCGTCTACTTTTACGGCTATTTTTTGTTCCATTTTTTCATTTCCGCGAAGGCGGTAATCTTATTAATTACTTGAACTTCAATTTAAATTTTCCTATTTACCCTTCCGACTTTCAATTCCTTAGGGAAATTGAAACCCACCTTCCCTAAAATAGGGAAGGAATTATTATATAGTGATATTTTTTCAAAATGAATAAGCTTCCCGTTTTCAATTAGTTTTAAGTTTGGGTAAGCACTGCAAACTGCAACTAAATACTGCCAACTTATTTAAGCGCATTTACAATAGTATTCACATTATATTCAAACATACCAATATAAGTACCTTCAATAGTTCCCACATTTCCCAGTGCATCAGAATAAAGCGTTCCACCAATAATTACATTATGATTTTTTGATTTCACAGCAGCTTGCAACGCTTCAATAGTACGTCTTGGGACCGAACTTTCTACAAAAATGGCCTTTACATTCTTTTCTATGATAAAAGCAGCTAATTTTTGAACATCCTGAACACCTGCTTCGGTTGCTGTTGAAAGCCCTTGCAAACCAACTACTTCGAAATCAAAAGCTTTTCCAAAATAATTAAAAGCATCATGGGCTGTTACTAAAATACGTTGTTCTTTTGGGAGGTAGCTAATAGTGGCTTCTAGCTTATCTTTAAGTGATTTTAATTGCGCTAAATAGGTTGCTCCATTTACTTCAAAAGTTGCTTTTTGCTCAGGAATGGCTTCAGATAATTTTAGAACTATAAATTCTGTAGCCTGCATCCAATAATTTACATTAAACCATATATGCGGATCGTAATTGGATGCAAAATATTCAGAACCTATCAAGGTGTTTTTATCCAAAGCATCAGAAATAGCAATGGTTTTTACGGTTTTCATTTTTTCGAAAACTTCAACTAGCTTACCTTCTAAATGTAAGCCGTTGTAAAAAATAATATCTGCATTTGCAAGTTTAGAAACATCGCCTTCGCTGGCTTTATACAAATGCGGATCTACGCCACTGCCCATTAAGCCTTGTAAATTGATGTAATCACCACCAATATTTTTAACCAGATCTGTTATCATAGATGTAGTGGTAACTATGTTTAGTTTGTTGTTGGATTTCTTTTCGTTTTTACAATTGAAAAGAATTATTGTTATGATTAGGATGCTATATTTTTTCATTGACATATATTATTGATGTAAAATCTTCATTTAAAAGAATTGTATTGTTATTTATAGAAATTTGAGTCATTTTATTTTTACTGAATTGTTTTGAAACTAAAACAGTATTGCCATATTTTAATCCGTGTTGGGCACAAAAATCGAAAAACTCTTTATCATCACTCATTAATCTAGAAATAATATATGATTTTCCTTCTTCAGTATTTGATAGAGCGATTGAAGTATCTATTGTGGTAATTTCACCATTTGAATTAGGAATGGGATCGCCATGAGGATCAAACTTAGGGTTGCCCAAATACTCACTTATTTTATCGGCTAATAAATCAGAAGTTTGATGTTCTAATAATTCGGCTTCTCGATGAATATCGTGTAACGACATATCAAACATTTTAAATAAAAAAGCTTCCCAAAGGCGGTGTTTTCTAACCACATTAAGTGCCATTTGTGTGCCTTTATCAGTAAGTTTTAGTTCTTGATATTTTTCATAGTGCAATAAATCTTTGGTAGCTAATTTTTTAGCCATATCGGTTGCTGCAGCATTTGATATACCAAGTTGTTTAGCAATATTACCGGGTTTGGTATTATTACTGTCGTTTTTATCATTTTTGTAAATAGCCTTTACAAAATTTTCTATTGCTATAGACATTGTTAGTTGCTTAATTAAATATTTAAGCTTGCTTAAATATATTTCAAATGTAACTAAAAATAAATAGGTTTTTATTTTTTATTTTATAAAATTCAATAAGTAAAGGTTTACTGGTATAAAAATTGATGCTTTTTTTGAAACCAATGCTTTATGAAAAAATTAATATTTTTAATAGTTTCAATGTTTTTATTTTCTTCATGTATCCCTTTAAGAATAGCTCCTAATATTAAAACGGATAAAGTGATGGTTGCAAAAAAATTTAAAAGAAAACTACCTAAGCGACATGCTTTTATTTTTGAAGACCCAAAAGATGCTAACGAATTTTACAATTACATAAATACCAAATATGAGTTAAATGATCGAGATGTTGAGTGGAATGTACCGTTTGATGTTGATGGCGAACTTTTTTATTTTTCATTTCATGAAGTTGAAATTCCTACTAAAACATTAAATCTACTTCCAATTTTTATAGATGCAGTTTTAAAATCTGGTGATTCAGATCCAATACTTGAAGATGCATATATGAGTAGAAAAGGCAATTGGTATTTAGCCATTACAGTAGCAGACACAAAAATGAATGATTGTTTAAAGCAAAACTATGTTAAGCGCGAAGCTATTTTGAAATACCTTAAAGCTATGCGCGTTGAGTATTTAAATACCTATAATTATTTAGAAGCCTTATTAAAAAGATGAAATTAATGGCATCCGCAGCCATCATCGCCACCACAAGCTTTTTTGGAAACTGATTTTTTCCAGAAGAATTTTTTAATCAAAAAAATTAAGGCTAGGACAATTGCAGAAAAAACCAATATGTTTTGAATTATGGTGTTCATGTTATTTTAAAAATTGAAATGCTATTAATGCTGTAATATAAGCAATTGCCGTCATAATTACCAATTGTAAAACAGGCCATTTCCATGTATTTGTTTCACGTTTTACAATAGCCAAAGTACTCATGCATTGCATGGCGAAGGCGTAAAACAATAATAGTGAAATACCCGATGCAAACGTAAATAACGGACCGCCTAAAATGGGGTTTACCTCACCTGCCATTCTGTTTTTTATGGTGTCCACATCATCGTTTCCTACGCTATAAATGGTTGCCAAAGTACCCACAAAAACTTCGCGAGCAGCAAAACTACTTACAATGGCAATTCCAATTTTCCAATCGTAGCCTAAGGGTCTAATTGCAGGTTCAATAGCACGACCTGTAATACCTAAAAAGGAATGTTCTAATTTATGTGACGCTATTTTTTGTTGTAATTCGTCTTGGGTCAAATTTTGGGAACTGTATTTTGAAGTTACAATGTCTTCAGCATTATTAAATTGTTCTCCAGGGCCATAAGATGCTAAAAACCAAAGGACTATTGAAATAGCTAAAATAATTTTACCTGCACCAAAAATAAACGATTTTGTTTTTTCAATAACTGTTAAAACCACATTTTTAAAAAGGGGCAATTTATAATTTGGCATTTCAACTACAAAAAATGTTTTACTTTTTATTTTAAGTACTTTGTTTAATAGATATGCTGAAAAAACTGCTGTTCCAAATCCAATAAGGTAAAGTAGCATAAGCGTTAAAGCTTGATATCCTAAACCCAGAATCCTGCCTTCTGGAATAACCAATGAAATGATAATTAAATATACAGGTAATCTTGCAGAACAGGTGATAAATGGTGTAACTAAAATGGTAATTAAGCGTTCTTTCCAACTTTCAATATTACGTGTTGCCATAATGGCTGGAATGGCACAAGCGACGCCTGATATAAGAGGCACTACACTTTTTCCGCTAAGGCCAAAACGGCGCATAATTCGATCCATTAAAAACACCACACGACTCATATAGCCACTTTCTTCAAGAATGGCTATAAAGAGAAATAAAAAGGCGATTTGGGGAATAAAAATAACAATACCACCAAGGCCAGGAATAATGCCCTCAGCTAATAAACTTGTAAAAGCCCCTTTTGGGAGCAACTCTTTTGTCCATTCACTTAAAGAAGCAAAAATGCCATCAATAAAATCCATGGGCACACTTGACCAGTCATAAATGGCTTGAAAAATGGTAAGTAAAATAACACCGAAAATAAGGTAGCCCCAAACTTTATGGGTAAGAACTCTGTCTAGTTTGGCACGCAAATCTTTAGCTTGAGAAACATCAATAGTTTGGCCTTTTTTAAGTACCCCATTTATAAACTGATACCGTTTTATGGTTTCCTTTTGTTGCAAACGTTTTAAATCACTTTTACTTTTTGTTTTAAAATTTGCAACAGCATCAATTTCGTTTCGGTTTGTTTTACCAAAGTTTACATCTTGGGTAATAACCAACCAGAGCTTATAAATTAATTGATTTGGAAATGCTTTACGGAGATTGTCAAAATACGCCTGGTCAATTTCAGAAGCCTTTAAGCACGGTGTAACCGAAATGTCTTTATAGTTGGCAATAAGATTTTTTAAACGATCAATACCTTCATTTTTTCTGGTACTTATTAAAGCAATTTTAGTTTGAAGGTGTTCTTCTAAATAATCAATATCTAACGAAATACCTTTATATCGCATCCTATCAGCCATATTTATAACTAAAAGCGTTGGGATTTCTAAATCTTTAATTTGTGTAAATAAAAGCAGATTTCGTTTTAAGTTTTCAACATCACTTACAACCACAGCAATATCTGGGAAGTCTTTATCATTCTTATTTAAAAGAAGTTCTATAACAACGTTTTCATCAAGAGATGACGCATTTAGGCTATAAGTTCCGGGTAAATCAATAATATGTGCTTTAACGCCGCGAGGTAATTTGCAAATACCATTCTTTTTTTCAACGGTAATACCCGGGTAATTTCCAACTTTTTGGTTTAAACCTGTTAAGGCATTAAAAACTGAGGTTTTTCCAGTATTTGGATTTCCTATTAAAGCGACATTAATTTGCTTACTCATGAGTTACTTTTTCAATTAAAATATGAGAAGCAGTTTCTTTTCTTATGGCCAAATGCGAGCCGTTAATGTTTAAATACATAGGATCTTGAAAAGGCGCCATTTGAACAAGTTCTACGGAATTACCGGGCAAACAACCCATTTCCAATAGTTTTAAAGGAACATGAATAGATGAAACATCAGTAATAATGGCAGTTTCCCCTCGTTTTAAATGTGCTAAAGTGTCTTGCAAGCTTATTTAGATTGATTTTAAAGAAGCAAAAGTAATGTAAAGTTTATAAGTATAAAAGTATAGACGTTTAAAGTTTCGGTATAGATTAAAATATTTGGGCGTTACCCTATCGGGTCGGGCTTTCCGCTATATCTTTTAATTCTGTCATTCCTGCGAAGGCAGGAATCCATAATTAAAAGGATGCCGCTGCAATCCCTAACGCGCCTATCAGCTAAAGGGAGTTTCAAATTCTAAAACAGAGACCTTTTTTCTTAGTGTAATGCTTTTAAAAAAATAGTTGCCGGAAAACTATTTGTTGTATTCTTTTTTTAAATGTTTGATATCGTTTAGGAGTCTGTCGATATCTTCAGATTTTGTGCCGTCGTAAAACCCACGAATCTGCTTTTTTTTATCAATAAGCATAAAGTTTTCGGTGTGTACCATATCGTAAGGGCCAGCCAGTGGATTATCTTTTACGGCCAAATAACTTTTACGTGCTAATTTGTAAATTTCTTTTTTATCGCCTGTAACTAAATTCCATTTTTTATCATTAACACCTTTTTTAATTGCGTATCGTTTTAATTGTGCAACCGTATCAATTTCTGGAGTTACTGAGTGTGAAAGTAGCATAATGGCATCATCATTTATAATCTCCTTTTGTATTTCCACCATGTGGTCTGTCATAATTGGGCAAATGGTTTGGCAGGTTGTAAAAAAGAAATCGGCCACATAAATTTTATTCTCATAATCCTTTTGGGTTATGATTTTTCCATTTTGATTTGTAAATGAAAAATCAGCAATTCGATGATATTTTTTTTGATGCTGAATGGTGCTATCAACCAGTTCTGTACTAACCTGTGCAGGTGCATAAATAGGTAATGGTTGGTAGGTATTTAAAGTGCTATATATAATCACGATTATTACAATTGAGATCAAGCCAAATACGATAGCAAACTTTTTATAATCTTTAAAAAATGATAGCATTACATATAATTTTTTACAAAAATACAATGAAATTTATGTTTGAAGAATGGTATTGAAACATAAATTCATGTTAAAACCAGTGACTACAAGTAATAGTTTTTTTAAACTTGGTTTAAAAGCTTACTTTTGTGCGATTATAAAAAAATTGTAGATGTCGGTATTTTTAATAAAAGGAGCTCAGCTACTATTGAGCCTTTCAATATTAGTTGTTTTGCATGAGCTAGGTCACTTTATTCCAGCTAAAATATTTAAAACAAGAGTAGAAAAATTTTACTTATTTTTTGATGTAAAATTTTCACTATTTAAGAAGAAAATAGGTGAAACTGTTTACGGTATAGGCTGGTTGCCACTTGGAGGTTACGTTAAAATTGCAGGTATGATAGACGAAAGTATGGATACCGAAGCCATGAAAGAAGAACCAAAACCATGGGAGTTTAGATCTAAACCGTCATGGCAGCGTTTAATTATTATGTTAGGTGGTGTTACGGTTAATTTTATTTTAGCCATAGTTTTATTTATATTAATGTTAGCAGTTTGGGGAAATAACTATACTACAAAAGATGGGGCAAAGTATGGCTATGGAGTTACTAAAACACTAGAAAATTATGGTTTTCAACAAGGCGATAAAATAATTTCTATAAACAATGACCCTATAGAAGATATTACTATTCCTATTAACAAGTATTTAATGTTTAGGGATGTTGATAACGTTAAAGTAGAACATCCAAATGGTACTATTGAAAAAATTAAATTACCAGAAGATATAGGTACTCAATTGTTTGAAGCGGGAGACTTGCCAGCGCTGGAAGCACGTTATCCTTTCAAGGTTGATTCAATTGAAGCTGAATCGCCAGCTGAAAAGGTAGGGATGCTTCCAGGAGATGAGATTATATCAATAAATGGACAAAAAGTTGAATATTTTTCTGATTATAGTTATGGAGTGAAAAACAGCACTAAAAAAGAAATATCATTGCAGGTTAAAAGAGATAATCAAAAACTTGATTTGGTTATTACTCCTAACGAAGAAAACAAAATGGGCTTCTTTAGAATCCCTACCGATGAAGATTACTTGACACTTAATACCAGAGAATATACTTTTTCTGAAAGTATAACAGGAGGATTGAGTCAAGGTTATTGGGAGGTTAAAGATTACCTAGCACAGTTTAAGTATATTTTTACTAAAAAAGGAGCAGCACAAATTGGTGGATTTGCAGCCATTGGCAACATGTTTCCTGCAACTTGGAACTGGCATGCCTTCTGGTATTTAACTGCTTTTCTATCAATTATGTTAGGGGTTTTAAATTTATTGCCTATACCAGCTTTAGATGGCGGTCATGTTGCGTTTTTACTTTATGAAATGGTTTCTGGCAGAAAACCGGGAGATAAATTTATGGAGTACGCACAAATGGTTGGATTCTTTATCTTAATAGCTTTAGTTTTATTCGCAAATGGTAATGATATTTATAAAGCTGTTTTTGGATAAAAATTTTAAAAATTAAGTTTGCAGTAAATAAAAATATATATATATTTGCGCTCGCTTAAGCGAAAACACATTCCTTCTTAGCTCAGTTGGTTAGAGCATCTGACTGTTAATCAGAGGGTCCTTGGTTCGAGCCCAAGAGAAGGAGCTCAGTGATAGAAAGCCATTCAAGAGATTGAGTGGCTTTTTTCTTCCCATTAAACCGGCTTTAGTACAACATATATAAGGGTTTTACTCATTAATATAACCATAGCGAAATGCATATTCTTGTTTTTAAACAAATGTTTAAGGTCTAATGGATTTCTTGATGTGTGGGCTCTTGTCTACCTAACTATAATGAGTTCGGTAACTATCCAATTTGACTACCATTGGTAAATCAGGTAGATAATTTTGATAGACAGTCGCTTTATTTGCCTCTTCCATAAAAATGATAGATTAAATAAATAGTACACAGTCGTCACAGTTCTTTACTTCACCGTAGTATGTTTCTCGATATTTATGCATGGTCTTAATTGGTAGTCCCAAAAAATATCTTTTTATAGAGGTAACCTTTGTAGTGAGTTCTCCCATATTCATACTGTAACGTTTTTCTGTTTTCGTTCTTCTTTTGATGTATAAAAATTTCATTTAATAAATTTTGTTTATTATAATGTAACGCATTCAGCCTCTTAAACTATTAAATAACGTTAAGGTTTTGTTATTTCGTAAAAGCACTATTTTCAATTGTAAGTTTTCAACCAGATGTTTTACATCTAATTGATAAATAGAATATTCCCATCAAACGACCTATATTTTCAGCTTATACGTTAATAGATATTAGTTTGTTCTTATCCTAATAATAAGATTTAATTAAACTATCTTTATATTGTATTATTTATCTGTTGATATTAATTATCCATTCGCAACACTTTAGCGAATCTCTGAGGCTTTCTTCTTAAGCCCTTATTTTGATTAACGAAACGCTAGTGGCCAACTTAATGCTTGATTGCTAGTAAGTAACTATCTAATAGTGATTTTAATCTTACGCTTTGCTCATGTCATTACTCTGCAAATCGTTTCAATTTAAAAAATATGACTTTTTTAAAAATGGGAGTTATTGGAACTTCAAAAAAAGAAGATGAAAGGCGTGTGCCCATTCATCCAGAACATTTAAAACGGCTTCCGGAACATATTAGAAGACAGCTTATTTTTGAGAAAGGTTATGGTAAACCTTTTAATATAAGTGATGAAGAAATTAGCAGTCTAACTGGAGGAATAGCGACCCGAAGCGATATATTATCAGACATTGGATCCGTCATAATCGCGAAACCTATTTTATCCGATTTAGGAGCATTGAAGGATGGAGGTATTCTTTGGGGGTATCCCCATTGCGCCCAACAAAGGGAAATTACACAAACGGCCATAGATAAAAAACTGACCTTGATTGCTTTTGAAGATATGTACGTATGGCATCCTAACGGACAAATGGGAAGGCACACATTTTATAAAAATAATGAAATGGCTGGCTATTGTGCGGTTATACACGCGCTTCAACTAAAAGGCATTGATGGTCATTATGGAAACCAACGAAAAGTTATCATTTTTAGTTTTGGTGCAGTAAGTAGAGGTGCTATTTACGCTTTAAAAGCACATGGTTTTAGAGATATTACGATTTGTATTCAAAGACCAGACCATGAGGTTAGAGAAGAAGTGTTAGATGTGAATTATGCGAGACTAAGAAAAGGAAATGCCGGCGAGCCTCGATTGATTGTTGTGGAGCACGATGGTTCAGAACGACCGTTGTTGGATTTAATACATGAATCTGAAATCATAATAAATGGAACATATCAGGACACAGATGATCCCATTGATTATGTAAAAGAAAATGAAAAATCTATGCTCAAACCTGGAACCTTAATTATAGATGTGAGTTGTGATGAAGGCATGGGATTTTATTTTGCAAAACCTACCACTTTTAAAAATCCACTTATAGCAATTGATAACATTGATTATTACGCCGTAGATCATACACCAAGTTATCTTTGGGAAAGTGCTTCCAGATCCATTTCAGCCGCATTAATTGTGCACCTTCCATTTGTGATATCTGGTAGTGAAAGCTGGAATGATAATATGACCATTAAAAATGCTATAAATATTGATAAAGGTGTCATTGTAAAAGACACTATTCTTAGATTTCAGAATCGTAATAAGGAATATCCGCACCTGCCAAAATCAAGAATTGAATCATTCAAAAGATGCTAATGAACTATAGGTTTAAATATCATAATTAAGGTCATTTTCTATGTCACACTATTCATTTATCTTGAAAAGAGAATAATTGTAAATATTGAAATCCATGGCAAAAATAAGCAAAGTATATCTTCAGGACATTCCAGAGTTTGTTGATGTAAGTGATAATAGTATGAATACAATAACTGTGATTACAGAAATTATTTTTCATCCTTTGGACGTAAAATTAGACATGGAATATCAGCTCTATTTATTTGTTTATGACATACACGGAAAAAAAGATATTCCCATTTTAATTGCTAACTGGGATGAGAGTGAAATACGTAGAATCTTAAAAAAACAAGGAAGAGATGATTTTCTTAGTAAAGAAAGTTTTTTAATAAAATCAAATGGTGGTAAAAACAATAAACTTACTGTAGAAAAGCAGATGACTTTAAAATTGGGTAAGAGAACGGATAACACTTCTGTATTTGCTAGAAATTTTCAAGTTTTCGCAAGCCTTATTCCTGCTATAAATAAAGCGTCTGCGAGGTCTGAAATTTTTGAATCTAAGTTGGTGTTTAAATAAGATGATATCTAAAAAAAACATTTAAGTCAAAAGTTAAAGACTAACACACTCATATAATTTATATACGAATGAAAAAACTACTCATAATACCAATTGTAATATTGGTTTTAAACTGTTCAAATATGGATAACAAGACTACAACAGAACATAATTTATCAAGTAAAATTGAATATCAAGACAAAGTAAATAACAAAATCTATTTTGAAAGTGAAGCTTATAAAATGATATTATTTGCTATGAAAAAAGAGCATACATTAAAACCACATTCGGCTCCAATGGACACGCCATTATTAATTCTTGAAGGACAAGCCAAAATCACAATAGATGATAAAGAATACGTTTTAAATTCTGGTGAATCTATTGTATTACCAAAAAATATGCTTCACGGCGTATATCCTATTACTGATGTAAAATTTGTTTTAATGAAATAGTGTCTACGAATCTAAAAATAGTATTTCTCCAGAAACATTGCAGGTCTCTTTTAGGGTATTATAAATAGTGCCGAATTTCTGAAGATTTTTATGCAACAATTTTAGATTTAATCTAGGATCTTCACTTTTAATAAGAATTCGGTATTTGATTGTAACTAGTTTTGTTGGTTTTTCTTGGCGTTCTCCAATGACTTCTATTTGGGCGTGTTCATAATCGAATTTCAAGGTGTTAGAGAACCGTTCAATATTTTTTAGACCGCAGGCAGCAAATGCTCCTAACAATAATTCCGCAGGATTAGGTAGATGGTTTTGGTCATCTTTAATACCAAAGGAAACAGTTGTTTGCTTTGAGGTGAATGTTGCTTGTTGATGCGCAACCACATTTCCGCTTACAGTGTAATTTATGTTTTTAATGAACATGTTTAGTGTTTTTTTATATATTGTTGTGTATTCCCACTTCTATTTTCTTCCAAATTGTTTTTGCTGTGGCACAAACTTTATTTGTTCCTTCAATTTTTATGGTGTGCATGAATGATTTATTTTCTGTATGGTTTTTAGTTAAAGAAACGATTGTTTGACCATAATGTGCTTCTGAAATGAATCTGCCATCTATAAAGTACAAATAATAATTATCAATAATTTCGTCAGGAACTGACTCAACCGCCCATTGTAAGTATCGAATATTATTAACATGCTTATTCATGTCAGTATCAAATCTACTGATATTGAATTTTAATTCAACATCAGCGTTTTCAATGGCTTTAATTTTTTTAGAAATATTATAATCAATGCTTTCTTTACTACAGAAAGACCATTTTTCTTTTATGTCATCAAATATTTTGGCAGGTCTTCTTTTTTTAATATCGAAAAAAACCCATAAGTCCCTTGCTCTACCAATGATATTATTTTGTTCATCATAAATAATGTTTTCTCTGAATCCCTTAACAGTCGAACATTTTGATAACCAAGTTCTAATCGTAATTTTTTCTTTATAATTGGGATACCGCTCCATTTGTAAAACCCCAGACATTAAAACCCATCCAACATTTTGTGCTTCTAATTGATATAAACTATGGTTTATAGAATAACAATGTTCAGCTGCTGTTTCTTCTAATAAAATCAAGATGCTAGTTGGCGTTGCCATACCAGATTTATTCATCTCAAAATATCTTAATTCAAATTGTTTATCGAAATAGTTTTTAATCATCTTACTTTTCTTTATTTGTACATTTCTTTATGATGGTTATTGCATCAAAAACAAACCTCTTAAAAAAACTTTATTAACTATATGAGAAATAAGGGTAACTCATAACGCTTAATTTTACTGGATATAAGAAAGTTGTGTTCCTAATTATAAATTTTTAATAGTCCTATATAATTAATTTTTCAAATTAAAAAACGCCTTTAGTACATTTACTTGAAAGTCTCCTACAGCAGATAGATTAGGACTTGCATTTATCAAAACAAGTCCGTATCCCAAATGCGACAATTTACAATCTTGAATAATCTCTTGCTTTAAAGCACTATAAATAGGCATAAAGTGTTTTCGGGTACCAATACCTGAAGATTTTGCTATTTTAACTGCCATTACAATGGCATCTGAGATTTGTTTTGGTGATAATCCTTTATTTAATAAGTCACTTGCCAAATGCGTCATTTGTAGACTATAATAAAAGGCCATGAAATTATTAAAAGTATTAGTATTGTCAGATCTTCCAGTATATATCGTTAGTTCCATAGTATTTTCATTTAAAATTTTTTTTATTATAGACCTTTTGTATAATCAAAAACCATTCTTTTGAAGGTTTTAAAATCACTTGTAAACGTATCCATTAGTAAAAAAATATGACGATGTTTTTCTCGGTAATCATTATCGGCCAATCCTTTTTCTCCTTGTTGTATTCTGGATAATAGTTTCTCGTGCTCAACAATCCTATCTTCTAAATCGTCAAATAGGTCGGTGTAGATTTTATCAAGATCTTTTAACATCTTTATATATTCTGGATTATTATTGTTTTCTAAAGAATTTTTATTTTTTAATAAGTTGTCAAAAAACTTAACCTCGTGTTTCCAAAAGGCAATGCTGTTTAGCCATTCTATACTTTCAAAGTGTAAAACGTCTAGCCCAGCGCCCAATAAAAATTGCATTTTTGGATTTGATATTTTTATTTTCATAATAGTATGTTTTTATAATTATTATATATTGTTTTTAGTTATCTCTCAATTTTATTTCTGCCAAATGAAAGTATCACAGAATTTAACTTTCAAAAGAACCTTTTGGTATCATGTGAAATCCCATTTTTATTGGGATTTTCTGTATTTCGGTTATTGGTATTAATTTAGAGGTATGTATAGTGAACTCCCTAGGTAAGATTTCAAAGTCGATATGTACATTCTTAATGCCTTTCAATTCCATTAATTTAGTGAGTATTGTTGTAAGATGACGTGTTTTTTTTGCATCGGTAGCGAATACTTTTCCATCTTCTCCAGGTATAATATTTTCAGTTAATAGGCTCATAATTTATAAATTTTTAGGGTCTGCTTGCAGGTTCTTTATCGCTTAAAACTTGCAATTTTTTAAATAGTTCTTCTTCTTCTTTTGTAAGGTGTTTTGGTAGATTCACATTTAGTTTTACCAAAAGGTCTCCATAAGTACTTGGTTTATTGTATTTGGGCATGCCCTTACCTTTTAACCGAAGCGTTTTTCCAGTGTCACTTTCTTTAGGCACAGTGACATTTAGCTTACCTATAAGTGTTGGCACTTCTATTTTTCCGCCCAAAATGGCGGTATATAAATCTACTGATACTATGTGCATTAGATTATCAGCTTTTCTTTGAAATCGAGGATCTGGTTGCACTCTTAAAATGATATGTAAGTCGCCTCTGTTTCCGCCTTGTACTCCTGGTTGCCCTTTACCTTTTATTTTTAATTGTTGTCCATCATAAGACCCTGGTTTTATATTGATTCTTAGATTTTGATTATGAATTTCAAAAGTCCTTCTACTCCCGTGATAGGCTTCCAGAAGTGTTATGGGCATTTCAGCTTGAATATCGCCACCAGCATGCGCCGCTTGTTGTCCTCTTTTAGATTGCCTACCATCGCCAAACATAGTTTCAAAAAAACTAGAAAAATCTTCTCCGGTAGTCTGCTGACCGTAAAAACTTGATGGGTCGCCTTGATTATACCGCTTTTGCTGGCTTTTTTGTTTTGCATAGTCTCGCCAATCATCTCCCGTGTGCTGATAGGCTTCCCAGTCTGAACCTAAAGTATCGTACTTTTCGCGTTTTTCTTTATCACTTAATACACTATTTGCCTCATTAACTTCTTTGAATTTTTCTTCGGCATTCTTGTCATCAGGATTTTTATCTGGATGGTACTGAGCGGCCAATTTTCTATATGCTTTTTTAATGTCTTTTACTGAGGCAGTCTTGCTAACTCCTAATATTTTATAATAATCCTTATAGTCCATTTATAAATCATCTTTTAATAGATAGTATATCTATTGAATACACTAGCTTTTAGTAGTTTTCTAGCGTTATCTAGAAGTTGTTTAGCATCTGGAATACTTAGACCTCTTACTTCGGCAATTTCTGTTAGAGTAAGATGATGTTTTGTAAAAAGCTCATATACATTTCGAGTTTGCAATGGTAAATTGTGCAATACAAATTGCACGTGTTTATCAATCTGGTCTTGGTGTAAGGTCTCATCTATTTTTTTTATGAGTTCCCCTTCGTTATTTTCAATAAACACGTCTTTTATTGTGTAGGGATTTTGGTGATAAGAGATATCTGCTAATTCTTCTTTCATAATGAGATCTCCATCACTTTCGGCTGTAAATTTTTCTTCCATTTGATCCCATTCTTGTTTTGAATAGTCATCTATATTCTGAAAGAATAAATCGTCAAATTCTTCTTCGGTGATAGCATCATCTAGTAGTTCGTTGGTCTTTTTATAGAGCCAAACGTAGAACTCATCTTCATTTGTTATATTTTCAATATGGTCGTAGGTTTCAATAAATAACTGATCTATAAAATCATTAGGAACGTATTTGTTCTTCGGAAAATGATTTTTCTGAATAGCCGTTTTAATTCTTTTGATGATATAGGGCCGTATGTCGGGTATCACATCTAGGAGTAGTTTATTGAATGCAACTTTGTTTTCATCATTCTTAAACTTAATCAATTCGGAAAGTGTTTGCTTTATGGTGATGCGAAGTTCTTTCCGAATCTTGTAATATGTAGTCTGATTTTTCATAGGTCTCATTCTGTTGTTTTTAATAGCAGATATAAAGATGGGCATATATGAACCTAAATGAAATGACCTACGTCAGTCATTTTCATTTAAAGTAGATACTAAATGATTGGAAATTTCAGAATTAAAACAGAAAGAGCAAAGCGTTTAAGATATGACTGATCTAGGTCATAGGTAAGATTAACTTATAAAAGTTCCTTTGTCATTAAATGAACAACTAAGTCTTAAAGATTTGGCAGTAAATATTTTACAAAAAATTAAACTATAATCTGAATCTAATTAAGAAATAGAATCCCTGTGAGAGGTTTGTCGTATATAGTTATAAGCATACTTGTATTAACTTGGTTTATAAGCTTCTTTGTTTACAGCGCAGGAGGTTTTATCCATATATTGTTAGTTTTAGCATTAATGGCTATATTACCTACACTTGCTGGAGCTAAACGTTTGTAGCTTTTATAGCTCCTAAAAATAATAAAATCATGATTCAAAAAATAATGGAGAATTATAATTTAAAACACTAAAACTGACCTAGGTCAGTTCTCGTATTGAAAAGCATACGTATATTGCAGTATAATTAAGATAACAAGTTCTTTGATAATATTAAATTAAAATATAGGTTCTTGGATAGTGATATCCATTTAATTTTGGAGTTACTAAATGTATTTTAAGTCTTGTGTTTTATGTTTCTAGGAATAGAGATACTAAAATGGCAAGCCCTCTCAAATTACATTTAATACCTTCAAGGAAATCGAGAAGTTGAAATCTCTCGATTTCTTTAAAAAATGACCTCCTAAACTGTAAAGTAGAAGAGGCCCTATGAAGTAGTTGGCATTTTTCTTAAAAAAACCATTTGTGAAAACGTCTAGATATAAAAGTTTTGACGAATTGGAACTGATAGAAAAAAAATAACACCTTCATAAAAAACGGGAAGCCTAATAGGCTTCCCGTTTTTGTATTTAAACCAATTCTTATTGTTATATCGTTTCAGAAATTCGTCAAAATCTAAAGGTTTCGTCCCTATAATTATCCGGAGTGCTCAACCTGATAATAAATTATAGGTGATTGATATTCAATAGTGAAATGGGTTCTTTGCGTCGAACACACTTTAAACACCCTTAGTTCTTACAAATTAATAACTACTTAACATAGGCTCTATATTCGCTAACAAACTACTTTCCCCGCGAATAATTAAACAATAATTTTCATTTTTCAACGCAGTTAAATAACTATTAATCTCTTCAGTATTAATTCCCAGTCCTTTAAATATTCCTATAAGACCTGTGGGTAATGAGGCAAGTTCTCTTTCATTAATTTTATTAATGAATGTTGGGGTCAAATGACCTGCAATAAATAAGGTGCCAATCTCGGCATTATGGAAGTACCCAAATTGAAATTGCTTGCTTAATACAGCACTTAATTGCTGTTTTATATTGGCTATTATTTTTTTAAGTTCTTTTTTGGTAATCGTTTTATCGGTAGTAATCTGACCCAAGATAGATAACTGAAGTGATGTATTATTTTTTTGAGCAATATTGTTTAATACTGTCTCTATTTGTGATAAGCTTTGAAATGTTCTTATAACAAACAATTTTTGTTGTGTGTTATGTTTTTTTGAAGACATTGTATAAATATTAATTTAGTTTTAACGTACCGCTAAATTAATAGTAACATTCCTTTCTTTCAATGACGTGGGTCAACCTGTCTGGTTTTATCCAAAAAGAGCAATATCTTCTAAGCTTTTTTTGTCTTCAATAATAATTTCTCTATGCGAACCAATGCTTATTAATGCTTCATCCTTAAAATCGGTTAGCATTCTAGTAGCAGTTTCAGCAGCTGTGCCTATAAGACTTGCTAAACCTGCTCTTGAAATACTGATGCCTTTATTCTTATAATTATGAAGAATTTTATTTTTAGATAAATCCAATATTACTTTTGCTAAACGTTGTCTAACAGTGGAAAAGGCCATAGTTATGAGTTGTTCTTGCAGATCAATGAGATCGTTAGAAATCATGGTGATGAATTTATTTGAAATTAACTTATCACCAAATAGCAAGGTTGTAAAATCAGCTTTAGGAATCTTAAAAACTTCTGCTTGCTCTAGAACTGTTGCAGTATCTCTATAGGTACCTTTATCAGTTAGTAAAGATAATTGCCCTACAAATTGTCCAGGTCCAAATAAACCTGTTACCAAAGATTTACCAGATTCCGTAGTCTTAAATGTTTTTATAGCGCCTTTTTGTATAAAGTAAAGTGTATGTGCAACATCTCCCTCCATAAAAATAAAGTCTTTTTTATTAAATGTTACAATCTTACGATCTTCGGAAAGACTTTCCATACCTCGTTGTACCGATACCTCATTAAAAAATTGATTAATACCTTCAATATCCTTAGAGAATTCTTTTTTAAGGAAACTATGTTTTTTAAGTCTTGAGGCAACAGCATCTAATAATTCGTTTTCTTCAAAAGGTTTAGTAAGATAATCATCAGCGCCTAGGTTCATCCCTTTTCTAACATCTATTCTTTCTGTTTTAGCGGTTAGGAAAATAAAAGGCGTACTAGCCATTGTTTTATCTTTACTTAAATAAAGTAATACATCGTATCCATTTAGTTCTGGCATCATAATGTCACAGATAATAATATCTGGTTGTGTACGCATCGCAACTTCAAGCCCTTTCTTACCATCTTCTGCTGTGTAAACCTCGTAGTTTGCCAATTCTAAGATTTCTGCCGTATTTTCTCGCACATCTTGGTGGTCTTCTATTAAAAGTATTTTTGTCATCGTTTTTTTATTTACTCGATAATCGAGATTTAAATGCTCCGAGGCTTGCCTCGATATTATTAAAGTCGTTTCCTTCCGAATGCCTCGTGAGCTTGCCCCTAGGTAGTTGATTTTGGTTTTGGCCACTTGATTAAAAAAGTTGTGCCTTTATTTATTTCGCTCTTAAAATCAATAGTACCATCCAGAAGGTCTACGTATTGTTTTACAATATTAAGACCTAAACCTGTTCCTTGAATATTCTGTGCATTTTTTGCTCTAAAAAAACGCTGAAACAGCTTCTCCTGTTCGTCCTCTGGAATACCAATACCTTGGTCTTGAACTTGAAGCGAGACAAACAGGTCGCTTTCTTCAATTGTAATAAGGATATCTGTGTTTTTAGGAGAATATTTAATGGCATTAGATAGCAAATTCATTAAAATGGTACTCACTAATTTTGGATCAAGATCTAGTAAAATAGGATGGTTTGGTGATTCTAAAATGATATTTTTTCCAATCTTTTTCGTTGTCGAAACGTCTGCAATAAGTGTTTTAGAAAACTGGACAAAATCAAACAATTGCTTCTTCGCTTCAACCTTTCCTTCTTCCAACTTGCTGAGGGATAAGAAATCATTCAAAATAACGACCAAGTGCTTCACGTTTTGTTTGATTTGAGCCACATATTTATCAAGTTTTGGTTCCTTACCAATTTCATTTTGCTTGCTTATAAGGATAGCTGAGGTCTGTATGGCGCTTAAAGGTGTTCTAAATTCGTGTGACGCCATAGAAACAAATCGTGATTTCAATTCATTGAGTTCTTGTTCTTTTTTTAAGGCATTTTTAGCAACGCTTTCAATTTTCTTTTGTGCGGTGATATCGCTATAAACAAATAAGGCGCTCGATATAACAGCATTCTTATTAAATAATGGAATGGTATTTACAGAGAAGTATTGTTTTTTGTAGGTTATTTCAAAACCAAGATGCGCTCCCGCAATCGTTTTTACAATATCCTGTTTTAGTTTTGTTTTTTGTATTTCGGAAAAGATGGCGATGTCATCAATAGTTGTATTTTCAAAATCCATTTTGTCTAGCCCTAATGGTATAATAGCTTCGCCTTCTATAAGTAGCATTTCAAAATTTGGGTTAAAAACTATGATAAATCCATTAGGAAAGTTCTTGGCAATTGCCGAGGATAATGATTTACTTGCAATAGCACTTTGCTCAGCCTCTTGCGTTTCTAGTATTTGGTCTTCGAGACTTAAATTAGAGGCTACTAATTTTTGAACGGTAGTGGTTAGTTCGCTAGTTCTGCTAGCCACTTCTTTCTCTAATTCTTCAGAGTGTCTTTTTAGTTTGGCTTGACTATGGTTTAGTTTTTTTTCTATTTCTTCTCGCTCCGAAATATCAATTATAAAAGCTATTACAACTTGTTTTTGCTTTATTATTGTTGGTGTTAAACTTATTTCTAATGGAAATAGAGAACCATCTTTTTTTAATCCCCATAACTCAAGGTTCTTACCCATTCGTCTTGCTTTTGGTTTTACGATGTAGCCTTCTCTATGGCTTTTATGGTTTATTTTGAATTTATTCGGGATAAGATTTTCTATATTATGGGCTATGAGTCCATCTTCATTATAACCAAAAAGTTCTTCACTAGCTGGGTTGGCTTTAATAATGATGCCATCTGCATCAACTACTAAAATACCTTCCACAGCGGATTGAAAAATACCTTGAAAAAATTCTAGACCTTGTAATTCTTTATCCATATTGACATAAACTCATGCATCTTACAATATAGACTATTTAAAATGGGATAAATCATATTATTTGTTTGATTTTCAATTATTTAAAAATACTGACCTACGTCATTTCAATTTGTAGTTTGTGTCTGTATTTTTGTTTTTATTAATACTGATAAATCGTATAAAAATGGTGCATATAAAGAAAAAATTAAATCCAATAAAAACAGAAAGTATAGATGAACTTATTTCGGTGCTCAATAGTTGTGAAATAGACAAAACAGAAAATTGCTATTTAAATGTGATGAGGCGCGTAAATATAACTTTTGTTGAGTGGGAACACTATTTCAAATTCAGCGACGAGAAACCTCAAAGAGTTAGTTTATCCAAGACGGATGATTATGAATTGCTTTTATCATGCTGGGAAAAAGGGCAAGAGGGACCAATTCATGACCTTGATTCTGAAGAGGCGTGGATTCATCCAATCTGTGGAAAATTTATTGAAGAGCGTTATAAACTGTCTAATAACAAGCTAGAGCAGGTAAGCTCCATTCAATTAACTCCTCAAAGTTATTCTTACATGCAAAAATCGAAGACCATATATAAATATATTAATGTTTATAACGCCCGATCTGTATGTCTCCACTTATATTCTAAACCAGTAAAAGTTTGGACAGAGTACGATAAAGTAACAGGACGAACTAACATGGTAGAACATCAATACGACTGAATTTTTAATCAAGATTAATATTAAGGTTGGATGAATAATTACTCATCTGTAATAAAAAACAATAATGGAAACAATACAAGAAAAAGAACAAATTACCACAATGCCTAGAATAGGGGATGAAGCTCCAAAATTTAAGGCAGTAACCACACAAGGAGCTATTAATTTCCCAGATGACTATGCAGGAAAATGGGTGATTTTATTTAGCCATCCAGCAGATTTTACACCTGTTTGCACTTCAGAATTTATAACATTCGCCAGTCTTGAAGATACCTTTGAGGAAGCAAACTGTAAACTCGTTGGACTATCTATAGATGGTTTATACAGTCACATAGCTTGGTTACGTACCATTAAAGAGAAGATTGAATTTAATGGTATGAAAAACATAGAAGTCAAATTTCCTTTAATTGAAGATATCACTATGGAAATTGCCAAAAAATATGGCATGGTGCAGCCTGGTGAAAGTAAAACACAAGCGGTTAGAGCTGTATTTTTTATTGATCCAGTAGGTATGGTTAGAGCCATTATATACTATCCATTGAGTTTAGGTAGAAATTTTGATGAGATTTATAGAGCACTTATTGCTATGCAAACTGCCGATGCATTTAATGTAGCCACTCCTGCAGATTGGAATCCTGGTGACGATGTTATTATTTCACCAGCAGGCTCTTGTGGTGTTGCAGAAGAAAGAATGACTTCTACGGATGAATTAGATTGTAAAGACTGGTTT
>TARA_R110000868_G_scaffold358584_2_pt1 | contig 23768 bp, 13 predicted proteins | sample TARA_R110000868 | Tara Oceans TARA_R110000868 (sample SAMEA4397489) | marine metagenome | biome: Polar Biome; feature: [SRF] surface water layer (ENVO:00010504); material: water (ENVO:00002006), including particulate matter (ENVO:01000060) such as... | depth 5 m | reverse complement strand
AGCCGCTAAAATCGCAATGAAGCAAGCCGAGCAAAAAGCAGCTGACGTAGCTGAAGCTAAAGCAGTAGCTGAAGCTGAAGTATCAAAAGCAACCGCCCTCGAAGCCGAAAACATCCGCGTCAAGACTGGCGTACAAACTGGCGTAGAAGCTCTTATGGCTGACGTACAGAAGCAACTTAACGAGAAAGATGCTAAGTTCGAAGAAGTTATGGCTAAGTACGGCAAAGACCTCGAAGAGAAATCAGCTGAAATCACTGCTATGCAAAACAGCAAGAAAAGCTTCGGTGACCGTTCTGGCGCTGGCGACATTTCTAAGTTTGCTAAAGAGTTTATGACTGGCCACATGCTAGGCGTAATGACTGGCAAAGGCTGGGATACTAAGTATTCTCAGGACTTGTTCGAAAAAGCTGGCGTAAACTACGCAGCTAGTGCTGGTGATATTGCTCAAGGCGTTTCTACTCAAATCGAGAAAGAAATCATGCTTGAACTGAAACTGGCTCAAGCTTTCCGTGAGATTACTATTAACTCGCAAACTCAAGTATTGCCAATTCAGACTGACGCACTCCCAGCTACTTGGGGCTCTAATACTGCCGCCGCTGGTAACTTGACCAACCGCCCACAGGTTACAGGCAACCAGTACAACGCTGCTCAGGTAATTCTGAAAGCTAACCGTCTTGTTTCTACTACTTTCATGGATAATAATATCGATGAAGAAGTACTTGTAAACTTGATGCCTATGCTGATTGATTCTGTTGCTCGTGCTCACGCTCGTGCTGTAGACAACGCAATCATCAATGGTACTTCTGGCGGCGCTGAAGGCTTTAACGGCTTGGAAGCTCTTGCTGGTACTAACAGCGTTGCTGTTCTTAACTCTACTGCTAGTGCTGATGTTGCAGTTACTGCTGCTGAGTTCCTTGCTGGTCGTAAGTTGATGGGTAAGTATGGCATGATGCCTTCTGACCTCGTTTATGTCGTATCTCAGGCTCGTTATTATGATCTGCTTGCTGATCCAGCTTTTGCTGACATCACTGACGTAGGTTCTGATATTGCTACTAAGATCACCGGCATGGTCGGCGCTATCTATGGCACTCCAGTTGTTGTATCTGACCAGCTCGAAACTGAAGCCAACACTGCTTCTGTAGGCTACTGTGTTAACGTTCGTAACCACGTCATCCCACGTCTCCGCGGTGTATCTGTAGAGCAGGATTACGAAGTAATGAACCAGCGTAACGTAATTGTTGCTAGCCAGTCACTCGGCTTCAACCAGTTGCGTGCTAACAACGGCACTACCGATGTATCGGTTGTTAAGTTGATTCGTACTGACGCTTAATCTACAAAGAGTAAAAAACGAAGGGGAGTTTATCTCCCCTAAGTTTTTACTAATGGACTTATAAATGGCAAACTTGATTACAATTGAAGACTATAAAACTTCGGAGAGTATCCAAAGTACAAAAGAAGATTCTCGGATCAGTTCTTTAATTGTCGCCGTGAGCGCATTAGTAAAAACTTACTGTGGCAACAGCATAGTAGACCACTATTCTACGAATAAAGTAGAAGAGTTTAATATCAGCTGGAACACAAACCTAGTTCAACTAACAGAAAGCCCTATAGTATCAATAGTATCTGTAGAAGAAAGAGAAAGTTTTGGGGCCAGCTACACTAGTGTACCTACTACCGAATACTACGCAGATAGTTCTACTGATAGTATCTATCGTGTTAACACAGGCGGTGTTGGCAAATCGTGGCCTACCGGACCTGCTTCTGTAAAAATTACATATAACGCAGGATATGAAGAGTGTCCTGCTGATCTACAACTCGCAGTTATTGACCTAATTACATACTATATAAAAGACGAGCATAAAGCGCGTCAAACTATGCAGGGAGCTAGTATTCAAAACAGCTCCTCTTCAAGTCAACGAGATAACGTAGCGTTCCCAGACCATATTAAAAGAGTCTTGGATCTGTATAAGAACTTTTAATGGCTAATAAAAACTTCGACAAGGCGTTTACGAACCCTTTGTTAAAAAAACTAGATGCAGAGGCTCGTAAAGCTGTATCTAGACAGAAAGGGCAGTTATTAATACTTGCAGATACCGAAGAGCTGCAAAAAGTTATACAAGTATCTACAGGAAGTGTACCTAGCAAAGGAGACCTGGCTCTAGCACTTAAAGAGGCTCAGGCACACGCAAGAAAGTTGCAAGAGGACTTTAAGAGACGCAACACTAGAAGATACAATGCAATCCGAGCTAAAGAGCCCCTGCTGAGGCTTCCTTACACGCTAGATAAAGATATGTTCATAGTTAGTAGTTTCTCTAGATCTATAACTACTATTAAAAATACAATGTTAAAAACCTTAGTAAGATCAGGAGCGATACAAGAAAGCGACAGAGCAGATATATCACAGAACCTGCATAAAGGGCACGGAGCAAGAGGTAACGCAGTCTCTCAAGTCCAGATAGCCACTTCCGTCTCGGCACTAGACGACGCCACAAAAAAGCTACTTCTATATAATCTGGAAGGAGCTTTTAAAGAAGGAAGGATAGGAAAGGATGACTTTGCTTTTCAGCAGATAAAGAGACTTGTCACAGAAGGGCATAATATAGTAACAAAGAAAGGTAAGCTCAATGCAAACTATGTTTCAGTAATTGCTTTTCAAACAGGTTCCGGTAATATTGAGGACTCCGCAAAAGAAAAAGCTGTAAAAGCTGTTTACAGGAAGTTTATTAGCGAACTAACTCCTGATATGTTAGACATGAAGGGCTCGCCGTCTTTGAAAGACAAGACGAGAGCTTTAGTTACTGATAAGTTTAAAGGGAAAAAGAATGTAAAGGTTAGTGCCAAATCAGTTAAGATGAGCACTAAAACTAAAAGCAAAGGTAAAGGGTCTAAGACAGGTAGCAAAGTAGCGATAAGTGCTATAACCTTGAGAACTCGAAAAGCAAAGAGAAGAGCAACAAACTCAGCAGCAGCCCGCCCTTTACAGATGATGATGATGATAAATAAAGAGCTACCTAAGACTATAAAAGCAAATATGCAAACTCCAGCTCTTAACAACCGAACAGGCAGATTCGCAGAAAGCGTTAAAGTAGTAGATGTTGTAAAAACAAGACAAGGCTTTCCTAGTTTTGGTTATACGTATCAAAAAAACCCCTATCAAACATTTGAGCCAGGGTTTGCGCAAGGGAGCCCTGAACGAGATCCTCGTGCGTTAATTAGCCGCTCCATTAGGGAGATCGCTGTAGAGTTCGCCATAGGAAGATTATACACTAGGAGACTATAATGAGTAGAGCATATACAACAAGACGGTTAGGCATTGTTAATGCTATCGTTGATAAGCTCAAAGATATAAACGGAGCTGGTTTTTACTTAACAGACCTAAATGAAAACGTCTCCCCTAGACTTAAATTTTGGGATGAAGTGGAGGAGTTTCCTGCAGTTCACCTAAATGCCGGCTCTGAGACACGAGAGTATCAAGCTGGTGGATACAAAGACAGGTTTCTTTCAGTTACAGTAAGATGCTACGTGCAGGCAGAAGATTCAGTAGCGGCATTAGATGAATTGATGGAAGATGTCGAAACAGTATTGGAAGACAACTCTCGATTAGAGTATTTGGATCGTACTAATACGCCCCAATATACACAACAAATCACAATCGTTAGTATTGATACTGACGAAGGTGTGTTAGAGCCCTTAGGTGTCGGAGAGATGCTTATAGAGGTTCGATATTAGAAAATGCAGGCACGAACAAAAGTTCACGTCCTAGCCTTTTCAAGATAACATAGGAGATATACTATGGCAGATAACATGTTTTTCAGCCGCGACAGTAAGGTTTTTGTCGCACCCCTAGCTGCAAACGGGACAGAGGCAGGAGTATGGGAAATTCCAGTACTTGACGGTTTTTCTTTCTCACAAGCAACTAACAGTTCAGAAGTAACTTTAAACGAAATGTCAGCAGGCAGTAATGTCAGCCGACGCGGTCGCAAGATGTTCAATGACTCTCTTGCACCAGCAGAGTGGAGTTTTTCTACGTATGCACGACCCTTTATATCAGCAGGAACAGGAACTGGCGCAGCCGATGATTCAGCAAACCATCACGCAGTAGAAGAAGTTTTATGGGGCATGACTGTAGGTAGTGCTATTCAAACCGGTTCCGCGTTTGAAGGCTTCACGCTAGGTACAGATGATCTTGATATTAGCTTTGCAAGCTCTAACAAGACAAGCCTTGGTAAAGCAAATATTTACTTTACACTTGGTGGTACTACAGGTGAGTCCGCGATTACTTATAAGATTGCAAACTGTTGTGTAAACGAAGCAGGTATTGACTTTGATATTGATGGTATCACTACTATTAACTGGTCTGGCATGGGAACTATAATCACAGAACAAGCTACCGCCCCTACTCGTACTATTTATGAAGCAATTGGAAGCACCAGTAACTTTATCCGCAACCGTTTAACTGAGCTTGTAGCATCCTCTTCAAGCCCAACTAGTGTATCTGCTTATGCTCTTACACTAACAGGCGGAAGCATTACTATTTCGAACAACATGACTTTCCTAACGCCAGAAACTCTTGGTGTGGTTAATACTCCGTTGGATCATGTAACAGGTACTCGTAGTATTTCAGGCAGCTTTACTTGCTACTTAAGCAATGCTGCTGATTCCAGCATGGATCTGTTTGAGAACCTTATAGGCGGAACAAGCACTGTTACCAATGATTTTGATCTTAACTTCAAAATTGGCGGAAGCGCAGCACCTAGGCTAGAGTTTGATATGCCTTCATGCCACTTAGAAGTACCTACTCACTCTATTGATGATGTTATTTCTCTAGAAGTTACTTTCCATGCCTTGGGCACGGATATTGACTCCACAGACGAATTGGCAATCAAGTACGTAGGTGCGTAAAAATATTTCTTGACATAGGAGGTCTTTTGGACTATACTATGAAGTAGAAAAAGTTAGAAGGGGCTCTTTTTCGAGCCCCTTTTTTTATCCGGAGAATTATGGCTAATTTTAATTTTAACAACGAAGCGGAGGTCTACCTTTATGACGGTTCAACATACCATAGACTAGACGTAGGCCCCGACCTAAGTTTTAGCCAAACTTTTACGGATAAGACTTATCCTCAAAAAACTTTGCATGAGCAGCATAAGATGCACGAAGCATCTAACATTAAAAAAGCTAATGCTGCAAATTTTGAGATGACTATACCAATGATAACACAAAGTGCTTTAGATGTTGTGTTTAATCTTTTGGTAGACTACAAAACAGGTACTTATACTTTAAATACCTTTACTTTATACATAAAGCTACCGAATGATGTGTATAAGCTTGAAACTTGTGTTATAACTAATGGGACATTCATAATTGAGAAATTACAGAATCTTAAGTTGACACTATCAGGCGAAGCATCAAAGCTGACTAGAGGAACTACTCTTTTGGATGGGATCTCCCTGCCTTCACGAGGCACTAGAGATTACCAGTTAACAAAAGAGTTAGCAGTTTCTATAGATGGCGATAATCTTTCTTCTGGCCTTTATAAGTGTTCTGTTGAGCTTCAAAACGAAGTAAAGTGGATACCTTATGAGACTGTCAATAATGCGTTGAGCGTAACTAATGCAGCTACCTCTATGTATCCCTCTCAATTTACTCTTGAAAAAAGAATACTCTCAGGTTCTATAGGGCAGTATGTTACAAACACTTCCAACTCTGATGTTCAAAGTTGGAAAGAAGATGTAACTGTTGTTATAACAGCCGGTAACGGCGAGTCAAGTACAGACTTTAGAGGCTTTAAATTTAACCTTGCACACTGTACTTTTACAAATAGAAACACTGTAGCAGACGTTTATACTCAGGCGTATGATTGGAAAATGAACGACAACGTTACCGATCTCGGTACTAAAATCACACTTAACTAGAAATAAGGAATAATAATGGATTTAAAAAAATTAATGGTTGACACCAAGGCAGCTTGGGTTGACTTTCCAGGCTTACCAGGCTTCGAAGTAGAAGTAGCTAATCTTTCTCGTAAAGAGCTTTCAGGGTTACGCAAAAAATGTACTACTACCAAATACGATAGAAAGACGCATTTGCAAGTAGAAACGTTAGAGGAAGAAAAGTTTATTACTGAGTTCTCACGAGCTGTAATAAAAAACTGGAAAGGCTTGACCCTTGCCCATCTTGAAACTATACTACTAGTAAACATTGAAGAGCAAGACCCTGAAAAAGAGCTAGAGTTTAGCGAGGAAAATGCCGAGACTCTTGTAAGTTCCTCAACCGAATTTGACACGTGGCTTAACGAGGTAGTCTTTGATTTAGATAACTTTCGCAGTAAGCCAAAAGAAGCAGTTGTTCCAAAGACTGGAAAAATTCTTCAAGAACAGTGAAGCAAAGATGACGCAAGAGCGTTACTTTAAAATGTGTGAACAAATGGGGCAAGAGCCAGTACTTGAGGAGATTCCTCCCACGTGGGAGGATTTTCCAGACATAGCAATACTAGCAATGAATACTTTTTCACAGCTTGGAGATAAACTAGCGGCTGATATAGGGTATTTAGGGAAAGACTTTACAAATTTATCTTATTACATGGATATTCATGGGGTGGAAGATAAAGAACTATTTTTAGAGATTCTAACCTTTTTAGAGTCGAGGGCTATTAACCAATCTCAAGAACAACTTAAAAGAGAGAGGGAAAAGCTAAAGAGAAAACACTAGTGGCTGATACGATTACGGTAACCTACAAAGTTAATGAAGACGGCAGTCTAAGCAAGATAGCCAAGGGAGCCGATAAAGCTGCCAAGGCTACAGACAAAGTCTCCAAAGCTTCTGAAGGGCATAATAGGGTCCAAAAGGGCGTAGCCCAGACAGGTCTTAGTAGTGCTAAAAGCTTCTCTAAAATGTCCTCAGGCATACAGGGTGGTTTAGTACCTGCCTACGCAACCTTAGCAGCTCACGTGTTTGCAGTAACCGCCGCCTTCGGAGTTCTTTCTAGATCTCAAGCGGTAAAGCAGTTGAATGAAGGGCTTTTATTTACAGGTCGCGCTGCAGGTGAAAACCTGACAATAGTTACAAAAAACCTTAGAGAAATTACCGAGAATGCTGTATCCTCTGCCGATGCTATGAGGGCTTTGGCAGTAGGCGTTTCCGCAGGCTTCAGTGAAGACCAAATGGAAGGACTCACAAAAGTAGCTAAAGGGGCTTCCTTAGCCCTTGGCCGTGATATGACAGACGCCCTAGATAGACTCGTACGAGGTGCCGCTAAGTTAGAGCCAGAAATACTTGATGAATTAGGTATTATGGTAAGACTTGATGATGCTACGGAAAAGTACGCAGCCTCTATAGGTGTCGCAGCTACTGAATTAACCCAGTTTGAAAGGAGAATGGCTTTTACAAATGCTATTATTGAGCAGGGAGACTCAAAGTTTGGGGCGCTTTCAGCTACCGTAAAAAGTAACCCCTTCAACCAGTTAGCCGCTACGTTTGATGACATGGTTAAAGCAGGCATGAACTTTGTAAACTTCGTAGCAGGCCCTATAGCAGGCTTTTTGGCTGGAAACATGGGAGCTTTAATAGCAACTATGGGCGTTCTTGGAACAGGCGTTGTAAATATGATGGTGCCCGCCCTAACCGAAGCAGGAGAAGCTTCGGCCAGGATGGCTAAAGGCATGGCAGACTCTGCAAAAGAAACTATTGCAGCTACAAAAGCTACCGCATCGTCTCCTAAAGTATTCAATAAGTTGTCCGTAAAAATAGCAGAAGGCACAGCCTCCTCTGACGACTACACTAAAGCACAAAATAGCCTGAGAAAATCTGTCGACCTCCATAAAAAGCAGCTGCCTGGGATGCTTAAAGCCCACGGAGCAGACTCAGCTGTTATTAAAAAGAAAACACTAGCAATAAAAGAAAATGAGTTTGCTTTATACCAGCTGACTAACGCTCAAGAAATGGAAACTCTAGCCACAAAGAAATCAGCACAGGCTGATATACTTGCCTCGGCTTCTGCAGGAAACTTTAAATTAACAATACAATTACTCCGCGCTGAAATGATACGAGAGTCTCTACAGCTTAAAATCTCAACCGCAGAAAAAGGATTTCTAGCGTCAGCCTATATGAGAGTAGCTTCCGGAGCCGCTTTCGCAGCTCTAAGTGTAAAAGCCTTTGGTTTAGCACTACTTCAATCTATTCCTATTATTGGGCAAGTAATAATGGGCGCAATGCTTCTATGGGAAGGTGTTAAGTGGTTGTTCGGAGACGATGCAAAAGAAGTTGTAAACCCTTTAGCTGATGTACTCGAAGAAGGCAAGGAACGTTTTGAAGAATTTCCGAATATTATTAAGCAAATGGCAGAAAGCTACGAAATGGCCGCGACTGCTTCCGAAAGATACCTTATAAGTTTAAAAGTTCAAAATGGTTTAATGAAACAAACACTAACTCATGTAAGAGATTTAAGAGTTGCAGAAAATATAAACCGAGGTATGGACCTAGCCGCAGCTCAGAGAAAAATGGCCGCAGCTAAAAAGACTGAAGCAAGTGCTCGCGCCCTATTAAAATCAGCAGGCGTTGAAACTACAGAAGGAGAAGAAGTAGGCTTCTTCTCAAAACTAAAAGAGAGAATAGTAGGTGAGAGATTAAGGGGCGGAGTCAGCTCGGGAGACAGAGTAGGTGCAATCACCTCTGTGAATCAGGCATTAGAAGACCAAGCAACACTTACAGCACAAATCGCACAGCTAGAAGCGGCGGCGGAGGGCCCCAGTGAGCAGCGCCTGGCTGAGACAAGAAGGGGCTTCTTAAGTCTTTCAGAAACAATGAAAGCAGGGCTAGCAGACCACAGAAAAGGTAGTGACGAGTTCAAGCTTATGTCTAAGAATATTGCAGAAGTGGATACTATCTTAAGCAACTTAACTGCAGAAACTATTGGTAGCGCAGAAAGCTCCCTCGCAGACCTCAGTCGAGAAGTAAATAAAACAGAAGCATCTTTTCAAGCCTTGAAAGATGCAGGAGCAGAGGTAGAAGCATTGTTCGCAAAAGAGTCTGCAGTTTCTGGAGATTTTGCGGATCAGATTAAAGTTTTAGACAAAGGCCTGGCTGCTATTGTAAGAACCTTAAATAGTGATATTCAAACCAAAGAGTTAGCGGACGCCTTTGAAAAGTTTGGAGTTAGTAACGAAGAAGAGCTGCAATCTCTAAGAGATAGATATGTAGCTATGAACCAATACAGAAAAGTAGAAGGAATAATGCTTCAAGCTAATACAAACTACAGAGACTCTCTTAATAATGCAGGGTTGAAGGACGTTGCACTACAGCAGTTAGCCGCAGAACAAACACTCTCTAGAACTATGCTAATAGAAGAGCAGATCCTGGCCGTCAAAGCAGGTAAGACCGGGTACGAGCAAGAACTATCCCTACTAAAGCTAGCAAATGCCGAAGAGAAAACTCGACGCGACTTAATAAAAGAAAGAGTTGCTAACCAAACTCGTCTAGGCGGATCAGACATGGGAGCTGCAATGTCCGGCAGTGCCTATATAGAAGAAAATAGAGCTGTTTTTGATGGCGCAAAAACCTCAGAACAGGTCAAAATGGTAGCAACCGCTATGGAGCCTATGATGTCGAATATACGAGCTCTTGGGCCGGAAGGAGAGTTAGTAGCAGCGCTCGGAGCAGGTTCTTTTGCAATGGGCGAAGCCTTTACTTCTTTATCGGAAAAGATAGAGGAAAAAACAGCAACAACCTCTGATAAACTGCAAGCTGCGGGCGCTGCAATAGGTAGTATAGCAGCAATAACAGCAGCAGCTTCACAAGCTAAGATTGCGGGAATAGATGCGGAGATAGCGGCGGAGCAGAAAAGAGACGGGAAGTCTGCGGCAAGTACATCAAAAATAGCAGCTCTCGAAAAGAAAAAAGAATCTGTCAAGAAAAAAGCATTTGAAATGCAAAAGAAAATGCAGATGGCACAAGTGGCTATCGCAGTAGCAGCTTCTATTGCGCACAACGTTACAGCCGCATCAGCAGCAGCAGCGATGTCAGGGTTAGCAGCTCCTGCCGTATTTGCAGGAACATTAGGCATGTTAAATGCCGTAACTCTTGGACTAGGCGCGGCTCAAATGGCGGTTATCGCCGGCACGTCTTATCAAGGAGGCGGTTCGGTTTCAGGCGGAGGCGGAGGCGCTCCTAGTGGCGTTTCAATTGGCAATCGTCAAAACTCCGTAGACATGGCTTCAGCACGTAGCCCTTCTGGTGAGTTAGGATATGCTCGCGGAGAGAGTGGAATCGGCAGTGGTATGACTAACTTTAAGCCTGCCTTCTCTGGTTACAAGCACAGAGCAGGGGGTGGCTATGTTGTAGGCGAGCAGGGACCAGAACTGTTTATGCCAGAAACTCCAGGAGAGATCATACCTTCAGGACAAAGTAGCGGTGGAACTACAAATGTAAACTTCTCAATCAATGCAGTAGACGCTGCGGGTGTAGAAGACTTACTAATGAATCAAAGAGGGAATATAATCGGCATGATACGAGAGTCCGCAAACGCACATGGAGAGATGTTCTTAGAAGGCGTTGACATTATGTCAGATAGCGCGAACACGACTCGATAGGAGAATAACTAAAAATGGCAATTCAAAATACTTTACCAGATCCTAATAATCGAATAAACGATGCTGGAAACGACTCTTCAGGTACTTATGGACCAGGCTTTGCATCAGTAAAGCTTGCGTCTGAGCAGCCTATAATGAGAGACAGAACAAACTCAGGCAGAGTTATAACTCGATCTCATGTCTATCACAAATGGGATATTGACATTAGCTACAACCCTCTCACAAAAGAGGAGTTTGATCCTATTTATAACTTTCTTCTACATAAAAGAGGAACGCTAACATCGTTTTTTGTTTCCCTACCTCAGTATAGATTACAAGGCCCTACTAGTAGAACTGTAGCAAGCAATGCAACTGCAGGTGCTACAGCTCTTACATCCTCCGGCAGTGGGGGCACGGGTATAAAACCTGGTATGTTATTCACTATAGCGGATAGCCAAAATAGTGCACACACAAAGGCATACATGGTAACTCAAGTAGACGGCACAGCTCTAACCATTAGCCCCGGCCTTGCTAAGGCTGTAACAGGCGGAGCTGCTTTAAACTTTGCAGACCCTAAAATTAAAGTAATTCAAACCTCGGACACCCGAGAGTACACCCTAAACACAAATAACTTATATAGCTTTTCGCTAAAACTTGAGGAGGTTAGTAACTAGATCATGGCAGATAGAACTCTTGATACAGCATTAAAAACATCACTTATAGGCAATGATCCGTATTCTTACTTTCATCTAATAAAATTCGAGAAGCCTAAAGCGGTCGCTTCTTCCGGTTTTGTCTCAGGAAAGGCAACAGATTACGCGTACATTACAGACGCCACAATTAATGTAGACTTTGACGATCTTTCTAAGGACTCTAAGCAGAATCTTAATGGTTCGCAGACTTATGTAGCTAATAAAGTACTAAGTGTAGGTACTGTAAACGAAACGACGCAAGCAAAAGCTTCAAACATGAACTTAGTGCTTTCAGGCACTGCCATAGGCACTGTTATAACGACGAATGCTGCTTTTACTACCTCAAGCATGACAACAACTACAGATTTATTAGAAGCCGGCTTTCAAGAAGGTGATGTAGTACTCTTAGAAAGTACTGGAAATGCTAACAACAATAAGTATGTAAGAATAAATACGTTTACTAACGATAATAAAACAGTATCGTTAACGCCTATGGATACCTCTTTAACAGCAGTTTCTGGAAACCAGGAGTACACTCTTTCTTTTGCGTCCGAAGAGATAAGTTCTTTAATCGGAAATAAAGAAGCAACAAACTATGTAAATTATGTTAACCGAGAGGTCATGATTTACAGAGCGCACTCTAACCCTGAAACTGGCGTAATCATAGGAACACCTTTTCTTATATTTAGAGGCATTATTTCAAAAGGGTCTATAGTAGATGACTCTTTTAAAGACTCAAAAGTTTCTTGGAACCTTACCTCTCATTGGGGTGATTTTGTTCGTGTACAAACTCGTACAACGTCTGACTCAGCTCACAGAGCTTTGAGTATCACAGGGCAATCCGATGTAGATGCTCTTATACGTCCAGAGTACGAATTTGATGCAGGTTTTGCACACGCAGAAAGGTCTATAAACCTTATTGCAACTTATCAAGCCCAAGAAACTCGTTACAAGATGAAAAAGCGAGGAGGTTTCGCAGGTTTAATAGGCGGAAAGAAAACCGTAGAATACCAAGTCGAAGTAGATAGAGAGGTCGACTTACAGTTTAACTTAAGTGCTCAGTCCCTCCCCGTTGTTTACGGAGTTCAAAAAGTAGATAGCGTACCTATCTTCGCAGACATTCTAGCCTCAGACCCTAAAGAAGTATATGTTGCACACGCGTTCTGTGAGGGTGAAATTGGCGGCATATATGATATACATATAGATGATAACAGTAGTGTATGTTTAGACTTAAATGACTCTAATGCTCGAAGCGCCGCTACGGGTACAGATGCCTCTGTAGTTTGCTACGGAAGAGCAGACAAAGGTGATGTACTCGCAGGGGCAAGTTCTAGGTCTAGCACAGCTTTTAACTTTTATAGTGACGGACAAATTGTTTCCTTTAATATAGGTGGAGCTATCAACTCTGGAGGTTTTAATGGCCTTAACTTTCTACCTAACTTTGGCTTTGACTCTAACACGTTTGGAGGCCAAGGCCTTCAGCATGAAACAACTTTTAGCTTAGCCGGCTCTGGTAGTTCCACAGCACCTGCTACCCTATTTGTGCATACGGGTAAGCCGAACCAAGACTCAAACGATCTTTTGACCCAGCTCGCTGCTGATAAATCTTTCAAACTACAAACTACTATTCCAGAATTGAATAAAAACAACTACTGGAGCCCAAACCATAGACTGCTTGATACAGCATATGTAGTATCTAAGTATAAAATCGGGGAAGGCGAAACTACTATTCCAAAACTTGAGTTTGTTATACACGGCAAAAAGATAAAAGCCTATAACTACGATTATAGTTATGATGTAGATAGTGTAAATGGAAATGCAGATCAGTCTAACTTTAATCTAGGAGATACTGTAACCATTCACCATACTTCTACTGATGTGCAGATTGGCGGCAGTGTAAAGATTATAGACAAGTGGTCGCACTATAAAAGCTCTAGTCTTTTAAACTATAAGTTCAGGCTCTCAGCTAACCCGCAAGTAGGTGTTGCTACTGCGTTCTATATGAAAAAAGGAACGGACAAGTGGCATATGGTTACATATGACCATAAAGAGCATGCATCAGCTTATTTAGAGAGCGGCGCTGCCCCTTCTACAACTGTTGTTTCGATTGGCAACTACTTAAATACAGCCGCGCTGGGTGGGCACAGAGAGATTAACTTCGGCACATCTAACCCTTTTTATGCACAGTGCAATGTAGGCGACTTTATAAGTCTTAACTTTGCAGGACAGACTACGAATGCTATTTTTGAGATCTTGGAAAAAGGTAATGTTTTTCTCCAGGACAGTATAAAGGTACTAGATAATAATTCAGGCATGCAAGGGGTAAAAAGTAGGTTCAATGCTTTAACAGGCGGTGCTGTGTGCACAATAAGAAACCATAATCTTGTCAATCTTAACAATGCCTCTTCTCAAATATCTGCGTCTTATAATGGTAGAGCCTTAGAGCTTTTAAGATATGACTCTAATGATATTATAACCCAAAAAGTACAAAGAGAAATCGTAAGCTATACATATGTGTCTACTGCTTCTGAAAAGTATATAGCCCGACTCAAAGATCCCATGCCTTACGATTTTAGTCCTACTACTGGAGACTTCTACTCTATAGGCCCCGGCGAAAACGGGGAAGACTCTCGCGTATCTATTAACCCAGCTCTTCAACTACTTGACTACTTACAAAGTAAAAGATACGGAAAGGGTTTAGAAGACAGTGATATAAGTCTAGATAGCTTTCTACAAGCAGCGCGAGACTGTGACACACCTTCGGACGTAACTATACAAGTTCCAGGTACTGTTACCCCCTCCGGAGTATACAAACTAGAGGGTAATTCAAAGTTACTATTTGAAGGAACGGTAAAGAGCTATGATACTCGAATTGTAAATATAGAAAGTGGTGGTTCTACTACTGCTACAACATTTACAGAAGTTGTGTTTACTAATGTTATTGGAAAACTAGGGTACAAGTGGAATAGCTGGAGATCTTTCAAGCAGGGGCAATACTACTGGATAGACGGTAAGGTTTGGCAAGCTTCAGCAGATGCTGTAATAGGTACAAGACCTACTACAGGCAACTTAACCAGCAATCTTTCTCTAAGCGGCCCTAACAGCTCTACTTTAGCCGTATCTATACTAGATGGCTTCACAGCTTCGGGCAACCCTCTGGTTAAAAAGTTTACAAACATTGTAGAGGGCTTTAACTCTCCAGGATACTCCTTATATGATTCTGATGATGTAAAATACTGGAAGTATGTAGGCTGGGAAGAGCCAGAGCAGCGCTTTGTAACCCGCCACCAAATGAATCAAATTATAGATACTTCTGTTCCTTTGTTTGATAACATTAATACTATGCTTAAACAGTTTAATGGTATACTAAGATATGCTAATGGTAAGTATGAGTTAGCTATTAAGCAAGCAGCTCCTGCGTCTTTTGAAGACTATCAAATAATCAATGATGGAGACATCATCGGTAAGATTAACCTACAGGACAAAGGGCAGAAAGGTACTTATAATAGTATGTCTGCTCAGGTAATTGATCCACAAAATAATTACAATGCAAGATCTATTACTTACTTTAACTCTACCTACTTAAAGGAAGACAAAGGCATCCGTAGAAGCGGACAATTTGCTATGCCTGGAGTTTCTAACTACTTTAACTCTCGCATTAATATTCAACAGTTTCTAGACGAGTCTCGCTATGGTTTAGATATATCCTTTACTTTGGATTCAAAGGGCTACCTTCTTTTAACTGGTGAAATAATACAAATTAATAACACAAGATTCAATTGGGTAGATAAGTACTTTCGTATAGACAGCTTGAACTTTCAATCTAATGGCTTGGTGCAGGTAACTGCTACAGAACACAACGACTCTGCGTACTTAATCGGCAACATTAAGACTTCAGACTTCACGAAAGAACTCGAACTAGATGCCAGCGGATCTGTTAATAATGCAGTTGTTTCTGCCCCTGCAGGAGTACAAGCTCTGACTGCTAGTACTTCTACTAAGGGAGCAATTAATCTTGCTTGGACAAATTCAGCTACTTTTAATACTGCCACACATAGTACTGAGGTGTGGGCTTCTAGTACAAATGATCGAACAGCGGCTGCTTTAATATATACTACGCAGGCTACTAGCTTGTCTGATATAATTGTGGAGCAGAGCGAAACAACAAAATACTATTGGGCTCGACATACTGTAGTTGCCGAAAATGGCCTTGTAATTCCTTCAGCATACTTCCCTACTAGCTCTACTGGCGGTATTGCTGGAAGCGCTACGGGTGCTATAGACGGTGCAGCTGGAGAAAGAGGACCAGGTCGCTGGCACATACAGGTTACTACGCTTCCTACAACTTCCTCACAGGCTAATAGCAGGTGGGCAGATGGCTCAGGTGCACAACCTGACGCAGCTGTAATAGATGACCAAGCTTGGTTCTTTACCGGTACTATAAGTAACCCTACAGCTCAAGTTGTTTGGCTGTACGAAGGCTCTGGTACATGGAACAAGCAAGAAGAAGTTATTGATGGTGACTTAATTGTAAATGGCACTATAACTGCTGATCACATATCTGCAACTTCAGCAAAGTTCAAAGAGCTTGTTGTTGACGTAGGTACTTTTGAAACTTTAAATACCACAATGCTAGACTCTGATGCTATTGTAACAAGAGATATTCGAGTCGGCCCTTCTCCTGAAGTATCTGCACCAAGTTTTGTTAATGGAACAGAGTACTACATTACTGGTTTAGGAAACACTACACAAGCACAATGGAATACTGTTGCAGGAACAACTGGCCAGACTTATACTATTGGAGATATTTTTACAGCTACTCAAAGCGGGACTGGAACTGGTACTGCAAGAAACAGAGATACTGTAGCAAAAATAGATGGAAGCACTCTTACAGGAACAGGCGCACACTTAAACTCTGCCGGAGATTTCTACTTAGGTGATGAGTCTTCTGGTAAGTATGTATTTTGGGATCAATCTGCGGGCACAATGGCAGTAAGAGGACAGCTAAACGCCGATGATATAACTGCAGGTACTATTGCAGCGGACAAGATAGATGTTACTAACTTATCCGCTTTGTCAGCTAACTTAGGAGCTGTTACTGCGGGCACCCTTAAAGGTGGTAGTATTCCAGACGCAAATGCATCTCCTACAGGTTCAGAAGCTGGTGCGTTTATGGATCTTACTAATGGTAAGATGGTCTTCGGTAAAGCAGATAAACATATTTTGTTTGATGGAACAGACTTAATACTCTCTGGTGTTACTATTGATGCGACTTCTATTGTAAACTCAACAGCCGGTGTAATTGTCCAAGAAGACAGTGCCTCTGAGGCAACTGCAGCAACTACTCTTAATTTTACAACAGGTCTTAATGTTGCTGTTACAGGCACCGCCCCAGACCAAACAGCTACTATTAGTTTAGACTCTGGCTACGCTACAGAAACTTATGTTGATACTGCAGTCTCTGGCCTAGTTGATTCCTCTCCCGCCGCCCTTGATACGTTGAATGAATTAGCTGCGGCTCTTGGTGATAATGAAAACTTCGCCACGGACACTGCGACAGCCATTGGCCTTAGAACTCTTAAGACGTCTAACCAGTCTCTGACTTCTGCAGCTAATGCCCTTACTATTAGCGGGAATACTATCACTCTAACACGAGGGGACGCTACTACAGATACTGTCGCGCTACCTACAACTTATGTTTTAACTACAGCAACTTCCTCGGCTTTAGGCGGTATAAAGATAGGCTATACTGAAAATGCTAAAAATTATCCAGTAGAGCTTTCCTCAGATAAGGCTTTTGTTAACGTACCTTGGGAAAACACCGTTTATACTCTACCTGATAATAACGTAACAAATGCATCTGTTACAGATCAAACACTTACTCTAACTCTACAAGGGTCAGCAGCAGATGTTTCTTTCACAAATACCGACACTCAATATACGGGCAGCAATGGTGTAAGCCTAGCAGGTACTGTGTTCTCAGCGGACTCTACTGTTGTACGCACTACGGGAATTCAATCAATTGCAGGCAATAAAACTTTTACTAATGATGTTGCTGTAAGAGGCTCTTTGTCTACATACGACGATAAGATACTTATAAATAGCGACCTTTCAGGAACGCCAGCAAGCACGGTAGCATCCGGTATAGAAATAAATAGAGGCTCAGCAGGTAATAAAAATCTGGTGTACGCGGAAAATGGAGTAGGGCCTAGCGATAACCTTGCAGGCTGGACTTTTGGCAGCGAAGTAGTAGAGGCAGGAACTTTCTACGGTACTTTTGTAGGAGATGTAACAGGTACTCCTTCTTCTTTAGCTGGCTTGACTACTGACAATTTAGCTGAAGGTACAAATAACCTTTACTTTACGGATGCAAGAGTTACTACTCCTGCACGATCTGCTCTGAGTGGAAGCAATGGTGTAGCTTATACCACCTCAACAGGTGCGCTCGCAGTTGATAGTACCGTTATCCGTACAAGTGGTGATCAATCAATGTCAGGTGTTAAAACCTTTACTGGAGGAATAGCGCTTAATACTGCAAACTCGATATATTTCGAGGGAGGAAATCATCTTATCTCGTATAACGATGGTCGCGGAAACTTTAATATTCGAGTAGGGCATGATGACGATGAGATAGTAACGGAAGCTGGTTATGTTTTTCACACCGAGTGGAGCCAGAGCAGTGGACTTTATAGCATCTTCACCTCACCTGCCAGTCAAACAGTAGGAGAGCAGCAGGCGGTTGACTTTACTTGGAGAGAGCAGTTTAAAATTGACTCAGATTCTGTGTATCTTCGCTACCAAGGGAGTAATAAGTTTAATACTACCTCAACAGGTGCAACACTAACAGGTGCTTTAGTTGTTACTGGAACCGTTGATGGAAGAGATATTGCTACTGACGGCACTAAACTCGATACTATCGCTACTAGTGCAAATAACTATTCTCTGCCTACTTCCACCTCCAGTGTCCTTGGTGGTGTAAAAATTGGTAGTGGAATAAGTATTGCTTCAGGGGTAATTTCTGCTGATAGTCAGACCGCTAACGACTTCACAAATACTCTAAAAACCAAGTTAGATAATATAGCTACGGGTGCTACCAATACTACGGCCCCTGCTATATATGATAATAGCGGTACTCCTACGTTAACAGCGGGGATAACTGCAGTAGAGGTAAGAACCGCTATAGGTGCTGGTACTTCTTCTTTTGACGGAGCTTATAGTTCTTTAACAGGTAAACCTACTTTACTGACTATAGGTACTACATCTACCACAGCTTTGGCAGGTAACACAAGTTTATTACAGATAGGTACTACGTCCACTACAGCTTTGGCGGGTAATACAAGTCTTTTTGACGGAGCTTACAGTTCTTTAACAGGTAAACCTACTTTACTGACTATAGGTACTACGTCCAATACAGCTTTGGCGGGTAACACAAGTTTATTACAGATAGGTACTACATCTACTACAGCTTTAGCGGGTAATACTACTATACCTCAGGGCACAGTAACAAGTGTATCTGGCGGTACAGGAATAACCGTAACAAATGGAACAAGCACTCCTGCCATTTCTTTAGCAAGTAGTCTCGAAACTCTAGGAAGTGCTACTTTTGATACACTAAACGTAGACATTTTAGATGCCGACAAAATACTTACAAGAGACATAAGAGTAGGTCCTACAGGACAAACTGGCGGCGTAGATAATGCTGCAAAAATAGTTGGAACTACGCTTACAGGTACTGGTGCTGCTTTAAATGAAAACGGCGATTTCTTTGTGGGAGACTCTGCAAGTTCTCATATGTTCTTTGACCAGTCTGCTGGGACCTTGGCAATGAAAAGTGGGACAACAGGTGCCCGTACTGAAATAGTAGGGGGAACAACAAAAGTATATGACTCCACTGGTACTGTGCGAGTCATAATTGGAGACCTTTCTTAATACCATGAAAAAAATAATTCTTGACATACCACCCCAATTTGGCTATAATTCTGTAATGGAGAAAATCAAATGACAGCAGCCCGCTACGACCTAGTTATTGACCAAGGTTCCGACTTTGCGTTAGAGTTTACAGTTTCTGAGTCTGGAACAGTGAAAGATCTGACCGGATACTCAGCTCGTGCACAGATAAGACCGACAAAGGCTTCAAGCACTTTGTCGGCTACTTTTACGTGCACCGTTCCTGTAGGCACTGATGGTAAAATCCTGATGAGCTTGTCTAATGCTATTACAAATGCAGTAAGTGCAGGCACATACCAGTATGATTTAGAAATCTTTACATCAAGTGACGCTGTTGTACAAAAACTTTTACAAGGTTCAGTAACACTTAATCAAGGAGTCACACGCTAGTGTCTGATATTACTACTAATATTACTATAGCAGAAAATGTTACGACTATTACAGCCTCTACCTCAGAGGCTGTATCGTTAAACATTAACACAGATAATACTTTAGTAGAAGCTCGAGGTACCGCTATTCCTTTAGTAAGTGCTTCGGGCATTGTATTTACTCCCTACGGGACAGTAACCTCTACAAACCTACAAACCGCTATAGAACAATTAGCAGACCAAGATTTTCGGTCTACCGACACGCCTACAGGAACAAATGTTTCAGAGGGTGATACGTGGTACGATCTAGATGACAATGAAATCAAAGTATACCGCGAAATAAGCGCAGGAGTTTTTGCATGGACTAATTTAGTTGTAGCAGAGGCAGACGACACGCTTGACGCAGGGGCCTTTTAAGGCTGACCGGAGAACCTAAATGGCTCAGACAATTTTAATCAAAAGAAGTACCAGCACCGCAACACCTACCGCGCTCGCAAACGGAGAACTAGCATATTCAGCTAGTTCGAATAAGCTGTTTATAGGCCGTCCCGGTGGTGCAACTGGAGATATTGACGCAATCGGTGGTAAGTTTTACACTGATATAGTAGACGGTGCTGCTTCAGCAAATACCGCAAGTAAGCTTGTCTTACGAGATAGCTCAGGTAACTTTGCCGCAGGAACTATTACAGCAACCTTCTCAGGTAACTTAACGGGTAACGTAACTGGCAATGTTAGTGGTACAGCACTTACTGTAACACAGGCTGCCCAGACTGGGATTACTTCTCTTGGCACTCTCACAGCTTTACAAGTTGATAATCTAAATCTTAATGCTAATACTTTTTCGTCAACTACGGGTGCGCTTAATCTTACCCCCGCTGTAGGGTCTGCTATCGTTCTTGACGGCACAATTAGTGTCGATGCCGGTGTAGTAACGGGTGCAACTTCTATTACATCTACTTCTTTTGTAGGCGCTCTTACAGGTAATGCAGACACTGCCACACAGTGGGCAACTGCACGTAATCTTAGTCTTACTGGCGATGCTACTGCAACACTTTCAGCCGTTGATGGTACCGCCGCGGTATCTGCAGCTCTTACCCTTGCTACTGTTAATAGTAATGTTGGAACTTTTGGCTCTACTACTACAATTCCAGTACTTACTGTAAATGCAAAAGGTCTTGTAACCGCAGCATCAACAGTTTCTCTAGCCACTACTCTTAATATTGCGGGCGATACAGGCACAGATGGCGTAGCCTTACTAGCTGATACCCTGACCTTTACGGGTGATACAGGTATTACTACTACTGTTTCTGATAATGCTGTTACTATTGATCTTGATGATACTGCTGTAACAGCGGGCAGCTACGGTTCTACAACTGCCATCCCTACTTTCACAGTAGATGGGCAAGGTCGTTTAACTGCAGCAGGTACTGCAAGTGTTGCAAGTGTTTTAAACATTACAGGTGATACAGGATCTGACGCAGTAGCACTTCTCACAGAAACATTAGATTTTGAAGGAAGTACGGGTGTAACAACTGTAGCTTCCGATAACAAGATTACGTTCTCTATCGGTCAGGCAGTTGAAACTACTTCGAACGTAACATTCAATAACGTTACTGTAGACGGCGCACTAAACTCCGATGATATTACAGCATCTACAATGACAGCTTCGGGCAATGTTGTTGTTCAAGGTAATCTTACTGTAAACGGTACAACTACTACTGTAAATTCTAATACTGTTGCTATTGGCGACTCTATCATGCTGCTCAACAATGACGAAACTGGCACTCCTTCTGAGAACGGTGGTTTTGAAATTGAACGAGGAACTTCTACTAACGTATCATTGCTTTGGAACGAAGCAACAGACTACTGGCAGGTCAATGATGGGGCTACTACTTCTAAGATAATGACTGCAGGAAACTTCGCAGCATCCTTTACAGGTATCCTTGACGGCGGCACATTCTAATTTAAATAATAATAATATAATATAACCCAGCGTATATACGCAAGTTTAGGGGAAGCCAGATGGCACAAACAATTAAATTAAAACGCTCTGCAACGCAGGGCGGAACTCCAACGACATCTCAATTAGCCCTTGGTGAAGTCGCCATCAATACCTATGATGGTACGATGTTCATCAAAAAAGATGATGGCTCGGAATCAATTATACAGATTGGTGGAGTTAACGATTCCGCTATTTGGAATTCTTACGCTTATACAGCTACCTCAAGTCAAACTTCGTTCTCAGGAGCCGATGATAATAGTGACTCACTATCTTATGTAACAGGTTTTGTTCAAGTATTTCTAAACGGTATTCTTCTTGACCCTACCTTAGATTACGCAGCAACAACAGGTAGTAGTATAGTACTGACTTCAGGGGCCTCAACTGGCGACCTTCTCCAGGTAGAAACCTTCACACAAGTAATAGGTACAGGCGACATACTGGTAGATACTTTTCTAGTATCTACCACACAGACAGCTTTCACCCTTAGCCAAGATCCTGTTAGTAAAAATAATATTAGCGTATACGTTGGGGGCGTGTATCAAGAAAGCTCAACCTATAGTTTATCAACTACTACTCTTACTCTTTCCCAGTCTCCTTCGAACGGAACTACTGTGGAAGTAGTTATTGGAACCCGCAATGTAACTCTAGATGACATAGCAGACTTTACAATTAGCGGAACGTTATATGCGGGTGCGCTTGACCCTGCCAACGTAACAGCGGCTGGCGCTTTGATGGATTCAGAGCTTACTAGTATTACAGACGTTAAGGCACTTAATCAAAGTGTAGTTAGTGGAGCAACGCCAAACCTTGGTGTTGCCAACATGACGATTGATGATACTAACCTTGTAGTTGCTGATACTACCAATATGCAGTCCTTCGTAGATCTTGTTGATGATGCATTATTAAAAGCAAGAGGAACTGGTGTCACAAGCAATTATACCTCTACTGTAGTAGTTGGTGGTACTACCTTTGCACAACCGGCCGTGAAAGGAGAAATATATAGTGATCAAGGGTATTTTGCTATTGAGTACACAGGAGCTACAGGTGTAACAGTTGCTAATTTAACTGCCCCTAATACTTATGTTTACATAGACAATACGAGTTCTTTGGGGCAGCAAACTTCTATTCCAACTAGAGAAGATTGGTCTAGGAAAATGTTTACAATGCGTATCGCAGTAGATACCGTTGCTGAAGACATTCTAGGCTTTGAGTATCTAAGTAATCCAATAGGACACTACACCAATACCATAAGAGATATATACGAATACCTTCTTGCTCAAGGTATACCTTTCAAGAAAGATCAAACTATTACTGGTAGATCTACCGACTTAGGCTTTGACATATCAGCCGGAACTCTTCTGGAGTTGGGCGGCACCGGCAATACATATAATCCAAACATAAAGCAGCTCGATGCTGTTGATAACGTTGAGTTTTTCTTATCCACAAGAACAGCCTTTGATGCCGGTGGGAATACTGACCTTCCTAAGTTTTGGGATAACAATGGAACCCTTACCGCTTTAGGTTCTACTACATTAGTAGCTCATAGAATATATCGATTCAGTAACGGCAACGTTTGCTTGCAGTACGGTCAGGGTAACTACGCAAACATGACTCTTGCAAAGACTGGGGCAGCATTAGAAGATTATGTATTAAACCCAGCCCTCGAAAATGCTACTTTCTTTGGTTGGTGGTTTATTGAGTCAACGGCTACTAATACTGGTGGAACAACTCTAACCTCTTTTGTTGAATATACTATTGGTATTCAGGGTGGTAGTTCTAGTGGTTTATCAGGTGCATTGCTCAAAGGTAATAACCTTTCTGACTTGCTAGATGCAGGAGCTGCACGAACTAACTTAGGTCTAGGCACTACTGACAGCCCTACGTTTGATGGTCTTACTGTTGATGGTAATACAGATGATGCGCCGATAGCTTTGCTTAGAGCAGACAACACGGGCATTGAAAATAAAAACACACTACGCTTTGAAGATACTGACACTTCAACTCAAAATGACCAGCAGTTAGGGCGCATCGAGTTTTACAGCAATGACTCTGACCACACAGGTATTGACGCTGTTATTGAGGCTGTGTCGGCTACAACTGCACTTAAAGAATTACGCTTTTTAACCTCTGAGGATGCAAACACTCCTCTTTCTCGCTTTGCGATAGCAAGGAACGGCGATGTGTCATTTTATGA
>TARA_R110000868_G_scaffold29057_3_pt1 | contig 23776 bp, 21 predicted proteins | sample TARA_R110000868 | Tara Oceans TARA_R110000868 (sample SAMEA4397489) | marine metagenome | biome: Polar Biome; feature: [SRF] surface water layer (ENVO:00010504); material: water (ENVO:00002006), including particulate matter (ENVO:01000060) such as... | depth 5 m | reverse complement strand
ATCCGCGCCACATCTTTAAGCAGCAGGCTGGCGCCAGTGTCGTCGGTACGCAGAATGACGTTTTCAAATTCTTTCGGGTCGGTGAAGCGGCCCTGAGTAGTCACTGTGTAGGTGAAATCTTGCTCTTGCTTAAGCGGCTGCTGCCCAAAGCTTCCGGCGGCAAACTGCGAGTTTTGCTCACGGATCGAATTAACCACATCGGTCGGCGTCAGGTTGAACTGCGCCAGCTTGTCCGGCCTCAGCCAGATACGCATGGAGTAGTCTTTCGAGCCGAACTGGCTGACATCGCCCACACCAGGTAGACGCTTGAGTTCGTCGATCACGTTGATCAATGCGTAGTTGCTGATGTACACCGGATCACGCGAGCCATCCGGCGAATACAGGGTGACCACCTGCAGGATGTCCGAAGACTTCTTCTGCACTTTTACGCCCTGGCGGCGCACTTCTTCCGGCAATTTAGCCAGGGCAGCCTGCACTCGGTTGTTGACGTCGATGGTGGCTTGATCGGGATCGGTGCCAACCTCAAAGTACACCGACAGGCTCATGGCGTTGCCGCCGGAGTTGGACTGCTGGTAAATCATGCCCTGCACGCCGTTGATCGACTGCTCCAGCGGCGCGGCTACCGTTTCGGCAATCACCTGAGCACTGGCACCGGCATAGTTGGCACTGACCGACACTTGTGGCGGCAGGATTTGCGGGTACTGAGCAATCGGCAGCGAGCGCATTGCCATAAGGCCGGCCAGCACGAGAAGGATCGAAATGACCGCGGCAAATACCGGGCGATCAATAAAGAAGCGTGAGATCACTTGAGACGCTCCTTAGGACTGGCTAGCGGCGGGGGCAACAACTTCTACCGGGTTGTCTGGGCGAACTTTCGGCAAGCCTTCAACGATCACCCGATCACCGGCGCTGATCCCGGAAACGATCACCCAGCGGCCCTTGGCCGTATGCCCGGTGGTGACCTGACGCATACGCGCCACGCCACCCTCATCCACCACATAGACAAACGTACCGCCTGGCCCTTGAGCAATCGCGCGCTCAGGCAGGGTCATGGCATTCGGCAGGCTGAGGCCCTTGACCTGTACACGGACGAATTGGCCGGGCATTAATTTTTGCTCAGGGTTGGCCACCACCGCGCGGGCGCTAACAGAACCGGTACCGCGGTCCACCAGGCTGTCAGTGAAGTCCACCTTGCCTTCCAACGGATAAACACTGCCGTCACCTAGAGTGATTTGCACACTCATTTTGCCGTCCTCCGGCAGTACTAAGCTACCGTTCTGCAGGCCACTGCGGACGCTGGCCACATCGGAGTCGGGGGCAGCAAAGTTGACGTAAAGCGGGTCTAGCTGGGTGATATTGCTCAGCAAGCTAGCATTCGGATCACCAGCCACCATCAGGCTGCCTTCGGAGACGGTTTCCTTACTGGTAATGCCAGAAATCGGCGCTTTCACCGTGGTGTAATCAAGATCGATCTGTTTGGACAACACCTCGGCCTCAGCGGCCTGGATATTGGCTTTGCTCTGCTCAAAGTTGGAGACGGCGTTGTCCAGCTCGCTCTCGCTGGCAAAGCCTTTCTTCTGCAATTCACGGATACGTTTAAGGTCACGCGCGGTCTGGCGGTAGCGTGCCTGCTCCTGCGCCAACGCACCCTTGGCCCGACTCAGCGCGGCCTGGTAGGTGCGCGGATCGATGCGAAACATCACCTGACCCTGTTTGACCTGACTGCCTTCTAGGTAGGTACGTTCCTGCAGAATGCCACTGACCTGGGCGCGTACCTGAACTTCACGAAAGCCGGCTGTGCGTGCGGAGTATTCAAACTCCAGCGGTAACGCTTCGACCTTTACGGTTTCTACCACCACTTCGGGCGCGCGCGGGGCATCAGCGGCATACAGCGGGCAAGCCAGAACAGCCAGCAACAAGGAACCGGCAAGCGCCGGCAGATGACGGGGAAAAAGCATGGGTGTCTCCGAAAGGACGCAGGGCGCAGCATGTAGGCCGGCAATGCTAGTTACATACATAAGTGTTTGTAAATAGAACATTGCCCTTAACTTCATTACACTTTGTGCTCAGCCTAGCCAGAAATACGCCTGCTGCCATGCGCCGAACCAAAGAAGATGCCGCGAAAACCCGGATTGCTCTGCTTGAAGCCGCCGAAACGCTGTTTCTGGAAAAAGGCGTAGCGCACACCAGCCTGCATCACATTGCCCGGCAGGCCGGCGTAACGCGAGGTGCCGTGTATTGGCACTTTGCCAATAAAGCTCACCTGTTCAACGCCATGCTCAATCAGGTGCGCCTGCCGCCCGAGCAATTAGCTGAGCGCATGCGCGGCTGCCCTAAACACGACCCGCTGCTGACCTTGCGTGAACTGTGCATCGATGCAGTCGCAGGCCTTGCCTTAGATGAAAAGAAGCGGAGGGTCTTCACCATCCTGCTGCGACGCTGTGAGTTCACCGAGGAACTGCGCGAGGCTGAAGAGCGCCACGAAAGCTTTATCAACCTGTTTATCGAACTCTGTGAACAGCAGTTCAGCAGCCCGTCGGTCAGCTTGCGCCTGTACCCAGGGCTCAGTCCGCGCCTGGCTGCGCGGTCTGTACATGCATTAATTGTCGGCCTGTTCCACGACTGGCTGCGTGATCCAGGACTCTTCGACCCACTGCAGGACACCGCACCAATGGTCGATGCCTGCTTTCGTGGGCTGATCCGTGACTGGCCAGCCCAGCAAACCTCACGTACCGATCAGGCTAAACCAGCGCTGTAGCCGGCTTCGGCAATCGCAATAATCAGCTGATCGCTGGGCAGGCTGCTGCCTACAGTTACCTCGCCGCCTTGCAGCTTTACCCTGACATCCGCCGCCGCATCACGCGCCAGCACGGCCTCGGTTACCGCTTTAATGCAATGGTCGCAGGTCATGCCCTCGACCCGGAAAGTATGAACGCGTGTTGCTTGCATCACTAATCACCTGAATTCACCTGTTGAGGTGCACAGTGTCCTCCCTCCCAGCGGGGTCAGGTCAAGCCATAAAAAATGAGCGAGAGGCATTTTTAGCCTGCTCAGCAAAAGCACTAAAGGACGCAGCCATGAATGAGCGTGGCATAAAACAACACTTGACCCTACCAAGGTGGCAAGGTTGATTATGCAGTGAAACCTAATGGAGGCCGTCGCATGTCTACTCTCACCACCTTCGATCTGCCGATTCGCGGCATGACCTGCGCCAGTTGCGCCGGCCGCGTTGAGCGCGCACTGGCCAAGGTGGCAGAGGTCACTGGCGTCAGCGTCAATTTGGCCAACGAACAGGTGCGCCTCGAAGCGCCGGCCGAGAGCCTGCAGCAACTGGTTGCGGCCGTCAGTGCTGCCGGCTACGAGGTGCCCAGCGAACGCCTCGAACTGGCCATCAGCGGCATGACGTGCGCAAGCTGTGCCGGCCGCATCGAACGCACACTGGCGCAGCAGGCTGGCGTGATGTCGGTCAGCGTTAACCTGGCCACAGAACACGCGCAACTGCAGGTACTCCACGGCACTGACCTGGACGCCCTCCTGCAGGCCGTCAGCCAGGCGGGCTACCAAGCCAGCCAGCTCAGCGCCACACAGAACGCGCCAGCCAGCGCCGGCAAACAGCTGCAGCGCGAGCGCTGGATGCTGCTTTTAGCCATCCTGCTGACCCTGCCGCTGGTCATCCCCATGCTCGTAGCGCCCTTTGGGCTGCACTGGATGCTACCCGCCTGGGCACAGTTCGCCCTCGCCACGCCAGTGCAGTTCATCTTCGGTGCACGCTTCTACCGCGCTGCCTGGAGTGCATTGCGCGCCAAGGCGGGCAACATGGATCAACTGGTCGCCATCGGCACCAGTGCCGCCTATGGCTTGAGCCTCTATCAATGGTCGGTGGCGCCGGCCGGTGGCATGCCGCACCTGTATTTCGAAGCCTCGGCAGTAATCATTACCCTGATCCTGCTGGGCAAGTACCTGGAAAGCCGCGCCAAACGCCAAACCAGCAGCGCCATCCGCGCCCTGCAAGCGTTACGCCCGGAGCGCGCTCTGCGCCTGCGCGATGGCAGCGAACAGTGGGTGGCCCTCAACGAACTGCAGCTGGGCGACCGCATTGTCGTTAAGCCGGGCGAGCGTTTTCCCGTCGATGGCCAGGTCACAGAAGGTCGCAGCCACGCCGACGAGGCACTCATCAGCGGCGAGAGCCTGCCGCAACCCAAACAGCCTGGCGATACAGTAACTGCCGGGGCGATCAACGGCGAAGGACGCTTGCTGATCGAAACCACCGCCCTCGGTGCGGAAACCGTGCTGTCGCGGATCATTCGCCTGGTCGAAGACGCCCAAGCCGCCAAGGCGCCGATCCAGAAACTGGTGGATAAGGTCAGCCGCATCTTCGTGCCCAGCGTATTACTGATCGCCCTGGCCACAATGCTGGTCTGGCTGGCGCTCGGCGCAGGTATTGAAACGGCCTTACTTAACGCAGTGGCGGTGCTGGTGATTGCCTGCCCCTGCGCCCTCGGCCTGGCCACGCCTACTGCGATCATGGCGGGCACTGGGGTGGCCGCCCGTCACGGCATTCTGATCAAGGATGCCGAAGCCTTAGAGGTCGCTCACTCAGTCAGCCTAGTGGCATTCGACAAGACCGGTACCCTGACCTCCGGCTCACCACGCATCACCCATCTGCAGGCCGTCGACGGCGACAATAAGCAATTGCTGCAACTGGCCGGTGCTCTGCAACGCGGTAGCGAACACCCACTGGCCAAGGCAGTACTCGACCGGTGCACGGAACAGCAGCTGACACTGGCCGAGGTCAGCGATAGCAAAGCCCTATCCGGGCGTGGCATTGAAGGGCGCATTGGTCAGCGCCAACTGGCCCTGGGCAACAAGCGCCTGCTGGAAGAACATTGGCTACAGAATCAGACGTTGATTGCCGAAGCACTGGCCTGGGAGGCCGAAGGCCGAACCCTGTCTTGGCTGATCGAAGTTGCGCCGCAACCGCAGGTACTGGGCCTGTTTGCCTTTGGCGACACCCTTAAGGAGGGCGCCGCAGACGCCATCCGCGCACTGACTGCGCAGGGTATCGACAGCCACCTGATCAGTGGCGACAACAAAGGCAGCGTCAATGCCGTGGCAAAGGTCCTCGGCATTACCACAGCACATGCCCAAGTGCTGCCGGCAAATAAGGCTGCAATCATCAGCGAGCTGAAAAAAGACGCCGTAGTCGCCATGGTGGGCGACGGCATCAATGATGCGCCGGCCCTGGCCGCCGCCGATGTCGGTATCGCCATGGGCAGCGGCACCGATGTGGCCATGCATGCCGCCGGCATCACCTTGATGCGTGGCGATCCGCGCCTGGTGGCAGACGCCCTGGACATCAGCAAACGTACCTACAACAAGATCCGCCAAAATCTGTTCTGGGCCTTCGCCTACAACCTGATTGGTATTCCACTGGCCGCGGCAGGCTTACTCAACCCGATGCTGGCCGGCGCCGCCATGGCCCTTTCCAGCGTCAGCGTGGTGAGCAATGCCTTGCTGCTGAAGACTTGGAAACCCAAAACCCGCGAAAAAATCGCAGAGTGAGGCGCACATGAATATCGGCCAAGCGGCGAAAAAAACCGGCCTGAGTGCCAAAATGATCCGCTACTACGAAAGCATCGACCTGCTGCCCGCCGCCGATCGCACGGACAGCGGTTATCGTCAGTACAGCGCACAGGACCTGCACCGCCTGACCTTTATCAAGCGCTCGCGCGATCTAGGCTTTTCCCTCGCTGAAGTCGGCCAGCTGCTGGCCCTGTGGCAAGACCGGCAACGCGCCAGCGCCGATGTCAAAGCCTTGGCTGCCGCGCATATCAGCGAACTGGAACGCAAAATCAGCGAGCTCAGCGGGCTGCGCGATACCCTCAAAGACTTGATGGACAGCTGTCAGGGTAATGACCGCCCGGATTGCCCAATCCTCAAGGATCTGGAGTCCGGCTGCGGTCATGGCGCAGCACGCTCGTAGCGCGGGGCGAAAAAACATCAACGACTCGATCACCTGTTAGCAAGGAGATGGGTAGACAAAGAGTCAACCCACGTCCCGCGCCAGCGCCGCACAGTCCACGGCAAAGTGATCGGTCAGCTCTGGCCAGGGATTCTCCGCCAGGTTGACCAATACGCTGCGCGCCCCAGCGGCGCGGGCGCACTCCAGATCAAAGCGGTAATCGCCGACCATCACTAACTCGCTCGGCGCCACCTGCCACGCCTTAGCGAAATGCAGCAGGCCGCCCGGATCAGGCTTGGGCGGCGCTTCATCACGGCCAATGACATCGGCGACGGCAAAGCAGTCATCCAGGCCGATCGCACGCAAGGTCAGCAGCGCCAGCTCGTGGGCATTGCGAGTGAGGATGCCCAAACGGCAACCACGCTCGCGCAACTCGCGCACCAGCGCAATCGCCCCAGGGGCCGGTGCGGAGGTCAGTGCCAGTTCGCGCTCATGCTCCAGCAACCAAGCATGTTTAGCGGCGGCAACTGCCTCAGGTAATGCGGCCAGATAGCCAAGAATGTCCTCGGCCAACGGAATATCCAGGGCGCGCTTGATCGCCTCGAAATCATGAACAGCCAAGGTCAGGGTGCCGTCCATGTCGAACACCCAATGACGCGCAGCACTCAAGCTCATTTCCAGTCCTCCCGCACACGGGCCAGGCCTTCTTGCGCCACCGAAGCGACCAGTTGGCCCTGACGATTGAAGATACTGCCGCGGGCGAAACCACGGGCATTACCGGACCAGGGGCTGTCCATGCTGTACAGCAGCCAGTCATCCATACGCAGGTTGCCATGGAACCACAGCGAGTGGTCGAGGCTGGCCACCTGCATAAATTTCTGCCACACGGAGACGCCATGCGGCAGCATCGAGGTGGTCAGCAAGTTGAAATCGCTGGCATAGGCCAACAGGTATTTGTGCAGCTGCGGGTCATCCGGTAGTTCGCCCGCGGCGCGAAACCACACATGCTTGACCGGCTCACAAGGCTTCGGGGCAAAAGGGTTGCCCACCGTCACCGGACGAATCTCGATTGGTTTTTCGCTCACTGCACGCTCACGCATGCGCTCTGGCAAGGCATCGGCGATCAGGCGCGCCAGCTCAGTTTCAGATTTAAGCTCTTCCGGCCCAGGTACGTCTGGCATCAGGTTTTGGTGGTGAAAGCCTTCTTCATCAAACTGGAAGGAGGCGCTGCAGGTGAAGATTGGCTTGCCCTTCTGGATTGCCGTCACCCGCCGCGTGCTGAAACTGCCGCCGTCACGGACCCGTTCAACCTGATAAACCACCGGCAGCGTGGCATCACCAGGGCGTAAGAAGTAACCGTGCATGGAATGCACATGGCGCGCGGCCTCGACCGTCTGGCTGGCCGCCGAAACGCACTGGCCAAGCACCTGACCACCGAACAGCTGACGAAAGCCGAGATCTTGGCTAACGCCGCGAAATAGATTCTCTTCGATGGTTTCTAGGGTCAGCAGGGCGACCAATTCATTCAACACCAGACTCATTTAACGCTCTCCTCTAAACCCAGGGACACCACCACGCACGACGGTGAAACATGGTACCCGATTGCACGCCAGCAGCGCCTAGCCGGCGCCACCACTTCCTGGCCAACCGACCCTTGACCCAGATCAGTACAATCGGCATTCAGGTCTACTGCCCCTTGATGGTGGCGATCAGCCACGATATTTTGCTGATTTTTTTGTACCCGTTTTACCCCGAGAGCACAGTCCCAGACGGACCTAACTCGCCCCCACTCTTTCGTCATAGCGAATCAGCATGCCCTCTGCGCGCAACCTCTCGGAAATATTCATTCAAACCCTTGAACAGGCTGCCGACAGCGTGGTGGTCATCGACAGCAGCAATAATGTACTGCTGTTCAATCGGGCCGCAGAGCAACTCTGGGGGCTGGATCGCACTAGCGTGATTGGTCATAACGTCAAGCTGTTGGTGCCTCAAGATATACGCGCACACCATGACGACTACATCGAGGCGAACCGGCGCACAGGCATCAACAAGATCGTCGGTAGCTCGCGCACGCTGCACATCGAACGCGCCGACGGCACGCAGCGCTGGGCGTCGATGTCCATCTCCAAGATCGAGGCCGATGACGAGGTGCTCTACACCGCGTTCGTTAAGGATATAACCGCACAGCACCTGCAAAATGAGCAGCTACGCCTGCTGTCACTGGTGGTCGATCGCACCGACAACGCCATCCTTATCACCGACGCTCCCGGTGAGGTCATCTACACCAACAGCGGCTTCAGCCACCTGTTTGGCTATTCGGCGGAGCATGCCATCAACAAAAGGCCGGCGAACCTGCTCGCCCCTTATATGCCGCCCGACGAAGTTATGGGCATGCACACTCAGCTGGCTGCCGGGCAGCCCTACAGCAGCGAAACGTTGATCTACTGCGCAGACGGCCAACGCATTTGGTGCCATGTAACGATCAACCCGATATTTGATGCTCAGGGCGTACTGAGCAATACCGTCGCCATGTTCACCGACATTACCCACACCAAGATGCATGAGGTGCTGAACAACCGCATGCTCGAGGCGATCGTGCGCGAAGATCCACTGGAAAGCCTGATGGAAAAGGCCTGTCGCGAAGTCGAACGAATCGCCCCGGAAATCACCACATCAATCCTCGGCGTTAGCACTAACGGGCTTCTCCACCCACTGGCGGCCCCCAGCCTGCCGGCCAGCTTCAGCGAGGCTCTGGAGGGCCTGGCCATCGGCCCCGGCGTGGGTTCCTGTGGCACCGCCGCCTACCTGGGCGAAAGCGTACTGGTCACTGACATTGCCAACGACCCGTTGTGGGCCGACTTCAAAGCACTGGCCCTACCTATAGGTTTACGCAGCTGCTGGTCGACCCCGATCAAGGACAGCACCGGCCGAGTGCTTGGCACGTTCGCCTTCTATTACCGTGAGCCGCGTGGCCCGAGCGCTTTCCACCGGCGCCTGCTAGATGTCATCGTGCACCTGTGCTCGCTGGCCCTGCAACGCGAGGAAAGCCGCAGCAAGATCCGCCAGCTGGCTTTTTACGACAGCCTGACCAACCTGCCCAACCGCAGCCTGCTGCACGCCAGGGCCGACCAGGCATTGGCCGAGGCCGAGCGCAACAAATCACAACTGAGCGTGCTGTTTGTCGACCTCGACCGCTTCAAGCAGGTCAACGACTCCCTCGGCCATCCGGCCGGCGACGAGCTGCTGCGTGTGGTGGCGCAACGCCTCAGCGTCAACCGCCGCAGCTCGGATATAGTCGGCCGCCTGTCCGGCGATGAATTCGTTCTGGTGCTGCCGCACTGCGACAGCGCGCATGTCACCGAAGTAGTCGAACAGTTACGCCAGACGCTTAGCGAGCCTTGCCAACTCGCCGGTAGCACCCTCTGCCCATCCGCCAGCATCGGCATCAGCCTGTTCCCCGGCGACGGCCACGACATGGGTACCTTGATACACCGCGCCGACATGGCCATGTACCAGGCCAAGAGCTTGGGTCGCGGCCGCTTTAGCTTTTTCAGCCACGAGCTCAACCAGCTCGCTCAAGAACGCCTGGCCCTGGAAACAGCCCTGCGTGAGGCCCTGGAAACCCAACAACTGCGACTGCACTATCAGCCGCAAGTGCGCATGCAGGACGGCCTCCTATATGGCGTCGAGGCCCTCGCGCGCTGGCACCATCCGCTATTCGGCGACATTTCTCCTGCGCGCTTTATTCCGCTGGCCGAGGAATGCGGCCTGATCAACCAACTGGGGCTCTGGGCCGTGCGCGAGGCCTGCCGGCAACTCGCCGCCTGGCGGCGACAGGGCCTGAAAATCCCGGCTATTTCGGTGAACCTCTCACCCACCAACTTCCATAATCTGGACTTGCCCGGGATGATCGCCAGCACCCTGCAGCAGCACAACCTGGAGGCCGGCGATCTGACCCTGGAAATCACCGAAAACGTGGTGATGGACACCAACCCCGCAACCATGAAGACCCTCCACGAAGTCCATGCGCAAGGCGTTCGACTTTCCCTAGACGACTTCGGCACCGGCTATTCAAGCCTTAGCTACCTGCGCCGCCTGCCCATCCAGGAGCTCAAGCTCGACCAAAGCTTTGTCAACGACCTAGAAGAAGACGCCACCAACCGCGCCCTCAGCGAAGCGGTGATCCTGCTGGGAGAGAGCCTGCACCTGACAGTCGTCGCCGAGGGTATCGAATCCATCGGCCAACAACGTATCCTCAAGGATCAGGGTTATCACGTGGCTCAGGGTTACCTGTTCTCTCGGCCCCTGAACGCCGCCGACCTAGAAGCCTGGCTGAGCACCGCAGTAAAGAACTAGCCCCACTCACAACCGCCGGCACCCAGGCGGTGCCGCGCGAGTTGTTACATGCCACTGCCATTGATCTACCACGATGACTACAGTCCGGCCTTCCCTACCGGACACCGCTTCCCCATGGAAAAATTTCGCCTGCTGCGTGACCACTTGGTGCACAGCGGCCTGTGCACAGATGCAGACTTACTGCGCCCTGAACTGTGCCCGCCAGAGGTACTGACCCTGGCCCATTGCCCGGCCTATATCCAGCGCTTTGCCAGCGGTGAACTGACGTATGAAGAACAGCGCCGCCTCGGCCTGCCCTGGAGTCCAGCCCTGGCGCAACGCACCGTTCGCGCGGTGGGCGGTTCCTTATTGGCCGCCGAGCAAGCCCTGCAGCACGGCCTGGCTTGCCACTTAGCCGGAGGCACCCACCACGCGCACTTTGATCATCCGGCGGGGTTTTGCATTTTCAATGACCTGGCGGTAATCAGTCAGTACTTGCTGCAAAGCGGCAAGGCCCAGCGCGTACTGATTTTCGACTGTGACGTGCATCAGGGTGACGGCACTGCACGTCTGCTGGAGAACACCCCGGACGCCATCACCGTGTCCCTGCACTGTGAAAAAAATTACCCGGCACGCAAAGCGCTTAGCGACTGGGACATTCCCCTGCCCAACGGCCTGGGCGACGCCGACTACCTAAAGGTGGTGGATGACACCCTGAATTACCTGCTGCCGCTGTATCAGCCCGACATCGTGCTTTACGACGCTGGTGTCGACGTGCATCAGAGCGACGCTCTCGGCTACCTCAACCTCAGCGATGCGGGCATCGCCGCCCGCGATGAAGCCGTGATCAATCATTGCTTGGGCCGCGATATTCCGCTGGTCGGCGTGATTGGCGGCGGCTATGACAAGGACCGCGCGGCACTGGCGCGGCGGCACGGAATTCTGCACCACAGCGCAGCCAAGGTTTGGCGGGAACTAGGCCTGGGCAGCGCCTCTTAACAACGAGCGCGGACTAACCAGGCTGGACGCGAAAACCATCCAGCAAGCTGGCCATGTCATCGGCGAGCGCGGCAATCTGCTCATCCGGCACATCACGCGTGGCAAAGGCGCGCAGGCCCATGATTTGTGCCTGCAGTAGCCGCGCTAAACGGGCACAGTCCACCTCCGCGCGCAACTCCCCCGCCGCTTTCGCCTGCGTCAAGGCCTCGCACAGGCGCGCTTCAATCATCGCCAGCATGGCATCCACTTTCGCCAGCAGAGCGGCATCTTCGGCATTCACTTCAAGCAGGGTTTTAATCAACATGCAAGCCTGCGCCGGCGCTTGTGCAGCGCCCATACAACAGCCCGCAAGTGCATGTAGGTAGCGCTGCAGCCCCTCGATAACACTCGGCGCGCTATCGAGTATTTGACGAAAATCCTCACCGCTGCGCGCGGCATAGGCGTCCAGCGCCTCGCTAAACAAGCCGCTTTTGCTGCCAAAGGTGGCGTAGAGGCTGCCCGGGCGCATGTCCAACGCCTCCTCGATATGCTTCATCGAGGAGGCGTAATAACCCCGCGACCAAAACAACTCGACAGCTCTTTGCAGAGCCACTGGTCGATCGAAACGTGCAGTGCGGGCCATCATCAGTTCTCGGATAAAAGTGGCAGTCTAACCGCCAGAGTGATTATTGAATGATCGCTCAATTTTGACTTGATTGTCTAAAAAACTTCCATTAGGGTGGGCACCTAGTTATTGAGCAATCACTCAAATAAGGATCCCCACCATGACCGCTTTCATTCTGCACGATCAAAACAGCGCACCCGAGGCAGCCAAGCCACTGCTGGAGAAATCAAAGAAAGCCTTTGGCCGAGTACCCGGCTTGCACGCGGTGATGGCCGAATCGCCTGAGCTACTCAACGGCTACCAAGTGCTGCATGGTTTATTCCTAGACAGCAGTTTTGACGCCGACGAAAAAACCGTGGTGTGGCAGACCATCAACGTCGAACACGCTTGCCACTACTGTGTACCGGCGCACACCGGCATCGCCAAGGCGATGAAAGTGTCAGACGAGATCAACAATGCCCTGCGTGATGAGACGCCGCTGCCAACGCCTAAACTGGAAGCCTTGCGTGACTTCACCCTGGCCATGGTGCGCCAGCGCGGCGAACTTGAGGCCGCGCAATTAGACGCGTTCTACGCCGCTGGTTACAGCCAACAAAATGTACTAGAAGTGATTCTCGGCCTGAGCCAGAAAGTCATGAGCAACTACACCAATCACATCGCGCAAACTCCGGTTGATCAAGCCTTCCAGGTATTTGCTTGGGAAAAGAAGTAATTCGATGATGGCCCAGGCACCTGCCGGTACGCGGCAGTTGCCTGGTCTACTCTGACGCTCTCATTCTTCGCAGACAGTGGATGGCCTTAATGAACGCTGCAGTGGCATTTGATATCTACGGCACGCTGATCGACACCCAAGCGGTGCTCACTCGCCTGAGTGAATTAGTCGGTGACAAAGCCCCTGCGGTGTCCCAGCTGTGGCGGCAAAAACAGCTGGAATACAGCTTCCGCCGAGGATTGATGGGCGATTACTGCGACTTCTCAGTTTGCACCCGTCAAGCCTTACTGTTTGCCTGCCGCCAACAGCAAGTAGACATCAGCGCTGCCGCCGTTGAGCAAGCCATGCAGGCCTACGCCGAACTGAATGCTTTTACCGATGTACCAGCTGGCCTGCAAGCTCTGCAACAACAGGGCATACCGCTCTATGCATTCTCCAATGGCAGCCGTGCGGCCGTGCAGCACTTACTCAAGCGCGCCGGCATCGCTGACTCTTTTACTGGTGTGATCAGCGTCGAAGACGTGCGTTCGTTCAAGCCCGACCCCAAGGTTTATCAACACCTGGTGAACAGCTGCGGCGTAACGGCCAATGAGGTCTGCCTCGTCTCATCGAACTCGTTCGACATTCTCGGCGCTGCTCATGCTGGCCTGCGCACAGCTTGGTTGCGTCGCGACCCACAAACAATCTTCGACCCCTGGGATATTCAGCCCGACATCCTTCTCGACGACTTCAGCGCGTTGGCCAGCCAGCTAAGCGCAGCCAATTAACGACGCGTCGCTAACCCTACCCTTCACCCATTGCCATGGCCTAACAACGACTGGCATTCGGAGCTACTGATGAAACACATTTCCTTGTTATTGCTGCGTATATCTCTGGGCTGGCTGTTGGTTATCTGGGGCGCCGACAAAGTGTTCAATGTTGAACACGGCCTGGCAGTGGCCAACAAGTTTTACTTTGGCTTCCTAGCCGCCGAGAGCGCACTGCAAGTCGCCGGCGTGCTGCAGATGCTCGTCGGCCTTGCCGTGGTAGTGGGCTTTGCGCGCCGCTGGGTATACCCAGCGCAATTGCTGCTCAACTGCGCCTCTCTCTTTGCCGTGTTCAAATCGGTACTGGACCCATGGGGCTGGGTATTCACCGGCACCAATGCGTTGTTCTACCCATCGTTGATCATCTTCGCCGCCAGCCTGTTGCTGATTGCCTTGCGCGAAGAAGACACCTGGACGCTGGATAAGCCCTAAACCGCGCACGCCGATCAACGCACAGGCACCACGCTCGCTGCGGCGCCTGTGCGGTTGTGGTTAGATTGCTCACCCACGTCTCGCTTAGCCCCAATGACCACTCGAACGTTACTGCTGACAACCCTGGCCATGCTGGCCTTTGCCGGTAACTCGTTGCTGTGCCGCCTGGCCCTGCGCGACACCGACATCGATGCGGCCAGCTTTACCAGCCTGCGCCTGCTTGCTGGCGCGGTAACGCTGTGGCTGCTAATGCGCCTGCGCAAGGCTAACCGCGGCACTGCAGGCAGCTGGCCCGCAGCCACCGCGTTGTTTGTCTATGCCGCCGCGTTCTCCTTCGCCTATATCAACCTGGATGCGGGTGCAGGGGCTTTAATCTTATTCGGCGCGGTACAGCTGAGCATGCTCGCCTGGGGAATTTATCGCGGTGAGCGCCTGGGGCTCAAGGGCTGTAGCGGCCTATTGCTGGCGTTCGCCGGGTTACTCGTTCTGCTGTTACCCGGCGCCAGCAGGCCGCCTACCGGAGCCGCGTTGCTGATGCTGCTGGCAGGCGCTGCCTGGGGGATTTATTCCTTGCTGGGGCGTGGGGTGAACGACCCGCTGGCCGCAACAACGGGTAATTTTCTGCGAGCTGCACCCTTGGCGCTGTTACTCAGCGTCCTGTTTATCGGCCAAGCCAGTTGGGATACGCCAGGGTTGATCTATGCGTTGCTGTCTGGCGCATTGACCTCCGGCGTCGGCTACGCCATCTGGTACAGCGCCCTGCGTGGCCTGCAATCCTTTCAGGCTGCCTGCGTGCAACTTAGCGTACCGATCATCGCCGCGCTGGCCGGCAGCCTGCTGCTGGATGAAGCACTGAGCGGGCGTCTGCTGCTCAGTGCCGCGGCGGTACTCGGCGGGATTGCCCTGGTACTCAGCGCCAAGCACCAGCGCGCCTAGAGCGGCGACTGCATTAGCCGGCCAACACCTTATCCAGCGCCTGCTCCAAGGTCGCCACACTGCGGTCGATATTGCCCAGTTTGTCCAGCCCGAACAGGCCAAGACGGAAGGTCTGAAAATCCGCTGGCTCGTCGCATTGCAGCGGCACGCCAGCAGCGATCTGTAGGCCCTGAGCCGCAAATTTGCTGCCGTTCTTGATCTGCCCATCGTCGGTGTAACACACCACCACACCCGGGGCTTCAAAGCCAGGCGCGGCGACACTCTTAAAGCCCTTGCGGGTCAGCATGGCACGCACGCGGTCGCCCAGTTCCTGCTGCTGGTTGCGTACGGTGCTAAAGCCAATGGCCTCTGCCTCGCGCATGGCATCACGAAAACGCGCCAGCGCATCGCTGGGCATGGTGGCGTGATAGGCGTGACCGCCCTGCTCGTAGGCCTGCATGATCTGCAGCCATTTCTTCAGGTCGCAGGCAAAGCTTGTGCTTTGAGTCGCCTCAACGCGGGCTTGAGCAGCCTCGCTGAGCATCACCAGGGCGCAGCACGGCGAGGCGCTCCAACCTTTTTGCGGGGCACTGATCAGCACATCGATACCGCAGGCCTGCATGTCCACCCACAGGGTGCCGGAGGCGATGCAATCGAGCACAAACAAGCCGCCGACTGCATGCACGGCATCCGCCACGGCGCGCAGGTAGCCGTCCGGCAGGATCATCCCCGAGGAAGTCTCCACATGCGGCGCGAACACCATCTGGGGCTTTTCTGCGGCGATGGTCGCCAGCACATCCGCCAGCGGTGGCGGGGTAAACGGCGCCTGGCTGCTCTCAGCGACCGGTCGGGCCTTGAGCACAATCGACTCAGACGGTATCTGGCCCATCTCGAAAATCTGCGTCCAGCGGTAGCTGAACCAGCCATTGCGCAGCACCAGGCACTTCTGCCCAGTGGCCAACTGGCGTGCCACCGCTTCCATGCCGTAAGTACCGCTGCCGGGCACGATGGCCATGGCGTGGGCGTTATAGACCTGCTTAAGGGTGCTGGAGATTTCCTTCATCACGCCTTGGAACGACTGCGACATATGGTTGAGGGAGCGGTCGGTGTAGACCACTGAGTACTCGATCAGGCCGTCGGGGTCGATGCTGGGGTAAAGGTCAGACATAAGGGGCTCCAATCAGAAAAGGCTTACCTTGACCGTGCCCGAAGCTCGCCGAAATGACAAGGCCGCAGCCGCCTCGGTTAGAATGCCAGCCCGTTGACCGCCGCGACCTCACCATGACCACAACCGCCCAACAGCCCACCCCTCGCGTTGCCATTATTGGCGGCGGCCCTGCCGGGCTGATGGCCGCTGAAGTGCTGGCGCAGGGAGGTGTGCAGGTGGCGCTGTATGACGCCATGCCCTCGGTGGGCCGCAAGTTTCTCCTGGCCGGGGTCGGTGGCATGAACATCACCCACGCCGAAGCCAAGCCGGCGTTTATCAGCCGCTACGGCCAGCGTCAGGTAGAAGTGGCTGAACTGCTGCAGGACTTCGATGCCGACGCCCTGCGCACCTGGATTAACGGCCTGGGCATCGACACCTTTGTCGGCACCTCGGGGCGGGTGTTCCCCACTGACATGAAGGCCGCACCGCTACTGCGCGCCTGGCTCAAACGCTTGCGCGAGCTGGGTGTGCAGATCCATACCCGCCAGCGCTGGCTGGGCTGGGATGCACAGGGCGCATTACGCATCAGCTCACCAACGGGTGAGCTGGAGGTGAGTGCCGACGCCACCCTGCTGGCCTTGGGTGGCGGCAGCTGGGCGCGCCTAGGCTCGGACGGTGCCTGGGTGCCACTGCTGCAGGCGCGCGGGGTGCAGATCGCGCCCTTGCAGGCAAGTAACTGCGGCTTCGATGTCAGCGCCTGGAGCCCGTTTCTGCGCGACAAGTTTGCCGGCGCGCCGCTGAAGAATGTCAGCCTGTGTTTAGCCGGCGCAGCACCGCGCCTGGGCGAGTTCGTGCTCACCGCCGGCGGCATCGAAGGCAGCCTGGTCTATGCCCTATCGGCGGCTATTCGCGAAACCATCAACCAACATGGCAGTGCCATCGTGCACCTCGACTTACTGCCACAGACGCCACTTACCAAACTGCAAAGCGCCTTGAGCAAACCCCGCGGCACTCATTCGATGGCCAAGCATCTGCACCGCCAAGCTGGCCTCGACGGCGCCAAGGCCGCCCTGCTGCGCGAACGGGCCAGCGCCGAATGCTTCAATGATCCACTGCAACTGGCCAAGGTGATCAAAGCCCTGCCTATCACACTGATCCGCCCACGCCCGCTGGATGAGGCGATCAGCAGCGCCGGCGGTGTGCCCTTCGAACAGCTGGACGCGCACCTGATGCTCAAGCCGTTACCAGGCACCTTCTGCGCCGGGGAAATGCTCGACTGGGAAGCACCCACCGGCGGTTATCTGCTCACCGCCTGCTTTGCCAGCGGTCGCCGGGCGGCCCAGGGCATGCTCAAGTGGCTGCAACGCCGCGCCGAATAAGGCCACCACGCACAATCGCAAACGGCTATGCTAAAAAAACCGCCTAAGAGCGGTGCTCACCCACGCAAACAGGTAGCCCTCGACCTTGATACCTCTAGTGGTCTGCGACGACTCGAACATGGCGCGTAAACAATTGATCCGCGCCCTGCCGCCTGAATGGCCGGTGACCATCAGCCAAGCGACTAACGGCCAGGAGGCCCTTGCCGCACTGCGCCAGGGCTTAGGTCAGGTCATGCTGCTGGACCTGACCATGCCCGTCATGGATGGCTACGAAACCCTCGCGGCGATCCGCGCCGAGGGCCTGGCCTGCAAGGTGCTGGTGGTTTCCGGCGACGTCCAGGAGGAAGCGCTGCGTCGAGTCAAAGAGCTGGGTGCCTTGGCCTTTATCAAAAAGCCTGCCGACCCCGAAATACTGCGCAGTAGCCTGATTGAACTGGGACTTTTTGATCCCGCGGCCACACCGACCGCGGTGACGCAAACCGCCGTACTCGACAGCCTGAAAGTGAACTTCCGCGACGCCCTGCGCGAGGTTACCAACATCGCCATGGGCCGTGCGGCCGCGCTGCTGGCCAAGGCCCTTGGGGTATTCGTGCAGCTGCCTGTGCCGCAAGTGAATATCTTCGAAGTCAGCGAACTGCACATGACCCTAACCGACGCCATGCACGGCGAACGCATGAGTGCGGTGTGCCAGGGTTTTATCGGTGACGGCATCGCCGGCGAATCACTGCTGCTGTTTCATGACTCAGAGGTGGCCGATATGGCGCGTCTGCTCAACTGGCAGCCCAAGGACGACCTGGAAACCTCCGAAATGCTCTTGGATCTGGCCAGCATCATTATCGGTGCCTGCCTCTCAGGCATCGCCGAACAGATCGACGTGCGCTTTTCCCAAGGCCACCCGCAACTGCTTGGCCAGCACTCCTCCATTGAACAACTGATTAAGCTCAATCAGCGCCGCTGGAAGAAGACACTGGCGGTGGAGGTCAGCTACAGCCTGGAAGCGCATAACGTCCACTTCGACTTGCTGTTGCTGTTCACCGAAGACTCGATCAAGCGCCTGACCAACAAGATCAACTACCTGATGAACTAGGCGGTACGCATGCCCGCACAAATTGATATCAAAGAAGTGCACTGGCTGCTCGACATCGTGCAGTGCATCGACGTTGGTGTGATCGTGCTTAATCGCCAGTACCACGTTGAAGTGTGGAACAGCTTTATGGAAAACCACTCCGGCCTAGGCCCGGATGAGGTGCAGGGTAAAGCACTGTTCAGCCTATTCCCGGAAATCAACGAAACCTGGCTGCGCCGCAAGATCGATACCGTGGTGCAACTCGGCACCCGCGCGTTCAGCCTGTGGGAGCAACACCCTTACCTGATGCACTTCAAGAACTACCAGCCGATCACTGGCCAGGAAGACTTTATGTACCAGAATGTCACCCTGCTGCCGCTTGCCGGGGCGACCGGTGATGTCGAGCATATCTGCGTGGTGATCTACGACATGACCGCCGCCGCGACCCACAAGAAGCAACTGGCAGCAGCCCAAGCCGCCAGCCGCGCCTGAAGTTACTTAACGAACTTACCGGGCTTGCCTGCTTTTCCGCCGAAGCTTGGCACCTTGCGCACGGCTTTGACCGCCGGGGCTGCGGGGGCATCGGCTTCCATCCAGCGACCCAAGCTGCCGCCCTTGCCACCGCCGACCACTTTCGGCTTTTTGGCTTTCTTTGACTTTTTCACCACCTGACCACCAGGCAGCGTTTGCGGCACGCGGTGGTCGGGGATAAAGTCCGGCTCGTCGACGCGCTGCAGCACTTGCTGAGTCAAGGTTTCGATGGCGGACAGCAGTTGCACTTCATCGGCGCAGACCAACGACACTGCTTGCCCGACTGCCCCGGCACGGCCCGTACGGCCGATGCGGTGCACATAGTCCTCAGCGACGGTGGGCAGGTCGAAATTCACCACCAGCGGCATGTCGTCAATGTCCAAGCCGCGAGCCGCCACATCGGTGGCCACCAGCACCTTGACCTCACCATCTTTAAACCGCTGCAAAGCCCGCTGGCGTGTGGCCTGCGGTTTGTCGCCGTGAATCGAGTCGGCGCTGATGCCGCGGCGCTGCAGCTCGGCATCCAGCTCATCGACGCCTTTGCGGGTTTTCACAAACACCAGCGCCTGGCTCCAGCGCTTGGTTTGATAAAGGTGCAAAAACAGCTCGCCTTTACGCTTTTTATCCACTGGAATCAGCCACTGCTTAACTGATTTGGCCGCCGCATTGCGCGGACTGACCTCGATACTCAGCGGATCATTAAGCATCTCGCCGGCCATGTCGCGGATAGCATCGGAAAAGGTCGCAGAAAACAGCAGGGTCTGGCGCGTTTTCGGCAATACGCGGAACACATTCTCCAACTCGCTGGCAAAACCCAGATCGAGCATGCGGTCGGCCTCATCCAGCACCAGCGTCTGCACCTGATTAAACTTGACCGCTTTCTGTCGGTACAAATCGAGCAAACGGCCCGGCGTGGCCACTAATACATCCACGCCTTTACGCAGCTTCATCATTTGTGGGTTGATACTCACCCCGCCATACGCGGCAAAACTGCGCAGCGGCAGATGCTGACCGTAGGTGATAAAGCTCTGCAGCACCTGCTCGGCCAGCTCACGGGTTGGTACTAACACCAGCGCGCGCACTGAATTACTCGCCACCTCTGGCCCCTCCATCATCAGCCGTTGCAGCACCGGCAGAGCAAAGCCAGCGGTCTTACCGGTGCCGGTCTGCGCAGCGGCCATCAGATCGCGGCCTTGGAGGATCGGCACGATGGCCTGCGCCTGGACGGCAGTGGGGGTTTTGTAGTCGAGGCTGTCGAGGGTACGCAGCAAAGGCTCGATCAGGCCAAGGGAGGCAAAAGTCATAGGGGCTACCACAAAGGGCTAAAAGTCGATGGCGCAGAGTTTATCCTGCCTGAGCATGGCCGGCCCGTTTGTGTTCAGCGAACAGCCGAGGCCAAAGCCACAGCGCCCGGAGAAATCCAGGCGCTGTGAGCGTGCATCCAGGCGCCGAATTAAGGTTTGTGCGGCCGCGCAAGGAACTCGTGGGATTGCATTTCCAGCAAACGACTGAGGGTGCGCTGGAACTCGAAGGTCAGACGACCGCCGGTATACAGATCTTTCAGTTCCACCTCGGCGGAGAGAATCAGTTTGACGTTACGGTCGTAAAACTCGTCCACCAAGTTGATAAAACGCCGGGCCATGTCTTCCTTGGCCACGCTCATCTGCTCGACGTTGGCCAGGATCACCGCGTGGAAGATCTTGCCCAGCTCGATGTAGTCGTTCTGGCTGCGCGGGCCGTCGCACAGCTCGCGAAATTCAAACCAGGCCACGTCATCGCCGACCTTGCGTGCGGTAATAGCCCGGTTCTCGATCATCAGCGGCTCGTTTTCCTGCACCGTGCAATGCTCGGGAAGCAGGCTGGCAAAGCTCTTTTGCAGGCTTTGCTCGGCCGCGGCATCCAGCGGCCAGTGGAACAACTCAGCCTGTTCCAGCGCGCGCAGACGGTAGTCAATACCGCTGTCGACGTTGACAATTTCGGTGTGCTGTTTCAGCAAAGCGATGGCTGGCAGAAAGCGCGCACGCTGCAAGCCATCTTTGTACAGGCCGTCAGGCACGATATTGGACGTCGCCACCAGGCTGACTCCATTCTTGAACAACTCTTCCATCAAACTGCCAAGAATCATCGCGTCGGTAATATCGGAGACGAAGAATTCGTCGAAGCAAATCACCCGAGCCTCATCGGCAAAACGCTTACCGATGATCGTCAGCGGGTTCTTTTCGCCCTTGAGGGTGCTCATTTCTTCATGCACGCGCTTCATAAAGCGGTGGAAGTGCGTACGCACCTTGCGCTCGAATGGCAGCGCGTCGAAGAAGGTATCCACCAGGTAGGTCTTGCCGCGACCTACGCCACCCCAGAAATACAGCCCTTTAACAGGCCCCTGGGGCTTTTTGCCAAACAACTTACCGAACAAACCGGTCGATGCATTTTCGCTGGCGACCAAGTCGTCATACAAGCGCTGCAGATGGCGCACCGCAGTTTCCTGGGCAGCGTCATGGAAAAATTCCGGCCGTTTGAGGTCAGCCTGGTAGCGTTCTAATGGCGTCATAATTCGTTAGCCGGGCAAGTAAAAACGGGGGCGTCACTGTAGCGACGCCCCCGTTACTTGGCAATCGGCTTATCGACGTGGGAGGGGCTTTAGCCGCGGCACAGCGACACCATCCGGCTGTCGCAACTAAAGCCTCTCCCACAAAGCCATCTACCTGCGCGTCACTCCTGAGGTGCCAACGCCTCACGTAGGCGCTGAATAGCCGCCTGACTGGCGCTGCTATCGGCGAACGCTGGGCTTTGCGCCACGCACTCGTCGTCCAACCAGACACCGAAGCCGCCGTCCTGCTCGCGCACATCCAGCGCATCGCCAGACTGCAAGCGCTTGTTGGCCATGCCGGCAGCCTTGCCGTCGGCAAAGGATTTGGACAGCAACAACTGCTCGCCGGCGGCGTCCAGCAGACGGAAGCGGAAGCTGCCATCGTCGTCACGGAAGCTGACAAAACGCGCGCTCTTACCAGCTTTTTTCTTCTCGCTGGCGCCACTGACCGCCTCGCTGCGGAAGGAACGTAGGCCAACCGCCTCACGCAGTTCGCCAAGGAACGGCGTAGCGGTCTTGCGCGCCTTGGCGGCACCGGCAAGGAGGATGTCTTCCAGATCCGCAGGCTTGCTGATCAGCGCCTGGTAACGCTCGCGCGCCTCGCCCAGCTCGGCCTCCAGCAGGTTTACCAGCGCTTGCTTAGCTTCGCCCCAGGCCATGCCGCCTTCCAGCGCCGCACGAAAATCCGCCTGTTGGGTGGGTGCCGCAAAGGCTTGATAGAGGGTGAACAGGTGCGAGTTGTCGGGGTCTTTCGCCTCGCCCGGCAGCTTGGAGTCGGTGACAATGCGCGCCACGGCATCTTTGAGCTGCTTGGCGCTGCCGAATAACGGGATGGTGTTGTCGTAGCTTTTGCTCATCTTGCGCCCGTCGAGGCCGGGCAAGGTAGCCACGTCTTCTTCGATAACCGCCTCGGGCAGGGTGAACAGCTCTTTACCGTTGCCGAACAGGTGATTGAAGCGCTGCGCAATATCGCGGGCCATTTCCACGTGCTGAATCTGATCGCGACCGACCGGCACTTTGTGCGCATTGAACATCAAAATGTCCGCCGCCATCAGCACCGGGTAGCTAAACAGGCCCATGGTGATGCCCGCATCCGGGTCTTCGCCTTGCTCGACGTTCTTGTCTACCGACGCTTTGTAGGCGTGGGCGCGATTGAGCAGTCCCTTGCCCGCTACGCAGGTAAGCAACCAGCACAGCTCTGGGATCTCGGGAATATCCGACTGGCGGTAAAACGTTGCTTTGTCGGTATCCAACCCCAGCGCCAGCCAGGCAGCAGCAATTTCCAGGCGTGAGCGCTGAATACGCGCCGGCTCATCGCACTTGATCAGCGCGTGGTAGTCAGCCAGAAAATAGAACGAATCGGCATCGGCGGCGCGGCTAGCGACGATCGCTGGGCGAATGGCACCGGCATAGTTGCCCAAATGCGGGGTGCCCGTGGTGGTGATGCCGGTAAGGATACGAGTGGTCATGTTCAGGTTCGCTTTACTTGAGCCATCTTATGATCTCACGAGCTAGAGCCTGGCAAGGCAAGGCAAAAACAGGCGAGGACACGGAGTTTACTGGGGTAAATGAGCATTGCTCGTTGTATTCGCCCTTTGGGCCGCGCTAAAGCGCGTCAGCAGCAAGCTGCTTTCCGAGACGCCGCGTCCCGGCCTGGTTTTAACAACGCCAGGCCAAGGCGCAGCAGATCAGAGTCGCGGCAGCAGCAGATCCTTGAGATCGGTGAGCTTGCCGTGAAAAAAGTGCCCGCATTCTGCCACTTTCAGCAGCTCATGGGCACGTCCGAGTGCCGCCGACCAGGTGTACACCACCTGGGGGTCGATCACTTCGTCGGCTTCTGGCTGGATAATGGTCAGTGGACAATTGCTCGCTGGCGGATACTCCTCGGTCAGCCGATGCACCGCTGGGGCGACCATAAAGAGCTTATTAACCGTCGTCAGACCTTGAGCTTCCAGACGCGCGCCCAGGGCTGCTGCGACAAAGCCGCCAAAGGAGAAGCCCAGCAGGGTCAGCGGCAATTCGGGGTATTGCGCGCGCAACCAGTGGGCCACAGCCTCGGCATCATCCACCTCGCCACTGACCATGTCGTGACTGCCGGCGCTGCCAGCGACGCCGCGATAATTGAAGCGCAAGGTGGCCAGGCCACTGTCACGGGCAGTGCGCTGCAAGGTGGAAACCACCTTATTAAGCATGGTGCCGCCCTGCACCGGATTGGGGTGGCAAATCAGCGCTACGCCACGAGCATCAGGGGTATCCAGCCACAGGGCTTCGAGTTGGCCGCTGGGGCCGGCAATCATTAAG
>TARA_R110000868_G_scaffold198069_1_pt1 | contig 23794 bp, 26 predicted proteins | sample TARA_R110000868 | Tara Oceans TARA_R110000868 (sample SAMEA4397489) | marine metagenome | biome: Polar Biome; feature: [SRF] surface water layer (ENVO:00010504); material: water (ENVO:00002006), including particulate matter (ENVO:01000060) such as... | depth 5 m | reverse complement strand
TGTGACCCGGTCTCCGTCGCCGGAAACGAGCCACACCCCGAATGGTCAGCGTCCGCCGAGCGCCTCGACGATGGATTTGCTCACCTTGGGTCTCGTTTGCGTGTACCAGTCTTCTACATACTGATCGAGATAGGTCACACCCGGCTTCGGCTTGACGTAGTCGGGTACGGTGTCGACATCTACATCGCGGCGCATGCTCGGTTCAAGCATACGTCTTGAATAGGTTTCCTGCCCGGGCTTGCTTGCATACCAGTTCAGAAATACGGTCGCTGCCGCCGGATGAGGCGCGCCGACCGGCTGCTTGATGACGCTGAATCCGCCGAGCAGACTGCCGGGGCCGTCTTTCATCTGCCTGACCGAGAGGTTCTTGATACCTTTTTGCTTAAAAATTTCTACGTGAAGCTGGATTCCGCCCAGGGCGACCGCATAGGAGCCACGCGCGATCCATTCCACGAGCTGGCGACCATCGCGGGTATATACAACCTTTTGCCCCGCATAGAGCTCCTTCACGAAATCGATCCCGAAGGTATCCGTTAGATAGGCTGCGGCAGCTTGGCCTGGTCCGCCGAAGCGGGGGTCGTAGGCTACTATTTTTCCCTTGAATTCCGGCTTTAGCAGGTCCGCCCAATTCGTCACGGTGCCCGGCTTGACGAGATTAGCGTTGAACAGAGGCCATGCATGAACCCAGTTCGAGCCCTGAAACATGTACTTCTCTTCCTTGTCCATCCATTTGATTTTGCCACCTCTCCAGTTCTTCGGATCCGTCACACCTGGAAGGATGAACTGCGGCTTGATCGCCTCCAGCTTCCCAATGTCCTTGAGTGACAGTTCGGTGCCTCCGCCGAGGGTCAGATCGATCGTCACGTTACCCGATTTCACTTCCCGGGTAAGGCGGGTGGCGAGTTCGCGGGGCCGTCCGCCCAGAAATTCGACGGAAATACCGGTATCGCGCTCGAAAGCCTCGCTGACGGGCTTGGATAGCGCCGGATGCCCGGCGACGACCACTTTTCCTTCTTTCCTACCGGCTTCCAGAGCTTTCCGCCAAGCTTCCCCTCCGCCAGACTGCCAGTCGCTCTGAGCAAAAGCCCCGTCGGTAACCAATAGGGCTGTGGCTACCGTCAGGCTGGCAACAATCTTTCCGAATTGAATTCGAGTCATTTTCGTTTCCTCCTCTGTTTCACGCGCGAGTGTTGCGGCTTAGCCGCGTGTCGTTGGTTCTCGACCGAATTTCTTGACGGAGAGTGACCTCCAGTATAGCATTATAGTACGAGATTATCCTACAATCTATTGCTACACAAACAAAACCCGACCGCCAAATCTCCGGCTGACAGCCGGGGTCGACAAAAAGAGGAAACGGACAAATGACTCAGTTCCAAAGCATCGTCCGCCCCGAAAAGGGACTGATCGGATCAGAGGTATTTTCCCAGGAGTTATACGAACTCGAACTTGAGCGTGTGTTCGGAAAAAGTTGGTTGTTCGTCGGGCATGACTCGATGATCCCGAACAAGCACGACTACGTTACCCACTACATGGGCGAAGAGCCGGTCATCGTGCTTCGAGATTCGAAAGGCGCGGTCCGTGTTTTCCTCAATAAGTGCCGGCATCGCGGCAACGCGCTATGCCTCTACGATCGCGGCAATGCCCAAAGCTTTACGTGTAGTTACCACGGTTGGACATTTACCGACGGAGACCTCACGGGCATCCCCTACTACAAAAAGGCCTATCTTGAAGAACTAGACATGAACGAGTGGGGGCTGATCGAGGCTCCTCGCATCGACACGTGCGGGGGGCTGATTTTCGCCTGCTGGGATGCGAACGTCATGCCGCTGGATGATTTCCTTAACGAAGGGAAATGGTATCTGGAAAATTTCCTTCTGCAGGAGGAAATGGGTGGTCTCGAAGTTCTGCCTGGTCCGCAGCGTTACATAATGCCAATTAACTGGAAGCTATTGGCCGAGAATTTTGCTGGTGATGACTATCATTTCGTAAGCACGCACGCTTCCGTCGGCCAAGCGCTTTCGGCGGGCCAGGACAACAGAATTGCAGTCACGCCCGGCGCGGTTCGCGAGAACACCCATGATTTCTCAGTCGTCACCGGCTATCGCAACGGCGTGCCGCATGGATTTCTTGAACTCAAATGCGGTCCAGGCCCTCTTGATCAGGATCTCAATCAAGCGAAATCTATGAGCAAAGAAGCGGTCGAATGGGTGACGGAGCGCCACCGGAGGTTGCAGGAACGGATGAGCGCCTTCGACAGCAATCCGCACAGTTTTCACGCCGGAAATATCTTTCCCAATCTTGCATTGATTGGCGCTGGCAGTGCGCTCTACGGAAAGGGACTGATCTGTCATCATCCGCGCGGCCCGAACAAGACTGAGGTCTGGATGTGGTGCGCGATAGAAAAGAGCGCGCCGGAGGAAGTAAAGGAGCGTCAGCGGTTCGTGCTTCTGCAGCGCCAGGCCGCTGCGGGAATGGTCGCGCCCGATGATCACGAAAATTTCCAGCGAATCTCGGAAAACCTGCATTCTCCCGAATCCCGCAAATGGCCGCTTCATTATGGTATGGCCCTGGGACATGATGATGATGATCCCCGACCGACGGAACTTCGGAACGACAGGCAATGGCCCGGCCATTTGATCCCCCAGTATTCCGAGGTGATCCAGCGGGAGTTCTATCGATATTGGAACACGCTGATGACAGCGGACGGCCACGAGTGATCAGAGACATATGAGGGAGATGGCCGGAATGAGGGACTTCTGGAAGGCGCAGGTCGAGATAGAGCGTTTTCTATCGCTCGAGGCAAGGCTGCTTGAGCAAAACCGTTTCGATGAATGGATCGATCTGTTCACCGACGACGTTCACTACGTAATGCCGGTCCGCGAATCGGTGGAACCTGCCGCTACCGGAGGGGCTGCCGCGCATTCGACCGGCTTCGCGTTGTTCGACGACGATAAACGCTCGCTCGAATTGCGAGCAAGGCGAATAGAAACCGGCTTGGCTCATGCTGAAATACCGCTTTCCGTCACGCAGCGCCTGATCACCAATGTGCTTGTCGAGGACTCTGACGTGGCGGGCGAATACATGGTTGGATCGAATTTTCTCGTCTATCAGGAAAGACGGGGACGTCACAGTCACACGTTTATTGGCTCCCGGCGCGATCGTTTCGTGATGGTCGGGCAGAAATGGAAAATCGACTATCGAGAGATCAGCCTCGCGCAAACGGTTATGCCGGCAACGATATCGATTTTCTTTTAGCGGTCGGCAGTCTCCGACCTTGAGCTTGGGTGGACGTCACGCAATGCTTTCCCATAAATCAGAAAACCGGCGAGAAAATGCACAAAGAGAACGACACCACGATTTTGAACCTTGGCTTCGTTGGCCTCGGCCAGGCGGTCAACCGCATGCTTCAGCAGTATCCCGACATCGCCAAACTGCCCTACAGAATTGCGGCGGCCGCTGAGCCACGAGAGCACGCGCGCAAAAAGTTCGAGCGCGAGTTCAATGGAGAAACCTTTGAAGACATCGAAGCTCTCTGCCAGAGCCCCAATGTTGATGTCGTTTATATAGCGACACCCCCTGAAAACCACCGCGAGCATGTCGAAATTGCCGCGCGGAACGGTAAACACATTGTCGTCGAAAAGCCAATGGCCCTGACGCTCGAGGACTGTGAGGCGATGATCGCTGCTGCGGAAACGAACGGGGTCAAATTGCTTGCGGGGCACACCCACAGCTTCGACGCGCCAATCCGAAAAATGAGAGAGATCGTTAAGAGCGGTTCAATTGGTGATCTCACCATGATTAACACTTGGAACATCAACGAATTCAATCCGCGCCCCTGGCCTACAGCGGAGTTGAAAACGACGTTCGGTCCAATTCTCAATCAGGGGCCGCACCAAGTCGATATCGTCCGCCAGATTGCTGGGGGAATGGTGAAAAGCGTTCGGGCGTCGACGTTTTGGGACGGTCTCCGCGGATGCGAGGGCGGGTACACTTGCTTCCTAGAGTTTGAAAACGGTGTTCCAGCCACCCTTGTTTACGACGCTCGAGGCTTCTTCGACACCGCCGAGCTGTTCTGGTGGGTCGGCGAAGGCGGTACACCGCGGGACCCAGAGACTAATTTCGACATGAAACGCAATTTTCTCGAGCTTGCCTCCAAGAGCGACGAGGAGATGGAGCACATCATCGAGGCGCAGAAGGAACAGGGCCGCTACGGGGCTGAGGATGTGGATCCGTCAACGTGGGAACTCTGGGGTTACAGCGGGCCGGAAGAAATCAAGCATCAGCCGTTTTTCGGACTGACGCTCGTCAGTTGTGAAAAAGGCGCATTACGTCAATCGCCCGACGGAATCCTGATATACGGAGAGACTGAAAAGCGGGAAATTCTTCTTGATAAGGAACTCAGGGGGCGCGCGGCCGAACTGATGGATCTCTATAATGGTGTCGTCAACGGCCAGCCGTTGTTTCACGACGGTCGATGGGGAATGGCGACGCTTGAGGTTTGTCTGGCAATAATCGAGTCCGCCAAGGATGGAAAGGAAATCCGGATGTCCCGCCAGGTCGCGATGGAGGATTGAACCGTGGTCGAAACCGGAGATAGAACTCGCTGTCGGACAGGGGCGTTGGATTGGGCACGATAATCGCTGGCATGGCGACATCTCATGCTTTTTCGTTCATGGAGCCGGAAGAATGGGACAGCTTTCGGGAACGGAATCGCGCCTCGTATAAACGTCGACGCGGTATCGAGGCGCCGGTACATACTAAGATTGCCGAAGAGACGATCGAACGAGATCGAAAACGGTTCGACAGGATTCGCGGAGCGCATCGCGCGCTGCGGGATCAACTCATCGCCGCTAAGCCCGATGCGATCATTCTGATCGGTGATGACCAGAACGAAGTCTTCGTCAATGGGACGACACCGCAAATTGCGATATACAGAGGAGGCGATTTTACCTTGTCCCCGCGTTTTTCGAGTGGGGATACAAGATATCGGTCGTGCCCATGGCTTGCTGAATCGCTTCTCGACGGCGGAATCACGGAGGGGTTCGATATCGCCTTGCTCGACTCGTTCGAAAACGACGTTCTATCGTCCCATGCTCACGCTCAAGTTCTCGAGGCGTTAGTTCCGGAGGCGGACATTCCAGTCGTGCCTCTCTACGTTAACGCAATCCATCATCCGGCTCTCGAGCCCCAACGGTGTTACGAGCTCGGGAAGTCGATCCGACGCGTGATTTCCAGCCGTCCGCAAAGTGAGAAGGTTGCCGTCTGCGCCTCAGGCGGGCTTTCGCATTTTACGGCCGGATATCCATGGGATCGGTATCAAGGGCCGTATTTCTATGGGGCGATAAGCGAGGCATTCGATCGAGAGATTATCGATGCGATCAAGCGAGGCGACGGAGACCGCCTCGCCAAACTTTCGGCTGCAGAATTGATGGCCAATGGCGACATTGAACTCCGCACCTGGATTGTTCTCCTGGGGATTATAGGTAATACAGCGCCGCAACTGACTGTTTACGAGCCGTTTTACCGTGCGATTATGGGGATGGCGGTCGTATCTTGGCCCGCCATCCCCGCGTAAATTCATATAACTACACGGAGTTTTTCGAAAATGGCGTCACAGCCGACTAAATCCGGGGGCAGGGAGGCTGTGCAGACGATTGCGGGGCGGACAACGGCGGTCGAAGCCACCACACAGGCAATCCGGCAGGCAATTCTTCGAGCCCGGTACGCTCCCGGCCAGCGTCTAATTGAAGCCGAACTTATGCGGGAGCATTTGGTCAGTCGAGGACCTGTCCGCGAGGCATTGCGGCGTCTCGCGTCCGAAGGTCTTATTGATATCGAGCCTTACCGGGGCGCTGTGGTTCGGCGGTTAAGCCGCAAAAGCCTTGCGGATGCATTCGAACTCAGGGAGGTACTGGAAGGGGTCGCTGCGAGAGCTGCCGCTGATCGTTTTGCGGATGCCCTCCAGAACGAGGACGAGGCGGCGATACTTTTGCGCGATTTTATAGAGGGAGAGGCAAGCGAAGACGAGGATGCCGACCAGCACCTTGTCGAAAATTCTGCGTTCCATGCAGCAATCGTAAAGCTCAGCGGAAACATGCACACGGCTGCATTACTCTCCAACACCCAAACACCGGCATTGCGCGCTCATTTCTCGATGTTACTCGATAAGCCAGCAATGCGGCGATCACTCGTAGAACACCGGGAAATTGCGATGGCTATCATGAAAGGCGACGCTGCAGGAGCGGAGCGGGCAATTAGAAAACACCTGCGTAGTACCGCGAAGCTAACCCAAAAATTACCCGACTTTCTGTTCCCAGGGGATAAGGTAACCGGATAACAACCTAGGTTGCTTTTCGTTCGCGCGTTAACCGATCATTGATCCAGGCGTCTCTCCATACTCCACTTTCTCTGGTTCAATCCGCCCGGCAACCACCCTTCGCGCAGCCGCAAGTAACGCGGAAAGCAGGCCCCCGCAATATCCCGATGATCTGCTCTTCCGTGAACCTCGATCGCTTCATATTCCATCTCCCTTCGGGTGATGGACTCTACTTAAACATGGTGGAAGATTCGGGTCTCACGTCAGCCTACCTGCTTGCGCGGATCGATACGGAATTTGCGGGCCGCGCCTACGCCGCATACGGCGGCATATACATCATCTCGTCTCTCGCCTGATGTAGCCGAGTTTGGCTTAGCTCGAACTTAACAGGATTGAGATTCGCCACCGCTCCATCGTGTTAGTGACCTGCCACCGCATTTATTAGCAGTGGTTAGGCCGTGGACTCACAAATGGACAATGCACGAGAGATTTCCGCTGATGCTCCGGGAGAAGACGTGTTTCTGCCGAGGCTAGAACTTCCGTTTCTGACCGTAAGGGGACATGCCGCAATAGAAAACGGCGGTCGGTTCCGCGCCGTCAAGTGCCTGTCTGGCTTTGTCAGACAAATCGGTTTGAGGCGAAAGGGCTCTTCGGTAGAGTTGGCTCCATCCCCGAATTTTCAAAGCGGGCAAATGACCGAATCAGGCAGGCGAAGGGTGTCGTAAACGAGGTTCTTTTCTCTGAACTTGGGGGTGCCCCCGTCTTCGATAACGATGTCGTGATAAACTGCGGCCATCAACAGTAACGTATCGCCATCTGCAGACGTCTGGTAGATCGCGACATTCGTTCGGCAATGAATCCCGGCCTGGTCGATGCGGTCCACCAGCGTGCCACTCAGGATATGACGGATCGTACGCGGTGCGTACACGGCGGCGTTCTGAGTGGCGGTGACCCGGTCGCGAAGCATGCCTATGCTTTCCCCACGGATGACGCCAAGGTCGTGACCTGCCTCCCAGTTTTCACGGGACGTAACGCGATAGAGACAAATGTCGGTAAACAGATCGGGCCATGTTGCCAGTGGACCGTCGTCTATCCGGTGAACGTAGTCGAGTTGCAGCCTTTCAACTTGCCGCACTGCTTCATCGTGATCGCCATCGGCGATGACGTTCGGAAACTGCGGTTCAGCCGGCATTGATGATGTCCTTCGCCATTGCATCCCGGTATTGCCGATGGAAGCCGCGGATGGGCGCTTCCGTCACCATGTGATCGGTTGACTCGAAGTCCCGGCCTCCCAAAACCAGCGTCGCGACCGCTTCCGGCGGCGCACAATCCACGCCGCGCTGGCTGAATTCCAGCGCTTCGGCGTCGTCGAGAGTGACGTATCCGGCCGGCCCCATCAGATTTGCCTGGCGGAGACGGCGCTTCTGCATTTCCTCGTCGTCGTCCTCGTAGCCAAAGAAGGTCCAGACAAGTTCGTGGCTCCCGACTCCTTTCGGGATGACATGGCGGGTAGCCAGGGTGTTCGACTGGGCCTGAATTATGATGTTCGGAAAGATGGTCTGGATCGCCAGTGTGACGTCGTCGTCGTACTCCATTACGGGCTGGAGCAGAGTCGGATCCTCAAGCGTATAGTCCGGCGCGTAGCTTGCGATTTCCTCGTTGCCGGTATGCTCGTCCGGAGGGGAACGCCGGGAAACGAGTGCGGCGCTCCCGCCATGCACACCGATGAAACTTTCAGATTTCTGATCAAGTCGGAAAAGACCGAACGTCACCAGGAACAGATGGAGCAGCCCGGCGTGATAGGGGTCTTTCAGATTCTCCATCTGCAGTTTCCAGTTACAGTCGATGGTCTGGCGATGCTTTCCGACGATGCGTAATTTTCTTCCGTCAAATACACGTGTGAACATCCGTTTCATGTCCGCGCCCAGGTAATCGTCCAGAGCAGGCGGATCGGGATGGTAGCTGGCGAATACGACCCCGTTCAATTCCGCCACCTTGAGCGCCTGGAGGTCGTAGTTGGAGGGCTCAAAATCGGTCGGCATACCGCCTTTGCCTTTTACACCGCGGCGAAACGGCACGCCGATCAGTTTCCCCTCAAAATCGTATGTCCACTGATGATAGGGGCACATGAACGCCGTTTCGGCATTGCCCCTGAGGGCCTGACAGATTTGAGCGCCACGATGCGCGCAAACGTTCGGCAGGACCGAAAATTCGCCTTCTGACTTTCGGACCAGAAGGACCTCCCGCTCTCCGATCATGTTGCGGCGCCAATCGCCCACTTCCGGAACTTCCGCAGCCAGACCGATATAGTTCCAGGTCGGACCGTAAAAAATCCGGTCGAGTTCTGCGGCGTAGATCGCCGGGTCCTGATAGACCCGATAGGCGATGCGCGAGACGTCCTCATCGTCTGGAGAATTCGTTTCGGCCGGTCTCCGATCCTGCCGTTGCCCGGCGCCCGTTGTGTTCGTCTGGTCCATCATCCTCTCCCCATCTTTGATTGGCATGGCTTCGCCATCGATCGCGAAATCCCGATCGCGAATTCCTCTCGCGAACCCAAGGGGCCTCGCCCCGGATGCTCAGGCCGAAAGTTCCGCATTATCGAGCGCGGAACGGATGCGCACCGCGACACTCCGAATATGATTGATCAGCAGGTCTGCGGAGCGTTCTTCGTCCCGGTCCAGCGCCGCCAGCATCAGCGTACGGTGCTCGTCTTCGGTGTCCCTTGCCGGGGCAATCCCCTCAAGTATTCGGGTGCGGTGGTAGCGCGCCGTCTGTTCGTGGATCGTGCGGCAGAAATTCAGCATCCACGGGGAGCTGCAGTTGGAAATCAGAGCCGCATGAAATCGCCGGTCTTCCTGGGCCCAGTTTCTGACCCCGTCAGTAGAACCTGCTTTCATATTTCGTTGCGTGCTTGCGAGTCGCTGATAGCCCGCCGCGACACGGGCTTCCCAGTCGATATCGGCGTTGAGAATGGAATTGCGCAGGGCATCCGGCTCGAGCCGCAGACGCATGTCGATAAGATCGGTATATTCGTCGCTGGAGATGGTGGCGACACGGTAACCGCGCTGGGGCAGTGCGACGATCAGGCCCGTTTCGGACAAACGCGACAGCGCCTCGCGCACCGGGCTGAGGCCGACACCGTACCGACCCGAGACATCGTCGATCCGAAGCTTTTCGCCCGGTTCGAATTCACCCGCAAGCAGGTCATCACGGATACATTTGTAGGCCCGTAACTGGGCCGAAACATTTTTGTCAGATGCGTTATCCATCAATATCCCATCACGTCGCGATAATGATGATAGAAACCACGAATCGCCGCCTCGGTGACCATATGTTTTTCCGGCGGCGGTTCGGGGCTCCGGCCGTCAAGTTCGAGGACGGCCGCATTGCCGGGATTGGGACGGACACCTGCGCCGGAGAATTCCATAACCTCGCTATCGTCGACAGACACGTAGCCCGAGGGCCCTGTGAGATTGGCATGACGGAGGCGACGCATCGTCATTTCCTCGTCGTCATCGTCATATCCCAGATACGTCCATGCGAGTTCGAACTCGTCGGGTCCGAGCGGGATGATGTTCCGAAGCTGAAGCGAATTGGTTTGTTGCTGGACAATCAGGTTCGGGAAAAGGGTCTGAATCATAATCGAGATTTCGTCTGGAAATTCCGGTACCGGGATCACCATGCGAGGGTCATGGAGTTCGTAGTCGGGTTTATACGATTGCATTTCCTCCGCGCCTTCCGCCTCGTTGCGCTTGTTGCGGATGGAGGCGAATACGCAATGGGCGTTGGTGCGTTCATCCTGTTCGGTTACACCGATCTGGTCGATACGATAGATACCAAAGCTGACCAGAAACACGTGTAGCAAAGTCGCGTGGTAGGGGTCCTTGATATTCTCCATGTACAGTTTCCAGTTTCCCCGCAGCTTCTGGCGCTGATAACCGATAACCCTGAGCTTCTTGCCGTTGAAGACGCGAGTCAGGTACTTCATCATTACCGGGCCGATATAGTCGGAAAACGGCGGCGCCGCGTCGTCAAACGATGCGAAGACAGCGCCGTTGACGGTCTCCGTTTTGAGCCGTTGGAGGCCATGTTGGGCCGGGTTGAAATCCTCGGGAAAGCCGCCCTGGCCTTTCACTCCGTTTCGAAATGGAACGCCCTGCAGATTGCCCTGCAGATCGTAGGTCCATTGATGATAGGGGCAGATCAGAGCCTCGCCGCTGCCGAACGATTTCTGGCAGACCTCGGTGCCGCGGTGCGCACAACTGTTTAGCAGCACGTTGATCGAATTGTCCCGGTCGCGAACCATCAGTACGGAACGCTCGCCTATAGTGGCGCGTTTGTAGTCGCCGGGATTTGAAGCCTCGACATCGACGCCCACATAGTGCCAGTGCGGTCCGTAGAAAATGCGTTCGAGTTCGCGATGATAGTTTGTTTCGTCGCTGTACACCCAAAGCGGGACGCGCGACGCATCGTCGGACGGCCAGACGCGCGGTTCGTGGATGTTTTCGGTCATAACACTGTGTCCATCGTCCATTACATCGGCTCCTTCAGACTGGGTAAATCAGTGCGCCCGGCACGCGTTCCGTATCGAAGATGACGACCCGCTCGATGAATTTCAGTTCGTCGCCAAGCGCCACATGGTCGAAGGTACGCGCAACCATCAACAGGTGACTGTCGCCGTCTTCAAGCGTGTGATAGGCGGAGAACATGCTGCGGGTGCGCGCCGTTTCGCCGTCCGTTTCCACGACGCGAATCGAGCCGACAACGTAACACATGGCGCGTGGCGCAAAGACCATCGAATTTCGGATCGCAACCACCCGATCGATCAAAGCGCCTCTGTTTTCCGAGAATATGGGACCGAGCATCATGCCGCTTTCGTGGTTGCTGCGCGGCTTGACATGGTACAGGCAGTCATCGACGAAAAAATCCGGCCAGGCTTCCAAATTCCCATCGCAGATTGTGTCTGCATAGTGCGCGTATAGATCGTCTATCCGCGATTTTAGATTGTCAGAGACGATGCTTGAGGTGTTCGTTGCGGTCATGGCGCAATTCCCGCGTAACGGTTCACTGATAGAATGCTCCGCTTGGATGCTTCCAGCATTCGCCGAGCTTCCGGTCCGAAAACCGGCTCATTCCGGCCCAGGCGTCGTTCGTCATCTGAATGGCGGTACGTACGCGTTCGCGTTGCTCGGGGGTCTTGATGTAGCGGGTCAGGTTGCGGGCGCCCGCTTCGGAATGCTCCTGATCGGCGTAATCGTGGACGTAATAGAACATGATATCGTCATGCGTTTTGCCGTAATGGCTGGTCATGGCGTCGTACATCACCTTGGAAATTCCTGGAAAACCGCCGATTTCCGCGTTTTGTCCTTCCGCCGCGAAGTTGAGGACCGCGACACCTTCGAGAACGTCAAGCGAGGTGGCCGCATAGTGGTACCAGTTCACGACTGCGGCGGTTTCCGGCAGGCAGTAGGCTTCCGCAATCAGCTTGTCGCGGGGAAATCCAAACGCCTCCGCCATTTGAAAGTAGAGGTCGAGATGGGGCGCGGTATTGGTGATTCGGCCAGTCTCTTCTTCGTACAGTCCTTCGCCGAGCTCAGCCCGGAATTCAGGGATGGAGACGCGGGCATATAGGTGCCGCAGCGCACGGACAAATCCAATTGTGTGGAAATAAAACTGGACCACGCTGACGTCGATCGCCTCCTGTGGTTCCTTTCCGGCGACGATTCGTTTCATCCGCGGACTTTCATTCCGCGCCTTTGCCGATTGTAAAAGAATGTCTTTCAACTCGGATTCGAAATCTGTGTTTGTCATGATTTTCCTTCCCTTCGCGCGGAACCGGCTTTTGCATGTTGTGCGGCTCCCTTTGTTTTAAGCGTGGAGTTCAGCTTGTCAGAGTTTGCGCAAGGTGCCCCCACTGCTGGAGGAATAAGCGCCCGCAGCCTGTCGTTCCCGCCATTGCGATCTGTCGACGATCAGTACTTCAGCGTTCTGGTCATATATTCGGCGCGGCGCGGCGTTGAGGTCGCCATTATAAATCGTAAATACGGTCGTCCCCGGTACAGTCGACCAGTTGGCATGAAGAACATCCGGCGAGATCAGTTGACTGTCGCCGGGTTTCATAACGATTTCCGATTTTCGCCTCAGACCCGGCCATGGCCGCAGGTCGGGTGTTTCTTCCTCATAGAAAGCCATCCGCATTTCGCCAGTGAAAACGACATAGACTGCCCAGAAGCCGGCATGGTCATGGACCGGGGATTCCGTAAGCAACGTTTCGTCAAAATTGAAAATTTTGATCGCGCAATGATCGCTGCGGAAAAGGTGGTATTCGAGTTGATCCGCCTGGTCGGCGAAGCCATCCAGGATATTGGGGTTGCGCTGGGCTTCCCTGGCAATCGCTTCGCACTGTTGTTGGGCGTCGGGAGATCCGGAACGGATTGCCGCCTCGATCTGTGCGCCGAACGCCTCTGCGGAGAGGAGATGGTGGGGCGTCATTGCAAGACTTCCTATTCGGCGATCGCTTCGAATTTGACGGCCTCGGAACCTTCAAACGCAGGCGCGATCTCGCGCATAAAGCGGTCCATCTGTTCGATCACCATGGAATGAGGCTTGCGGCCGATATTGAAGTACAGGATGACTTCGTCCATTCCTGCGGCCTCGACCTTTTTGAGAGATTCGACGATCTGATCTGGCGGACCTATGAGTATCGAGCGGTCGTTCATGCTCTCCTTGGTCGCCGTGCCGAGCTTTTTCCGGATGTCCAGGAAGTAGCGCATGTTCGGCGGTACTTTGGCCGGGTCGTCCGGGATATTGCGCAAGGCGCTGTACTGGTAATAGTCCATCATCGCCTGTCGCCCGAATTCGTCCTCCTCCGGGGTATCGGCGATGTGGATGAAATAGCTGCACATGGCCCGACCCGGCTTATGTCCGTGGGCGATGCAGGCCTCGCGGTAGACGTCGATGCCCTTGTCGAGACCGCCGAACACCATCGCCGCCGCGAACGGCGCGAAGATCACGTTGAGTCCGCGCCGTCCGGCCATCTGGAGGCTGGTTTCCGAGAAAGACGCGACATAGAACGGGATCGGTTGCTGCACGGGCTTCGGCGTGATGGCCATGCCCTCGATATCGTAATAAACGCCTTTGTGCGACCATTCTCCGGGTTCGGTCCAGGCTTTGAGAACGACGTCTATGCCTTCATCGAACATCTCGGCCGATTTGAAGAAGTCGGCCCCGAATGGCTGATATTCCTCCGCGTCGTATCCGCGCCCGGCGGCGAAATCGACTCGACCACCGCTTAACAGGTCGAGCGTCGCCCATTCTTCGGCGACATGTACCGGGTGATGGATCGGCAGAACGTTGATGGCGGGAGCGAGGCGGATATGTTCAGTGAGGGCTGCGACGTTCGCGAGCACCGTACCGGGCCGTGAATTCACACCCAGGCGGTCGAAGTGGTGTTCCCCGATCCATGCCGAATGCATGCCGATCTTGTCGGCGTAGACGGCCTGATCGCGGATCTCCATCACGAACTGGTTCGCCGTGCGCCTATTGTCCGGGTAATGATTGTCGCTCAGCGTGAAGTATCCAAATTTCACCGCAAAATCCTCTTCATCCGGTGTTGTTCGCCGCACATCTAGGCGTCGGCAATCCAGAAGCTATATAAAAACAGGAAAATCTATTTTATGCAAAAAAATACGTTATCGATATTCGGCGCAGGTAATTCTCTACCCTTTAAACATCGTCAGAGTACAACGGCTTGAGGCTGACAACTCTCGCCCGTAGCTTCTGGATGAGGAACCCGTTCCGCGATTTCAACAGTTCACACGAGATCATTCGTCTGACAGTGATCATGTACATCCGATATCCGCTGTCGCTGTGCCAGTTCGAGGACCTGCTTTTCGAGCGCGGTACCGTGTTCAGCGAATGGCTGAACATCGAGGTGAGGCAGGCGTGGGCATATCGCGATGCGATGCCGGTGATTCCTGTCTTGGGGGCCGGACTTAGTCCCGTCCTTCAATGGATCATCGTGCCACTCGCGGGGTTCTGGTGGGCTTTGCCACGGGTGGATGGAACGGATCGAAACCGGGAGACAAAATTTACGGTGGGGGCGGCTCGTGATCCTGCACAAGACACTGCGAGTAATCGCTGCGCACCTCGATTATCCGGCAGTCGGCGACTTTGTCGTCCCCGCACTGCAGGATCATTCGTTCGAGCTCGTCTTTCATCGCGTTCAGGCTCCGGATACGGCGGTCAACCTCCAGAAGCCGATCGCGGGCGATTCTGTCTACCGTTTCGCATGACCGCTCGGGATCGTCGCTGATATCGAGGAGTTCCCGGATCGCGTCCAGCGAAAAGCCCAGTTCCCGGCTGTGGCGGAGGAACGCTAGCCTTTCCGCATGGCCCGAATCATAGCGCCGCTGGTTGCCGGACGTGCGTAACGGTTCCGGCATCAGTCCGATCTGCTCGTAGTAGCGGATGGTCTGCACCTTATCCCGAAGCCGAGAAGCAACACCGGTATGATCAGGAAAAGATAAAATGGGCCGGTAAAACGGCAATGCGTGCGACGGCACCGGTTGAAATTGAGAAAGCATGCGGTTCCCATCCAGATCAGCGCGACGGACCGAATGACAGATCGGGATTCTGTGTCGACGAACGATCCGGCGATCATCACTGCCAATGGCAAACCCCATGCGTGGCTGAAGAGGCGAAAGTTGCCGCCCGATCGCTCTTCGTACGTTCACTCGCAGTGCTCATCGATTTCACCCAGCGCAGCACGACAACATGCCCACATCCATATCGAAGGTTTGTGCTGCCAGTTTCAATCCTTCGACCGTCGTGAGATACGGAAAGATCGTTTCGCCCAGAGCCTTCGCCGTCATACCGTGCTTTAAAGCCAGCACCATGGTCTGGATGCTGTCGGCGCCTTCCGGCGCGAGTATCTGAGCGCCCAGCAACCGATCTGTCTTCGCGTCCGCAACCAGTTTTATAAGACCCCGCGTGTCGCGCGCCGCCAATGCGCGAGGCACCTGGTCGAGCGGAACAATCGAGACCTTCGTCTCGTATTCCGCCTCGACAGCGGCCGTCTCGCTCAAGCCCACACCAGCCAACTGCGGATCGGTGAACACGACCCAGGGCATGGCGGAATTATCGTAAATCAGGCTGTCGCCGTTCAACGCGTTAAGCGCCGCCAGTTTGGCGCCGTATGCCGCCATATAGACGAACTGATCCTGGCCCGTCACATCGCCCGCGGCGTAGACGCCCTTTTTCGAAGTGCGCATCCTGTCATCGACATCGATACCCCCCTTGGGGGTGAACGATATGCCGGCATCTTTTAGCCCGAGTCCTTCCGTGTTCGGTTTACGGCCAGTCGTCAACAGCACCTGCTCTGCGACGATTGTTTCGACAGCGCCATCTTTTTCAAATGAGAGCACGACGCCATTGCCCGTCATTGCGATGTCGCGATAGGAAAGTCCCGCGAGAACGGTAATTCCTTCGGCTTCAAAATATTCCGTAAGCGCCTCCGAGATTTCGGGTTCGGCCTCGGGCAACAGACGGCTTCGTGTCGCAAGGGTGATCGCCACACCTGAACGGGCGAACATCTGGGCAAGCTCGCAACCGATATAGCCGCCGCCGATCACGAGCAACGAGCGCGGCAATTCGGTCAATTCCAGTGCAGATGTGCTGGTGAGGTACGGTGTACTCGCAATCCCCGTAATATCCGGCAAGGAGGGCGTCGAGCCCGTCGCGATAATAATCTTGCCGGCCGGAATTGTGACGCCGTTGACGATAACACCGCGATCGTTGAGCTGGGCCGCGCCTTCGAGATAGGAGACCCCGTCATATTCCTGCAGCAAATCGATATATTTTTTCTGCCGAAGCGATTCAACCAGGCTGTCTTTGGCTTCGACGACTTCCTGCCAATTCATTACCTGCGCCTCGCCGGTAATTCCGGCGAAACGGTCCGCCGCCCGCGCACCGTGCAATGCCTCTGCCGCGCGGATCATCGTCTTGGAGGGAACGCATCCGACATTGACGCAGGTCCCGCCAATGGTGCCGTGCCCGATCAGGGATACCTGGGCGCCCTGTTGGGCCGCCGCGATTGCTGCAGAAAACCCGGCAGAGCCCGCGCCGATCACGACGAGGTCCGGGTTGCCCCCATTTCCGGCATCGGCCGCGCTGGAACTGCCCGTCATGACCGTTCCTCCACTGTGGGCTCAGGTTTGGCGCCGGACGAAAATCTCCGCAAATAAAGGCCGTATCCGACGACGGCGGCAGCGGCAATGAGAGAAATGCGCAGGGCGTATCTGAACTCCAGCCAGATAATCAGTGCGGATAAAGCAATAACAGCAACGGCGATGCTGGCCTTGGGGGATGGTCCGGGGGCACCGGCACGGAGGTATAACGAATAGGCGACGATACCGAGGGAGGCGAACATGACCGGGAAAAGCACAAAATCGATCCATCCGAGCCAGGCCGAGAGGCCGACAGCACCCAGACCGATAGCGAGCACCGGCGTAAAACAGCACAGCGCGGCGACCACGGTGCCTGTGCACCCGGTGCGGAATAGTTTCTTGTCAGTCATAGTGTTTTTCCAGTGTATTGGTCTTCGGGGTAGAGCGGGCATCGTCGGACGTGGTCTTCCCTATCCGTCTGAAGACGACGATAGTCGCGAAAGCAGCCATGGTGAGCGCTATGGAAAGCATGCCATCAATGCCGCCGATCCATGCAAATAGACCTACGCCACCGGAGGCCAGAAACGCCGGCCCGAGACAGCAGACCAGCAGAAAGCTGCCGCCGATAGCGAAAGGCAGAATGTTCCCTTGGGGCGGTTCCTGCTCCATCGTCGGCCTACCGGACGACCGCCGATGGGAAGCCGACAGCCTTTGTCGCCTCCATCAGTGCTGTCGTATCGGTCTTCGCATCGTCAAAACGGACTGTTGCTCTTTGCTCCCCATAAGAAACCTGCACCTTCAGCACGCCGGACACTTTCTGCAAACTGCGTTTGACGATGTAGGGACAGGTCGGGCAATCCATCTTCACATCAAGGCCAACGGTTCTTTCAGCCGTAAAGGCCATGCCGGAATGGCCAACCAGGATAATTGCTGCCAGCAGCCCGATCAGATACCGGTTCATTTGATCTTCTCCTCAATAATCCAGAAACAACGGGGCCGTATAGGGAAAAACGAGCGCGGCCAGTACCAGCACGGTTGCGGACCAAAGCACGATCCTGTTTATGCGATCCGATACAGGCGACCCGCAGTAGCTTCCCTCGGCGCACGCGGAAGCTGCAGGTTTGCGGTATGTCTTCCAGAATCCCGCTGCCAGAAACGCTGCCGTTGCCACGAAAAAATACGGTTTATACGGATATAGCGACGACAGGTTCCCAATCCATGCGCCGGTTGCGCCGAGGCTGAACAACGACAGCGGCAGAATACAGCAGGACGACATCGCGATCGCACCGAGAGCGCTGCCGCTCGCGAGTAGGCCTTTCTCCGCATTTTCACGCTTCGCCCGCCTCGGCAAAGCGTCGTCCGACATGCTCGAGACGGTAGCTTTCTGTTGATTCATCGATCCGACACTTGTTCCGTTGAAACCTATATACGGTCTGTACCTGATACAGGTTCAAGATGTTTTTTTGATCGTCGGTATCGACGCGTCAGGCGGCGATCGACATTGGTGTGGAACCAGAGTCGAGACGATTGAACGGGGCCAGCGAATTCCTGTAGCCTTTACAGGGCATGTTTAATATGAAGGGGGTACGTCATGTCGGATGTAGAACGTCTTACACGCGGACGGTTGGCCAAGCTGACAGGCTGCAATATCGAAACCGTGCGTTATTACGAAAAGGCCGGGATTATGCCGGACCCCCGGCGAAGCGAGAGTGGCCACAGATTATACGATGCGGCCGATGTGCGGCGGCTTGGATTTGTCCGGAGGTGTCGTGAACTGGGATTTTCGCTGGAGGAGATTCGCAGTCTTTTGGAACTGGTGGACGGTGGCCGTTACAGTTGCGGGGAGGTTCGTGACATAACGCTGAACCATGCAGGAGAAATCCGCGAAAAAATTTCAGACTTGCGCCGCATGGAGAGAATACTCAAGGAAATGGCCGCAAAATGCGATGGCGGTGATGTTCCAGAGTGCCCCATTCTGGATGCGTTATCTTCATGATTGTCACCATCGCAACATATGCCGGAGCCGCTGTCGCAGAGATTGCGGGTTGTTTTGCTTTCTGGGCCTGGCTCAGGCTTGAAAAATCCAGCCTGTGGGTGATTCCGGGAGTCGTGAGTTTGATCGTGTTTGCGTACTTGCTTGCGCGGATCGATACGGAATTTGCGGGCCGCGCCTACGCTGCATACGGCGGCATATACATCATCTCGTCTCTCGCCTGGCTTTGGGTCATCGAAGGCTCGCGCCCCGATCGCTGGGATCTGATAGGCGGAGCGATCTGCCTGACAGGCGCTGCCGTCATCCTTTGGGGTCCACGTTCAGCGTGAAATCCGGATGTTGAATCCGGCCTTAAAATCCAACCTATCTTGTTAAAGTCGGCACGGTAGTTTTGGACCATAGGTAGTGAGCCGGGGTCAGGAATACAGGATACCAACCGCGGCCGTTCCGGAAATGAGCCGTAAGATCATTCGAGACAACAACCCATGTTCGCCGCTAAGACCGCTGACATGATAGGGGTAACACGAGAAGCTGTTCGGGGGGCAACTCTGCGTGACCGGGAGAATTTCTTAATCTGTTCAGGGACATCGTTTTCATCCGTGCGGCATTGCACCCTGGTATCCAGTTTCCAAAGTCCCTTAGCGGCGCGCTTGCAGAAAATCAGGTTAAACTTGGCCGGATTAATCCTGGTCAGGCCTTTCGGACTTTCTCATTTACCCAGCCGACGGACGGGTCAAATCGGGCGACTCCGGGAAATTTCAATTCGAAGATAATTATTGCGCGTCGAAATTTTCCCAATACATGTTTGACACCGTACCATGGTACGGGGTGCAGATTTGTTGCGGAGGAGAAAAATGACGCGCTTTACCATCGGTCGTGCCGCAAATGCGGCCAACGTAAACGTCGAGACTATCCGCTTCTATGAGCGCAAGGGGCTAATCGAACAGCCACTTAAGCCCAGCAGCGGAGGGCCGCGGGAATATGACTGTGAGACGGTTTACCGTATCCGATTCGTGCGTCAGGCACAGGAGATCGGATTCTCGTTGCGGGAAATCGGGGAGCTTCTCTCTCTTCGTGCCGACCCCGAAGCCGATTGTGCCGACGTCCGGGGTCGCGCAATCGAGAAAAGGGAAGAAGTTCAAATCAAACTCGCCCGGCTGTCGAACATGCGTGACGCTCTCGATGAACTGATTGCGAGTTGTCCGGGTGGCGGGGACGTCAAAGCTTGTACCATCCTTGAAGCTATGGAGCGCGGGGTGCCGAAACTCGCCGACGAACTATTGAGCGAAGAAAAAACATCGAAGGAAGATAACGAAATGATCGAAACCACCATCCTGAATGTTGACGGAATGCATTGTGACGGCTGTGCACGAACGATCGAGGCCCTACTCAGCCGGGTCCCCGGTGTTAGAAAGGCCGAAGCGTCCTATGACCAAGGCCATGCCCGAGTCCTGCACGATCAACGGCAAGCGCCGGTAAACGACTTGATCGCGGCGATTGCCAAGGGAGGCTTCGGCGCTAAAGCCGCCGAGCAATGATCGAACTGAGCTTCATGGGACTCGTGGCCATTCCCGCGGGACTTGGTTTGATCGGTTTTATAGAACCCTGCTCGATCGGCTCCAGCCTTGTGTTCATTAAACATCTCGAGGGTAAGAGCGGCGCATCGAAGCTGCGGGAGACGGCGTTATTCGCTTTGACCCGTTCGGTCTTTATCGGCCTGCTTGGTGTCGTCGCCGTTTTGCTCGGTTCTGTATTCCTCGAACTGCAGCGCGGCGCCTGGGTCTTGCTTGGGGCTGGGTATGTTGCGCTCGGTCTGCTGCTCGCAACCGGTCGCGCCCGAGCATTGATGGTTTCCCTCGGACCGAGCCTGCGGCGCCTCAACGGACGCAGCGGTTCAGCTGGTCTGGGGGTTCTTTTCGGTCTCAATATTCCCGCCTGTGCGGCACCTCTCCTGTTTGCCCTGCTAGCTGGAGCAGCCGCATCGACAACGATATACAGCGGATTCATCGCCCTCGCCGTTTTCGGTTTCGCCCTGTCGCTTCCGCTTGTCGTGGTCATGTTCATCCCTGCGGCCCGCGGATTACTCGATCGCCTTGCCGCTCTCTCGGGACGTTTCCCGGTGTTCGCCGGCTTTGTTCTCGCGGGACTTGGCGTCTGGTCAATCTGGTTCGGCATCTTCGCGACCATCGACACTGGGGCTGCCGGGTCGCAAACATGAAGGAGCAGGCATCATGAGCAATCTTTCGGTAACGGACGAAACCCTCAACCTTTGGAGTCAGGAACCCGCCGAACGGCCTGACCGCGCCCGCATCCGCGCCCGAATCGGCGGGCTTCATTGTTCGCTGTGTACCGGAACGATCGAAAAAGCGCTCGGCCGGCAGAAAGGGGTCGACAAGGTTGCTGTCAGCCTGACCCACGAACAGGCACTCGTCGAATTCGACCCTTCGGCAACTACGCCCGAGTCGTTGCTCCAGACATTGCGCGACATCGGCTACACGATCCACGATCCAAACAAGTTGCGGCCTTTCGAGGACGAGGAACGCGAGCTTGTCACGGAAGGCCGGCGGTTCCTGACCGCCACCGCATTCAGCTTGTTGTCCGTCGCACTGATCACCGATCCGTCCGGAGCCTTGTCGCTCATCCTGCCGGCAATTGCGACGATCAGTCTGGTCGCCTTTGTTTTCCTTGTGCTGCGTGCACGCGGTCTGTGGCCGGCACTTGTCGGTGCTGGCGGACTGGGTGTGCTGACTGTCGGGCTTCTCGTACTGAAAAGTTCCGGCTCGCTCGCCGGTTTTACACCCTGGGTTGTCGGGGGACTCGCCATAGTACTCGTTTTCGGGGTTGCCCGGCACATCCTTCTGATGGCGGTGCAAGCTTTGCGGCGCGGCATACTGAACCAGCACGTCCTGTTGGAGGCCGGTGCTTTTGCCGGGCTGGCCGGCGGCGCGATCGGTCTGGCACTCGATCAACCGGGCTATCCCACTGCACCGTTTTTCGCTGTCGCCGTCATGGTGGCGACCTATCATATCTTCTCGGAGTGGCTGTCGTTGATCGTCAAAACGCGGTCTTCCCAGGCGGTCAAACGCCTGCTCGATCTGCAGCCCGACCTTGCCCGTGTCCAACGCAACGGGCGGGAGCAGGAAATCGCAGTGAGCGACGTTGTCGTAGGCGATCTCGTGCGGGTGCGTCCCGGCGAACGCCTGCCGGTGGACGGTGAGGTCGTCGAGGGCCGGTCGGCAATTGACCAGTCTCTGGTTACTGGCGAGCCAATGCCGGTTGAACATATGCCGGGGGATACGGTTATCGGTGGCACAATCAATGGGAACGGCACGCTGCTTGTTCGGGTTACCGCGGTGGGCGAGGAGAGCTTTCTCCGCCGCGTTGTCCGCGAAGTCGAAGATGCTCGTGCCCTCAAACCCGGTCTCCTGCACCTGGTCGACCGCGTCCTCAGGGTATATACGCCGACTGTACTGACAATTTCGGTCCTATCGTTCGCCGTCTGGGCGTTGCTGCCGCAATTGCTCGGGTTCACGCCTGACCTGCAGCGCGCCGTCTTCGCGGGTCTTAGCGTTCTGGTCATGGGCTATCCCTGCGCGGTTGGCATATCCGCACCCCTGTCCATCGTACGAGGCGCCGGCGAGGCGGCGGAGAAAGGCATCCTGATGCGCACCGGAGAGGCGTTTCAGGGATACCGTCTCGTCCGGCAGATAGCTTTCGACAAGACGGGAACGCTCACCGAGGGGCGACCAAGGGTGCATGAGGTTGAAGCTGTATCGGGAGATTCTGATCAGGTTCTCATGCTCGCCGCCGCCGCCGAAGCCAATTCTGAACACCCGCTTGCGGCAGCGGTGGTAGACGCCGCGTTCGATGACGGCCTGACACCTTCCACTTCGGATTCATTCGAAGCAACGCCGGGCAAGGGGGTGGCTGCGCTAGTTGACGGTCAGGACGTGTTAGTGGGCAGTCCGAGATTTCTGGAAGAAAGCGGAATTGAACTTTCATTGATGCGGCAACGCATTGAGGCGTTGGAGGGTATGGGGCGGACAGTGATCGCCGTCGCGCGAGACGGTAGCCTTGTCGGGTTGCTCGCTCTGGGCGATGCGGCGCGCGCCGAGGCAGCACCGACTATTGCCCGGTTGAGAGAAGCGGGCGTGCGCACGGTCCTCGTGACCGGCGACAACAGGCGCACGGCGATTCAGATCGGCGAGGAATTGGGCCTTGATGAGGTGCATGCAGAAGTCCTGCCTGGCGAGAAGGCCAAGCTGATCCGAGACCTCCAGCAAGGCGAAAGGACCGCCATGGTTGGCGACGGTATCAACGATGCGCCGGCCCTGATGCAGGCCGATGTCGGTATCGCCATGGGGTCAGGTACCGACATTGCCATCGACGCCGCCGATATCATTATTCTCAACAATGACATTTCCAACGTTGTCGAGGCACGCGAAATTAGTGGGCATGGTTATCGCAAAATGCTGCAAAACATTTCGTTGGCGTTCTTGTTTAATGGAATTGGCGTACCGATTGCTGCGACCGGATTGGTTTACCCGGTCTGGGCCATGGTGGCGATGGCCGCCAGCGTAACCGCCATCTTCATTAATTCGCTTTGGGGCCAGCCGCACTTGTTTATCGATGCGATTCTGAGTGTGGGTAAACCAATCACAGAGAACGAAAAGCTGGCCTAATACGACACGAAATCAGTCTGTCATGCCACTTGGCACATTACATATTCGTGAGCCACCCTATTCTCAGCCGCAAGTAACGCGGAAAGCATGCCCCGGATTTGTACCTGACCAGCATGAGCACACTAAGGTCGTAATCGTGAAAAACGCTCCCTGATCGTGCCGAAATCTGCCCTGTTCCATGGAACATTATCGCTGTTACTGACTTTAGGGAATGCGCATCTAAAGTCCCAGTATCCTGCCTCTTTCAGGACGCTGCGGCGCGAAATTCAGGCTAGATTGGCCCGAATTCCCTGTATTTACCCTGAAGATCAGGGAAAACTCGCGGAGACGAGTTCGCACCAGACTTGCTGCACCGCCAATTTTTCCTATCTGACAGAGATATATCAGTCCAATTTCGGTGTCGCCGCCGGAACGCCAGCGTTCTGCGGGCTTTCGCAGGCGATGATCGGATATTCGGAACCGGAGAACAGCGCCCGGGAGAGATTTGGCGGATTATGGCCCGGTTATCTCTTTGGGCCTAAAAACCGGTTCCGATTTGCGGCGTTATGATGCTGCCTGGAACCTCAGAACACGCCTCTGTTCGGCCCAATCAAGGGGCAGATCGACCCGTTTGATAAGCATCTCGGCGGTCAGGTCT
>TARA_R110000868_G_scaffold80095_7_pt1 | contig 23846 bp, 20 predicted proteins | sample TARA_R110000868 | Tara Oceans TARA_R110000868 (sample SAMEA4397489) | marine metagenome | biome: Polar Biome; feature: [SRF] surface water layer (ENVO:00010504); material: water (ENVO:00002006), including particulate matter (ENVO:01000060) such as... | depth 5 m | reverse complement strand
GATGGCAACTGGTGCGGCTAAATATGATTTGGAACGTTTCGGGTGCGGAGCCTTCATGGCCACTCCTCGTCGCGCCGACCTGATGATTGTTGCAGGCACTGTAACTCTCAAAATGGCCGAAAGAATTAAAGTTCTTTACGAGCAAATGCCCGAACCGAAATATGTTATTTCAATGGGCTCTTGTGCCAACAAAGGCGGACCTTATTGGCAGCATGGCTATCACGTCTTAAAGGGCGTCGATGAAGTGATTCCTGTAGACGTTTATGTTCCAGGTTGCCCGCCACGTCCGGAAGCCTTGATCGAAGGCCTCATGACTCTTCAAAAGAAAATTGCTAACGAGCGTCTTCTTCGCGACAAGTGGGTGAAGCATGCTTAATGATATTGCTACATTTATTAATGCAAAAGTTTCAGGCGCGAATGCTAGTGTTAGTACTCCTGAAAATGGTGATGCTGCAATAACAGTCGAAGCAGCTAAAATTTTTGAAGTTTGTCAGAACTTAAAGTCTGGCGAATTTGAAATGAATGTTCTTCAGGCTATTTCTGGCGTTGACTATAATGACTACCTTGAACTGGTTTATATTCTCGCAAGCTTCTCAAAAAATACTGAACTGCTTCTAAAAGTAAAACTGGATCGTGGAACAGATGACAATCTTCCAACCATCGATTCTGTGACCAGTATTTGGAGCGCGGCCAATTGGCAAGAGCGCGAAGCTTTCGACATGATCGGTGTTCGTTTTAATAACCACCCAGATCATCGCCGTATTCTTACACCAGACGATTGGCAGGGGCATCCTCTTCGCCGTGATTATGTGGTTCAAGAAGTTTACCGTGACATGGTTGTAAACCCAGAAGCCAAAGTTAATACCGCTGATCATATGTTTATGAAGCGTCTTAAAGAAACCTATCCTGATCCTAAGAAAGTCTCTGGTTCATGGAAAACTGACGATGGCGATGAAGCCTCGTCTGAAGCTTAGGAGGATCGGGTATGTTTGAATTCGTAAACGAAAACTCTGAGCCTATTAAATCTGAATTGATGACAGTTAATATGGGTCCTCAACACCCGGCCACCCACGGTGTTCTTCGTGTTGAAATCCAAACTGATTCTGAAGTGGTAGCTCGCGCCACACCACATATTGGTTATCTTCACCGTTGTATGGAAAAGCACTGTGAGAACCTAGATTACCGTGGTGTTATCCCATTCACTGACCGTCTTGATTATCTTGCGGCCATGAATATGGAATGGACTTATGTTCTAGCAGTAGAAAAAATGCTGGGCACTGAAGTTCCCATTCGCGCTGAATATGTTCGTGTCATCATCGGTGAACTTCAGCGTATTGCTTCTCACTTAATGTTCTTTGGAACTTATGCCATCGATCTTGGCGCTTTCTCGCCATTCCTATATGCCTTCCAAGACCGTGAAGCCATTCTTCGTATTTTTGAAGAAGTTTCTGGTGCACGTCTTCTTTATAATTATATTTGGGTAGGCGGCGTTTGGAATGATCTAACTGATGATCACTTGGTACGCATTGAGGAATTCTGCACAACTGTAGAAGAGAATATTAAGAAATATCACAATCTAGTAGGGGAAAACGCAATCTTCATTAGTCGTACGGCAAATGTTGGTGTTCTTTCTAAAGAGCAAGTTTACGATTATGGCCTAACTGGACCAGTCCTTCGTGGTTCTGGTATCGACTGGGATCTTCGTAAACAGCGTCCATATTCTATCTACGACAAATTCGACTTCGACGTGATCAAAGGTGAAGGTCTTAAAGGCCAAGTTGGCGATTGTTGGGATCGCTACTACGTTCGTATGATGGAAATGCACGAGTCGATCAAAATTATTCGCCAAGCACTTGCCGGTATTGAAGCTGGTCCTGTTATGGGCAAAGTTCCAAAAGTCATTAAGCCTGCTAAGGGCGAAGTTTATATGCGTACAGAATGTCCGCGCGGCGAACTTGGAATTCACCTTGTAAGTGATGGAACAAAAGTTCCTTACCGTTTGAAAGTGAAATCGAGTTGTTTTACCCACGTGTCAGCTCTTGGAGAGATGGCCCCGGGGATGCTTATTGCTGACCTGGTTGCCACCATTGGTTCAATCGACATCGTTTTGGGCGAAGTAGATCGTTAATATAAGGAATAGATATGAGTGCTGAAATTGAAATTCACCACCTTTCAAGTACACGTCCAAACGAAGAATCACTAACTCTTGGTAAGTGGTTTAAAAATATTTGGTACGGCCTAAGTACGGCTTTAAAAGGCATGAGTATTACGATGAAATACTTATACTCTGTAAAGCCTGTGACCATTGAGTATCCAGAAGTTCGTGAAAAACTTCCTGATAATTCTCGCTCGCGCTTGTATAACGATGCCGAAAACTGCATCTCTTGTTACCAGTGCGCTATGGCCTGTCCAGTTGATTGTATCTACATTACAGCAACTCGTCGTGACCCAGATGCGGAAAAAATTAAAACCAAAGATGGTACACCTATTCGTCTAGACCTTCATCAGTACACTATCGATACTGCTTTATGTTGTTACTGCGGCCTATGTACAACTGTTTGTCCTACGGAGTGCCTAACGCATACGACGGACTATGAGTTCGCTCAGTACACACTTGGTGGGTTTAAGTACGATTATCTTGCGCAAGATATTCGTGACTGGCGTACTCGTTTAGTTAAAGACTAAGCGAACGTTGAAGCTGTGAAGAATACTGTCTTTATTTTTTTGGCCGTATTCTTTGCAGTGGTAATAGGTTTTCTTACTGGCAAGAATAGCTGCCCCGTTCACTTCGAAAAATCCTGTTCTGAAACTAATTCACAAGCAATCACATCTTTAAGTGAAACGAAGCCTGCTGTTAAAACGATAGTTTCAACTCAATTTAAAACTGAACAGGTTAAACCTATAGATTTTACCAATGAAAAATCTTTACGTGAGGTTATGAGTAAAGCTCCACTTCGACTTGTTAAAAAAATTTACTACGATTTAGACGGCGATGTTTATAAAAAAGCTTATGGTGAAGAGTTTAGCAAGGGGCCAAGGGATGCCAATGGCACGAGGCCTACCGACGAACTCATCTTCAAAGATGTACTGCCTGCTATAAAGAATAGCTTTTATTATTTTGCTGATGGCGATCTGGTTATTGAAGGAAGCACTTATCAGTTTGAAGTCTTGCTGACTTTCGTTAATACCTTTAAAGAGAAAGCTAAAAATGTGGTTCCTAAAACACTAAAAGACTTTCATATCACTGCCATTTTTTATTTAAGCGCTCGAAGTGGAGAACTGAGTGAGAAACCAATATTTGTACATACAGGAATTGGCATTTACTCGACCTATAGATTAGATGATAAGGTTTTCTCCTCTATCTATGTTGATAATTTTGATAATCGAGAAGCGCTTTCTAACTTTCCCTACATGTTGATAGAGATTCCAACCGCTGATGTACTCGACTATGGCCAAGTCCGCGTCTATAGCACCAGCGTTTCCAAGTGGCTGACTGTGAGTGAGAAGCTGGGTTGGCAAAAAATTTCACAGGGCCAGTTTGAAGCAAAATCTAAGGACTTAGAAAAACGGGTTTATCCTTAAATGTCTTGCTGTGTCATTTGCTGCAATTTAGAGTGTTTCGTTTAAATTTCACGTCAATAATGCTCTAATTCCCTATTAGTTTAAGAATAATTTTGAGGTTTGAATGAGTCAGGAAGTCTACGACTGGATGCTACTGTTAGGACGTTGGGTCCATATTACTACGGCAGTAACATGGGTTGGTACGAGTATTTTCTTTATGTGGTTAGACCGCTCGTTTTTAGTTAATCCTGATGCCACGGCCGAAGGTCATGTGGGTGAACTTTGGATGGTTCACGGCGGGGGATTTTACCGCGTTGAAAAGCTATTGATGGGGCCAACAAAAGTTCCAAAAGTTCTTCATTGGTTTAAGTGGGAAGCCTACTGGACATGGTTGTCTGGATTCTTCTTAGTTTGCATGATTTTTTATTCAGGCGGCGGAACTTTTCTTTTAGATTCTAGTGTTTCGGATATCACATTTCTTCAAGCAGTGCTGCTTAGCTTGTTTTCAATTTTTGGCTCATGGATTTTTTATGATCGACTATGGGAAGGGGATACGGCCAGACAAAGACCGATTATTGGTCACTTCTTAACACTTTCCTGGTTTGTGGGAATGACCTATTTCCTGTGTCATACCTTTAGCGGTCGCGCGGCCTATATTCATATCGGCGGTATGCTTGGCACTTGGATGACGGCCAATGTTTTTATGCGCATCATTCCTCGTCAACTCAAAATGGTAGAAGCCTCAAAGCTTGGCGAACCAGTCAATCAGGAATGGGGCAAGAACGCAAAAAACCGTTCAACTCACAATACCTATTTTACACTACCAGTTATTTTCATCATGCTCAGTAATCATTTCCCATCAACCTATGGGCATGATTATAACTGGCTCATCTTAATTTTATTAAGCGCTGCCGGTGCTGCTATTCGCGAATACTTCGTGGTGCGCCTATCTAAGCCAAAGTACGCTAAAAAAATGGTCGTGCTTGGCGTGATCTTAATTCTCTTTGTCGCGCGCTGGTCTTCTATGAGTGAAGATTACGAAGTTCACGATCATTCTCCCAAACAAGAAAAAATTGAAAACGTTGCGACTCCTGTCATCGAGGCCACTTCTCAAGCAGACGTGGTTAGCACTCCAAGCGTGACCCATAACCTCAAAGGTGTTGTTCTTTTTGATGGAGTTGTTCCTCAAGGTAAGAAACTGCAATTGCCACAAGGCTGTGGCCAAAAAGGTGATGTTTTCTCTAATGAAGTCATGGTCAGTGATGGAAAACTGCAAAATGTTTTTGTAAGAGTGATCAAAGGGCATGAAGCATTGCCTCTTGGTAATGTTCCTGAAACTCCGGCAGAACTAGATCAGCGCGGTTGTATGTATCACCCTCGTGTTGCTGCGGTTCGCGCCGGACAGGAAGTTGTGTTTATTAACAGTGATCCAATCTTTCACAACGTAAGATCAGTCACTAAGGAAAACCGTAGTTTTAATGTGGCCATGCCAAGCCAGGATCAGCGCATTAGGCGTATTTTCAATAAGCCAGAAATGTTTTTAGAGGCGAAATGTAGCGTTCATCCTTGGATGGGAGCTTATATTGCTGTTCTAGATCATCAGTACTTTGCTGTTAGTGATGAAAACGGAGAGTTTCGTATCTCCAACCTCGCGGAGGGGGAATATACCCTTGAAGCCTGGCATGAGATTTATGGCACGCAAACAAAAACGATGAGTGTAACTGCTGAAGATGCAGCTATCTCATTTACCTTTAAGCCTTAAGGAGTAAGAGATGATTAGTACCCATATCCTCGATACAAGTTGTGGCGATCCAGCGGCGAATGTGAGCGTTCATTTAGAAAAAAGAGTCGATGGCGACTGGAAGACTCTTTTTAAAGAGCATACCAATCAAGATGGGCGTATTGCTTTTGATTGTCCGTTTGAACCTGGTGCTTATCGCCTGCTCTTTGCCGTTGAGGATTATTTTAAAAAGAAGAAAGTCGAATCATTCTTTTTGATTACGCCGGTGGTTTTTAATATCACCGACACAAAAAGAAAATATCATGTACCTTTACTCGTTAACCCTTATGGCTACTCAACTTACCGCGGAAGTTAATCAGTGACTCAATACCTAGAAATTCCTTATTACCAAGACTATCTCTCTAAAGAAATGTTGGCGCATTTGCTACAAAAGGCAAAAACTGTGGCGCCGGATCTTTTGATGGTGGGGGAGCCAAGTGGGCTCGAAAGTACAGAGTCACTTAAATTCTTATGTGAACTTTATGACATGCTTCGAGACGATTTATCTCTAGTTTTAAGAAATCGTATCGAAGATAGAAAATTCATCGATCAACGTGTGAAAGCTCTGTATCAATACAATAAGGAAAATGGCACAAGTATCGATAGTGCCGAGTATGAGACGATTCTCGGTCTAGAAGATAGTAGTGGCCGCGTTGTTATTGGACCACTTCAAGAAAATTACGCAAAAACGTCAAAACAAAAACCTGTGGCATCAATTCCTACTTATATGCAGGGAAATCATATTACGCTTTTTGGTCCACCTGACAGCGCCAAAATGTCCGTCAATGCCATGAATTCTTATCATCGCATTCTTCCTGACGAGCCCAACGTCGTTAAAGAGCTCTTAGAGTCCTTTGAATATGCACCTAAATGGGGGGCTGATAACGAAGACTCTAAAACTCCCATGCACGCTGATCTTGTAAGTGCAGGAGAAAACTTAACCAAATGTTTTAATCGCAATATCGACTTCACAGATGAGCGTGGTAAAGAATATAAGCTTGAAAAAGATAACCTGGCCCTACCAATCAAGCGCTTCCCTGGCCTTGCGCTGCCTTCATTCTTTTTATTTTATAAGAAAAACCCAATTCCACTTCATATGTACGACTTCGCTCTTCATATGTTTGCCAATTGGAATAATCCTGAAGCGCTAGTTTTCTACGTTCCGAAGCTAGAAAATGAAGAAGAGGCTCGCTATATTCATAAGATGCTTGAAGCTTGTGAGCAGCTTCTTATTAAGCGTCATCCTGAATACAAAATGGGTACGATCAAACTCATGATTGTTCTCGAAAACCCCCGCGCCATCTTGCGCGTGAATGAAATTATGGATGAGCTTCATCCGTACTTTGCTGGTGCATCACTTGGTTGGCATGATTATCTTGGGTCAACAGCGAGATTGTTTAAAGAAGATGGTAATTATCGTATTCCCGTCAAGGCCGACCCTAATATCGTTATTAAGTATATTAAGGCATCCCATGATCTGCTTAATACAGTGGTAGGCCCTCGTGGTGGCATTAAAGTTGGTGGTATGTACGGCATTTTGCCGGTCAAAAATGAGATGAGTGGACCTTCGTTTCAAGTTACGATGAAAGGCTATATCAAAGACGTAGTAACTCAACTTAAGCGCGGACTCGATGGCTTTTGGGTGGCCCACCCTGACTTTGTTCGCCTTGGAATGGCGCTAGTCGCAGCGTGGAAACAACCCTCTAAAGATAAACTCTACCTTCTCGTTAAATCCTTGTTGGATAATAAATATCACGATGAAATAATTTCCTTTATTGATGGTCCTGACATCGAGGGCCTTGATGTCAGCGATCAGCGATATGTTCGATCACTCTTAGTGGCAGATATCAAAGAGTCATCCTTCATCGCTAATAACCATCCCGATGAAATTCGCTATAATGTCTTCCAATCCCTTCAGTATCTGGCTGACTGGCTATCGGGGAATGGTTGTGTCGCTCTTCCTGCCAAAGTGGAAGGTGAGTTAGTTCGCGTGATGGATGATTTAGCCACGGCCGAACGATCGCGATGGGAAGTGTGGCACGAAATCTATCATGGCCGCTTTAGCTTGCAGGAATTTCTTAAAATAGCTCATGAAGAGATGCACTTTATTAGAAAAGATCTTTCTCATGAAAAGAAAATCGTTCAAGTAAAGTGGAATGAAACAAACGCTAAATGGTATCCGGTGGCGTTTAATTTAATGATAAAACTGATGAGCGATAAAAAACCTGTTGAGTTTGCACCTGAGTTGTTATTGCCATTTACCACAGATGATATTAGACAAAGTGAAGACCCATGGAACAAGGCTTATGAGCTTAACCCTGGCAAGTATGAACTCGATCAAAGCGTCGATCGCTTTAATTATTATTTTGAACGTTGTGGAAGTTTTGAGTTCGCAAAAGCTTTATCTAAGAATGTCTTTGTTGATAACACCCGAGCTAAAGAGCTTATTTTAAATTTCACGAAAGATGAAATTATTGAAGCCGCTTCATTTCACGGTAATATTGGCGAAGATAAAAAGACTCTTGATGCCATGGCCGCTAGTGAGCAGAGTTTAGTCTTTGACGAAGAAGCTTCTATTAAGGATGAGCTTAGAAAACTTGGCACAGAGTACTTGGGAAAGTTTGGAATTAAGTTTTTGATCTCTGCAAAAGGCAAAAACGGTAAAGAGATGCTAGATGCTCTTAAGACTCGTTTGAATAATTCTCTAGAGCAAGAGCTACAAAATGCCAGAGAGGCCCTTTGGGAAATCACCGAGAAGCGCTTTAATACTCAGGATCAGATTACACAACTGAAAGAAAAGTATAAAGTCCAAGATTTTCAACTAAGTCTCAGTTGCGGCTCATTTCAAATGCAAACACTAAGCTATGGAAATGCCAGTCGTAATACTTTCTTTGAAGCAGCCTCACTAAGCAAGAGCGTCGCCAGTGCATTTTCTATTGAATACTTGCGAACCAAAGGCATTACCTTAGACTCTAAAGTTAATGACGTCTTGGCCCAAACCACATCTAACTTCAGACTAAAAGGTGAGTGGGCCGATCTGGTCACTATCTCAAACCTGATGAGTCATGACGCTCTTAATATGCATTATGTGAACGGTGTTCCCTGTGATCACGAGATGCCCAACGTTTTGGAGCTGTTAAATGGTCATGAAAAATACGGCTACCCAGCAGTAGAAGTGATCAATAAGCCAGGCACGGTGTTTAAATATTCAGGCGGTGGTTTTCTCGTACTTGAGCACCTCATCGAAGCACTTAGTGGCGAGTCGATTGTGAGTCTAACCCAACCATTTCTTAAACGACTCGGAATGGATCAATTCTCATTTGATCAAAAAGAAATAGCGGGCAATGACTATGCTCATGCTATTGATGAACAGGGTAAGAGCTTGAGCGCTGCTAGGTTAATGTTTCCGGCCTTTGCCGCAGGGGCCATGGCAAGCGCATCAGCAATGCACCAATTCCTTCATCATCTTTCCCATGCCTATCACGACCTAGATGGTTCAGGCCCAATCTCTCACGACACGGCCGTCTCTATGCTTTATGGTAGAGACCTGGGCTCTCGCGAGTTTATGGGTTGTGATATGGGGATTGGCATCTTCACCATTGAAGCCGGCGAGAACCGCTTTATGCTCCACCAAGGCGCCAACGATGGATTTAGATCTTTATTCCTTCATTGCTTCAAAGGTCCTGATTTTGGAAAGGGCATCGTAGCTTTCAGTAATGGAGAGCTTAATGCGGTCGGGCTAATCAGTGAAGTTACTCAACTCTTTCTTAAAACACTCAAAGTCACGGGGATTGATTTTACAAAGTTTAAATCCAGCTTTAGTGATCAAGGTATTAAACAAGAAGAAGTCGTCAACACTGGCTATAGATCTCTAATCTTTGACGCCTTTGTGCGCGATATGCCGCTGGCGATTGAACAAATAGGCCCTAGGTCTAGTTACTCGGATCAAAACCTTGTTGTTGGCAGTAAAGTCTTAAAAGTTACTAATGATAGATTCGCTCGCGCTGAAAATCTCATTTCTCCCTTTGATCCTGTCTTTGATCCGACTCTCTTTGAGCGCCAAGGAAAAGTGATGGATAGTTGGGAGTCGGCACGCCACAACCTAAAAGAATTCGAAGAAATGATTATTGAGCTTCCAAAGAAGTGTCGCCCTAAGGTGGCAAGGCTTTGCACTAAGTTTCATACTGGAAATCACGTTCCAAGAGTCTCTCTTGAAGGCAAATGTGACGGTGAGTGGTTTGAATTATTAAAACCAACCGATCTCTCTGGTCACTCCGTTAAATATGTGGAACTTGCTGGCGATGAAATTAAACAAGTTCGAGTCAAGGTTCATCCTGATGGAGGATTCACTCGGCTTGGACTTTTTGAACAACCATTAAATGAACAGGTGAGTGGTAAGTATCAGGATAAAGTTCCTGCTACAAAAAAGCCTTTGATTTTGCCTGTTCGAAATATAAAGCCTTCTAAAAACCTTGCTGTTGGTGGGGAAATTTTAAAAGTAGGCGATGAGCATTATTCACCGGCCAGTACAGCTTTATCTCCCTATCCTCCGCTTCATATGTTTGATGGGCTGGAGAACTCGAGATCAAGAGTGAAAGGGCATAGTGAAGAAGTTGAGATTGGTCTATGTAAGAAGGCCAAGATCAAAACCATCGAGCTGGATTTCACTCACTTCGTGAATAACAACCCCATGTACGTTTCCATTGTGATTAATGGAGAGGAAGTTGTTCCTAAAACTTTTGTAAAACCATTTGCAGCCAATACTAAGCGATTTAAGATTGCTCCGATTGAAGCAGATAGATTAACGATTAAGATTCTCCCGGATGGCGGAATCAACCGCATACGAGTGTATGAGTAGCGATCAACAAATTGTAGAAAAGGCCGTGAAGCTATCGCTGGTCGAAGTGGTGATAGGCTCAGCCGTTCATGCCATCCATCTACCTTTTGGTGGTCATATTCTCTCGCTAAATCAGGGCTTTTTCCTGACTCGCTATCTCGCAGATTCCAATTCGAGATTTTCTGCCGCTAAAATGGTGATGGAAGTTTCCAGTGTCACATCTGTTATGAAAGCTCTATCTCCTATTGGAAAGAAGCTCGGCCCCATGATTAGTATTTCTATGCAGGGATTCTTGTATATGTTGGGCGTGTTGTTTCTTGGAGCAGGTCTAGCTGGCTCTATGCTTGGCATGGCGCTCATGAGTGTGTGGGCATTTATTCAACCACTAGTAACTTATTTCGTGATCTATGGTTCTGATCTGGCTTCCGCCATTGCTTATTTTAGTAAGAAGCAAGAGGGAATTTTAGAAATCATTTATTGGGTCATTGCAGCTAAGGCGATCTTGGCCGCTAGTGTTCCGCTTATGCTCCGTTTTATATCGAGCGAGAGAATTGAACGTATAGAAAATAAAATTGCCGCAATGTCAGCTCCTAAGAGAGATAAAAAGCAGCGCGGTGTTATGGCCGAGCTGTTTAGACCTGGGTTTGTTCTATCACTAGTTTTAATGATTTCATTTTTTTATATCTCTGGTGATGAAGCCATTGTCATTCTTTGGAAATGTCTTCGCGCTTTGGCCATTGCCTTTGTCATTTTCTTCTTAGCTAGAAATTCCTACGTTCATAAGTTCGCTGGGTATTTAGCCAGCAAGAATAAAGCTTTTAGAAGAATCTATGAACTATCTCAAAATGCGATTTCACAAATCTCGAACTTGAAGTAACTCAGCAGCAATACTAATTGAAATTTCAAACGGATGATTTGTCCCAAGCGGCAGACCAATCGGCACGCGAAGCTTTTGGATAAACTCTTCGCTCACACCAAGTTCTTTGAGTTCTCTTTTAATCGTGATGCCTTTTGTTTTACTTCCAATAACTCCAACGTAAGGACAGTTTGGCGCATGCTCAGAAATGGCTTTGAGAATTGGCGTATCTTTGGCGTGACCCTGGGTCATACAAATAAAATAACTATTGGGGTCGATTTCTTTAACCAGCTCACTAGGATGGGGATGAACGATCCCTTTGATTGAGAGCTTGTCGATCCATTCCTTTCGATCATCAATACAAGTAATCTGACAGGGAAGATTGGCAAGGGTTCTCGTCAGTGCTTGAGAAACGTGGCCTGCACCGAAAATGACAATCGGCCAATGACTGGCCGGAAAGTGTTCAAAGACGAAATTAACTTCACCACCACAGGTCATGCCAATATCCGTTTGTAAGTTCCATTTAACATAAACTGGCTCTTGCAATTGATTGCGAGTGAGAATTTCTTTGGCGTCACTAATGACGCGAGCTTCAACTTTTCCGCCGCCGACAGTACCAAATTCAAGTCCATGCTGGCTGATGATGGCCTTTGCTCCTGGATCTTGGGGGGCGCCTCCGCGAACACTAATAAGTGTCGCTATCACAAAAGATTCGGCGCTCTCTTCTAATTCTTTAGCTTTTTGCCATAAGCTCATGGCGTACTCCAACGGGCAAATGATTTTGGTGCCATGGCCCTAAGAACATTTTCACTGGTCGCAGGTATTCTAAGCTCAGGGTAGGCTTTCTTGTAATCTGGTAAATAGCTGATGGCATTATTGATCGCCGTCCAAGTACTAATCGCTAGCAAGAGTGGTGGTTCTCCCACCGCTTTAGTGCCGCGTACGTTAGCATAGTTTTCATCATTTTCTAGAAGCTCAATATTGAATACTCGGGGAGTATCTTGAATACTTGGAATTTTGTAAGTGCTTGGAGCGTGAGAGAGAAGATAGCCCTGATCATTATAAACCAAGTTCTCGGTTGTAACCCAACCCATACCTTGAATGAAGGCGCCGGAAACTTGGCCCACGTCTAGGTCTAAATTAACCGGACGTCCAAGATCCATTAATATATCGACTTGATCAACTTTGACTTCCCCGGTATCGCGATTGAGTGTCACTTCACTACAAGCTACCCCTTGAGTGAAATATAGGAATGCGTTTCCTGAGCCTTCAAGCTTATTAAATTCGATACCAGGAATAGAGTAGTGAGCATAATCAGAAAGTGATACGCGAGATAGATAAGCTTCACGAATGAGATCGGGGAATTTGATCGATTTTCCTTTGCAGGTGACCACACCGTCTTTAAATTCGACGCCGAAATAGGTGGCCTTGCCACTTTTCCAGTCAGCTCCTTCGTTGGGATCATTGCTATCAAGATTTCTAGTTTTAATGGCTATCTCTGCTTCTGTGCCAAGACCTGCCGTTTTACTAGGCCAACGCTCTTCAGGTAATTCGAGTAGTAGACTGACAAACTCACTAAGGCGATGCTTAACTTTTCTCACAGCGAGAAGTGCAGCAGCGCCATTGAGGTCAGTTCCCGAAGAAGCTGCCGTGGGAGAAGTGTTGGCGTTTTTATCAGTACGGGTTGGCATAACACGAGCGTGAGCTCGCTCAAGCCCCATTTCACTGGTGACCATAGCGCAAATGCGCGCATTCACACCTTGCCCCATTTCAGTTGCACCGGTTGCAATTTGCAAAGTGCCGTCGAGGTGAATGATCACCATGGCATTGGCTTGATTTAGAAAACGTGTCGTAAATGAAATGCCAAACTTCACTGGGGTGATACTTAGGCCCTTAACGAATTCATCAGAGGTTTGATTAAATTTTGTAATCTCGCTTCTACGTTTTTTATAATCACAATCTTTTTCAATCTTTTCAAACAATCTGGGAAGGCAATTATTTTTCACCACTTGGTTGTAATGGGTGACGTTACGATTACCTTCGTCGCGGTAGACATTTTTATTTCTAACTTCCAGTGGATCAAGTCCAAGATGATGAGCGATCTTTTCGATAATGATTTCGGCCGTCGCGACACCTTTGGGCCCCCCAAAACCTCTAAAGGCCGTATGGGGGTGATGATTTGTTCTACAAACCTGGCCGGCCACTTTCATATTGGGAATATAATAAGCATTATCACTATGGAGCATGGCACGCTCCATGATCGAGGTGGACAGATCAGCGTAGGCACCACCATCCGAGAACAACTCAACTTCTAGGGCGTCAATCACACCATTATCATCAAAGGCAACTTTATAGAGATTTTGAAACGGGTTTCGCTTACCAGTCATGACCATATCGTCATCTTTAGTCAGGCAAAGTCTTACTGGTCGATTAAGCTTAAGAGCTGCAAGGGCCGCCATGGCAGCAATCGGTGCAGCTTGTGATTCTTTACCGCCAAATCCTCCACCCATACGCTTAACCTGCACCACTACATCTTTAGCATCAAGACCCAGGCAATGGGCAACCACGTGCTGAGTTTCAGTCGGGTGTTGAGAAGAGCTATGAACTTCAACTTGGCCATCTTCTAGCGGATAAGCAATGGCCACCTGACTTTCCAGATAGAAATGATCGTGCCCTTGAATAATCACTTCACCAGACAAAGTATTCTTTGCCTTGGCAAAGGCCGACTTAATATCGCCGCGCTCAATAAAGCGTTTGTCGGCAATAAAAGAATTATGCTCTTTAGCCGCATTAATACTTAAGACGGCGGGAAGGTCTTGGTAGGTGACTTTGACTTTTTGTTTGGCATATTGAGCGGCAATAGTACTTTTGGCAACAACAAGTGCTACGGCCTCACCGGCGTATTGAACCACGTCTTGTGCAATAAGCGGTTGATCCTTAAAAATTGTTCCCCAGACATTGTGGTGAACATCAGCAGCGGTGTAGACAGCGACCACATCTTCATCTTTTAGCGCTTCGGAATAATCTAGAGTGAACTTGGCGTGGGCGTGAGTCGAGTAGACCACATCCATGAAAAGCTCGCCGCGCATAATCGGGCGATCATCAACAAACTCGCTCGCTCCTGCTACGTGGGTATGAGCACTGTCGTGTGAGTTCTTACTCATGCCAGCACCTCTTGCTTGAAAAAGCGCATTAAGTAATTTTCAACCAAAACGCGGCGATAAGAACTGGAAGCTCGAAGGTCTGATAAGGGCGTGAACTCTTGATGTACTTCACTACAGATTTTCTCTAGAAGCTTTTGATCAATTTTTTGCCCGCGAAGTGTATCTTCGGTTTTCTTAAGACGTAGGGGAGTGGCGGCAATGCCACCTGCTGCGATACGAATATCTTTGACCACTTCTTTTTTGTCATCCTGCCAATCTACTTGAATCACCATATTCATGGCCGAGATATCTAAGTCTTTACGATTACTATTTTTAAAAGCTTTAAAACTTGTGTTTTTACCGGGAAGCTCAAACTCAAGCCCGGTGATGATTTCATCACTCGCTTTGGCCGTCTTTCTGTAGTCTAAGAAAAACTCGCTGAGTGGTAATTTTCGCTCACCCTTTTTTCCGTGAAAAGTAATACTTGCTCCAAGCGCTAGGAAAATAGGAGGCATGTCACCAATAGGGGAGGCATTAGCAATATTTCCAATAATCGTTGCGATATTTTTAATTTGCGGCGAGGCGAAGATATCAAGATATTTTGCAATTTCTGGAACTTTATCTTTAATAAAATGTCTGAACTCTGTCATGGTGACACGAGCGCCCAAGCGAATGGTGCTAGAACCCCCGACCTTGTAGAGCTCGTCAATCAAGTGCAAACTCAAAAGCTTTGTTAGATTAATTTTTCTTTTGTTATGAACCACGCCTAAATCAGTAGATGAAGCAATAATGCGCGTGTCTGGATTTTGAACTAAGTAATCAACTGCCTCTTTCATGGTTTTTGGTGCAAAGAAAGAAAAATTTGAAGTTTCAACTAAAACAGATTTTGAATAAGCGTCTTTAAGCTCGCTGGCTTGTGCTTTATCGAAGTAGCGATCCTTTAAAGTCTTTTCCTTTTTTAAATCAACTTTAGTCGCGGCATCAATGATGGCTTGATAGCCAGTACAGCGACAAAGATTTCCAGTTAAGCAATTCTTAGCTTCTTTATCTGAAATATCTTTTTGTTTCTTTGATAATTTCTCTTCGACTAAACCTGTGAGTGCCATGACAAAGCCAGGTGTGCAAAAACCACATTGGCTGCCATGACTATCGACCATGGAGCGTTGAGCTTCATGCAGTCGCTCTCCATCTTTTAGGGATTCAACAGTTAAAAGGCTACTAGCATCGAGAGTTGCTACAGGAGTGATACAAGAATTGATCGCAATATAATTGTCGCTATCAGTTCCTGTAATGTGAGGGAAGTAGCGAAGCACGCTGCAGGCCCCACAATCTCCTTCGGCACAAACAACTTTCGTTCCAGTAAGCGCTTGATCATAACGAAGATAATCGGCCAGCATCATACCGGCTTGTTCGCCTGCGACGTTGTGGCGTTTTCCATTGAGATAAAAGACAATTTGATTACGCACAGCGCAGCCTTAGATTAAGTTAAAATAGTTCGATTATTATCTGATGTTGGAGCTAGCTTATCAAGCCTAGCCTTGCTTTAGAACTAAGCCTTTGAGGTAATCGCCTTCGGGAAAGCCTGATTGCCTAGGGCATTCCTCTCCAAGACTGAGACGCTTTTCAACACTAAAGCCTGGAGCCAATTTCAAGATACGCTCTTCAAATTGTGACCTTGATACACCGTGGGTATTTAGAAAAACAATAAGAGTTCCACCTGAGTTTAGGCGTCTCAGCATCGCAGGCATCAATTTGTCGTAGGCATCCAGGGCGCGCGAGACTTTCTTGCCATCACTGCTGGCCGTCGGTGGATCGCACAAAATGATATCGTAGGTTTTATCACTTTTTGCCAATGAGTCTTCAGCACTCATTTCAATTGACTCATGTTTACTTTGATCGAGATCAGGATTTAGACCTAAGTTATGATTAAGCCAATCTAAGTATCTGGCAGAAAGATCCACTGAACTAACATGACTTGCGCCATTTTTCAGGGCGAATAGTGAATAGGCGCCGGTGTAGCAAAAGAGGTTTAAGAAACTCTTACCGTAAAAGTATTCTTTAAGACTCGCACGAATTTCTGACATATCAGTATAAATTCCGCAGTCATAATGAGTGTGCAAGCGAATACCGTAGTTCACTCCAAACTCACTAATCGTCGTTTGGTTTTTACCCCCGTGAACACGTAAGTTTTTAGCACGTTGAATATTTCTAAACTGAATGGCAAGGCCAGTGAACTTTTTGTCTGGAAAAACTTCTTTTAAAAGCTTTGGAATATCTCGCTCAAGCAGAGTCATTTCGGTTTCCCAAAAGGCACTATAAAACTGAACGTAGACTAGATCATTGAGTGCTGTGATCATCAGCCCAGGTAGACGATCTCCCTCTGAAAAAGCGAGGATAACGTTGTTTCTGTCTTTGAATACTCCTAAGATAGCGCGTCTTTCAAAAGCTTCTCTAAGACGTGTTTTTACGTCGAAGCGAAAGTTTGGAAGGTCAGTCTTGAGTGGAGGAATAAAGCTCCAAGCACGGGCCTTGATCTGTGGATGTTTTGGGTCGGTGATAAGAACGACTTGCGCCGCCTTTTTATCACCACCTTGAATGAGGCTAGGTTCCTTGGGGAATTTTTGCGTGAATTCATCAGCGGTTACCCAGGGGTGACCCTTTTTAAAATGCTTTAGTGTTGCAGGGTGAAGCTCGAACCAGTTCAGGCTAAAAGCTCCGATTCAAGTTGGTGCATTTGCTCGGTTGCATCTTCTAAAATAACTACAAGTTGATTTGTAAGTTTAAAAGGATCATCGAGAACGAGGACTCCAAGTGACTTGAGTTCGTCTTGGACTTCTTGGCTCAGGGGCTGGTAGGGATCAAGCTCTGCGGCCAATGTATTCAAACGCTCTACTTTTGATTTAAGTAATTCAAGACGCAGCTTTTTATCAGAAAGCGTGACACCAAAACCAGGAGTATTAAAATTATCGGGGATGAGATTACTATGTTCTACCATAAAGACTTAATGCCTCTTCCGTCACGATGTGTCAATAAAGTTGATAAAAAGAGGTATGCTTTGCCGCATAAACTATTTGTAATTATAGGGAAAAGTGCTTTTAAAAAAAGTTTGTTCATGCAAAGTGCGCCAAATTTGAAGGCTTATTACGTCGCTATTAACTAGACATGCCAAATCTCAAAAAGACCTATTTAAATCTAGCTTCTGTCTAACACCATCGTAGCGCGGCTCGTTTGACACGTACTCGGGAACATCTATCCTTAGTAAGTAACTTCTCTTATCAAAATAAGTGAGAACCCATGAAATGTATTAAGTATGTAGTGGCCGCTAGTTTATTGGCCTTTAATGTCCAGGCTTTTGAATCGTCAGATAAGCTCCTTTTGACGGGAGGGGTCAATCAACTTGAAGGCTCGGCCGGCGGAGGGCTGACTCCTTGGGCACTTATTGGTGGCTATGGCACGCAAGAGCAGATTGGCGCAAATGCCTTTTATACTAATGTTGCTATCTCTGATTATAATTTAGCTACTATTGGTGCGCTTGTTGGTATCCACGATAGGGTAGAACTCTCTTACGCTCACCAAAGCTTCGATACAAAAGATGTGGGGACGGCCCTAGGTCTTGGTTATGGCTTCAAGCTAAAGCAGAGCATTTTTGGTTTGAAAGTAAAACTTATCGGGGATGCTGTTTTAGATCAAGACTCTTGGTTGCCACAAATTGCCTTTGGCATTCAGTATAAAAAGCATGAGCAAGGAAAAATTGTAAGATCTGTCGGTGCTAAAGATGACAAAAGCTTCGACTTTTACCTAGCGGGAACGAAGATCTTCTTGGCGCAGAGTCTTCTTGCTAACGTCACTTTGCGTGCAACTGAAGCTAATCAATTGGGAATTTTAGGTTACGGTGGAGATCGCATTAATCATCACCAACTGATGATTGAAGGATCGCTCGCTTATTTATTAACAAGAAAAATAGCCGTTGGTCTTGAGTATCGTACTAAGCCAAACAATTTAAACGTGGCCAGTGAAGACGGTTGGTTTGATGCTTTTGTTGCGTGGGCTCCTATGAAGAATGTCTCGGCCACACTTGCCTATGCCTATCTCGGAAATATCGTTCTTAACCAAGATCAAAGCTCTCTCTACACATCAATCCAACTCGGATTTTAAGGAATACTTATGAAGATTCTCATCGCTTTCTTTGTTTTATTTACATCCCATATTTATGCCAGCGATCTCACTACCTATAAAGCCTTTGGTGAGAAAGAGGGACTAACTAAGGTGGTTGATGATCTTATGGTGAATCTTTTAAAAGATGATCGAACAAAAAGGTTTTTCGAAAAAGCTGATCAAAAGAGAATTAAAGAAAAATTAGTAGAGCAATTCTGTATGGAGCTGGGGGGACCTTGTAAGTACACGGGTCAAAGTATGTCTAGGTCTCATAAAGGTCAGGATATTAAACATAGCCACTTCTTTGCACTCGTTGAACTACTTCAACAGGCAATGGATAAACATAAAATCCCATCCGCAGCGCAAAACAAACTCTTGGCCAAATTGGCGCCAATGCATAAGGATATTATTAACAAGTAGAGAACATGATTCAGCTTATTAAAAATATTCAATTAAAATATAAGCTCTTGCTCTGCTTTTTGGCCCTTATTGTTTTAAACGCCCTGGCCGGTGTGTTCTCCTACAGACTTGTGGGAGATATTTCACAACTTGTTTATACTACATACGATAAAGCTCTGATGACGGCGTCATTTTCGCAGGCGACGAAAGCTCACTATTTTAAGTTTGAACTTGATGTCAAAGCTGCTCTTTTGGCGACGACTTATAAAGAGTACAAAATTGGAAAAATTAATTCAAAACGCGCACTTGATACAATGCTTGAAGACTTAGCCGTTGTTAAAGAAAGAGCACTAGAAGATAAAATCCGTGTACTGGTCGATGAAGTTGAAGAGCAAGTTGCAGAAATTACTATTAAAAAAGATGAACTCTTAAACATAAAACAGCAAGCCCTTGATAAAGATATTACAGATCTTAATTCCTCCCTAGATCTATGGAATGAATGGGAAAAAAATAGTAATACAAAAAAACTTGGTCGCAAGTTGACGTTGATCTCAGACGAGGCCGCCGTCATTGGTTATCAGTTTCGTTTAGACTCACAATCAAAAAACGAAGAAAGTCTTAGAAACCTTATTATTCTTGTTTCTGTGTGTGCGGCCCTTGCCATCATTTTCTCCATCGTCATGTCCCTTATTATTGTTTCACCTTTGGTTAAACTTAAAGATGCTTGTAAAGAAATCGGCGATGGCGACTTTAGTACAAGGGCGCCTATCGAAGCGAAAGATGAAGTCGGGAGACTGGCTTTCTCATTTAATCAAATGCTGGATGTGATTGAAGAAAAAGACAATAACATTAATTCGCTACTTACGGCTTTGCCTTTTGGTTTGTTTTACTTTGATGATGCAGGTGCCATTTCACAAGAGCGGTCCCAGTCCACTTTAAAGCTCTTTAAAGATTTTGATCAATACAAAACGATCATAGATTTCTTTAATGCTCACGAAGTTAAGACAGAAATGACAGAGAAAATAGTTAATATTATTTTTAAAAATCAACTTCCTTTTGAGTCTGCAGTTAATCTTTTGCCTAGAAGAATTGTGACCAGAGTGGGTGATAAACAATCCCAAATAGAACTTAGTTTTAAGAAGAAATTAACTTCTGATAATAAAGTAGAAAAAGTCATCGTTATTGCTGAGGACATCACCAAAGAAGTCGAGGCCTTGGCCAAAAATCAGACCCTTACAGAAAAAGTTGGACGAGTTTCAAAAGCCTCTGAAGATATAGAAAGCTTTCGTGAGTTTTTACAAGCGGCCAACCAGCTTTTTATCAACATTAACACTGCTGTTGAAAATTTGAACGAAAAGACCAAACTAGTTGATATTCGAAGAGACTTGCATTCACTGAAAGGACTAGTGGAAGTTTACGGATTCTCGACCTGTTCAAAGCAAATTCATCATATTGAGACATTACTTTCAGAATCTGATTTTGCAGAAAAAATTCCTGAGATCAAAAATGAGACAAATCAGAGTATAGCGACCTTTAAAGAGCACTCAGATGACATCGTAACAATCTTGGCGATTGATCAAAGTGATGAATTGAAGCTTGTCGATATTAATAAAATTTCAACCATTAAAAAACTTGCTGAACAAAGTCAGATTCCAGATTTAGTTAAAGCGGTCCAAAGCTTAAATAAGTTTCCACTGAATAAAGTTTTTAAGAAATACGTTTCTTACACCAATCAAGTTATCCAGTCTCTTGGGGACAAAGAAGCGGCACTTCTTTTTAATCCAAACTCTGATGAAATTACTTATGAGGAAGGGCGAAAACTCGACTCTGCCTTAGTTCATATTATTAGAAACTCAATTGACCATGGCATAGAATCGACACAGATGAGAGAGAATGCTTCTAAATCCAGAACAGGTGCGGTTAATATTTCTTGCTCGCGTGATCAAGGAAGTCTTAACTTTGTTATTCAAGACGACGGAAAAGGAATTGATGCTGAACTCTTAGGTAAGAAAGCCGCTGAAAAAGGTCTGTGGAGTGAAGAGCAACTTAGTAAAGCGAGTCATGCTGATAAAATCAATTTAATCTTTGCATCGAGTTTTTCAACAAAAGAAGAAGTCAGTGAACTTTCGGGGCGTGGTGTTGGTATGGACGCGGTCAAAGATTTGATTGAGTCTTTAGGTGGCCATATTGAAGTTGAGACTTCGTTAGGGCGTGGCACAAATTTTAAAATCTCTATTCCAACGGATGTATCATGACAAAACTATCGCTTTTATCCCTTCTTCTTTTTCTCCCACTCATCACTAACGCTAAGACTGTGAATATGGTTCAGGCCGCCAAGGCCTTTCTAGGAGATATTACCGATGAGCAGGCGAGTGTTGCTTATGATGATCCAACGATTGAAGAAGAAAATAAAGTAAGTGAGCTTAAGCTTAAAGTTGGGGATAAAATTAAATTCATGAATCGTGATGAAGTGTCTCATAACGTGAGTGCTGTTGAGTCGAAAAAGAAACTTTTTGATGTTGCGCTACAAGAGCCTGGGGTCAAAAATGATCGTGAAATTGAGCTAAAGCAAAAGGGAACATTTGAGGTTCAGTGTGCCATTCATCCCAAAATGAAGATCACACTTGTGGTCGAGTAGTTAGAGCTCGATACTATTTAATGCTTGTTTGATAGTTTCTTTCTCAACCGGCTTGATAATATAGCCTGAAACTTTGTACTGAACTGCCTCAATGACTTTTTCTTTTTCCGAATCAGTTGTTACTAAAATAAAAGGTAGACTTTTAAAGTAAGACTTTGAAGCGCGAACAGCTTTGAGAAGTTCAATTCCATTCATCTTCGGCATATTCCAGTCACAAAAGATGAGATCAAAGTTTTTAATGCCGTCTTTTTCAGACTCATCGAGAGTAAAGAGTCCATCTTTACCATTTTCAGCTTGATGTATTAAGCCAGCAGTAAAACCTAACTCAACAAGAATCTTGGCCAAGTTATTACGCATAAAACTTGTATCATCTACAATAAGAACTTTGGTTTTATAATAAAGCGCTTCACTCATAAATTATTTTTTTCTTTTTTGATAAGCTGAAGATATTTTTTCGGCCATCTCTTTTTCTTCCCAAGGCTTTACAACATAATCATCAGCCCCAATTGTAACAGCATCTAGAATATCATCAATTGAATCCATGGTGGTAACCATAACAAAAGGAGTATGGGCATATTTGGCGTCGGCGCGAACTTTTTTTAGAAAGTCGATACCTTTGCCATCTGGAAGATTCCAGTCGGATAAAATGAAGTCAGGCTGATTTTCATTGAGCGCCTCTAAAGCAGAAGCCACTGTGTCAGTCATGGTTATATTGCCAGTGAAACCTAGATCATTAAGAGTTTGCACTAATTTTTTTTGAAAGATCTCAGTGTCTTCTAGAATTAAAAAGTACATATCCGCTGGCATGCTAATTTCATCGATCACAACTGTGCTCATTTAAACTCCTTAGTTACTCAATTATAGCTCTTTCCTAGTCAATTAATAGAGCGAAGTATTTTCTTTGCTAAAACTTGGCGTAAGCTTTGCAATCTCACTTCTTGAGGTGCTTATGTATATCGTATTTTTGTTTGTACTTTTGTTGGTGTTGATCTGGTATTCCCCAATGCATTGGTGGGCGCGAGCAGGTGAGCCTCTTAAGTTTAAGACTTCATTTTTGAAACAATCACTTGTGCAGCGTGGCAAGGGCGCTTGGAGCTGGATTCAAAGTGGTGAAGGTGAGTGGCCCAACTATAAGTTTTACGGGGATTTGTTACGAGAGTTACAACGTCTAAGTAAGCTCTATGGAGCGACACCTAAAGCTTCTTTAGAGCGTATTAAGAGGCCACTTCTACAAGACATCCGTTTCGAAACGAAAATGCGCGAGATCAGGCTCTCAGGGCTCTCTCAGTTTTTGGCCATGGCGCTTATGACTTGGTCATTCATGATTCTTTCTCGTCTCATTCTCTCTAGGGAATTTGATGCAACTCTTTTACTTTTTATTGGAGCACTTCAGTTAATCGGGGTCGTCTTATACCTTGGGTTAGAGGCTTTAGTTAAAGACAAAGTCTTTAAGGGTTATGACAGTGCTTACGAAGGATTAGTCGCACTTCAAGCACTATTGCCCCTTGGACTCAGTCTAAAAGAGAAACGTGATAAGTCTGGTATCGACCACTTTTTGGCAAAGAAAGAGCTTTCAGCTGATCTTGAACGAGTGCGTCGTCAACTACAGGTTGCGCTGGCTCAGTGGAAGGAATTTGGCAGGCCATTAGAGCAGGTGTTGGCCGATTGCTTAGATGATATCCGCTTTGCACAGGAGTTAGCTCAGGAGCGTCTCATTAAGCGCATGAATGGATTAAAATTCTTAATTGCTGCAGTGTTTTTCCTGTCGGCATACTTGCTCGATTTGCTTGCCCTTGTGAACTCATTTTTCATTGAATAAATCTTGCCCATAGGATAAGTTTTCAGCCATTTACCTCATCCTTGAAGGAGTGCCCGTGGCGCAAGTTAACGATAAGCAAATTATCTATTCCATGTATAAAGTGGGAAAAGTCTATAAGCAAAAGCACGTCCTCAAAGACATCACACTTGGTTATTACTATGGCGCTAAAATTGGCGTGCTTGGTCTTAACGGTTCAGGTAAGTCGACTCTTTTAAAAATTATGGCAGGCCAAGACACTGACCATCTTGGTGAAGTGACTCTTTCTAAAAACTACTCGGTAGGATATCTGGAACAGGAGCCAACTCTTGATGGGGAAAAAACGGTTCGCCAAGTCGTCTCGGAAGGCGTGCAAGAAACCATGGACTTACTTAAAGACTTTGATGATATTTCTATGAAATTCTCTGAGCCTATGTCTGATGATGAAATGAATGCGCTTCTTGATAAACAGGCTAAGCTGCAAGATAAGCTCGATGCTTGTAACGCTTGGGATGTGGATAGTCGCTTGGACCTTGCGATGGAAGCACTTCGCTGTCCACCAGATGACCAAAAATGCGGCGTTCTCTCGGGTGGTGAAAAACGCCGTGTAGCACTTTGTCGCTTACTTCTTAGAGAGCCGGATATTCTTCTTCTCGATGAGCCGACCAACCACCTGGATGCC
>TARA_R110000868_G_scaffold301_2_pt1 | contig 23853 bp, 27 predicted proteins | sample TARA_R110000868 | Tara Oceans TARA_R110000868 (sample SAMEA4397489) | marine metagenome | biome: Polar Biome; feature: [SRF] surface water layer (ENVO:00010504); material: water (ENVO:00002006), including particulate matter (ENVO:01000060) such as... | depth 5 m | reverse complement strand
TCGTACCAGCTGCACCGTGGCGGGCAAGAGCGTTGATAACCTTACCAATTTCCTTGATTTTCGAGTTGGCCGCTGGAATCCCTCGGTAAGTCCGGCGGAACAGGAGATGGGTGATAAGGGCTGGATTGATGTGATGTTCGAGGTAGAAGATCGGTGGTCGCCCGAGGTTCACTTTGTGGAAGGGGGTGTGATCTGGAACGCTGTGAAGAACGTGGTGTTTCAGGAGATGCAGACCCGCGACCGCTTCCTGAACATCGTAGTGTTGAATCCTGTGAAAGATAAGGCCGCCCGCGGACTGTCGCTGAAGAAGCGGCACCGTGCGGGCGCTACCCGGTGGAACGCGAGAGCAGAGGGCTTCGAAGGGGCGAAGGAAGAGATGCTCCGTTTCACCGGATATGCTGCCGCCCGGCTCGACGATCAGTTCGACTCGGCGGCAACCCTCTGCATAGGATTGGATTTGCAAGCCCCGAAGGAAGAAGAGGACTTCTTTTCCCCCGAGCAGCAAGAGCTGGAAGATGGTTTTTGGTCATCTCGTCCTGCCGCCGGTGCATCTTCCGGCCGTTCCAGTGTGACGGGGTATTAGGCTGTGACCCAGACCAAGTATCCCATTGCGCTCCGGCGGCGGCACCAGATCTCTTTGCTCAACCACCAGACACACGGTGTGACCCAGATGCACTTGCCTTTCCCACTGGTTTTGACCTTGCCCTTGACCTTCCAACCCCCGGCCCGCGCCCATGCTACAGCTTGATAATCACTTGAAATTAGATTCGGCAGCCATAAAAGCGCCGAATTTGTGCGATCGTTTCAGTGACGAGGATCTCGTGCGCATTGGATCGGAGTGTAAAGCAGGCTTCGAGCGGGACGAGCAAAGTCGAGTGCTCTGGATGAAGCGGAATGAAGCGGGGATGGATCTGGCATTGCAGATTCAGAAGGATAAATCATTTCCCTGGGCGGGCTGTGCGAATGTCGCCTTCCCGCTTGTGACCATCGCGGCGATGCAGTTTCACGCTCGCGCTTACCCTGCCATTGTTAATGGAGAGGATATTGTAAAGTGCAAGGTCTTCGGGGATGATCCTACGGGGGCCGCGAAAGCTCGTTCTGACCGCGTCTCTACGCATATGAGCTGGCAGGTGCTGTATCAAGATAAGTGCTGGGAAGAGCAGGAAGATAAAGCAATCTTCAACCTCAGTATCGTTGGGACGAACTTCAAGAAATCTTACTACAATCCTAGTGAGGGTCACAACGTCAGTGAGCTGGTTCTTGCGAAGAATTTCACCTTGAACTACTGGGCGAAGTCGGTGGAGAAGTGCCCGCGTAAGACACAGTGGCTGCCGACGTTTCGCAATGAAGTCTACGAGAATGTGATGCGTGGAACTTGGCGGGATGTGTTGGAAGAGTCTTGGTATACTGCGACGCCGCCGCAACAGACTTCGCAGAAAAAGGCTCAACAGGATAATCGGCAAGGTGTAACAGCGCCAATGCCGGATGACACCACCAGCTTGATGTTCATGGAGCAGCATACTAGTCTTGATCTGGACGGAGACGGTTATGCTGAGCCCTACATTATCACGTTTGAGAAAGAATCTTCGTCAGTTGTTCGAATCGTCACACGCTTTGATGATGAGAAGGCTATCGAACGGGTTGCTGCGGGGCCGAATAAAGGCAAGATTCTTTGCATCAACCCCACGGAATACTTCACGAAGAAGACGTTCATTCCTTCCCCCGATGGAGGTATTTATGATATTGGGTTTGGAGTCTTTCTGGGGCCGCTTAACGAGGCTGTTAATTCTCTTGTTAATATGCTGCTGGATAGTGGCACACTTCAAACTACTGCCGGGGGGTTCTTAGGTCGTGGAGCAAAAATTCGTGGCGGTCAATACACTGTTGCCCCTTTTGAATGGAAGCGGGTTGATTCTACGGGCGACGATCTCCGTAAGAACATCTTCCCTCTCCCTGTCAACGCCCCTTCTGATGTGCTGTTCCAGCTCCTCAGCCTCCTTATCAACTACACTTCCCGGATTAGTGGAACCACGGATGTGATGGTAGGGGAGAATCCGGGGCAGAACACGCCGGCGCAAACTACGCAAACGATGGTGGAGATGGGACAGAAGATTTACACCGCCATCTTCAAGCGTCTGTGGCGTTCGTCGAAAGAGGAGTTTCAGAAGCTCTTCAAGCTCAACAGCATTTTCCTCGCCCCCGGCATCAAGTTCGTGGGGGGAGCGACTCGTGAAGATTACTACGGTGTGGGCGATGAGATCTCGCCGGTTGCTGATCCGAACATCAGCAGCGATACCGCCAAGTTACAACTCGCAGGAACGCTTAAACAGGCCGCTGCTACCACTCCTGGATACAACAAAGACGCGGTAGAGATGCGTTTCTTGCGAGCCTTACACGTAGATGCACCGAAAGAAGTCTTCCCTGGCTCGCAAGGACAAGAGCCGCCGAAGGCTCCTCAAGTGCAAGTTGCAGAAATCCGCGAACAAGGCGCAGCGCAACGACAGCAGCTGGACTTACAAGCCGCCCGCGAAGAATTCGTGGTCGAGCTGATGGAAGAGCGTCGTATGAATGACGCTAGAATTACCGAGTTGAGTGCGAAAGCCCAGAATGAAGCGGCTAACGCGCAGACAGAAGCGGCCTACGCGCAAGTTGCTATCATCAATGCAGAGCTGAGTCAGCGGAAGACTGACGGCGAGGCGATGAATAAGCGAATTGAGCACTGGTTGCGTATTATGGAACTGAAGAGTGAGCATCAACTGCGGACAAAAGAGCTAGAGAAGGCGAAGAAAGATGCGACTGCCAAGTGAAGAAGAGTTTAATGAGTGGAAAACACTCTACGTGACGCAATACGTAGGGCACTTGTTGAATAAAAAGCGGGAAACCCTTCGCCAAGACTGGGAAGGTGGGAGTTTTACCGACTACACCCAAGAAGGGACTGTGTTGGTGAATGTAGGGAACATGGGAACGTGTAAGGGTTACGCTTTTGTAGCCGATTTAGCTTATGATGATTTATTAACGGAGATAGATGATGGAAAACAAGTCGGGATTGGCCCCGCTGGGGGTAGCAGTGTTGATTAAGCCGTATGAACCGGAGCGGAAAGGGGCGCAGATTGTGTTGCCGCCCGACGTTCAGGGTCGCTTGTCGATGGTTGACAACCGGGCGATGGTAGTTGCAGTTGGGCCGGCAGCTTGGCATGATGAACCCTCCCCGCGCGCGAAAGCCGGGGATCGAGTCCTTGTGACGAAGTTTGCAGGCTTCATGGCTAAGGGGCCAGCGGATGGAGAAGTCTACCGCTTGGTGAATGATCGTGATATTTTCTGTGCACTGACGAATGAGGAGGCCGTATGAGCGACGAAAATGCAGTGACGCTGGAATCTGCCGCCGCACCGGAAGTGCAAGCGGAAGCGCAGAAACTTGGATGGATTCCGCCCGACCGTTACAAGGGCGAGGCCGACAACTTCGTCGACGCTGAGGAATATCTGAAGCGTGGCGAGACGGTGCTGCCGATTGTGAAGGCGCAGAACGCGAAGCTGCGGGCGGAAGTAGAAACGCTCCGTGCATCTTCCGCGACTACGCAGTCTGCCCTCGTTGCCGCGCAGAAAGCGATTGAGGAGATTGAGGAACGTCACTCCGTCGCTACACAGAAGGCCGTTGAACAAGCTCGTCGCGATGTGAAGGCACAGCTGGAAATCGCAAGCGAGGCCGGCGACCACCGAGGCGTGGCGGATTTGACTGATCAATTGGTGCAGCTGAATAAAGCTGATCCACCAACGGCGAAGAAGACTTTTACTCCGCCCGCGCAACTTCCCGCGCCTGACCCTGCACTGGTTGCGTGGCAGGAGGATAATCCCTGGTTCACAGTGGATCGTCGGAAGACGGCGCTGGCCTTGGGAATCGCGGAAGACCTTCGCGCGAACGGGGAGAAGGCAACCGGACGCGCTTTCTACGATATCGTGTCAGTAGAGCTGGATAAAGAATTGGGGCCGAAATACACTCCGACTAGCAAAGTGGAAAGCGGAAAGAACGGCGGCACTGACGACGGTCCTCGGAGTGGGAAAAAGGGATTCTCCTCACTCCCCTCCGATGCGCGTGCGGCCTGCAACGCCGACACCAAGAAGTTCGTAGGGGATGGAAAGCGCTACAAGACGGCGGCGGAATGGCAATCTCGCTACGCCGAACTTTATTTTGAATCACAGTAAGGAGAGACAGAAATGGCAATAGAACCGATTAACCCTGCGAGCAGTAGGGGTGCCGCCGAGCGTAAGCGCGTGCCGATGAGTGTGCCAGTCCAGCGTCTGGAATCCCCCGATATTCCGGGATACCATCTTCACTGGTTTACCGGCTCGCCTGAGCGTATCCAGCGGGCGCTTGACGGCGGCTACGAATTCGTCGATGAACGGGAGACAAAGGTCAATCAAGTTGGCCTTGGGAATGACTCCACCCGTTCCGGCAATACTGACATGGGGAGTCGCGTTAGCGTCGTCTCCGGTGATGAAGTGGGTAAAGATGGTCAACCTGTGCGTATGATCCTGATGAAGATTAAGCAAGAGTGGTATGAGGAAGATCAGAAGCTAGTAGAGCAACGCAATGAGCAAGTCGCCGCCGCACTTCGGGGTGGGTTGATGGGAGCTGAGCGGGATGCCGCCGGTGACACTCAACATCGCTACGTTGATAAGGCGCGAACACAGATTCCTGACCTTTTTAAACCCAAACACCGCAAGTCGGTGTCTTCTTAACGGAGAACTTGAATGGCTAATGCAAATCGGCCGTCTGGCTTCACTCCTGTGCAGTACCTTAACGGTGCGCCTTGGAATGGGCAAGCGCGGCTTTACTCGATTGCTGCTGCTTACGGAACCGCCTTGTATGTTGGCGATCCTGTGATTAGCAGCGGAACAGCGGATACGAACGGTATCCCTGGTATCGCAATTGGTGCGACAACTGGCGGGCTGCGTGGTGTGATCATTGGGCTGTATGATTCTGGCTCGGCGACCGCACCGATTGGTGGAGTGAGTGTTGGCGGTATTGTAAACAGCAATATTGCCTATCGCCCCGCCAGCAACGCGAACGTCTGGTATGCCGCCGTAGTGGACGATCCAAACGTAGTCTTTTCGGTTCAGGAAGAATCGAATGGAACGCAACTTGCCGCGACTGAAGTCGGCCTGAACCAAATCTCGAAGTCCGGGACTGGTAACGGTTACGTCAGCGGCTGGATGATTCCGTCTGCAACCGGCGCAACGCCGAACACTACCGCCACCCTTCAGCTGAAACTCCTCGGCCTCGTTCAAGCCCCTGCGGCGACGAACGTCTTCGGAGCGTATGCAAAATGGTTGGTTCAGATTAACGTCCATGAGCTTGGTCATGGCACTGGTTCACTCGGCGTCTAAGGAGAAATGACATGGCTGGTGGAGTAATCAATACAGGCAGTCACCCCAAGCTACTTTGGCCAGGGGTGTATACGACGTGGGGTCAGATATATGACGCTCACGATAAGGAATACACGGATCTGTATGATGTCCGTAGTTCCGAGAAGGCGTATGAAGTAGGGGTGCAAATCACGCCCTTTGGCTTGGCGCCGATCAAAGCGCAAGGTGCGCCGGTCACGTATGACGGGGAGCTGCAAGGCCCGGTCACTACGTATCAGCACATCGCCTACGCGCTCGGTTACATCGTTACCTTTGAAGAGCTGCAGGACAACCTCTACAAAGAAGTAGCGACTCGCCGCGCGGAAAGCAATGCGTTTTCGATGCAGCAAACGGTGGAGAATGTTGGCGCGTTCTTGTATAACAACGCCTTCGCAACCACCTACTTCACTACGGCGGATGGAGTAGCTCTGTGCTCAACGGCGCATGTGAACACGACTGGCGGCACTTACAGCAATGCGCTGTCGCCGGCGGCTGACCTGTCGGAAGCTTCGCTGGAAGATATCTGCATCCAGATCATGGGCACGCAGAATGACACCGGTTTGCTGATCAACATTATGCCGGAATCGCTGCACATCAGCCGTCAGGAATGGTTCAATGCGAACCGTATTCTGAAGTCGGTGTTACAGTCCAGCACTGCCAACAACAACATTAACGTGTTGAAGGCGACGAACGCGTTCCCGAAAGGGATTAAGATGAATCACTATTTCACCAGTGCTCATCCGTGGTTTGTGCGGACTAACGCGCCGAACGGCATGACGTTCTTCTGGCGGAATGAGCCGATGTTCGATCAGGACAATGACTTTGACACCAAGAACGCCAAGGCCGCCAGCTACATGCGGTTCAGCGTGGGTTGCACAGACCCGCGTGGAATCTTCGGTAGCAACGGGCCGTAAGAAGGCTTGTCCATATCCGCGTGGGTAATGTTAGTATTATTCACGCGGGTATCAGCAAGGCAACTTGCCGCAGCCGAACGGATTTCGGCAAAGTGGGCCGGCACTTCCCGGCAAGGCAGTACGCATTGGTAGAGCTAGAACCTCTATCCCATTTAACTTAAGGAGTAGTGTATGAATCCTATTGGTAGTCCTACTAATTTTCCACAAGGCTTCGCAAACGGGCTGTCTGTACGCGGCATGCCCTTGTTGCAGAGCCAAACGGGACAAGTTTTCTTTGTCGGTAATAGCGCGATTTTGAATCCGGGGCAACGTCAGGGTTCGGACGGCAATCGCGGAACTTATCTTGATCCGTTTGCCACGCTTCAGTACGCGGTTAATACTGCGTGTATGCCTGGCCGCGGTGACATTGTGTTCGTGCTGCAAGGTCATGCAGAAACGATTACGAATGCTACAACGTTCTTGATGCAATGTTCAGGCGTGGCAGTGATTGGTCTGGGTGCTGGCGCAATGCGACCAACGTTAACCTTTACGACTGCAACTACTGCAAACATTCCAGTTGTCGCTAGCAACGCCTCGATTCAGAACATTCTGTTCGTAGGCAACTTCCTAAGCATCGCCTCGACGTTTACGGGCAAGGAGACGCAATTTACTGGCGTCATTGATGCAGGTGGTCTGCTGACTGTTAGCGCTTTGACCGGTACGCTGTATCCAGGAGTAATGGTTGAGGGTACTACTGTCGCAGCTAATACCTACATTATATCGCAACTGACGGGTACTACGGGAGCAGCTGGTACTTACAACACAACGGCAGTTGCAGCAGTAGCCTCAGCGTCAATGACTACTGGTTACAAAGACTTTTCGATTGACAACTGCGAGTTCAAGGATAAGACTGGTTCGCTTGGATTCCTGAGCATCTTTACGTTTAGCGCAACCGCAAACTACGGTGACGGTTTTCAGATGACTCGTTGTAACTGGTGGAGTCTCAGCAGTGTTTCGCCAACTGTTGCAGTCGTTACGGCGGTCAGTGAAGACCGTGTCAATATGTCTGATAACGTTATGGTTAGCCCGACTACGGCAGTTACTGAAGGCCCTGTTGCGTTGGCTACTGGCGCAGGTAACATGACTAACTTTACCTTCGGTCGGAACCGTTTGGTTCGTCCTGGCGTTAGCACTACGTTGCCAGGTGGGATCAGCACCAGTGCAACAGCTTGGACTGGAAGCGCGTTCGATAACTATGTTGGACTTGGTTTGTCAGGTGCAACTGGTACCTGGATCAGCACCGGTTCAAAAATCAGTCTTTTCAACAATTACGCGATGATTACGAGAGCGGCTGACAAATCAGCTCTTATTAATCCCGCAGCTGTTTAAGGAGAATTACAATGAGCACTGGATCCGCAAACCCAAACGTCTCGAATCAAACTTCTAGTCTGGTTCGTCCGATCTTCGCAGGTGATTATGCTGCCGCCGACGAGGGTTCTTTTTTCACAGCGTATCAAGGTCTGGTAGCAAGCACCGCTGTTGCCACTACGACTCAAGTACTCGGCCAAGCCAATCCAACCGTAGCGATTCAGAATACTGCTCCGGCTGGTTCAGGCATTAACCTGTATCTGCGATACATCAAGCTGTACATGAGTGCAGTCACCACGGGTGCTACAAGTGCGCAGGCAGTTGGCACGCTTGACCCGATGGCAAATAAATTGACGACGCTTGGCACTTTGATGACAGGGCCTAACAACGTCAACTCTTCGTCAGCAACCGCGTCCCGTGCGCTGGTTTATGGAGGCGTTAATGTAGCGGCCGCTACGAGCACCGCAGGTAAGATTGCACATACGGCTGTCCTTACTAACTCAATTCCGATCGTACTAGATATTTGGGTGATGGCTTTTGGCGAGCCTTCGTACACAGATAACTTGATTGGCACAATGAGCTTGGTTAAGAAAGTTAGCATTTCTTGCCCTCCAATTATCATAGGGCCGCAGTGGTGGTATACTCTGGGTATTTGGGGAGCTTCTTGGGCTGCCGCCGCCCCGACGTATTCGATTGAAGTGGGCTGGATCGAGCGTCCGAGCGGTCAGTAATTATTAACAGGGGAGGCTTCGGTCTCCCCTTCAAGGAGCTTTTATGAGACCTATTCTTGTAAGTTATACCCCGCTGGACGATAGCACTACGTATTGGGCTACCGGCCTTACGGGAGTTGGGCCAACTTTTACTCCGACGACACTGACTGCGACAGACAATCTTGGACATAACGTTTCGCTTACGTCGGGGGCAAACCTTTCTGGTGTTACGTTTACCATTACCGGAACAGACGCAGATGGGATGGCGCAGACGGAGGCTATTACCGGGCCAAATATCAATACTGTTGCAGGAAGTAAATTCTTTCGTTCTATCTCTTCCGTTGTAGTGTCAGGAACGCTGGGAGCAAACACGGCAGACGTTGGGATTAAAGATATTAGTGTTAGTCAAACCATCCCGATTAACTATATGCAGCAAGCGTTTGGCGTAACGGAGATGGTTGCGGTCACAGGAACGATTAACTTTGACGTGGAATACACCGAGCAGGCTATTTATGATACGCAGCCGTCTACCCTTACTTGGTTCAATCATGCAACGATTGTAAATAAGACGGCGAGTATAGATGGAGTTACCAGTTCTCCTATCCGTGCACTACGCCTTGCAATTAATTCGCTAACTGCTGGTGCTACCATATCCCTTACCATCCTTCAAGGAGTCGCATAATGCCTTTGTCTAATGAAGAGGCACTCCGCCCTCTTGTTGCGTTTGCGGAGTTTTTGCGGAATCCGGAGACCTTTGCCGGGTATCTTAAGGATTTAAAGGAATCGTTGGCGCAGTATGATAAAGTGATGAAAGTGTATCCGACGGTTAAAGAAGCGCAGCGATATTTTGCTGAAGCCGCCGAGTATGTTTCGAAAGTGAATGCGGAAGCCGCTGAGAAGTTTAAGCAACTGGAAGAGCAGAAAGCAACGGCGGAACGGGCAGTCGCAAAGCGCGTGGAAGAGCTTGCCGCACGGGAATCTACTGCGGTCGCACTTGAGCAGAAAGTTGGGGATCTTGTGAAGCAAGCGGCAGCCCTTGACCAGCGGGAGCAACAGGTGGTTGAAGCTTCTAAGGTGCTGGAAAAAAATAAAGCGGAGCTTGCTACCAGTCAAGCTGCCGTAGTGGAACGAGAGCAGCAGCTCGAGCAACGACTGCGACACTTGCGGGAACTCACCTAACCATGCCCGGTCTTACTACTCACGAGGGTGTTAGCCCCACCTTTGTAGCTCCTGCGATCTACCGCCAAAATACGTCGCCGGACTACCCGCAGCTTGGGGATCTCTGGCAAGACACGTCGGTAGATCCGGTGGTGCTGAAAAGTTACACTCTCAGCGGGTGGGTAGCGATCGGAACGGGAGCAGCAGGAAAGGATAAACTGGATGGAACGCCAGGGATAGATGGAATAGATGGAGAAGATGCACTGATGATTCCCGGTGCTCCGGGGCCGCAAGGAACGCCGGGGGCAACGGGTGCTACTGGGCCGTTGGTGTATCTTGCACCAGACGAGCCAGAAGATGTGTTTCCGATTCCGGGAGCTGTTGGTGCGCAAGGTTCTGCGGGAGCAGCAGGATCCGCCGGCGTAGCGGGAGCAACAGGTGTTACTCTTTATTTAGAGCCTGAATTGCCGGATGATCCTATGATGATCCCCGGCGCAACAGGAGCGAGGGGAGCAACGGGCGACACTGGCCCGCAGGGAATTGCAGGATTAACAATTCCTCCAGAAGAGATGTATGTTGAGGAAGTGGGGATGATTCCACCGGGAACGCCTTTTCCGCAGGTGCATTTAGGTGCCTACGCCCCGGGTTCGTTTGAGATTCCCACTGGTTTTTACATAGTAATGTCTCAACAACTACAATTAACCAGCAATCAGTATACGCAACTTAACGGAACAGCAGTACTGAGGATAACATAGATGGCTCTTATTCAAATAGATACTAACAGCACCCCTACAACGCCAGCCGCCGGTCAAAGTAAGATCTATATAGACAATGTGTCTAAGAAACTTACCACGATTGATGATGCAGGAAGGATCGATACGGTTGATGATGTGGCGGGAGCGAGTACAGGTGGTCAGACCGGATTTGCCGCCGATACTTACTTGTTGGGAGCCTCTTTGCTTGTTCCTCGCAGTTTGCCAAAAGCTGGCACAATGTACTACTGCTGTTTCGATATGGTAAAGACAGGCGCAGGAACGGCGGCGTTCACTATTACAATTCGTTTTGGAACTAACGGAACAATCGCGGATACCTCTCGCGTTTCCCTTGCATTTGCTGTCGGAACAGGTGTGGTTGATACTGGGATATTTGAAGTGTGGGCGCACTTTCGTAACGTTGGGGGAGCCGCTGTGCTTGCCGCTCAGTGTCGTTGCACCCACCACCTCGCCGCAACCGGCCTTGTTACAACCGGCGCTTCTGGGACTGGTGTAATACTTGCAACATCGGCAGGTTTTGACTCGACCGTGTTAGATAGCTACATCGGATTATCTGTTAACGGCGGTTCCCTTTTCTCTGGAACCAATACTGTAGTTGAATCTTATATGAGAAACGTTTAAGGAGTAATAAAATGGCAGCAAATAAAGCGATACGTCTTGGCCCTACTGCAGTAGCTAATGCCGTCGGCAACCTGTTTAATGCGCCGACCCTTACCGGAGGTGTGAATCCGCCGGCAACTTCTACAGCTTCTTACTACATTCTCCGCCATATCCGTATTGTTAATAAAACAGCTGGTGCAGTCACCTTCAGCGGATATATAGGAGCAACTGGCGGGAGTTCCGCCGGGACGGAATTTTTGGGAACTGCGCTTAGTGTAGCGGCAAACAGTTACGTGGATTGGTATGGTGCACTGCGTCTTGATACGGCGGATTTCCTTACCGGCGTAGCGAGTGCTGCTACATCCCTTACAATTGAAGCTGAAGGTGAAATTGGAGTTGCGTAATGACCGCACCTTCTAACAATACTCCTATTGCGATTCTTAACGACTCCTACATAGATGCGGGGTTGTTGCAAGCGGGGGAAGTTGCCGACAGCTCGCAGATCGTTATTGGTCTTCGTCGCCTTACCGATATCATTAACCTCGAGCAGACGCAGGGGTTAAAGCTGTGGTTGAACGTAGACACAGCAGTGCCGCTGGTGCAAGGACAGGGCACCTACACTTTCAGTCCCACCGGCGACGTAATAATGCCGAAGCCGCCGAGGGCGATTGAAGCTTACTTCCTGGATGCGAGTGGTATTCGCCGCCCGCTCAATGTGCTGAGTTGGGATGACTACATTCGCCTGTCACAGATTGACCAGGAAGGCACGATCAATTCCTACTTTGTGGATAAGAAGCAGACGGAGCTAAGTGTGTTCTTCTGGCTTATCCCGGACGCAACGGCGGCTACGGGGACGTGTCATTTGTTGCTCCAGACGCAGGTTACGAATCCGATCAGCGTGACGGAGGAGATGAACTTCCCGGTGGAGTGGAGGATCTTCCTTCGTTGGGCACTGGCGGATGAACTGGCGACTGGGCAGCCGCAGGCGATTATGGATCGTTGCCAGCAGCGGACAATGTATTACCGTGAGTTGCTGGAAGGGTGGGATGTGGAAGACGCCTCTACGTCATTCGCTCCCGATTCGCGCAGTCAATACTATGGTAACAGGTTCCGGTAATGGCACAAGCTGAATCCGTCGCGATTCCCAAGCGGTTCCCTCTCGTTCTCCAACCGGAGAATCGGAATGACACTACGCAGAAGGATGCGAAGATCATTAACGCCTTTGTGGAGAAAGGGACTTCACAAGGGGAGCATGCTGTTTTTAGTCGCCCGGGATTAGAGGCGGAAGGAACGGAAAAAACCGGGACTGGGCTAGGGACGTATAACTGGCTTGGGGATATATACACGATCTTCGGTACGCACCTTTACAAGAATGGGACGGAGGTGACTGCAGATATGGGGAGTGGGCCGATTGATACAGCAGGGGGAGTATATTGGTTCTCCGCGATCCTTGGGAGTGCGCCGACACTCCAGTTCGGAAACGGTGCAGGATCTTATCTAACCGATGGGACAACTTACGCGGATATTGCAGGCGCGAACTTCCCGACACCTCCAGTCAAGGGTTGGGGCTATCTCGATGGCACTACCTACGTGATGGACGCACTAGGGGTAGTCTACGGTTCTGCCACCCTCAATGATGCCGCCGATTGGTCAGACGTGCTGAACGCGATTGAGGCGCAGATCGAGCCGGATGCTGGCGTTGCCCTTAGCAAGCAACTGGTGTATATCGTAGCATTTAAGGAATGGTCGACGGAGATCTTCTACGACGCAGCTAATGCCACAGGTTCCCCTCTCGGGCCAGTGCAAGGTGCGAAGCTTAACTTCGGTTGCGCCAATCAGGACTCGGTGCAGGAACTGGATGGGATGCTGTTTTGGGTGGCGACGAATCGCACAGCCTCGCCCCAGGTTGTGAAGATGGATAACATGAAGTTGACGGTTATCTCCACGAAGCCGGTGGATCGGTTACTAGGGGAAGCAGATCTGAGCGACGTAGCGTCCTTCGTGATTAAGTATGAGGGCCACAAGTTCTACGGCATTACCATCAAGGATTCCAACATCACTCTAGTATATGATGACGCGGAGGATAAGTGGGCGCAATGGACTGACCCGGCGGGGGATTACTTTCCAATTGTGTCGAGTACTTATAGTGTGGCGACTGGCCCGATCCTCCAGCATGAGACGAACGGGAAGCTGTATACGTTTAATGCCCAGGTGTTTACTGATGATGGGGAAGTACTGACCGCGGATCTGTATACGCCTAACTTTGATGGGGGAGTTCGGCGGCGGAAACACCTTAATATGCTGGAGTTTATTGGTGATCAGGTTACCGGGAGTGTGCTGCAAGTGCGGTGTAATGACTCTGACTATGATCCGACGAAGTGGACGAACTTCCGCCAAGTCAACATGGGGCTGAAGAAACCGATTCTTAGCCAGTGTGGCACGTTCATCCGCCGAGCTTACCATATCCGTCACCAGTCCGCTACACCCATGCGGCTGATGGCGCTTGAGATGCAATTGGATGTTGGCACGCTATGAGCGACTTCCAGCCGCCACCCACCTACGCCAACCCTATCCTTTACGATAAGGCTAGTGAGGAATTCACTTTCAATCCTATCTGGTTGAAGTGGTTTATCGACCTTGTGAAGGGCGCAAGTTCGAGTGGTGTTGGATCAGTCACTAGTGTGTCGGTCGCCGTGCCTGTGGAATTCTCTGTCAGCGGTTCCCCTGTTACCACCGCCGGCACTATTACAATTGGGAAGTCGAATGAAACTTCTAACCTCGTGTGGGCAGGGCCGACCGCCGGAGTGCCGGCACAACCAACCTTCCGTGCCCTTGTTACAGCAGACTTGGCGGCGCAACTTGTCACGTATGCGAAGATCCAGGATGTAACAGATGCCCGTTTGTTAGGGCGGAGTGCGGGAAGTGCTGGCGCGCCAATGGAGCTTACGGTTGGAACAGGACTCTCCCTTGCCGCCGGCAGTTTAACCGCAACAGGAATCGCGTCCAATTCCTTCTCCACCTTCGCGGTAAGTGGGCAGTCAGACGTAGTCGCGGACAGCACGGCGGACACCCTTACCCTTGTAGGTAGTGGTGTTACGATTACTACTAACGCAGGAACGGATACGATTACTTTTACAGCGACTCCTGTAACACCCGCAGTAATCGCAGCCCTTGGTTATTGGTCACCTTTGACAAACGCAAATCCAACAGCTCCTGAGATTGTTTTCGACGGAGCTACCGGGGATACCATTTCTATATGGACGGCATTATAAATGGCCTTACTAAAAGATATTGATATTACGAGCGCAAGTAATCGCTTAGTCGGACAGCCGATTAACGCGCAAACTGGCACAATTTATACTCTTGTATTGGCAGATGCGGGACAACTTGTTACTCTTACGAACGCGGGAGCTATTACCCTCACGGTTCCCACAAACGCCTCAGTGGCCTTTCTTGTAGGTTCAAAGGTTGAGTTGCTTTGTGGTGGAGCAGGGGCAGTCACGATCACACCGGCGGGCGGCGTTACTATTAACTCCCCTGGTGCTGTGCTAACGATGACGACCCAGTATACGCGAGGAATGCTGGAAAAAATCGCTACAGATACGTGGGTCTATTATCAAGTTGTTGGTGGTGTGTCGAGTGTATCTGGCACCGCTCCGATAGCTTCGTCAGGAGGAGCAACTCCCGCCATCTCCCTTAACGATACTGCGGTGACTCCCGGAAGTTACACTAACGCGAATATAACGGTGGATCAGAAAGGCCGGCTCACGGCGGCGTCTACAGGCGCTGGTGGTAGTACCGTTCTTCCGGGAACATTCAACGCTCGTCTTACATTAACCACAGCAGTGCCAATAACAGTTGCGGACGTGACAGCGGCAGCTACAATCTACCTAACCCCTTTTCGCGGTACTACAATCTCTTTATACGACGGAGTTTCCGCCTGGGCAAACTTCACTCTTACTGAGATTTCTATATCTCTTGCTAGTATTATTGCAGGAGCTGCTTATGATATTTTTGTCTACGACAGCGGCGGACTTACACTAGAAGCTGTAGCTTGGAAAAAGGTTACGGCATCTAATAGTCCGACTTCAGGTTCCAGTAAAGTAATAAATCTCGCCGATACAGCAACACTTGCCGTTGGAATGGACGTGATAGTTCGGGATGGAACGAATACTAATAACGCGCGCATTACTGCCGTTGTTGCAAACACATCTATCACAGTTGATTCCTTAGCAAACAATATGACGTTGCCTGATGTGTATGGCTATCAAGCGCGGGCGACAGCACTGGTTCTCCAAAACGGCGTTTATGTTAAGAGCGGAACGACCACAAAGCTCTACTGTGGATCTTTTCAGTCAAGCGGTTTAGCTACGAATGACTCAGCTACTCTTCGTTCCCTGTTCAATGCCTACAATCGAGTTAACAAGACTTTCAAGGTAATTGATACGACGGATACTTGGACGTATTCCTCAACTACAATTCGGCAAGCGAATGGGACTAAGAACAATCAAGTAAACTGCTTTCGGGGCTTAGATGAAGATCCGGTAGAGTTGACTGCCCTTCACAGTGCAACACACTCCACAACTAATCTTGTTTTCAGAACAGGGATAGGTTTGAATCAAACAACAGCAAACAATGCTGCAGTTTTAAACGGACAGATTACTTATGCAGGGTCGACTCTTACCTCATTTGCCACAGCTTTATATTCCGCGTATCCAGGGATAGGAAGTCATTATCTCGCGTGGCTGGAGTGGCTGGATACAGCGACAGTCACGACCACCTGGTATGGCGATAAAGGTGGATCAAGTCAACAGTCCGGGCTATCCGGGTCTGTAATGTGTTAAGGTAGGAGACTGGAATGGGACGCGCAGATTACTTAGCACTTGGGGACTGGAACGCACAGTGCTATGAGTGCGGGCGGAAGCGAAAAGCTTCCACGATGATCAAGCACTGGCAAGGGTATTGGGTTTGTCCAGAGCACTGGGAGTCGCGGCAACCACAGGACTTTGTGCGGAGTATCCCGGATGTGCAGACGCCGCCGTGGACGCAGCCCTGGCCGGAGCCGGTGTTTCTTGCAATCTGCACGCCGAATGGAAGTTCATCTGTGCCGGGGGAAGCTGAGCCCGGCTGTTGGGTGCCGGGGTATCTTAGCCCCGCGTATATTTCTGAATAACTACCTAGGACTATCATGGCAGATCATATTACTTATATTGACCAAGATCCTTCTTCGGGAAATCTTGTTCCGGCGGCGTGGTTAAATGACACAAACGACTCTGTGTATCAGGGAAAGAATCCTTCGTTTGTTACTTCTACAGGTTCAGCAAACGCACAAGTAGTAACACTACCAGCGTCAACCTTGACTGCGTTAGAAGCCGGGCAAACGGTTGTATTTAAAGCGGGTTATACAAATACAGCGGCCTTAACCTTAGAAATTGTTGGAGCTTCCAGCACGGGTGCAATTGCTGTGCAAGCAGGAGCTACTGCACTTACCGGAGGTGAGATTATTGCAGGAAGTGCGATTGCTGTAATTTATAATAACAGTGTTTGGAATCTTTCTAGTATAGCTAGCGGAGCGCTTAATACTTTAATTATTACAGATACTTTAACATTTGGGCCAGACGGAACAATTGTGCTGCCTGATAGTTCTGTTACTGTTTCAAGTTTATCCGCAGATGTTCTTAATTTAATACTATCGTCTGGTGGCGGTGGTGGTTCCAATTCTAGTACTTCAGTTTCTAGTGGTGATGGGCGCTTAAGTCTTGCGTCTGGTGTTAAGGTAATGGTGACGGAATATACGAGTATAACAACTGTTTATTATGTTGGTGGTTTGTTACTGTTCTTTAACGATGGAACAGACGTTTTCAGCCCCTTTACAATTGGAGAGTTATCACAAACACTTGCAAGTACTACTTATTCGCCGGCGGCAACCGCAGCAGATAAGAACTACGATTTGTTCGGTTGGAAGGACACGTTAACAGTATCTTCGATCACACGAAGTGGTGCAGTTGCTACAGTAACAACTTCAGCGTCTCATAATATTACAACGGATGCTGTAGTATTTATTGCGGGAGCTGCGCAAAGTGAGTATAATGGATATAAAACACTGACAGCTGGAAGTGGAACAACTTTTACTTTTGCTGTTTCAGGAACACCAGCTACGCCGGCGACTGGCACTATTACAGCTGCCACTGCGCGTTTATCTCGCGGGCCTGCCTGGAGAAATTCAGGTCAAGCTATTACTGGAGCTACTAACGCAACACCAATTGTAATTACTGCTACCAGTCACGGTTTAAGCACGGGTGATTCAGTTGAAATTGCTAATGTAGGTGGTAATACTGCAGCTAATGGTGTATGGACAGTAACTGTTGTTGATCCTAACAGTTTCTCTTTAACGGGAAGTGTAGGGAATGGCTCTTATTTTACCAGTGGTGCATTTGCTGCTCGCGGAGTTGGAGCTTCTACTGCACAGATTGAATTTCTAGGTTCAAGTTACGTTAATTCTGTAAGTATAACTAATGGGCCTGCTGCGCAATTAGGAACTTATATTGGAACTATACACACTAACGGCACCAATACGTTAGATTGGAAATTAGGTTCCGCTGCAGCTGGCGGTGGCCCTGCCTACTTTTCTGTATGGAACGTTTCTAACAGGGTTGAGTTTTTACCAACCGTTATAGATTCTAATGCAACCTGGACTTACAGTTCATCTGCTGCTCGCCCTATGGACAACAGCACAAGTAATCGAATAAGTTTTGTTAGAGGCCTAAATGCGGATTCTGCAGAATTTACAGTTATAAGTGAGGTTCGACCTGTGCAAGGTTTAGCATCAGGTAATCTTGTTGGTATCGATTCTACAACAGAACAAGCAGTAAATTCGCAAGGAACGTGGGGTGCAAGAACCCCTACAACTGAAGTCGATTTTCCCATTTTAGCTCGTTATGCCGGAGCACCTGGACTTGGTTTTCATTATGCGCAAGCTCTTGAATACCAAGGTTCCCCTGCGATAGGACCTTGCACTTGGTTCGGGCGGACTACCGTTTATACTGTAGTGCCTCTTTATTCAACCGCGTTTTTTGGCGCACTTTCTTTATAAGGTTTTATTATGTCAACTTTAGCTGGAAATCTTCATGAACAAATTGCTGCAGTCGCACCTATTAGTAGCGTTTCGATAGGAGATTCGACTGATAAATCAACTTGGAAAATTCATTTTGAAGGAGCTACAGAAGCGGAAGAAAAAGCTGCAATGGAAGTATTACGCACTTTTAATCAAACGCAGGAAACTCTCGAGGCCGATGAAAGGATTAAATTAAAACTTGTTGAAATTGATTTAAAAAGTATTCGTATGCTGCGAGAGTATGTTGCAGCTCAAGAAAACGCGCCTGACGCTATTAAAATTAAAGAACAGAGTGCGGCGGATGAACGAAAAAAACTAAGTAAATAGAAGGGCGCGCTACCCATTAGCGCTAGGGGTAATTTTCCATAGAAAAAATGATGATAGATGAAAATCCAAACCAACCGACGCCAGATTCTGTTCTCGTTCCGATAAGATTTGAGCGACAACTCATAGAACTAAAAGCAATGCTTGTGGCGAGTAATGATGAAACGATGAAGTCGTTGGCTGTAATGAACGACGCGAATATCTGTCATCGTAAAAAAGCTACGGCATTCTACGAAGATTTTTCGACCAACTATAAGCCCCTGCTTAACGAAATGATCGAACGGGACAAGGCGTGGGCAGCCATGAAAAACAAAGCTGTTACCTTCGGCACGCGGGGAACGATCTGGGTATTCGTGTCTGCGTTCACCGCTGTATTCGCGGGGGTGTGTCTTGCACTTAGCACCGAAGTCGCTGCGTTTGCGCGGACGATATTCCACAAGGGGTTATGATGGCCGAAACTCTCAGCCTTGTCCAGCAAAATGCTAACGGCATCGCGCTGCTGCTCGGCGTGACCCTGCTGTGGTTTGTAATGTTTGTAAATCGGAAACAGTCTAATTGTCTCGATCTGATTACTATTGACGGGCGCTACAACGTCGAGAAAATCGGCCAGTGCTTTGGTATCTTGGTCGCTGTCACCGCGCCCATTTACCCAACGATACACGGCCTGCCAGCGGACAGCACGGTGCTTGGGGTCAGTCTTGCTTACCTTGGCTGCATCCGTGGATATGCTAAGTATCTCCAAAGCAAGGCGGAGAAGAAACCATGACAACACTTACCGAACATTTCACGCTCGAGGAGTTCACCGTCAGCAATACCGGCGAGCGAATGGGCATTGACAATACGCCTAGCGCGGCGATACGCGCCAACATTCAGCGCACCGCAGAAGTGCTAGAGCGCATACGCACGTTGCTCGGCCACTCGGTCATCATCACAAGTGGCTATCGATGTCCGGCGCTCAACAAAGCGGTGAACGGCGCGGCGCTCAGCGCACATGTAAACGGCCTTGCTGCCGACATTATCGTGCCGGGCTACGGCACTCCGTATGATGTCTGCCTTGCGCTGAAGGGGAGTCTGGAAGGCTTCGGCATTGATCAACTGATATGGGAGTTCAATCGGTGGACGCACGTCGGCTTGCGAGCAGTCGGGGCACGCTGCGAAGTGCTTACAATCGACGCGGCTGGCACGCGGGTGGGGCTGGCATGATCCTATCCCCGTGGTTCTGGCTTGGCATCCTGATTCTAGTCGCTGGCGCAGGCGCAACAGGCTACGCCAAAGGGTCTAGGCACGCGCAGGATGCAGCTAGGGCGGCTCACGCTACGGCGCTGGAGTCTGCCATCAAGGACGCGAACGAACGCGCTCAGATCGACGCTCAGGCGCTAATAGACCATGAGCGGGCGCGGCAGGAAGTGCGGACGGTTTACGTGGATAAAGTACGAACTATAACGGAGACAATCAATGCGAATCCTACTGGCTGTATGGTGCCTACTGATTACCGGCTGCAGCTCAATGCCGCAATCAACGCCGCCAATCACTCGGCAGCTCCCGTCAATGGCAAGTTGCCAGCCCCTTCCGCTCCTAGCAAGTGATAAAGTGGACGAGGCCCTTGGTTTGTTAGCTAGAATTATCCCTGCCTACGCAGAGTGTTCCTCGCTGGTTGAGGAGCATCGCGGCTGGCATATTCGAAAATAACTTAGGAGATACAGAAATGCCTTGGACAAATAGCGATAACGGCGATCCAACTTGGATTGACAACGGCAGGACAAAGCCTGACGGTTCTTCTAAAGACGATTACGCAAAGTGGGGTCTGACGCAGACCAACAACATGATCGGCAGCGAAGAAGGGCAGATGCGTGACGAGTCGGATTTCTGGCCTGGAGTAGAAGGTGTACTAAAGGCGCGAGGAATTGATCCGACTACAGCATTCGGAAACTACTTCGGCCCGAACGATGTTACCCCCGGCTGGCAGGTAGAGGGTGGCGATCCAAAAACTATGTATTACAACGCCGGGAATATTGACGAAGCGTATACATGGCTTACGCAGGCGCAACGCGACCAGATAAAAGCGCAAAGTGTAAACGGGCTAATTCCTGTTGGTATTGCAAGTCAGTTAGCTCAATCAAGCCCGTATAGAAACGGCAATCAATCCGGTGACGGATTTGGTGGGCTGACCGACGCATTAAGCGGTTTCATGGACAACGGCGGCGGTGTCTTGGGCGCGATGGGAGGCGTTCTTGGCGCTGTCGGAGCAGCAGGTGGGTTTAGTGGACTGTTTGGAGGGGCCGCTGAGACCGCGATGGGCGCAGCAGGTGCAGGTGAATCCATCATGGCGGGAGGGTATGGATCTAACCTGGCGGCTAGTGGTTTTGGCGCGGGGTCTACTGTTACGGGGCTGTCACTGGAAGGGATTGGTGCAGGAGCGCTAACGCCTTCGGCGACTGGCCTTGTGTCAGCCGTTACCCCTACGGCGCTAGGAGGGACGATGGGATCGCTGCAGCAGTGGGCACAGTCCCTCGGCGCGTTAGGGCCGGATGGGACGATTAACTGGAACGCGATTGATTCCTCCAGCGTCACAAATTCAATGGAGCAGCTAGGGGAAATGGTGCGTCCTGATGCGTCATACAACCCTGATGCCTCAACGCTAAACCCGTCTTCCACAACTACGCCGGGAGCGCCAGGAATACCAACGCCGCCGCCCGGCGCGTCCACTATCGCGCAGCTGCTGAAGAAGGCGCAGGAGGGTGATACTGACGCAATCCTCAAGCTGCTGCAAGCAGGCGGCTCCGTGGGGAGTGGAATATACGGACTGGTGCGGGCGAACCAGATGTCGAATCTGGGGAATAATGCAGCAACGGCGGCAGATCCCTGGGGGCAGTCTGGAGGAAGGGCGGCGGCGGATACACAACTCCAAGCGCTTCTTCGTGATCCCGCTCAAGTTAGTGCAAACGATCCGGCCTTTAAGCTACGGATGCAAGCGGCGCAACGGGCGACTGCAAGTCAAGGACAGCGATCCGGCGCAATGGCTGTGTCGGCGGCAAATGCTTCAACTGATTGGTATAACCAACGATTGCAGCAATTGGGAAGCCTAGCAAGTGCGCCGGGGAATCCGGCGGTAGCAGGTGAACTACGCCTGAAAGGAAGTCAAGCGGGTAATGACTTGATCAGTCAAGCACTAGGATCGATTGGATATGGAATAGGATCGCTGAACGGGGCGAATAGTCAGATTCCTCCCGCCCTCCTCCAGCGTCTGTTGCTTCAAATGTCTGCGCGCCCCTAGGAGATTATAATGGCTTCAACACTGTTTGGGATGCCTAATGGCTTCCTAGCCGCCGACGAGAATAATCGGCAGAACCAGCAGGCGGGATTGCTGGCGATGAAGACGCTGGGGGAGATTGAACAACAACCTGCGCATCTGGATCTGATGAAGGCGCAGACTGTTAATACGCAAGCGATGACGAGGCTGCACACCGCCGATGCTGCGCAGAAGGAAGCGGCGGCCGCGGAACTGTTGCGGATGAAACAGATCGAAGCGGACTGGCAGAAGTTGGAACAGGCACGGCGGGCTGCGATTGACCAGGCGAAGTTGGAAGGAAAGACGCTGACGGTGGGAGATGTGCCGCCGGGAGGCTTCGGTGCGCCCGCAGCTGCAGCAGAGACTCAATCGGCCTACATGCTCCGGCAGGCGGAGGAACTCAGTCGGCGAGGCGCTCCATTGGCGGTGACGAATAAGATCCGCGATGATGCAGTGAAGCTGGCGAAGGATGAGGCGCAGACGCAGTCCGCTCAGGCGGAGACGAATGTGAGGCAGATTGAGGGGTCGCGGAAACTGGCGGTTGATCTGGGGTCGCTGGCGGAGTATGCGCTCCGTGGACCACAGCAGTATGCGGAAGCGCGGATGGCGGCGGTCGCTCGTGGGTTGCCCCTTGACAAACTTCCTGCTAACTTCGAACAAGCCGCTCCGCTCCTCCGTGGGATGGTGGCGCAAGCGACGACTGCGAAGGAAAAGGCGGATATTGAAACTGCAAGGATTAACGCAGCTGCGGCGGCAAGTCGAGCAGGCGCTGCGCATGTGACGGCGGCAGCTACTGCGTCAGTGGCGAAGGAACGTGTAGAACTTTACCGGACACGTAATGAGATCTTGAGAAAGACTGGCGGAGAGGCCGCCGACGCAGCGGTTGATTCAAAGCGCGCTACAACGGAGGCGAAACGTGTAGCAACTGAAGCGAAACGCGCGCAGGTGTTTCCGAACATCCCACTCGATCCTAAGGAAGTGCGTGTTGGTCAAGCTTACACGCTCGCAAATGGACAGCTAGGACGAGCAGTGGCTGATCCGAATGGGCAGGTAGTGGGACGCGATGGTAAACGCTTTAGTCTTGTTCCTGTGAAACCCGGTGCAATGATGAGTGCTGAAGGAGATGACGAATAATGGATACGATTTCTTGGGCTGATGCGACAGGGCAGAAACCGGCAGCTCCAGCAGCAACGGAAGGGACGCCGGCGGCTCTGACGAATGGGACGATTCCCTGGGGAGTAGCGACAGGGCAGTCGGCGGCAGAGGAGGCTATGCGGGCGGAGAAGAGTTCGCTGTGGGGGAAGGTGAGGGATAAGTTCCCCTCGGTCTTTGCTTCGCCGGAGGAGTCCGCGCGTCGATGGGACTACATCAAGCAAGCCGTGCCAGGGACGTTTGCGCAACTGGCGGATATGTCCACCGGCCTCGGTGCGGGACTGGCTAGGGCAGCACTCTTCACCAACATGACGCCGCTGCTGATGCTAGGGGGAATGTCGGCGAAGGATGCTTCAGTAAAGGTGCAGCAATGGCAGGATAAGATTCCGGAGGAAGTTTCCGCACCTTACTTGAAGATTGCTAAGGCACTGGGGCAAGAGGACGCTTACCACAATAACCCCCTCGGCTGGATTATGAAGAAGACTGGGGAGTATGTGGAGAAGGGAGGCTCGGTTGCAGAGGAACGAGCTGGCGTGCCGAAGGAGATGGTAACGCAAGCGGTTGATACGGTCTTTACTGCGCTAGGGGTGTTGGGTGTGAAAGGTGCGGCTCGCTCACATGGGAAGTACTATGCGGAGAAAGGGAACGCCGCCGAGCTGCAGCGCGCAGGAGAAGTGAACCGGCGGGCAGCGACTAGGGATGCTGCGGAGATGGCGACGGATGAAGCGGCCATTAATGAACGGAACGCTTCGCTGGATGAGATGACCGGGGATCAGAAGCGGCTGCGGGAGATCATCAACGCTGCGAAGCAGAACAAAGCTCCTACGCCGGATCAGCAGGGGATGGCGGCAGTCACTAAGCTGTTTGAAGAAGCGAAGGCACCGACGCCGGCTGATGCGATTCAAGCGAGTCAAGCTCGGATTGCCGCGATGAAGCGGGTGGAGCAGCAAGGACTAGCCTCGCAGATAGGGGAAGTGCCGAAGGGACGGATCGCTGAGCCGGTGATTATCGGCGAGGAGACGCCGGCGATCAAGTCTGCCGTGTCGAAGCTGGAGCAGGATGGCTCAGG
>TARA_R110000868_G_scaffold292498_2_pt1 | contig 23855 bp, 22 predicted proteins | sample TARA_R110000868 | Tara Oceans TARA_R110000868 (sample SAMEA4397489) | marine metagenome | biome: Polar Biome; feature: [SRF] surface water layer (ENVO:00010504); material: water (ENVO:00002006), including particulate matter (ENVO:01000060) such as... | depth 5 m | reverse complement strand
AAAACGACTCTAATCAAAATAAGTGAAGTTTTTCAGTGCCCTCCCCTATTAGTGCTAGTGCTTTATTACCCGTGATTAAAGAATACAAAAATGCTAACAAACCATTCAAAATGGGTATGGTATTCCCTGTATCAACCCACAACTACCAATTGCGTTATTGGTTAGCTGCAGGAGGAATCAACCCTGGACAATATACCAAAGACAATGCACAAGGAATGATCAATGCCGATGTATTATTATCTGTGACGCCTCCGCCACAAATGCCAGCTACTCTTGAAGCAGGAACTATCAATGGATATTGTGTAGGGGAACCTTGGAATCAACAAGCTGTAAGTAAAGGAATTGGAGTTCCTGTAATCACTAGCCGTGATATTTGGAAAAACCACCCAGAAAAAGTGTTTGTTATGACTCAAGCTTTTATTGATAAAAATCCTAATACTGCTATCGCTATTACTAAAGCTTTAATAAGAGCAGGAAAATGGTTAGACGATCCAAAAAACAGACTAGAAGCAGTTAAAATTTTATCAAGCCCTGCTTATGTAGGAGCCGATGAAAATGTATTGAAAAACTCAATGACTGGAACATTTGAATATGAAAAAGGAGACAAACGAGATGCTGCTGATTTTAATGTATTCTTTAAAGACAATGCAACTTATCCTTACTATTCTGATGGAATTTGGTTTATGACTCAAATGAGACGTTGGGGACAAATTACAGAATCAAAACCAGCTGAATGGTATGCATCAAAAATCAAAGAAGTGTACAAACCTGAAATTTGGACCAAAGCAGCACAACTATTATTGAAAGAAGGAAACTTAGCTGCCGAAGATATTCCAACAACTGATGGGTACAAACCAGCAACAACTGACTTTATTGACGGAGTTAAATATGATGGGAAAATGCCTTTAGAATATATTAAAAGCTTAAAAATTGGTAATAAAAACTAATTAATAAAATGATGTAGTTGGGGGTGTTGTAGTTTCATCCTCAACTACATTTAAAAAAAATAAAAAATTCAACGGTACCTTAGAATGGTTTCTTGCTTAGGAGAAAATTAGTTCAAAATCAAAACTAATTATAATCCTTTCAACCAATTTTAAATATATAAAAAAAGAAACATGAAAACTAAAATAATAAAAACTGTACAATTTATTGGACTGGGTTACTTAGAACCTCTCATTAGATTATTGACTGGAGAAGATTTGAAAAAAAATGGAAAAGAAGCATTCAAAAGAATCCTATTCCCTATTTTATCAGTAGTATTATTTATCTTTTTATGGCAATCATTTTCTAATTATTTAAATAATGTTGAGTCGGAAATAAAAATTGAAAAAGCATTGAAAGATCAAGGTCCGGAAGCAGCAAAAAAACTAGAAGCTTGCATTGCATCTGGAGACATCAGTTGCCTACCTAATTCTTTACCTTCTCCTTCAATGGTTTATACTGCTATAGGAAAATTATGGGATGATCATAAAATTATGGGTGCCAAAAAACAAGAATTTATAGACAAATACGAACCTATAAATGTTGAAAGAGAAGCCAAAGGGCAAATCCAAATAGTGTATACTGGTCGTCCTTCCTTTGTAGATCAAATAATGACTAGTTTAAAAACCGTTTTTGCGGGTTTCTTACTCTCTATAATTATTGCCGTTCCAACAGGTATTGTACTAGGACTAAGTACTACCCTAAGAACTTCTTTCAACTGGATTGTTCAAATATTCAAACCCGTTTCACCCGTAGTTTGGCTATTATTAGTATCCATGATTGTAAAAACACTTTTAACTAATGTGGAAGTCGAAAAATCATTTGTCATCTCCTTTATTAGTGTGGGATTGTGTTCCATGTGGGCAACCCTTGTCAACACCAGCGTAGGTGTTTCTTCTGTAGACAAAGATTATATTAACGTAGCCAAAGTGTTGCAATTAGGCACATTTAGTAAGGTTTTCAAAATAATTCTTCCCTCCTCTTTCCCTATGATATTTACAGGATTACGTATAACACTTTCTGTAGCTTGGATGGTATTAATTGCAATTGAATTATTGGCTCAAAGTCCAGGATTAGGTTCATTTGTATGGGAAGAATTCCAAAATGGTTCTAGTGATTCTAATTCGAAAATTATTGTTGCCATGTTTGTAATTGGTATCATCGGATTTATGCTGGATCGCATCATGATGATTTTTCAAAAATTACTAACGTTTACGGATTAAGGATGTCATAAAGTCGAAAGTTGTAAAGTCATACTTTGCTATACAGTTTTTGACAAAAAACGAATTGACTTTCGACATTTGACTTTGAAACTTTTAAACTAAAAAAAATGGCATATTTAGAACTAAAAAATGTTTGTAAATCATACGGTGAAGGCAAAAACAAAACCGAAGTATTGTCAAACATAAACTTAAAAATAGAAGAAGGAGAATTTGTTGCTATTGTTGGATTCACCGGCAGTGGAAAAACAACTTTAATCAATCTAATTGCAGGATTAATAGAACCTGATTCAGGAGAAATATTATTCAAAGGCAAACCAATCCAAGGAACCAGTCATGAACGTGGCATCATCTTTCAAAACTATTCGTTATTGCCTTGGCTCAATGTATATGATAATATTGCTATGGCGGTAAAATCAGTTTTTAAAAATTGGACAGCAAAACAAGTGGAAGAGCATGTGAATGGCTTTATTAAAAAAGTAAATCTTTCCCATGCTTCACACAAAAAACCGAGAGAACTCTCAGGCGGAATGCGCCAGCGTGTTGCTGTTGCGAGAACACTAGCCATGAAACCAGAACTAATATTAATGGATGAACCTTTGGGCGCATTGGATGCTTTGACAAGAGGAAATTTACAAGAAGAAATTTTATCCATTTGGAGTGAAGACAAACGCACCGCTTTATTAATAACCAATGATGTTGATGAAGGTGTCTTTATGGCCGATCGAGTAATCCCATTACGCCCTGGTCCAAAAGCCACGCTAGGTCCCCAATTTGAAATTGAAATTGACAGACCACGAAATAAAATTGCCTTAAACCATTTAGAAAGCTTTAAAAAATTAAGAAATGGCATTATTGAATATTTAATGGAAATTGGACAAGAAAGAACGGCTGGAATGGAATTAACCCATTATGAATTGCCAGATTTAGTACCAATGAAATTCAACTAAAATTTATTATATAATTATAATTTAAAGAGATAGATACCATGAAAGAGTCAACATTAGAAAAAGATATAATAAATCGTGATCCATTGGGGTTTGAAAAATACATGTTGGAGTTATCTAATTTAACTAAAATTTATCCCACTCCAAATGGTGATTTTGTAGTATTGGAGAATCTAAATCTAAAAATTAAAGAAGGTGAATTCGTTTCTATAATAGGTCATTCTGGTTGTGGTAAAACAACATTACTTTCTATGATTGCTGGTTTAAACCCCATATCAGGAGGTCAAATTATTTTGAATGGATCCCCAATTACAGGTCCAGGACCAGACCGAGGCGTAATTTTTCAATCTCCTAGCTTATTACCTTGGATGAGTGCCTTAGAAAATGTTTTATTGGGCGTAGAAAAAGTATTTGCACATGCTACTAAAAAGCAACGTTTGGACATTTGCAAATACTATTTAAGTAAAGTAGGACTTGATGGTTCTTTTGACAAAAAAGCAAAAGATCTTTCTCAAGGAATGAAGCAAAGGGTTGGAATTGCAAGAGCATTGGCTTTGAAACCACAAATATTGCTTTTAGATGAACCTTTTGGAATGTTGGATTCTTTAACCAGAGGGGAACTTCAAGATGTTTTGCTAGAAGTATTAAACAAAGAAAAAACCACTGGAATAATGATTACCCATGATGTCGATGAATCTATTTTCTTGGCTGATAGAGTTATTATGATGACCTCAGGACCAAAAGCACAAATAGGTGATATTTTAGATATTAATTATGAAAGACCTCGAAATAGAAAAGCCATATTAGAACATCCAACCTACTATGACAACCGCGAACATTTGATTAATTTCTTAGAACATTAAAAATCAAAAAGGAATAACTAAAACAAAAAAACTGATAATAACCAGTAAAATAGGTAGTGAAAAAGAAGCTACAATTCATACAATTAAACCTTTAAAGATTGAAGTCTAAAAGCTTCGATCTTTTTTTATTTCAAAACAAAATTTATTAATGTTATAATTAAACCTCGCTTTTTGCAATAAATTCAAGTTTCAGAAGCATCAGATTCTCTAATTTGACAAAATTTATAAAAAACACCTTCAAATTACGTATTATTACGTATTAATACTTACTTTTGTTAGAAAGATTTCAGAATCGTATATTCTATTTCTTCGACAGTTTTACTATTTAATACAGAAGATTACTAATGCAAAATCCAGAAATTAAAACAACTTGTTCGTATTGTGGTGTAGGCTGCGGGATTATTGTAACCAATGATTCTAAAAATGGCGTAACCGTTCGTGGAGATGAAAATCATCCTGTAAATAGAGGAATGCTATGTTCTAAAGGGATGAACTTGCATTATGTAGCCAATGATACTTCGGATAGAATCCTGTATCCAGAAATGCGATGGAGTAAATCCCATCCCATGGAAAGAGTGAGTTGGGATGCAGCGATGGATCGTGCTGCAGCGGTTTTTTCTTCCATAATAAAAAAACACGGCCCCGATAGTGTAGGCTTTTACATCTCTGGGCAATGCCTTACTGAAGAATATTACTTAGTAAACAAATTGGTTAAAGGATTTCTAAAAACCAATAATATAGATACCAACTCTCGCTTATGCATGAGTTCGGCAGTTGCGGGATACAAAAAAACATTTGGAGAAGACTCCGTTCCTATTGCTTATGACGATATTGAACTAGCGGACACTTTTTTAATCACAGGCGCTAATCCAGCTTGGTGTCACCCTATCCTTTTTAGACGATTAGAACAACATAAAGAGAAAAATCCAAAGGTAAAAATAATTGTTATTGACCCAAGAAGAACAGATACCGCAGCTACTGCCGATTTGCACCTTCAAATTGTTCCTGGATCTGATATTATTTTATACCATGCCTTAGCTAAATGCATTATTGAAAGAGGCTATACAGATGCCGATTTTATAAAAAACAATACCGAAAATTACCTAGCATACAGAGCACTTGTTTTGTCTACCTCATTAGAAAAAGCATCTAAACTTTGTGGAATTTCTGTTAGTAATATAAAACTAGCAGCTGACCTAATAGGTAAAGCAGAAGGATTTCTTTCGCTTTGGGCCATGGGATTGAATCAAAGCGCGATTGGAGTCGATAAAAACACTGCCTTATTGAATATTTCACTGTTAACAGGTCATGTAGGAAAACCTGGGTCTGGTCCATTTTCATTAACGGGCCAGCCCAATGCTATGGGAGGTCGTGAAGTAGGTGGAATGGCCAATTTATTAGCAGTTCATAAAGATTTAGGAAATCCTGTCCACCGACAAGAAGTAGCTGATTTTTGGGGAGTAGATTCCATATCCGAAAAACCAGGATTTACAGCAACTGAAATGTTTGAAGCACTTGAATCTGGAAAAATGAAAGCCATCTGGGTAATTTGCACTAATCCATTGGTGAGTTTGCCTGATTCTCGAAGAGTGGAGAAAGCTTTGGCGAAAGCCAAATTTGTAGTCGTTCAAGAAATATCACACAATGCAGATACGGCAAAACATGCCGACTTACTTTTACCAGCAGCAGCTTGGCTAGAAAAAGAAGGGACAATGACCAACTCGGAGCGACGAATTTCTTATTTACCAAAAGGAATCAATGCACCTGGTGAGGCCTTATCAGATGTTGAAATACTACTTCGTTTTGCTAAAAAAATGAATTTCAACGGATTCAATTTCAATAATACCGAAGAAGTATACAAGGAATATTGTCAGATGACAAGAAACACGAATATGGATATTTCTTATTTAAATTACAACCGATTAAAAAACGAAGGTACTTTTCAATGGCCTGTTCCTGATTATGGACATCCTGGAACCCCTCGCCTATTTACTGATAAAAAATTCTATACGCCTTCGCAAAAAGCGATTTTCAATCTCCCAACAGCAATTGAAAATACCTCAGAGCAACCTACTGACCAATTTCCTTTTATTCTTACCACAGGGCGCGTAAGAGATCAATGGCATACGATGACCAAAACAGGAAAAGTGTCCCGATTAATGACGCATACTCCTAGTCCATATCTCGAAATAAATCCTATAGATGCTTTTAAAAAGTCTATTAAAAATGGTGATATTGTTATGGTAACAAGTAAAAATGGTGCCGTACGTGTAAAAGCAAAAGTGACGGACAGCATTAAAGAAACCGTAGTGTTTTTACCGATGCATTGGGGAAAACAATTAGAAAACGATTTAAACCGTACCAATAATTTAACAAATACTCTTGTTGATCCCATTTCTAAAGAGCCTGATTTTAAATATACCACTGTATCCGTAGCTAAATACATAAAACCGTTCCAAAAAATTGCTATTATTGGCGCTGGAGCAGCTGCCTTTCGATTCATACAGAATTATAGAGAAATCAACACTACCGATGAAATCATTGTATTCTCGAATGAAATTAACCCGTTTTACAACCGTGTTTTATTACCCGAGTATGTTACTGCTGAGTTGTCTTGGGATAAATTATTAAAAATAAAAGATGACGCTTTAGGCAAATTGAATATCACTATGAAGTCTGGTGTTGGAATAGATGCTATTAATACTACTGATAAAACAGTGGTGGATAGCCAAGGCATCACACATACTTTTGACAATTTAATACTAGCTACAGGAAGTAGGCCTTTTATTCCAGAAAATGCACAATTGCATTTACCTGGCCGCTTTACCATTCGAAAAAAAGAAGATGCAGACCGACTTAAAAACTATTTAGATGATACTAAATTAATACCCGAAGAACAACACGTAGTGATTGTAGGAGGTGGTTTATTAGGTCTAGAATTAGCCGCTGCACTTAAACATAAAAAAGTTAAAATTACTATTATCCAAAGAGCGTCTCGATTAATGGAACGCCAACTGGATCGTATTTCCAGTAAATTATTAGCCGAAGAAGTTCAAATTAGAGACATACAAATTTATTTTGACAATGAAGTTAGTACCGTATTTGAAACTGACAATGAAAATGAAATTGAAATCGCATTAAAAAGTGGACGAATTCTCACCGCAAATGCTATCGTATATACTATTGGAACCATTCCAAATATTGAAATAGCCAAAGAATCTGGGATTAATTGCGGACGCGGCGTAAAAGTGAATCAGTACTTGCAATCGTCTAATCCTGATGTATATGCCATAGGTGAAATTGCTGAATTCAACAATCGTTTGTTCGGAATTACCTCAGCTGCAGAAGAACAAGCCGATATCTTGGCGAATTATTTAGCCGGAGATATTAGTAGTTTTTATAAAGGCTCTGTTTTAATGAATATCCTAAAACTAGAAGACATCAATCTTTGTAGTATTGGTGAAATTGAAATCCCCGAAAATGATGATTCCTATGAAGAAATTGTTTTTGCTGACTTGAAACAACGCTATTATAAAAAATGCATCGTTAAAAATGATTTGTTAGTGGGTGCTATTTTAATGGGCGATAAAAATGAATTTGCCGAGTTCAAAAGCATGATTGAAAGCAAAATCGAGTTATCGGATAAGAGAAACTCCTTATTGCGAGGAAGCTCCAATGCGAAACCTGTTTTAGGGAAACTCGTTTGTTCTTGCAGTCAAGTAGGTAGTGGCAATATTGAAGATGCCATAAAAAGTGGAACCACTAATTTTACCGAATTATGCCGAAGTACTGGAGCTGGATTGGGTTGTGGAAGTTGTAAAACGGAAGTAAAAGAAATATTATCAAAAATAAAATAGTTTTTATTTCAAGTCTATAGACATAAACTTGAAATCGTAAACTTGAAACTATAAAATTATGGAACTAACGAGATTAATAGTAAAAGGAGGCGTTATTTCACCAGGTGAATTACGTAACATTGTAAATATGGGCTTGGAACAAGGGCTCAAAAATTTTTCTTTTGGATCCAGACAAGATATTATTTTTCCAAATGGATTTAATAATTTAAGTACCGAAAACAAAGAGGGACATCAAGTTATTTTTCCAGATCAAAAAAGTGGGAACAATATTGTTTCTTCTTATGTTTCTACAGATATTTTTAGAAATACAAATTGGCTTACAGGAAACAAATTCCTTTATATATTAGAACAATTCAAAGAGCATCCTATATTAAAAGTGAACATTACCGACCCTAAACAACAGTTGGTTCCTTTGTTTACAGGACACATTAACTTTATTGCTTCAGAGCATGAAGATTATTGGTTTCTATACATTCGCTTGCCCAATTGGGAGCGCATGGAAGTGTATCCAGTATTAATTTACAGCTGGGATATTTCAAAATTTTACTATGAAATAGAACGAATTGTAAGCGAAGAATCTTGCGGAATTGAAATGATTTTCAGTTTGGTGAGCGAAGCCTTGGATACCAATAATAGAACCATTGACAAACCTTTAAACATTCCTTTTTATCCGTTTCCTTACTATGAAGGAATGAACCGATTAGGAATAGACCAATATTGGTTGGGGTTGTATTGGAGGAATAACCTGTACGACTTAGAGTTCTTAAAAGAAATGTGTGATTTGTGTTTTGACTGTAAAATAGGGAAAATATGTATCACTCCTTGGAAATCTTTTGTGGTAAAAGGAATCCCCAAAGACCGAAAATTAGACTGGGAAAAATTCTTAGGAAAGAAAGGAATTAATGTACGTCATTCGTTATTAGAACTCAACTGGCATTTACCAGTAGCGATGGATTGGGCTTTGAATCTAAAAACATTCTTAGTTCGTACTTTAGATCAATTTGATATTAGTACCTACGGACTTACTTTTGGAATCTCCGATTACAACCGAGAGGGTCATTACTTCACTTCTATTGTAGTTGAAAAAAATGAGCTGCCTAAAGATTTAGCTTCCATAAAAATTAGAGACACCTACAATGTACTTTACGCCAAGAATTTCGACCCCAATAATCGAACCTATATTGTTCATGCGCAAGATGTAGACAAACTAGAATTGCCTACTATTTTGATTGAATTAAGTCGGAAATATTTTGAAGAATTAGGTAACTCTGTGACTGAGATTGATACAACAACGGCAGTCAAAAAAGAAAATAAAGAACTTGATGTACATCAATGCCAAGAGTGTTTAACAGTTTATAATTCGGAATACGGAGATATAGAGCAGGGCATTGAAAAAGGCACTTTATTCAAGGATTTACCAATCGATTATTGCTGTTCTTTATGTGAAGCACCAAAATCCAATTTCATTACGTTAAATCTTGAAAAACTGGATGCCATTTAATTTAAATAACATTCTTGATTAAATTTTACAATAAAAACCATTAAGAAATTAAGTTTTATTAAGTCTTAACACTTAAATTTCTTAATGGTTAATGGTTTAAAAAACTTGAAATTTAATTACCTGCTTTTACTTCAACAAAATTATTTATTTTTGGCCGTTCAAAATCCCTTTTTAATATAAATCATTACAACATGAATACTACTTTCAAAACGGTAAGCTCGTCGCACATCACTATATCCGAGTTAATGTTGCCTTCCCACACCAACTTTAGCGGAAAAATTCATGGTGGTTATATTTTGTCATTAATGGACCAGATTGCATTTGCATGTGGATCTAAATTTTGCGGGAATTATTGTGTAACAGCTTCTGTGGATACGGTGAATTTCTTGAAACCAATTGAAGTAGGCGAACTAGTTACTATGAAAGCCAGTGTCAATTATGTGGGAAACAGCTCAATGATTATTGGTATCCGAGTAGAGTCGGAAAATATTCAAACAGGAACTGTAAATCATTGTAACTCCTCTTATTTCACTATGGTTTCTAAAGACAATGCTGGTAAAAACGCCGCTGTTCCCGGACTTATACTAACTACTTTAAAAGAAGTGAGTCGGTTTCAAAATGCTTTAAAGCAAATCGCATTGAAAAAAGAAAGAGAAGAACATCGAAGTGTAGGTTCATTTGGATCAATTGAATCCATTGTCAGCTCTAACAAATACAATGTAAAAGTCGAATTGCAGTAAACCATTTCAACTCATAATAAAAGGGTACTCCTTTCATGTTCATCGTGAAAATAGCATCTTTTTTTAGAAAACATAGATATGGAAAATTAAAAACCATTTAGAGATTAAGTTTCTTTAAGTTGTAATGCTTAATTTTCTTAATCTCTAGATGGTTTAAAAAAAGTACTTATCCTTAAGTACTTCTATTTCAATTTACTAGTATCTACTCTCGTAGGTGTATCTTTTCCGCTGATTATAGAGGATGAACTAATCGCGATAGCTTTAATAATTTCGGTCATGTTGTCCATGTCTAATGTTCCTATTTCGTCACTAGCTTTATGATAATTAGGTTCGTTATCCATTTTTGATGTCGAAATCGTATGTGCTGGAACTCCTTGTCTTGCTAGAGTAGCATTGTCAGATCTATAGAATAATTGTTGTTCTGGGTAGGGATCAGGATGGAATTTAAATACTGAACCTTCCAAGTTTTTCTGCAGAATTTCACCCATATTCGTTTTGTCAAATCCAGTGATGTAAGCCGAGTTTTCACCCCATTTCGAATCGGTACCAATCATTTCTATGTTGAACATGGCCATTACTTGTTCTGGATTCATTTGTTCCGAAAAATACTTAGCACCATATCCCCCCAATTCCTCGGCTACAAAAGCCGAAAAAATAATCGAACGTTCGTTGTTATTTATTTTCTTGAAATATTCAGCAAGTAGGATTACAGCAGTAGTTCCCGCAGCATCATCATTAGCTCCATTGTATATAGAATCTTTGGTATCGTGTGGCGCCCCTTCTTCTGGCGAACCCACACCTAGATGATCATAATGACCCGAAAATATTACGTATTCATTTGGTTTCGTTTTTCCTTTCAACATCCCTACTACATTGTTCAGTTTTTTTGTAGTAATAGTATTGGTTGCTTCAATCTTGAAATGTGTAGCTGTTGTAGGCCCAAAAACAAACACTACCGTATTCTTCCCTGGTTTAGCAGCCATTTGACCAATATGTTGCATGTTTTTAATTTTGGCTTTAAACGACTCATCGACTAAAACCAATAAATTTTTGTCGCTTCGGTAATACTCATAAAACTTAGGTCCAAAATTATCTCCAGAATCAATATTCACCACAGTAACAGGACTAGCCTCTGTCAATGACAACTGAGGTTGGTAGGAGAACGAAATCATCGAACCCGCATCAATCGCTTTGCCGTCAATCGTTACTTCGAGACTTTTCCTTTTAGATTCCGTCATTGCAAATTCTTGCTTGTAATCTTTGGCTCCATTAAAAGTTTGTAGCCCTATTTTCTTGAATTGCGACTCAATATAGGCCGACGCCTTATCAATCCCAGGAGTAAAAGCCCTACGCCCTTGCATATCATCTGCTGAAAGTACTTTTTCAATTTCGGTCACTTTATCCGTGCAAATGATTTTATCAATGGACTGCGCTTGCACCATCAAACCAGAACAAAGTACTAATCCACTCAAAACAATTCTTTTCATATCTATAATTTTAAATAATAATCGATTCTACAATAAGAGTACAATTATCATAATCTGTTACAGTAAAAATAGAAAAAATATAGGTAGTAACGAATAAGGAATTGGATAGCTTACTTATTTTCTTTTGGAGCAGAGCAGCTAATCGTTTTCAAGAACCTCCCCTCCTGCTGTTCACTTTAGACCATAAAAAAACCACAAGAATTAACTCGTGGTTTTTAAATAAAAATTTAAGGCAAAAAGGGATATCTTATAGCGCTATCACACCCAAATTAGTATTTACACCTGCTGTTACTACCACATTTGTTTGGGTTACAGGCAGTAAAGGCAATAAAGGAGTTATAGTAAAAGTGTAGATTCCCGGTAAAAGCCCTGATATTTGAAACTGACCTAACTCGTTTACACTACTAGAGTAATCCACTGCATCAACAGAGGTAGCTGTTACCACTGCCATAGTACCAATAGGTGTAATACTTCCTTTGATATTTCCAGTAATAGCGGTAACTATAGTTCTAACCACTGGTTTTAGTTTGTAAGTTCCGTTTCCAGTTTTTACAATAGAGGCATTGGCATCAAAATCAAGTAAAATTTCATTTTGAATATCCGCAAGCAAGGTTTGGTGTACTTGTAATTTCAAACCTGATTGTTCCGCACTTGGCGTACTCAAAGGATAACTAACACCTCCCACAACAACAGTGTTGTTAGACCCAAGTATCAACCTAATTTGTGATACATTAGCATCACTCAATTCACTCGTAGCTATTAATGTACTTAAACCATTAGAAAACTCTAAAAGGTTATAAATACCCGCTGTAGTGTTTAATAGTACCGTTTGCCCATTATTTCCTGTAACTTCCACAGCTTTTAAATCAATATTTACCTTTTCATAAGGTCCAGGAGCATCTGTCATACGAACATTGTAGGCATATGTGCCAGGAGTAGAATCACTGCTGCAAGAGTTCACTGTAATTCCAAATACAATAAACGAAGCAATTAAAAGTATCTTTTTCATAATCAAATTATTAAGATGTAAAATAGTTATTACAACATTACAAAGATGCTTACTATTGATCGACAAACTGTTATAGAATAATAACTAAAGATTGTATAATTCCCATGTAGTTAAATTATATTTTAATTATGGCTAAACATTATAAAACAACCACATCGTCTCCGCTACCGCACCAATCCCTTCGTATAGTTCGTTGTAGTTAATTACCAAACATTCTAAAAAAAACTACATCGTCAATTAATCCTTTTTGACCTGCATAATCAATGGCACTGCTATAGACATAATCCTCATGTTTATAAACTAAACCTTCTTCTATAGGATTATTATGTACATAGTCTATCTTTTGTTGAATCACTTTATTACACCACAACTCAATAGGTTTGTTGTCGTGTCGCCAGAATTGGTAGTGCTTTACATTAGAACTTTTCTCAGCTTCTTTTTTAAAAAAGTCCAACAAGAATTCTTTTCTACTTTCTTTCGGGTTTTCCTGTATACTTTTTACAATCGATTGGCTAGTAAACCTTTTCAAATCTCCAATCAATAATTCAGGATTTTGATAGTTTATACTCCTAAAAACTAAATTAACATGATAACTATTAATGCAACAAGCATGAATTTCTAATCCTTTGTTTTTTTGACAAAATGCTACACTTTCAAGAAATAAATCTTTGTATTCATTACGAGTAAATACATCTAACCAACCTACAACTGCAAAACTTATAAACTACAAACCCTCAGGATTATAAAACTTATAATTTCTGCTCATAGTGCTGCTTTTAAGAATTAAGTAAATATAATAGGAAGTTTGGTTTTAGGTTAGTGCTAAACTTCACATACCACGAAAGGATTCGTGCGGTAGCGGTGATTAAATATCTAATTTCAAATATAACTCCTTCTCCACAATAAACTTTACAGGAAACACATTCACATTTATTAAACCACAAAACGCCTAGCCCCGGTAGCAGTGAAAACCAAATGCAGCTAGAAAACCGCTTTTACTGGTGGTGGCAGAGCGACCGCAGGAAGCTCCTGCCAGTGCCTAGAAAAAAGGGTTTGAAAGCAAATGGGTTGCAACGAATGACGGGAATTGCTCCTAAAAAGAACATGGATTTACCCCCCAATGCTAATCATAGAACGGTTGTCTTGGTGTAAGACGGGATTGTTTATTTCGTCTATTGAGGTCATACCAGCTCTCACTTTCTTTTTACTTTTAATAGCGGTTGCAATTAGATTTTCGAGAGATTGGCCAGAGCGGTAGGCTGTGAGTAAATCGGTCTCGTGATTAGAGAACAGACAGTTTTTTATTTTACCATTAGCGGTCAATCGAATGCGGTTGCAACCATCACAAAAGGGATTGGTGATGGAACTGATAATCCCAAAGCTACCAGCGTAATTCTTAATTTTGAAATCTCGGGAAGTGAAGTTTTTATCATCTTGTAATTTTTCAATATCGGCAGGCGGGAAAGCGGTATGCACCACATCCAGAATCTCTTGCTGAGACACCATCTTGCTCTTATCCCACTCGTTGCCGGCAAAGGGCATGAATTCTATAAAGCGAATGGAAAGTGGCAACAACTGGGTGAGGTTTATAAAATCGATGATTTCGTTGTCATTGAATCCTTTTATCAACACGACATTGACCTTAACTTGAAAGTCATTGTTGAGTAAAAGATGCAAATTGTCTATCACACCTTGAAACTGATTGCGAAGTGTGATGGCATTGAACTTGGTCGCTACAAGTGTATCGAGACTCAAGTTGATTTTGGTGACATTATTGGCCTTTAAAACTGCTAGCTGTCTATCGACTAAAATACCATTTGTGGTAATCGAAATCTCGGTACCTAGTGTGGCGAGTTGGGTGATTATTTCGGGAAAGTCTTTTCGTAATAAAGGTTCTCCTCCTGTTAATCGTATTTTATCAACCCCATTATTGACAAATGTTTTGGCGATGGTATAAATCTCTTGTGCGGTCATCAAGTCCGCTTTTGGAGACAATGCAATTCCATCGGCAGGCATGCAATAGGTACAACGCAGGTTGCATTTTTCGATTAACGAAATTCGCAAATAGTTGTGGGTGCGTCCAAAATCATCCGTTAAGAGGTTTTTATTTGGCGTCATGATTGTTTCCTTTTAATATATGAAAAACGTGCAATGCATGTGGGAAAACAGCATCCATAGATTCTCTAGCTCCATTTGTAGAACCTGGCAAAGCCAGCACCAAGGTATTGCCTATCGTGCCCACCATAGAGCGCGAAAGCATGGCATACGGCATGCGCTGCTGCCCATAGGAACGGATGGCTTCTTCGATACCTGGAATGCGAGATTCCAACAAGGGTTCCAATGCTTCGGGCGTGACATCGCGTGGCGAAAGTCCGGTTCCTCCAGTGAAAATGATGAGTTGGTGTTCGTCCTGCGCAAATCGTGTCGTGCGATCTTGGATATAATCGATCTCATCAGGAATAATTTCATAATGGGTGGTTTCAATACCGTAGGAATCTAATTTTTCGACAATAATTTTACCCGAACGATCTTCTTTTTGGCCTGCAAAAATGGAATCGGAACACACAAAAACCGCCGCTTTGACAGGATTAGTGAATTTATTTTTAAAGGACGATTTTCCGCCTTTTTTCTCCACTAGTTTGATCGTCGAAATCTCAATGTTTTTATCAATGGGTTTCAGCATATCATACATCGTCAACGCCACAATAGACGCACCGTGCATGGCCTCGACCTCAACACCAGTTTTATAAACGGTTTTTACTTTGAAAATTATCGCAATCGTTAGTCCGCTAATTTCATATTCTACTGAAGTGAATTCAATAGGAAGCGGATGGCAATCAGGTATGGATAAATGGGTGTTTTTTACTGCAAATAAACCCGCCGTTTTGGCCATCTCGAACACATTGCCTTTGGGAACTGTGTTATTTACAATCGCATCAATGGTGTCTTGATGACTTACCAATACGGTTGCCGTAGCGGTTGCCGAGCGTAATGTGCTTATTTTATGCGTAATGTCTACCACTGTTTTTTTGTTTAAAGTTTAAAGTTTCAGTCTTATTCGTTGTTCTTTATTCGTTATTCGAACATCGGTCAACGAATTTTGAACATCGGTCAACGACTACTTTGTATTCACTTTCCAAGTGCACTCTTCATTTTCAAATATTTCTTTCCCAAAAATTGGTACGTCTTCTTTTATCCAATTGACAATCGATTCGGTGGCTTCATACACCTGTTTTCTTCGTGTTGCAGATACAAACACAAACAGACATACTTCGCCTGCTTGCACGACTCCCAAACTATGATAAATATGCATGCAAATTAAATCGTATTTTTCGAATGCTTTTTCGCGGATGGCATCTAGTTTTTCATTGGCCATTTCTTCATAGGCAGTGTACTCAATTGCTTTTACAGCCGTATCGCCATGCACATCTGCACGCACCTGACCCAGAAAAATATTGTGTGCCCCAATTGTGTGCTTACTTTGATGCTTAGCTATAGATTGACCTATAAATTCAGCCGAAATGGGTCCCTCTATAAATACCGTTTTCTTTCCCATGCTCTATTTATTTTAAGAAACAAAAACTGTTTCGTTATTTTCAAATTTGGACATTGCATTCATTCCACCAATTACACTAAATGCAGAAATGAACTGATTTTTTCTTAGCAGCTCTACTGCTAGTTTACTCCTAACTCCCGACTGGCAAAAAATAATTATTTTGCTTTTCGAATCCAATTGATGCAATTGCTTCTCTAGTTGGCTCAATGGAATCTGGATACAATTCGATTGTACTAATTTTGGAGATTCTTCCTTATTTCGAACATCTAGAAAAACAACTTCTGAATGATTTATTTGCTCCATCGCTACCGAAGTTGGAATTTCAAAATTTCGAGTCGTTGTTCCATTGTATTTATGATCAAAAGTTGTTTTGTCAGTTTTTACAGTTTGTTTTTTTGAGAATTCGAATTTTTGTTGTTCGCTATTAAGCATATTGTAAACCAGTAATTTACCAGACAACACCTCTCCTATTCCTAAAACCATTTTTAAAACCTCATTAGCTTGAAACATCCCAATAATTCCAACGGATATTCCCATCACTCCTGCTTCATTACAGTTTGGTACCGCAGCATTTTCCTGTGGAAATATGCAACAATACGTTGGTCCATCTTGATAATTAAATACCGAAACCTGTCCTTCAAATTTATAAACAGAACCATAAACAAATGGTTTATTGGTAACGCAACAGGCGTCATTTATCAAATATTTGGTACTTAAATTATCCGTTCCATCCACAATAATATCATAGTGTTCAATTAGAGAAAGAGCATTTTTACTATTTAATCTTTCTATTATCGCATTTATTTTTAAGCTTGGATTGAGCTCCAAAGCCATTTTTTTTGCCTCTTGAACTTTGCTATTTCCTACCGCTTCCGTTTTGTAAATCACTTGGCGTTGCAAGTTACTCACCTCAATAACATCTTCATCTATCAAACCAATTTCGCCAATTCCTGCTGCAGCCAAATACGGTAAAACAGCTGTACCTAAACCACCAAGTCCAATGATCAAAACTTTGGCTTGTTGCAATTTTTCCTGACCGCTTTCGCCTACTTCAGGAAGAATGAGTTGTCGGTTGTATCGTATTGTTTCCATAAATCTAGCTTTAAAACAGTAATTAAAATAAGTACTGATAATTCCTTTTTTTCAAATCTAAAATCAAAAACCGTTAATCTTCAATTTACAATCAATTTATTAACCACCCGCAAAAGGAGGCAATAAAGCAACAACATCATTGCTTTCTAAAAAGTAAGACTTTGTGTCTTGAATTATTTTTTGGTTCACTGCAATGCTATAAGAAAGCGTGCTCAACTCGTGTTTTTGATCTAATGTATTAATTACATCCTGCAACGATTGATTTGAAAAAGAAAGTGATTCCCCTTCGGTTTTTGCTTTCTCGGCGATGGCACCAAAATATTTTATTGTAATCATGCTATTTCATTTAAATTTTGCAAAATAAACTCGTCTTCATTCGCTTCTTCCTTAACAAAAGAACTCAATTTTGACGTATGTCTTACCACTTCTCCAATAATAATTATGGCTGGAGAAGCCAATTCTTTTTCTTTCACTAATTCCAAAATAGTACTTATGTTTCCGCTAACTTTTTTTTGCGTAACGGTAGTCCCATTTTGAATAATAGCTATAGGCAAATCATCTGTTCTATTATTTTGGTATAAAGTTACGATTTCATTTAGTTTATGCATCCCCATCAAGATAACAACTGTAGCAGACGATTGAGAAGCCAAGCTCACATCTTTAGACAGCTTATGATCGGATGTTGTACCAGTAATAACCCAGAAACTTTCGGATACTTTGCGTTGGGTTAAACTAATTCCATTGGTAGCAGGCACCCCTAATGCCGATGAAATTCCAGGTACAATAGCGGTTTCTAAACCAAATTGCTGTGCATATTCAATCTCTTCACTCCCTCTACCGAAAATAAATGGATCGCCGCCTTTCAACCGCACCACATGACCGTGTTTCTTGGCCATCACAACAATCAGATCATTGATTTGATCTTGGCTGTACGCATGACAACCAAAACGCTTGCCTACAAATACAATTTCGGCTTGCGGAGCATACCCTAATAATTCTTCATTCACCAACGCATCATACAAAACTACATCAGCAGTTTCTAATGCTTTTACGGCTTTTATCGTAATCAAATCTACATCTCCAGGCCCAGCCCCTACAATGGTTAACTTGGGTAACTTTACATTTTTCATCAGCTCTAAGGTAAATTACTATTCAATTCATTTAATTCAGCAACCGAATTTATATTTCGAAATTGATTGCTTTTATCATCGCCCACTTTTATAATTTGAGCATCTACATTGTGTATCATTTCCATCATTCTTAAATTAGAATTAGCAATGGCCACTTTTAAAATCGGTACTATTTTTTTAGAATAAATCCCTATCAAAGGATGGATTCGTTCGTTGTCTGAAAATACAGAAACACTTGCCTTCCCATTATGTTGGTCTATTAATTCCAATAACAACTCAGTTGAAATTAAAGGAATATCACAGCTTACTATTAAATTTAATTCGGAATTGGAATGCGTCAAAGCCGAATAAATTCCGCCAATAGGACCTTTGTCTAAATCAATATCTTTTATTTTTTTATACTCCAAATAATCGTAATCGGCAGTATTAGTAATCAATTGTATCTCGGTTGCAATAGGCAAAACCGCTTTTATAATGTGCTCAATAAACGGGATTCCTTGATACAGTGCTAATCCTTTCTCAGACTGCATTCGGCTACTTTTGCCTCCACAAAGAATTGATACCGCTATTGTTTTCATTCTAATTTCTATTCTTATTATTTATTACACGTTTTATGGATATTCAACTTTTATATTCTCTTTCTTCTCTTCTTACGGAAAAATCAACTTCACACTTGCTAATAAAATTACCGTTCCCAAAACATATTTCAAGGTTTTATTCGAAAAATAACCACTTCCATAATACGCGCCAAGGATTCCTCCAAAAATGGCTATAGGAACAAAATAAAAGCTTTCTACAGGAAACAACTTCCCCCCAAAAACATAACCCGAAATCCCTGCCAATGAATTCACAAAAATGAATAAACTAGAAATTGCTGCAGCTTCTTTTATCGTTGCCCATCCTAGTAATAACAGAATCGGACTTAAAATAATTCCGCCTCCTATGCCCAACATTCCAGATAAGAGTCCGATGGTTGCCCCAAAAGCCAAGGCCAGCGGTAAATTGATAGCAGTTGGTTCTTTTTCTTTCGAAGAGAAAAACCCTAACAATCGCAAGGCTGCAAAAACAAGTACAATTCCTAATATCGCTTTATAAATAGTATTGTCTAATGAAATATACCCTCCCAAAAATGCTGCTGGTACAGATGCTATTGCAAAAGGATAAAAGAGTTTTGGCTTGAAAAAATCCATCTTATAATAAAACAAAAACGAAATACTCGAAACAAATAAATTCAACAACAAAGCCGATGGTTTCATTACAACTATTGGCACTGCAAAAAGAGCCATTAATGCCAGATAACCCGATGCTCCTCCATGTCCCACACTAGAGTATAAGAATGCAATAACCGCTAGAGCAATGCAGAATAAAACTAAATGGTCCGTTGTTATTAAATCCATATTCTAAAATTAATTAAAGGGAATAATTTGTATTTCTTGATTTTCTTGAATGTTGGCAACTGTATGCGGTACATAAATAAAGCAATTAGCTACCGCAAAAGTGTTCAACATCGCTGAACTCTGGCTTTCCAAAACAGTCACACAAACATCATTATAAAACCCTTTTAAAAACAATGTCTTACCCGTATTATTATGAAAATCGGTCGTTATTTTTCGGTTCATTTTTGGCAAATGAATATCCGTGAACCCCAAACGTTTTTTTAAGGCTGGCAGCGCATACACATAAAAACAAGTTAAAGATGAGGCAGGATTTCCAGGCAAGGCAAAAACTAATTTCTCTTCCTTTTTACCAAAGAATAAAGGTTTACCTGGTTTCTGATTTATTTTATAAAACAACTCCTCTACTCCATTTTGCAACAGAGCTTCTTTGACAAAATCATAATCTCCAACAGATATTCCGCCAGAAATAAGAATCACATCAAAATGAGCCAAGCAACTTTCGACCATTTTTGACGTCGCCTTTAAATTGTCTTTTACTCTAAAAACGATTGTTTTCTTTATTCCAACTTGTTTTAATGCTGCTTCTAACATCACCGAATTACTTTCGTATATTTTCCCTTTTGGTAATTTTTTCCCCACTTTTACCAATTCATTTCCTGTAACCAAAATGGCTACTTTAGGTTTAGAATATACTTTGATTTCCGAAATCCCCAAGCAGGCAAAAAAACCAATAGCAGCAGACGTTATAATTGTGTTTTTATCTAAAACTAATTTACCCTTTTCTATTTGTTCCCCTTTATTTCTAACATTAGACAAGGGAACTGGTAATATATCAATATGGACTGAACTTCCAGTTGCAGTCGTATGCTCTTGCATCACAACAGTATCTGCGTCATCCGGAACATAAGCTCCTGTAAAAATTCTAATTGCTTCGTTTAATCCTAGTTTTAAATTAGAATAATCTCCCGCCTGCGAACTACTTACTACAGAAAATGTTGACAATTCACTATGCACAAACGCATATCCATCCATTGCGGATTGTCGGAAGGGTGGCATATCTATAGGAGAATAAATGGCTTCCGCCAAAATAAACCCTAGTGACTTACTCACTTTAATTTTCTTGACAGGCATTTTACTACTGTTCTCTGCTATAATCGACAAGGCTTGATCTACTTGTATCATAAAAACCAACTTTTAAAAACTACGTAAAAATACTTACTACAAATATATATAAATCCGTTAAGCTAAAATAGGAATTAACTTTTAAATACAACGAAATGAATTAAGAGCAATTTATATGGATTAAATTACGAAAAAAGGAATAGAGTACTATCTATATTGATAAATCTATAAAAAGAAAAAGTCCCAATATCTATAATTAGATTTGGGACCTTCTATATAAAACTGAAAGTAATTAGCGATTTAAGCAATCCATAAATCAATTGTTTCGGTAACTTGTTCCAACACTTCAAATGCGGTCTCAGCCATCTTATTTCCTTTGGTATCCAATAACGGATTTACCTCAACGACTTCTAAACAAACTACTTTTTTAGAAGCGATAATCTGATTGATGATTTCAATCACTTCATATTGATCAAAACCTTTAGATACTGGAGTTCCTGTACCGTAAGAAATCATATCACAGTCCATGGAATCCACATCAAAAGAAATGTAAATCATGTCACAATTGTCTAATTTAACCAAGGCTTCTTTTACACAAGTTTGCAAACCTCTGTAACGAACCTCAGCAACCATATAGTTCCTGATTTTCAACTTCTCTATTTGTTTATTCTCTGCGTCTTCGGTATCACGAACACCAAAATAGATTAGGTTTCCTGCATCAATTTTAGCTCCAGGACAACCAATATTTTTCATGTCCTCCCAATGCTTTTTGGTTTCCGGAGAAATCTCATTGATTTGGCAATCTAAATTATCATCTGAAAGTGCAGCAGATAAAGGCATTCCATGAATATTTCCTGAAGGAGAAGTATTTGGCGAATGCAAATCGGCATGCGCGTCAATCCAAATAACACCTACCGTTTTTTTAGGATAAACTGCTTTAATACCACTTATTGTACCTAATGCTGACGAATGATCTCCAGATAAAACGATTGGAAAATAATTGGCTTCTAAATTATGTTTTACAGCATAACTCACCCTCGTGCATTGTTCTACCACATGCTCGATTCTTTTGGCAAAATCATTTTTGTTCTTATCGTAAATACTTTCATTGTGAGTCTTAACATCTTCAAAAGGAAACCGATTAAAATAATCACTATTTTTATTGATTGCAGCAATTTCAATGGCATCAACTCCTAAATCAGACCCACGAGTTCCAGCTCCAATATCAGAACGATTTTTAATTAACTTTATAGCTCTTTCCATTATAATTTGATTATCTGAAATCGTTTAATGCTTTTTCAATAATTCCAAGACATTCATGAATTTGTGATTCGGTAATCACTAATGGCGGTGCTAATCTAATTTTGTTACCATGTGTTGGCTTAGCCAATAAACCATAGTCTCTAAATTTCAAGCAAATTTGCCAAGCTAAATCTGATTCTTCATCACAATCAATTACTATAGCATTAAGCAATCCTTTACCACGAACCAATGTTATCAATGGGTTTCTAGCAGCAATTTCATTCAGACCCGTTCTTAAAAGAATTCCTAAAAAGGCAGCGTTTTGCGCCAAGTTTTCTTCACGTACCACTTCAAGAGCTGCAATAGCAACTGCAGCTGCAACTGGATTACCTCCAAAAGTAGATCCATGCTGACCTGGTTTGATTACGTTCATTATTTCATTATTAGCCAAAACAGCTGAAACAGGATAAACACCACCTGAAATTGCTTTTCCTAAAATAAGAATATCCGGTTGTACGTCTTCATGATTCACAGCTAGTAATCTTCCAGTACGTGCAATTCCTGTTTGTACCTCATCAGCAATAAACAATACATTATGTGCTTCACAAAGTGCTTTGGCTTTCGCCAAATAACCATCTGTTGGTACATAAACTCCAGCTTCTCCTTGAATTGGTTCCACCAAAAATCCAGCAATATTAGTACTTGATTTTAATGCTTTTTCTAAAGCATCTGTATCATCATAAGGTATTTTTATAAATCCAGCTGTAAAAGGACCAAAATTCTTACGTGCTCCTTCATCATTAGAGAACGAAATAATAGTAGTAGTTCTTCCGTGGAAATTGTTTTCACAAACAATAATTTGTGCTTGATTTTCTGGAATTCCTTTTACTTCATACGCCCATTTTCTACATAATTTCAAAGCCGTTTCTACCGCTTCGGCACCAGTATTCATTGGTAACACTTTGTCAAAACCAAAGTATTTAGTTATATATTCTTCATAAACTCCTAATTGATCATTATGAAAAGCACGTGAAGTCAACGTCAATGTTTGCGCTTGCTTGACCATAGCTCCCACAATTTTCGGATGACAATGCCCTTGATTTACTGCTGAATAAGCAGATAAGAAATCAAAATATTTTTTCCCGTCTACATCCCAAACAAAAACGCCTTCTCCTCTGTCAAGAACAACTGGTAAAGGGTGATAATTATGAGCCCCGTATTTATTTTCTTTTTCTATTAATGCTTCCGATTTTGAAGAAAGTGTTTGATTCGTTTGTTCCATGATGTCGTTTTTTGCGTTCTTAAAGTACAAATCTACAAATATACTTCTTATTAAACAATAATAAAAACGTAAATTTGACTTACTATTTGAAAATAAAAGTTAATTATAATTAAAAGTGATATCAAAAAAGTCATTATAACAAATCTGCCATTGTTGATTTATAAAAAATAATAACTACATTTAGACCCATAAAAATACGTATTTATAATCAAAAAAATAAATTCCATGGATGTATTAGATGAATTCGACATAAAAATCATCAAAGAGTTAGAAAAAGATGGGCGAATGGCCTATTCTGCAATTGCCACAGCTTTAAAAATCTCAAATACAATGGTACATCAACGTATCAATCGTTTGTTCGATCAAGGGATAATAACTGGAATTAAACCCATCCTAAACGAAAAGAAAATTGGTTATGATTGGGGA
>TARA_R110000868_G_scaffold54509_11_pt1 | contig 23888 bp, 30 predicted proteins | sample TARA_R110000868 | Tara Oceans TARA_R110000868 (sample SAMEA4397489) | marine metagenome | biome: Polar Biome; feature: [SRF] surface water layer (ENVO:00010504); material: water (ENVO:00002006), including particulate matter (ENVO:01000060) such as... | depth 5 m | reverse complement strand
TGCTCATATAACTCTACTTTAATATTATTTTTATACTCAACAATGGTCTTAGGATTTGGTTTACTATCCATATTAAGCTCGTGTCTATTATGTAAATCAAAATTTATATTCTGTTTTAAATTAAATGGTGTACCAAGGGCATAATTTAAATGTAAAATACCCGTTTCATTTGATGTCTTAATGTATTGTTCAAAAACATCACCCCGTTTAATTATCATATCATCTTCAATAATAAAAATATAATCACATTCTTTATCTAAGAGATGCTGCATTGCTTTATTCTTAGATTTACCAACACCCAGATTAACTTCGTTTTTAATGTATGTATAACCCAGAGCTGAGTCATATGGGTATTCCTCGTCACCATCATCAACGATTACAAGTTCGTCGTAAATACATTTATATAAAGATCTTAGTTCGTCGTAATTACATTTATATAAAGAGCTTAGTAGGTTTCTTAAATATTCCGGTCTGTTGCAAGTAATAATACCTACACCTATTTTCTTTTTCATTGTAATATTTTAATGTATCAAATCCTAATATCAAGTAATAAGTTTATTTTTGCTCTTTTTATTTAAATTTTTTGTATAAATAATTAAAATGGCCTCTGAAGTATTTATTAACATCAAAAACTTACCTGAAACGGATCAAATTAATGATGGTGATTTTTTAATTGTAGAAACACCTGCTGGTACTAATATTATTAATTTTGAGAATTTTATTATAACATCAGCAAATACTACATTTAGTAATTTGCTCTCTACTAATAATGTAAGTAATACTACTAATATTACAACAAGTATTAATTCTCTATCAACTACAATTAATAAAACATACCCTAAAATGTATTATGGTACTGCTACTATTGATTTAAAAACAAATAAATCAGCTACAGTTAACTTACTGCCAGCTCCACCTACTTCTGCTGTTGTTAAATTAATAACTGTTAATGATGTTATTATTACGCCAGCTAATAGCAATTCACTTAGTAATCATGTTTATGTTATAGGTCTAACAAAAGACACTATTAATCCCAGTATTAATGTTACAGTATCTCATGCTGTATCAGGAAATAATAGTCGCTTTAACTTAAGTATTATTAAGCCCTATTACTAATTAATAAGCTTTTTGCCAATTTTCTTTTCGTACTTTTTAATAAGATCTTTCTGAAAATCGACATTCTTCGATAATTTTAATTCCTCTGTTTGCTGAGCATATAATTGCTCAATACCTTTAAGCGTTTCTGGATTTAATACTGTATCGCCTTCTGTACCGATAATATCTCCATCTTCATTTAGATATTGATCAATTAAATATATACGCTCTCTTGGTTTACCAAAAATTTCAATAATTGCAGGGGCGTCTCCCTTAGGAAAGAAAACAGAATTTTCAGGTGCTTTATTAAATTGCTGCAGAATCGCCTTAAAGAGGTGGTCAATCTCTGTAATATAAAGCGGGTCAACTTCTCTTGTCTTATCATCGACAATAGTAATAGGAGAGGACTTAGTTAGCGGAATAAAAAATATAATATCGAGGAGTCTCATGGACTCTCTGACTAATGGAATACATTTCTCAATAAATGGTTCATCGATATCGCTTGCACCTTTATCAAACGACCACATAGAGTAGATTAAATTATCAAGTGGCGCTCTATCAAATAATACCATATCATCTTTAGTATATTTTTGTAAATCATCAATTAAGTGATTCAAGATTGCCCACTGACCATCTTTATTACATTGTTTACTATGTGGATTATTTTTTAATAGTGCTCGATAAGTCTTTGCAGGAGTGGTATATTTCGGCCACTTTTTAATCATATCTGCAATAAGAGTTGATTTACCTGTACATGCTGTTCCGCTGATTGCTATTCTCATAATTATATTGTATTATTCTGATTTAGGAAATCAACACATTATTACAATACTCCCAATTAATAATGCCGAGAACTTTGTTTAAGTAAGTCTGCTTGTCTGACTTGTAATCAAGATAAAAACTGTGTTCCCATAGGTCTACCCCCAAGACGATATCTATATGCTTACTTGTCATTAATGGATTGTCTTGATTAGCGGTTGTAATAATCTTAAACTTGTTGTTATCTTTAATTAACCAGCACCAACCAGATCCAAACTGCTTTAAAGCTGTTTCAATAAAATCTTCTCTAAACCCTTTAAAGTTATCCCAATTATCAATAATTACATCCTGAATATCACCAGTTAATGTAGATTTAGGTGATAACATATTCCAAAATAAACTATGATTATAATATCCTCCAGCATTATTCTTAATAACGTCAGATTTAGAATTACAACTCTTAATTAATGTAACAATATCAGTTATTTTTGATCCTTTAATTGCGTCATTTAATTTTTTTATATAATTCTTATAATGATTATTATAGTGTTCATTCATTGTCTTGGCACTAATGATTGGACTCAATGCATTCAGACTGAAAGGCAATCTAATAGGTTTATAGGTTGAGTTAGTAGACTCGAGAATGTGAGAGATTTGATTATTGAATGTTTTCATTAGTATTTTTTTAAATTAGCTAGAAATTAAACAACCCTATTCCATTGATTTGCATAGTCAATAACATGGCTACTCATAACCTTGTTATATAGATCTGGTTGCACTTTTTTTAGCCTATCAAAACTTATCATATAGTCCTCATATATTAAATATGTTCTTATTTTTGAAAATGATTCTTTAGGTTCAACACATTCAGCATCTCTATTCTCTTGAAGATTTTTTTCCAATCTTGTAAAGCCTTCTTTCTTATTCTCATAACCGAAATTTGTATACCACTTAATGTTATTGGCATTTTTTGGAGTCGCTATAGTAAAATAACCAAGCTTAAATTTAAGATTTGGATTTGGGGACTGTACTTTGCTTTGTAGGCTATTAAATCCGCGCTGACCTATTTGATCTGAGCTGGAATTAATTCCAGCAGAATATACATTATATATGTATTCAGGATTGGATGAAAAATATACCAAATCACCGGTAGCCTTGGCATCTGTACCCTTAGAAAATGGGTTAGGATCTTTGTGTCCTCTATACACCAGAGAACCGTCTTTAGGTAGAGAGCCAAACCCTTTTTTTAAAGAAAATCCGTAATAACTCATTACGTTACCTATATGATTGTTTTCATCGTTACGGATATCGTTGACAATACTTCCACTGCCTGTGGTTGTTTTATATTGTACCGCATCATCACGTTGCTTTTCATACGCTTTAACATCTTTAATAAAATGTCCACGCTTATTTGGATCAGAAATATATCCTAGCGGTGCAGGTAAATATCGTCGTGTAGCAATTAATTCCTCTAAAAATATTTTAAACGATATCATTTTATTAATTGATGTGAAATTGATTATTAAATGTTTTCATTAGAATTTTCTTCTGTTTCGTTTTCAGCTATTTTTTTCTGCTTTTTGTTTAAATGATAAGCATAGGTAACAGGTATATACTGCTTAAACGATTTACTATTATTTACTGTATAATAGATATCTTTTAATGTTTCTCTTGTCAAATAAAAATTACGCAAAAACAAAGGATCAACCCATTTAAAATTTGTGTGCTCTGAGCTTAATTTTACGTGCTCAGTATTTGACATACAAATATATAGTTTAAAATTTGATTTATTTTGTATTTCGAGAATTTTACTAATATTAATATTAGTCTCTTCTTTAATCTCTCTTTTTAAACCATCAATATAAGATTCATTAACATGTAAATGCCCACCAGGTAAATGCCAATAAATATTATTTTTTGGTCTTAATAATAATATTCTACTATTATAGCATAATATAGCTTTTGATATTTGATGTGTGTCCTCCATATAACATATTTATGGTAGGATCTGTTAAACTCCGCAAGTCTTATCCCATGCAGAAATATGTAGACGTGTTAATCCGATAAAACCATACTTTTTAGCTGTCTCAAGGATAAATCTAGTACGCTCATGAAAGTTCTCCTGTGCATCAAGACCAGGCATAATAATTAACCGCTGTTGATTGATATGAAATGGTAATCTATATTGACTAGTAATTTCTTCAAGATCACTTTCATTTGAAATAACAAATTTAAACCAATAATTCTTGTGTTCTACAATTCGACGAAGTGCATCTGGTTTAATACGCTTAGATCCTACCATACCTGAATTCTCTAATTTAGCAGAGCAATTAATTTGATTTAAATGATTGAATAGTTCATCATTAATATAAAAAGTACCATTAGTTTCAATCTCACTATAGAGACTTGACTCAGGGTAGGTAGTCTTAAACCAGTTTAAAAATCCAACAATAGCTTCCTGATGAATAGGCATAGTTGGTTCACCGCCAGTCCAAATAATATGAACTCTACCCCACTTTACCCACTCGAAAATACCTTCATCAATCCAATCTTGCACAATTTGCTCATAAGTAATTTTATTCCCAAATAGCCAAATTGGAGCAGAATCACAAGTCCAGGTTGCTTTGTCTTGCTTATGCAGATCACCAACAAAAGAACCTGAATCAGTATTACCTTTACCTGTTTTGAGAATATTACTAATACCTTCACTTGAAATACCGCAACTTAAGTTACATCCCTTTAATCTAATAAAATAAGCAGGAAAACCCGTAGTAACTCCTTCACATTGGATAGAGTAAAACTTCTCAGATACATTTAATTCATTTTTCATATGTTTATTATATATTATTTCCTTACCTATTAATCCATATAAACTCAAATAAATAATATTGAATATGCAAACAACAAAAAAACCAAGAAAGCGTTCAACTCGTTCTAATCGATATAATGATGATCGTGTTGACTATAATCTAGAGGAAGAAATTGAGAGCAATAGTGCAAAAATATGGAAAAATAATTTCAAAATTAAAAATTCTTTTCCATTAAATGATGTGCACAGTTCATTCGTAAAACTACTCGAGCTTAAAGAGACGAAAATGGTATTTGCAGATGGACCAGCGGGAACGGGGAAGACTTATCTGGCTGTACTCGCAGCTCTTGAATTGTTAAAATCTAAGAGTATTGAAAATATTATTTACATTCGTAGTATTGTTGAAAGTGCATCGAGAAGCATGGGCTCTTTACCAGGCGAACTACAAGATAAATTTATGCCCTGGTCATTACCTTTAATCGAGAAACTTGATGAGCTAGTTGGACCTGTAAGTGGTTCAGAGTTAATAAAAAATGACATTATTAAATGCTTACCAGTAAACTTTGTACGTGGGCTCACTTTTCGGAATTCTTTAGTTATTGTAGATGAGGCTCAAAATTTAACCCATACAGAGCTTGTTGCTATTTTAACACGATTTGGTGAAAATACTAAGTATGTTGTTATTGGTGATACCAGACAAAGTGATATTTACAACAAGTCAGGATACCTAGGGATTTTAAATGTATTTAACGATGAACAAAGTCAAGATAAAGGTATTCACGTATTTAAATTCGGTGAAAACGAGATTGTACGTTCTAAGATTCTACGTTTTATTGTGCAGAAACTGGAGACACTTCAACCTGCGTACTCTGAATCTCAGGATTACAGAGTTCATAAGCAGAAATCGCACTTAGCTCCCGTAGTGCCTCCTCAAATGACACCATACGGACAGTATCCCGAGGAATGGCAGGTAACACCTCTTTGTGATCACTAGAATTATTTAACTCATTTAATTTTTTATTAAGTAAATTAAAAACAGTATTCTCTAATAGTGCCGTTTTAGGGTCCCGCTCAAACGGCGGGACCCTAAATGTTGAGCTATACATTCCACTATTAATTGGATTTGAATTATTTGATACTTGAGTAGTATAAATATTCTGTAATTGTGGATCTGCGCTCATTTATTGTCCCCAAGTTGTACCTGCAAACCAATTACCTTTACCTGGAGAGTTATTTGAGCCAACATTTGCACCGCGACGTTGATTAGGATCTGGTGTAGGAACTGGATCTGGTGTTGAAGCGGGCGTAGGATTAGGCTCAGGATTTGTATAAATATTAACATTTTCCCAGCTGCCATTTACTACTTGGACTGGTACTTCATCTATAAGAAACTTCTCTGTATATTTAGCTGGAAGTTCATCCCCACTAACTGCAGTAAGGTTTGGTACTGTATTATCACATTTAGGTGAATAGATTGCAGAATTCTCTTCATGCTCAAACAACTCTACAGAAGATACCCAGCAGCGTTTATGAGTTCGATTCTGGACAAATTTATTTACAGTATTGTAACACCATTCAGCAAATTTCTCAATTCCAACAGCAGGCATAATCCGTAATTCGCATCCACCCTGTGATTGCAACAATTCAAAGGTTGCACGTAATGGATCATTTTCAGCAATACAGAGAGTATGGTCAAATTGATTTCCGAGAATATACTTAATCTCCTTAAAGTCACCGAAATCGAAACACCAGTTATTTTTATCAACCTCTTTACAGCTTATTGTAATCTTTGCAGATAGACGATAGCCGTGAACATATTTACAATGACTTTCAGCAGTAAATTGTCGGAATGCACAGCTGCCTAGTTTGATTAGTTTAGTAGAATTAAAAGTACTCATATCGTTATTATATGCTGATTCCTTAATATTTCAACTTTTACGATTATAATTTTGCAGTTATGTAGTAAATATTTTTATGTCAAATATTAGAATTTCAGAATTAACAGCAGTTACTGACTTAACGTTAGATGGGGTTTTTCCTTTATCGCAGCCAGATATAATTAATGATAACGTAATAACAACATATAAAACAACATTACAACAAGTTTTTGATTTATTTTCCGCTCTATTTCCAGTCGGATTAATTTTACCATATGGGGGGATTATTACACCGACTATTTTAGAGACTACTTTAAAGGGGTGGGTAGTCTGCGACGGTACTTCACTCGTAATCTCAAATTACAATGCATTATACGAAGCAATAGGTGATACATATGGTATATCTACTAATACTAATAATTTTAAATTGCCTGATTTACGCGGACGTTCTTTAATTGGAGCTGGTCAAGGAGCAGGATTAGTCGGAAATTATCAATTCGGAATTTCCGACGGACAGGAGTACGTTGCACTTCATCAAAGTGAGATTCCTTTTCATACCCATCAATACGAAAATTTTAATAATGATCACGAAGTCGAGTCAGGAAAAGGAACGAAGGCAAGGGGGTCTATTAGGACGCAGTGGACCGGCGCAGCGACAACCGCGAACCCAGTCGGCGACGGTCTCCATGGTTCTAGACAAGTTGGTAACGGACATCCTAATATGCAGCCCTACACTGTAATTAATTATATTATAAAGACTTAATTAATTACATATGACTATTAATTGCGTATAAATAAGCGTTTATTGCATTAATTTTTGTTGTTTTGTCAGCAGACTGCCATTGGTCTCTTTCATTACTATTACAGGTTCTTTGAACCTCAGTATCCATAAGTCTGGCTATATTGGGATCCGTAGCATCCTTCTGATGGTTGACATTATTTTTTACTGTGCTAATAAATTTGATTATTTGATCTGGTATTTTGTATCCACCACTGGTATTGTTATTGGTACCACCTATGCCTAAGTTTTGTTTTAATGTTTGCGTCGGGTCGAGACCTACAGCGGTTTTAGCTCCAGCTATTAACGCTTTCTTTGCAAAATCCCACATAGCCGTCCCTGCTCCTTCATTAATTGTACTATTAAATGCTAATTTGTAAATATTTTTTATATCATTTTGTGTACAACCATTATCTATACAAAATGATTCAACATACTCAATACTATTACAATTTATAATTAATTTTGTCAATGTATCTGTCTGCTTAATATCACGCTTTTCCTTTAAATATCTTAAAGCTGCTAGTTTAAATCTATCAACCTTAGATAATTTATTTTGCACAGGTTCTATCATTTTATTAGGTACAATTATCACTGCACCGTTTTGCTCAAGAAATACTTTTGAAGAAGTCCTATTTTCTCTTAAAATATATCCAATGTATCCTTGAAATTTACTAATGTTACCTAGATTTGAAAAAGCGGGATCAGTCTTTAGCTGCACTTTAACTAGTTTTTCTTTTAATGCTACTTGTTCAATTAAATTATTAAATGCTGACATACTAGTATTTATACGGAAAGCATATATAATTATCTTATGCAATCAAAAAATATTGGTAACGCGAACGGTAATGTTCCTCAGACTGACGATGAAAAGGAGCAAATCATTAAAAATGCTAGTAAAGCATATGAACTGTTTATGGATGCGTTAAAGATTGATTGGAGAAATGATCCTAATAGTTCTGATACTCCTAATCGTGTTGCTAAAGCATTCGTTAATGACTTAATTTCTGGTTGCTATAATTCACCGCCTAAAATTACTGCATTTGAAAACGTAGATCAATATGATGGAATGGTTTGTCAAAATAATATTAAAGTTGTTTCAATGTGTAGTCATCATCATGCTGCATTTACTGGTTTAGCTCACGTTGCTTATATTCCAAGTAGAACAGGTAAAGTTATTGGTCTTAGTAAGTTAAATCGAATTGTTGACTGGTTTTCCAGGCGTATGCAAGTGCAGGAGAACTTAACTGCGCAGATTGCAGAGTATGTTAGTAAAGTTTGTGAAGATAATAAAGGAGTTGCTGTAATGATTGAATGTGAGCATACTTGCTGTAGTAATCGAGGAATCAAGCACGACTCAACAATGAGAACTGCTCGGATGTCTGGTGCATTTTTAAAGAATTCAGATCAATCAAGAGCTGAGTTTTATAAGTTTGTTGAGTTCTCTAAAAAATAATACACAGCAATACTAAATATTAGTATATGCAACGGACCGATTATAAATTATTAAACGAAATTTATTTGAATTTAAATGAAATAAGCAATAATTATCCATCTAATAATAGAGGTTATAATAGTAATAATAAACCTAATTCGTCTAAGAAACGAATTAATTTTTATTCTGCGAATAAAGAAGTATTATCCAAGCTGCTTAATACTTTAGGCGATAATCAAAAACAAAAATATAAAAAGATTTTTACGCAAATTCCCGGTGAAAATACCGATCAAGGCATATTGGAAAAACACCCTGGGTTACTTGATGATTTAAGCGAAGAGGAACAACAAATGTTTAAAAATATTTTTAAGCAGGTTGACAATAAAAGTAAGAATGAAGATACAAATTAAGTGCCTAAACCGCCGAGTATTAAAGCTTAATATAACTGTTACGCAGCTTTTTTAAAAACTGCATTCCAATTAAGCATTTTTCAGGATCACTTTCTCTATTCCCCACTGAAAAGGTAATATTTTTATATACTTTTCCATGTAATTTAAAGTCAAGCTTTATTAGAGGCCTGTCTTCAATATGACCAGCACCTACATTAATTTGAATTTTGCCTGTTAATTTAAATTTAACAGGTTTATTATTTGCAGTTGTAAAACTAGCAGTATTATTATTTATTTTAATATTTGTGCCATGAATTACATTATAGGCTGTATTTCCACTATCTATAATTGCCTGTACAGTTCCTATATTTTTAATGTAAATTTTTTCTTTTACATTAAAAATTGTAGATTTTTCTGCAAAAAATAAATTAAACTTATTAATATTCTATACCAGCTTCTGGCGCTTTGTCTTCTGGATCACAGTAATGACAGCGACCATTCTGATCTACACACCCTTCGTTTTCGCACTCTGGACAGTAATCTCCATTATTTGAGTCATTATCTTTATAATCAACCTCATCAGGATAATCTCCGTCTTTGAACGAATGCCCGTAGTTATTTCTCGGACTATCTGCATCATTTCTATAGTGATCTCCGTATTCTGATTCATTATCTTCGTGATCCTCATTACTATCGCAGGTAACACATTTACCATCATACATATCACCTTCACATTCAGGACAAATTTCAGGAGGTGCATCATATTCCTCTGCATCAGCTTTTTGTTGATAGCGATCATCTTCATGTCTATGAATATCATCCATATGAGGATGATATTCATCACCAATGTCTTTATAGTATGAAGACTCTCCATCTTCAATACTATACTCTTCGTTGTAAATACTTAAATATTTTAGGATTAAATTATCAAAATCATTTTTCATATATTTATATTTATTAAGACACGGGGTAAATTTGGTTAAATTGAGATTGAATATGTTGTAACAGCTCATTTAATTTAGATGTAGCTAAATTTTCAGATGTTGTGGTGTCAATTAATTGCTTAAGCGCCAATGATCTTCTGCTTGCAGATGCCTTTTCAGGTACATCTGAAGAGGTATTTGTAACAACTTCATTTTGATGCTTTAATAATTCATTCAAAATTCTAGTAATGATACCAATTAATGCAATTTTATTTGAATCATTTTCAAGCTTTGCTGTTTCACCTGCAGTATCAATATCTTGTGGAGTAGGCGCAGGTGTAGCTGGTTGCGAGTCTGCGGGTGGTTGAGGCATTGCAGCATCAGCTGGCGCGGGTGCAGCTGCTGGGTCATTAGGACCTGCTTCATTGAGTGCAGCATATGCTTTGCCGAGTATATTATGAAAACGTGTTGAGGTATTTTCAAGTTTAGGTGCATTTAAAGGATTTTGTAAACTTGAAAACATTTGTTTAATTTTATCTGTTTGCTGCAACTCTTTTATTTGATTTAAAAATACAGGTTTTTCAGGGTGAGTATCCGGCAAGCTTTTAATTAAAGTCTGCAATTCAGTAATTTTTGCTGTATTATCTTGAACAGGTGCCGGCGTTGTTGGCGTCGTCGACGGTTGGGAAGTAGGAGTAGCAGCAGTAGGAGTAGCACTAGTTGTTGATGGTGCAATCATTGCTTCAGATATTTTTGTTAATGTTGATTTAAATTTCATAATTTAATAGTATTATTATTTATACTAAATGCACGCAACCATTATCACCTGTAATTGATTCTTTTTTATTATAATGCCAAATTAGCTTATATCCGTCCGTTGTAAGGGCGCGCTTTTCGCAAATATAAATACCATGATGTACCTTAACATGACAGTTACTACATAAATTCGCAATATTTGTAGGGTGATTAGCATTTTTAATTTTACGTCCATTGATGTGATGTTGATTTAATATTTGATTCTCTCCACAAATTTCGCATACAGCATGTCCTGTTGAGTTAAATAGCCGTTTATAGTTTTTACTCATTTTAAGTGTATGCAGCTACTTTTTATACTGTCGAATTTACTCTTTAAAATTTTTAGTGAATATTTATCAACAAACTTTTTAAACCTCATAAATTTTCTGCTCTTTTCAAGTATACGTTTAATTTTAAATAGTAAATTATTGTCCTGTTTACTTGCAAAAATATAATATATTGGAATTTTTTTTATAATTGCTGCAAATAAATTATATACTTCCGTTTGCGTAGCTTTAAATGTTTCGCACAATATGTCAAAATTTATATTTTCTTCAATAATTAATACATTTTTTAAATCTGCGGGTAGCTTTATATAATTCTCTAATATGTTTGTAATTATACAATGTGCAATAATTGATTTGTTGTCGGAACTATTTAACGTAGGTTTTAAATTATACATTAAATAGTAGTTTAATATATCTTTCTCAATTTTTTGTTTATATAAAATATCGAAACAAACTATATTAATATTATAATCAGTATATTCTGTTTTAATCATTTTTTTCCTTCCTCAAAACAATTATAACCAACTATTTTTCAAAGTCAACTGTTAAATTATAACATTTTTAGGTTTCTTGCCAATCCTCAAATTTAATATACCATTATAATAAACTTCACTTAAAAGTACTTGTCGATTAACCTGTTCAACGGCTTCATAATAACTCATTTCCCACTTACATGTACAAAATTTCAAGATGCTAAAGGTAAATTGAGATTTAGTATATTTTATTATATCTTCATTTAAGTCATTACTACTCCCTGTGTACTCTTTCCAGTTTGTTTCTTTTATACTATGCCTTTTATTTTTTTTACCCTTTAATGGTTGCTTTTTATGTACAGCAGTCATTAATTTTTTACCTACGTACATTCTACCGTTAGCATTATTAGTAATTAAATATACAAACCCGAATGGCTCAGCTGGGATTGGTTGTGATGTCTGCCAATGTCCTAAATCCATAATTACATTTTTGTAAAGCTACGTCGTTGCATTGGTGTCTTACCTTTGCGCTTACCTTTGCGCTTTGCACCGAGTACTTTTGGTATACGACTATCACTTTTTGCATAAAAATCTGTATTTGGTACATCACCGCCATGTCCAGTTGCTGCAGCCGCTCCTAAACTACCTGCTCCAACAGTTGAATCTTCATTAAAGAAAGTTTTAAACAGCTTAATCATAATTATTAATTATTTATACAATACAACAATTAGATTGTATTGCATCTTTAATTAATCAACTGTAAAGGTGGATTTACCTAAAAAAGTAGCTATAATCGTCTTATCATGGAATTGCTACAAAAATATATTAAAGAAATTGAGCAAGATTTAAAAATTGACGAATTTAATGTTAAAGAAGTCCAAATGAATGCTCCTGGTAAAAAACATTTTTGGATTTCTCGTTTAATTAACCACAAAGTAGAGTTAAACAATCTTAAAACTGAAAAAATTTTAACACGCAAAACTTTAATTGATAAAATCTCTAAAAATAGTCCTGTTACTTTAAGTCTTGCAACATTAGAAAAAACTGTAGATAATACTGATGAAGTTCAAAGACTAAATTTTAAAATTAAAGAGAATGAAATATTAATTGAATTTCTCGAAAAGACTGAAAAAGTTTTTTCATCTCTGACATTCGATATCCGAAATATTGTTGAAATTATTAAAGTAGAAAACAATTAATATGATAACGTTCAACTACGATAGCAAAAAAGGGAAGGGTGTAATTTTTGGAGATGAGTTTAATGAGATTAGGGAACATTTTAGTGTACCTAATCCAGCTGCTAAATTTGTTAGAGGTTTTAGTTATATCCCTAAGCGTTTATATGCTATTACACCAACTGGACAATTTAATGTTGGGTTAGCAGGTGAGATTGAAATGTATATTAATAGTATACAAAAAACAATATTAGTAAACAAGACCGAATCTTTTGTCTTAGCCTATAAGCCTTCATTGTCTTTGATACCGAGCACTAAGTTGAATATCGAATTACGTGATTATCAGTCTGATGCAATTAACTGCTGTGTACGTAATGGTAGAGGTATTATCAAGCTCGGAACTGGAGCAGGCAAAACACTTGTAATTGCTTCTTTAATTGAAACATTTTATGCAGATAACAAATTACTTCGCATATTAGTAATTGTTCCTGATTTAGGATTAACAACACAGACAAATAATGACTTTATTAATTATGGAGTTAATTTTACACATTCAATTTGGACTGGTTCGACAGTTTTGGATCAAGGTACAAATGTTTGTATAGTTAATTCATCTAATCTGCAGAGTAAATTTGAAGATAATGAATGGATTAAGTTTGTGGATGTAGTTATTGTTGATGAAGCACATAAATGCGGCTCTTCTACTAAATTAAGTAAAATGATTAGCCAAATTAAAACTAACCACAAATTTGGTTTTACAGGAACTCTTCCAGAAAGTAATATTGATAAATGGAATGTGATTGGTAAGATTGGGCCAGTGTTAATTGACATGTCATCATACGAATTACGAGAAAGTGGATTTCTATCTGATGTAAAAATTGATATATTTAACATTCAATATAATACTAAACCTGCATATGTTAAGTCTGGCTCTACAACCGCAAATTATCTTGCTGAGTTGGACTTTTTAAAGAGTAGTACCTACAGAAATAATGTAATTAAGTCCGTCTGCAATAATTTTAATCAAAATATTTTAATATTAGTAAACCATATTGAGCACGGCGAGAAATTATTTCAATTATTAACAGATAAATTGAGCGAAAAAAAGAGCATTTATTTTATTCGTGGTGAGGTTGATGTAGATGAGAGAGAAAAAATAAAAAATATAATGGAAGTGCAGCAAAATGTTATTTGTGTTGCTATTAGTGCAATTTTTTCAACAGGAGTAAACATAAAAAACATTCATATGATTATTTTTGCTGCTGGTGGCAAATCTTTTATTAGAACAGTTCAATCTATTGGTAGAGGTTTAAGATTACATGAAAATAAAGTTAATTTAAAAATTATAGATATTTCTGATAATTTAAAATATGGCAAACAGCACAGCGATGCACGGATAAAAATATATGACAAAGAAAAAATTAAGTATATTAGTCATAATTTACAATCTTCTGTTGAGTAATAATAAACAAGAGCCATACTATAAATAAATGAGCAAAAAAACAATAAAAGCTGATGCTGTTGATGCAAATGGTATACCAAAGATTAAAAAAGTAAAAATTACTGAGTTCTATGTTAAGCCTGAGGAATTTAAAGATGCAATCCAAAATTATTATGATACTGGTAAAGGTGAAAATTATTTAGGAGATTGTTTAAATAAAATAGCTAACAGATTAAGCTACTATCCTTCATTTATTAATTACTCGTATAAAGATGAAATGATTGGTGATGCAATCGTAAAAATGTATAGTGCTTTAATCCGTAAAAAGTATGATATGCTTAATGGATCAAACCCTTTTAGCTACTTTACAACGATTGCTATTAATGCTTTTATTAATAGGATTAAAAAAGAGAAAAAACATCACGATACATTGACAAGGTTCCGCGAAAGTAAATATGAAGAGTACATAACCTCGGGCAACTCCAATATTTATATTAAGCCAATAAATAATGATTACAGTGAAAATTCTGATGATGTATAAGGAATCTTTTTATTATATAAGAGATGCAGAATTTCTTCAATAGTAAACAAGTCGCGATTTTTTCAGATATCCACCTTGGGGTCCATAAAAACAGCTCGTTTTGGCATTCAATTTCACTTGATTGGGCGGATTGGTTTATTTCAGATCTAAAATCTCGCAATATCACAGATATTGTCTTCTGTGGTGACTTATTTCATGTAAGATCCGACATTTCTGTTAGTACTTTACATGTTGGTACTAAACTTCTTGATAAATTTAAAGAGTTTAACTTAATTTTAATTATTGGTAACCACGACTGCTTTTTAAAAGACAGCTCGGCTATAAATTCTATATCTCAGTTTAAAAATTGGAGTAATGTTACAGTAATTGACACAGCAACAGTAATAGAATCACACAATAAAAAATTTGCCTGTATACCGTGGGGAGTCGAATTAGATCAAATACCAAATTCAGATGTTATTTTTGGTCATTTTGCTATTAATTATTTTAAAAACAGTGCATATTATGTGTGTGACACTGGTGAAAATGCGCAAGACCTTTTAAATAAGACAAAATTAGTAATTACAGGTCATTTTCATCTTAGAGATGACCGTACTTTTGCAAATGGCCGGGTGTTATATGTAGGTAATCCCTTTCAAATGGATTTTGGTGACTCAAATACCTCAAAAGGATATTATATTTTAGATGTAGATAAGCTCGATACGGTATATATTGAGAATACACTATCACCTAAGCATTTTGTACTTATTTTATCCGATTTAGTAGCTGAAACTACCTTAACCCAACCTGTATTAAAGAGTATTTCTGGTAATTTTATTAAATTAAAAATTAATATGCGTATCTCAACAGAAGATACTGATATTCTAATTACTAAAATTAAGCAATATAATCCAATCTCTATAGTTATTGAATATGAGGGGAATTACTGCGACTATAATATTGATAGCGAGCGAAAGGACTTATCTGGCATTGATATTGAGCAAGCAATTATCGAGTTTATCGATTTAATGGATATAAACAACAAACCTGAGATAATTAAACACACAACCGAATTATACAAATCATTAAGTAAATGAAAAGAATAAATTTTAACCATATTAGTATACGTAATTTTTTATCTATAGGTAATGAGCCTGTAAAAATTAATTTTACACCAGGTCTGCATATTATTACAGGTATTAATAGAGATAAACCCGATAGACAAAATGGAATTGGTAAAACGAGCGTTGTAGAGTCAATTTATTTTGCAATTTTCGGCAAAACTATTCGAGATATTCGTAAAGATCTTATTGCAAATAATTGTAGTAATGAATCTTGTGAGGTTATTCTTGACTTTAATGTAGATGAATTAGGTTCATTTAATTCTTATACAGTTACAAGGACTCTTAACCCGACTAAGCTATACTTATATAAGAACGGTAAAGATGAGACAAGAGATACAATGAAAAGTACTGAAGCAGAGATAGCAAATATCCTATCTGCAACACCAAGCATCTTTGAAAATTGTGTTGTAATGACTTTAAACGGAACAATCCCGTTTATGGCTAAATCAAAAATTGAAAAGCGTAAATTTATTGAAGGTATTTTTAATCTTGAAATTTTTAGTGAAATGCTTTTAAAGGTCCGTGACAATTTCTCATCTGCAAAGCGTGTATATGAAATAGAATTGACCAAACTCGAAGAACAAATTAAATCGTATAATATTCTTGATGAACGGAAGCAAAATACTCTTAAATCTCAACAAGATAAAGTAGATGAATACACAAAAAGACAATTAAATAATTCAAAAGAGATAGAAAGCTTAATTTTAAAAAATAGCAAATATTGTGAACAGGATGTTCAAGATGTTATAAAGGAATTATCAAAATACGATGATGGTATTATTAAATGTGATCAAAAAATTGAAAGACTAAATGAAGTAAAGCTTAGTAACAATATTTCAGCTACTCAAAAAGACAAAGAGATTAAAAATATCGGTACAAATAAAGATAAATGTCCTGTTTGTCTGCGAAGTATTACAGAACATGATATTAATCATATTAATAGTGAAAAACAAACATTAATTGAAGAGCGCGATAAGTTTTTAGAGACAGTTATTAAATCAAATAGTGATATTGAACTTACTCGTTCTCAAAAACTTAAAATTAAAGCACATTTAAATAAATTACAAGACCGTATTAGTCAGATTAAGATTGAAAATGCAGAAAAAGTTAATAATGAAAAGCGAATAGAGCAATTAACTGCCTGGCAAATACAATTAAAAGAAGATATTACCAATATTAATAATACAAATACTGAATTTGATGATATTTTATTAAATTTAAATAAAGAAATTGATAATATTAAAAATAATTCAAATAAGTATCGAACGCATTTAAACTTACTTGAGACAGTTAAATATATTGTATCAGAAGAAGGTGTAAAGACGTATATTGTAAATAAAATACTTGAATTGTTTAATAGTAAGATTTCATTATACTTAAAAAAGATGGATTCAAATTGTTCATGCTATTTTAACGAGTTATTTGAAGAAGAAATTATTAATGATAAGAATAAAATTAGTTCATATTTTAATTTTAGTGGCGCTGAACGTAAAAATATTGATTTTGCTTGTCTGTTTACATTTATGGACATGAGAAGACTGCAAGGCAATGTCTCATACAATATTAGTATTTATGATGAACTGTTTGATTCAAGTCTTGACGAAAAAGGTGTTGATATTATTACAAATATCTTAAAAGAGCGTGTTCAAACTCACAATGAATGTGTAATGATTATTTCACACAGAAAAGAAAGTGTTAATATTGCAACAGGCGAGGTAATCTTTTTAGAGAAAAGGGATGGTATTACTACAAGACTTGATTATAATGAACAAAATGTAAATACGTAATAAGTTATGTTCACACCTAATATAAATCGAGCTCCTTTTAATCTCAACTTAGCACCTCAAGCAGAAGCTTCAGCACCAGTACCGCCACAAGCGCCTGATACTCCTCGAATGGTGCAATATTGGGCAGATGCGAGTGGGTGTGGTGCATGGAGAATGGCTTGGCCTTCGCATTTGCTTAATTTCCACGAAAAAGCTAATGTACAAGAAAGTACCGTGATGATTGCTGAGCCTAGATGGTATACAAATACGAAAGTAGTTCGTGTACAACGTCAAGCAACGCCACATCAATTAGAATTTATTAAGTATTTAAAGCAAGTTCAACAAGAGCACGGATTTAGGATTGTTTATGAAGTCGATGATGTAATTTTTAGAGAAGATATTCCAAATTACAATAAGTTTAAGTTTGCTTTTGAATCTGATGAAATACGAAATTCAGCTCTTGAAATTATTAGCTTATGTGATGAAGTTACTGTTACATGTGACTTTATGCGAAAATATTATCAGGGTAAAACTGGTAAGAGCGAGATTACCGTGATACCAAACTTCCCCCCGCAATGGTGGATGGGTAACTTCTTTAATATTACTAAGCTTGAACAAAACTTTAATTTAAACCGTAAGCGTCCACGCATTTTATATGCAGGTTCAGGTGCTCACTTCGATGTAGATAACAAGACCAATCAACGCGATGACTTTGAACACGTAATTGATGCAATTATTAACACAAGACATAAGTATAAATGGGTATTTCTTGGTGCATATCCAATGAGATTAGATCCATATATTCGTAATGGTGATCTTGAGTTTCACCCATGGCAACGGATCTATGAGTATCCGAAGAAAATTGCGAGCTTAAATGTGCAAATGATGGTTGCACCATTACAAAACAATAATTTTAATAGAGCAAAGAGTGATTTAAAGTTTATTGAGGGTTGTTGCTATGGTATCCCTGTCGCATGTCAAGATATGTGCACATATCAAGATGCAGATACTAAATTTAACACAGGAACAGAGATGATTGACTGTATTGAACGTGAGTTATCCCATCTAAAGTCATATAAAGAGAAGGCATATACTCGTAGATTAATTGCAGAAGACAGGTTCCTTGAATTGGATAAAAACATTGACTGTTATCTTGAGTTAATTAACCATCCATACGGTAGTGATAAGCGAGTAAATTTAAAGCGCTATAATTAAGGAAACATTATACAATAATTGCATGGTAGGATATAGAAATGCAATTTATAATGCTAAAGAGCAAACGTTTGAGGTGTTTACTTGGGCTGAAACAGGAGAGCGAGTAAGTTATGTATCAAAGTTTAATCCGTATGTGTATATTGAGGACAGTAAGGGTGCTGACTTAAGTATCTTTAATACTAAGATTCGTAAGAAGTCATTTAATACATATTTTGATAAATTAAAGTGGATTAAAGAGACAGGAACGAAGAGATTATTTGAGAACTTTAATCCTGTTCAGCAATCACTAATTGATATGTATGGTGATTACAATGATACAGAAGACTTTGTAAAATTTCCATTGAAGATTTATTTCTTCGATATTGAAGCTGTTGCGCCAACCGGAATGGGTTTTCCTAGTCCGGAGAATGCAGCATATCCGATTAACTTGATTAACGTCTTTGATAGTATTGATGAAATATATTATGTTTGGGGTACTGGAGAATACAAACCTAAGCAAAAAAATATTAAGTACTTTAATTGTGCTACTGAGATTGACTTGTTAACGAGTTTTATTGAGTTTATTCGAAAGAATCCGCCCGATATTTTATCTGGTTGGAATAGTAGCTTTTTCGATATACCATACATTGTAAACCGTATACGAAATATGTTAGGAAGTGATGCAGTAAATGATTTATCAACTGCTAATAGGGTATATCCGAGAACATTCATGAATAAATTTGGTCAGCAACAAGTCCAATGGTATATTGAGGGTATTTCATGCGTTGATTATCTTGATATATACAAACGATTTTGTCTTAAAAATAGAGAATCATATCGTTTAGATTTTATTGGTGAAACTGAATTAGACGAACGAAAAGTTGATATTGGCGACAAGGATTTATATCAATTAATGCAAACTGATTGGAATACATTTGTTGATTATAACATTCAAGATGTAAATCTATTAGTTAAGCTAGAAGTTAAATTGCAATATATATCCTTGCTGAGAATGTTAGCATACATGGGATTGACTACGTTTGAAGCTGCAATGGGTACATTATCGGTAGTTACAGGGGCTTCAGCTATTAGAGCAAGAAAAAATAACTTACATATTTCTACATTTATTAGAACTGCAGTAGAGGGTAAAAATCCTGGTGCATTTGTCGCAGAACCACAAAAAGGATTTCAGAAAAATATTGTAAGTTTCGATGCAAACTCACTATACCCTAACGTAATGATTAGCTTAAATATGTCTCCGGAGACTAAAGTAGGTAAAATTATTGAGAGTGATGAAGAGTCAATTACAATTAGACATGTAAACGGGCAAATCTTTAAACTGACTCGTGAAAAATTTGTTAAGTACTTAAAAACAGAAGATATTGCAGTATCAAAAGCAAAAATCTTATTTGCGCAGAAAACCAAAGGGATTATGCCGGACTTAGTAGATTTTTATTATACAGAACGTAAAAAAGTCCAAGCAGAGCTTAAAAAATGTAAAAATGAAGAAGCAGCAATTAAAGAAGAGCTTAAAGCTATGGAATTGACTTAAATTGCTTAATAACTCTTTCTCTACCTTCTTTAACTTTATTTATATCATCAATTGCTTTTTGTTTATCAATTGCTTTATTTCGTTTAGGTGAAACAATATTTTTATCCATTAAAATACTATATTTAGTAATAAATTTACTATAATAATCTTGTAAATTTTTTATATTCATTAGGTGGCCTTTACCAAATAGATTATTTAATTCAAAACTTTTGCCGAGACCTTTAATAGCTTTAAGTAATTTAAGCGCAGTAACATTATTAATATCAATTCCTCTATTTTCATCTAATAAGGGGTCAATTTTTACTTCATTTGCAGGTATTGAATCGCCGATTTCAGCCATTAAAATATCATAGACAAATGTATTAATATCAGTGCTAATAACTTCTAAATTATAATCAGATCTAGTATTTTCATAATCTAGTCTTCTGCCATACGAAACTTTTACTTTAACTCCATTATCTTGAATACTTGCAGTAATTAGCTCACCAAAAGCTTTAAATATAACACCATAAGCGACTCCTTTAAGTCCTTGCTCGGGGGTATATTTTGCTGTATACCAGTTTTTATTTCCTTCAGTAGTAAACAATAAATCAACTTGAACACACTCATTATTATCTGTAATAAAAATTGGATGTCCCGATTTACTGTCTCTATGTATATTTTCTGGTTTAGTTTCATGAATAAATTCATGAAATAGTTCACCCCAATATGACCTTAATTGTCCTAGAGTGCGTTCTGCATCATTTGGAATAACTATTAATATATCTACATCACTATATGTAGCTGATTCATTATCTGTCTGATAATGTGCTGCACTGCCTAATGGCTGACCAACTTCAATTGGAAATAACCCATAATTATTTTTTGACCAATGATTAAAATCAGCAACAACTTTACGTATCTCTATTAATATTTTATGAATTAATGGTGGACGGATTATTGTTCCTTGAGTAACAGCACTTATCCACCCCCCTTCTTTTAAAAGTGTCAAATAACGTAAAAAACTAATCATTCAATTATTTAGGTAGCAGGAAACAAATTAAAATGTAAATGTGATTAAAAATAATTTAGACTCACTAATTGACCTTAAAAGTAAACATCAGCAAATTTTTGTTGCTCTTTCTATGGGCGTAGACAGTCTTGCCGCTTTCTTTTACTTACAAAAATTAGGATATAATGTTACTGCATTACACTTCAATCACAAGTTACGCAAACAGAACGATTTAATGGAAAAAAAAGTAAAAGATTTAAATATTAAACATTATATTGGGTATGGTAAAAATTTAAAATCAGAAAAAAGCTGCAGAGATGCTCGACTTAAGTTTTTTAATGAGGTGGCACAAAATAGTATTGTAATTACTGGTCATCACTTAGATGATTATGTTGAGAGTTACTTACTTAACTGTTTCCGCGGACATGCAGATTATAGACCAATTAAACTTGTATCTGATTTTAATACATTTAAAATTGTTCACCCTTTTTTATTGACCGAAAAGAAAGATTTTATTAATTTTGTTAATAGATGGAAGGGTGGATACCTAAAAGACTTTGTGACTGAGGATGAAACTAATAGTCAAATTAAAGGATCAAGACGCAATTGGATTCGAACAGAAATTCTACCCTCAATGCAACGTCAAAAAGTAAGTCTTAAAAAACATTGTATTTCTTTAATTGCAAAAGATCTTAAGGAATTAAATTATAATAAATTATGAATAAAGAACAGTTGTTGGCTCGTCAGAAAGAGTTAAAAGATAAAATTGAAAGGCTAAATACAAAGCAGCATTGTATTAAGGTGTTTATTAATAGCGTGTATGGTTTCTTTGGTAATAAGCATGCTTCTTTTGGTGATGATGATATTGCAGCATCAATTACATTGACTGGTCAAGCTGTAATTAAGCAAGCAGCAGAATTAAGCGCTGAATTTATTAATACGAATTACAATTTGAGCGTAACTGCTTCAGATGTAAGGACTTACGGGGATACAGATAGTTTGTATATTAGTTTGAACAAGATACCTGATTTAAATTTTTCTGAGAACGGTAAAATTACTAAAGAGACGTATTTAGTTGTAGATAAGATTGAAAAGTATATTAATAATGGTATTGCTAAATGGGCTAAAAGTGCACTAAATTCAAAAGATAGTCGATTCTTGTTTAAGCGTGAGTCTCTTGCTGATACAGGGATCTTTCTCGAGAAAAAGCGGTATGTTTTGCATGTATTAGATGATGAAGGCATTAATTGCGATAAATGGAAATATACTGGCGTTGAAGTAGTGAGAACTACAATGCCAAGAGCAATTAAGCCATATGTAAAATGTATTATTGAGAATATGTTGACTACTTACTCTCAAAGTAGTACTAATACAATCTTAATGAATGCATATAATACATTTAAACGGCTTGATATTAAAGATACCGCTTTTACTTCCAGTATTAGAAATTATGACAAATATGCTAGTAAATGTACCGAATTTAAAACTGCATTACGGATGCCATGTCATGTTAAAGCTGCATATTTTTATAATTTAATTCTTAAGAAATTAAATCTTGATACTAAGTATGAATCAATTACAGATGGTGATAAGATTAAGTATATCTATGTTGAAAAACCAAACAAGTATGGTATTGATGCAATTGCATTTAAATATAAATTTCCCGAAGAGTTAAAAGGCATCTTTATACCTGATAAAGAGAAAATGTTTAATAAAATTGTATATTCTTGTGTTGAGCGATTTTATGAAGCAGTAAATTGGGTACCTAGAAAGCCATCTGAAGCTGTGCAGACAGATTTATTTGACTTATTTGGAATTTAATTCTTGATTAATAAAGGAAACATATTATTATATACAAGATGAAAAAAATCGTATTTATTGACAATGTTGGGCGGACTATTCTAGCCCAGGAAATTAGCCGTAGTGAAACTAGCCTTGTAGTTAAGGACCCTGCAATGATTCATGTTAATCAGACGCAAAATGGTCAATTGCAGGTTCAATTGATTCCATTATTCTTTCGAGAATTCCTATCTGCAAGTAGCCAGGTAACTGGAACGAGTTGGTCGTATAATCTTAGTCAGATTTCACTTGCTGTTGGTGACCTTGAAGTAGAGGCGAAGCTTAATGAGCAGTATGACCGAGTCTTTACTCAGTCTCTGATTATCCCGCCATCTGATCCACAAATTATTAAGTTATTTGAGGATTAAACTCTAATAAAATAGAGTATAAAAAGGCGCATAGAATTAAAAATTTTATGCGCCTTTTTTATAGTAAAATAAGGAAAGATAATATCATAAACGTATGAATAAAGATATAATGTCAGCTCTGAGTATTTTAGATGAAAACAATCCATATGCTTGTTTTTTAAAGAACTCTACTCTATCAATTGTTGGTGATGATGACTGGATTGATACTGGTAGTTATGTATTGAATGCTATTATTTCGGGTAAAATTAAAAATGGTGGTATTCCTAAAGGTCGAGTAACAATGTTATACGGTGAGAGT
>TARA_R110000868_G_scaffold5138_1_pt1 | contig 23889 bp, 22 predicted proteins | sample TARA_R110000868 | Tara Oceans TARA_R110000868 (sample SAMEA4397489) | marine metagenome | biome: Polar Biome; feature: [SRF] surface water layer (ENVO:00010504); material: water (ENVO:00002006), including particulate matter (ENVO:01000060) such as... | depth 5 m | reverse complement strand
GCATAATACCGATGTGATGTGGGGCTTTATCGGCCGCTATTGCGAAGGTGCCTCGCCGGAAAGCCATCCGATGCTCGACCAGCTGGCCGGGTTTGCGGTGAAGTATTTCAAGGATTTCGTCGAGCCGACCAAGTCGTTCCGCGCTGCCGATGACCGCGAATGCGCGGCGATGCAGGATCTGATCGAACGGCTCGAAGCGCTGGGGCCGGATTGCCGCGACGCGGAACTGATCCAGAACGAGGTCTATGCCGCCGGCAAGGCTGCGGAATACGAGAATCTGCGGGATTGGTTCAAGGCGCTGTACGAAGTCCTGCTCGGCCAGTCGCAGGGGCCGCGCTTTGGCTCCTTCGTGGCGATTTATGGCGTCAGCGAGACCGTCGAATTGCTGGAAAAAGCACTGGCGGGCGATTTGCTTCGTTAGATATCGCCCGCCAGATTCAGGCTTTGTTGCCGGAGCTGAAACGCCCCAAGGGACAGGAGCGGCGTTTCAGGTCGCGGCATTGGTGAGACACGGGCCCGCAATGGCAGCGGTGCTCAGGGGGGGAGGGCCGCCTTCCCGGGGGAGGAATCAAGCCCGTGTCTCCCTCTATCAACGTGCCGGATCAGAAATCCCGTCTCTGCCGCCGACAATTTTTCAGCTGATGCCCGCAATGCTGCGGATCTGGCAGAACGGACCGTCTGTCGTTTTCGTGTGCCATTATGTAAATAATTATAGACATCATGTCTGATTTTGCCTACATCGTGATTGTACAACATATTTGACACCAAGTAGGGAGTTTTCGACATGGCATTTCGCGAACAAGGCGCACTGGTTACACTGCTGGCGATGCTCGGCGTCTATGGCTGGTATTTCCTCGACCTGATGAGCGCGGTGAACAGCCAGCCCGTCGCCGAGATCGAGTATCAGACGCGGCTCTACACCATGGTCGGCGTGCTCGTCGCCCTGATCATTGTCGGTCAGATCGGCATCGGGATTTATGCCGCCAATACGATCGAGAAAGGTCTGGAGCACGTCGCCCAGATCGACGAAGCGCCCGATGAGCGTGACCGGCTGATCTCGACGCGCGGCGATGCGCTGGGCGGCTATGTTGTCGCGATCGGTGCGGTGGCGGCGATGTTTGAAGTCATGGCCGGCTGGCAGGGCTTCTGGGTTGCGCACACACTGCTCGCCGGACTGGTCCTGTCGGAAATGGTCAAGTCGGCCTGGATGCTGATCGCCTATCGCCGGGGGTTTTGATCATGGTGAAGCCAACACGGATTCTCAATGAAATCCGCCAATTGCGCTTTCATGCCGATGAGATGACTCAGGCGGAGCTGGCGCGGCGTGTCGGCGTGACGCGCCAGACCATTCTGGCGATCGAGCAGGGCAAGTATTCGCCCTCGCTCGAGGTCGCCTTCAAGATCGCGGCAGTGTTTAAAGTGCCGCTCGACCAGGTGTTTCAATATCCCGACGCCTGAGGTGGCTGGCGCCGCACCACCCGCATCGGCACTTCGGTATCGGGCTGCAGGGTAATGCGCATCACCGGGACCGGGTGACGTGTGCCGGCGAATTCGAAGCGCAGTTTGCGCAGCAGGCTGGCGAGCACGATCACCATTTCCATCATCGCGAAACGGGCACCGATACACACCCGCGGACCGAGCCCGAAGGGCAGCCAGGCATGACGCGGAATGGAATTGGCGGCCTCACCGAAAAAGCGCTCCGGCAGGAAGGCGTCGGGCTGCGGCCAGAAATCGCGCTGGCGGTGCAACAGCCAGGTCGAGACCAGCACATCGGTATCGGGCGTGATCGCCAGATCGGCCACCGTATCGGCGGCGATCGAGGTGCGCGACAGGATCGGGGCCGACGGGTAGAGGCGCAGGCTCTCCTTGATGACCGCCGTCGTCCACGGCAGGGGCTCCATCCAATTGGCCGGATCGGTCGTGTCGAGCGGGGCCGCGTCGATCTCGGCCTCGAGCCGTTCCAGCACGTCGGGTGATTGCGAGAGGAGATAGAGCGTCCAGCTCAGCGAGCGGGCCGTCGTCTCGTGACCGGCGGCGAGGAAGGTGAGGAGGTTGTCGACCACGGCGGTCTCGTCGAGCCCGGCGCCGAGCAGAAGGTCGAGGAAGTCAGGCGTGCGCCCGGCTGTCTCGGCATCGGGCGCCGCGCGGCGGGCGGCGGCGACATGGGCGACCTGTAGACGCAGATCGGCGATCACCTGGCGGGCGGCACCGTGGCCAATGCGCGGGACCCAGCCGGGCATGGCCATCAGGTCAAACACATGCGGTATCCCGGTGATCTCGATCAGACGGCAAATTCTGGCGCTGAAGCTGGCCTTGTCGAGCGCCTCATCGCCGGAAAACAGCGTCTCCATCAACACGTCGAGCGTCAGATCGACCATCGTGTCCGACAGGGAAATCGTTTGACCCTCGCGGGCGAGGAAAGCCTCGGCCGCCTCATCGCAGACGGCGCGGATCTTGGGCGCGAAAGCGCTGACCCTGCGCGGGGTGAAGACCGGCGCCACCGCATGACGCGCCGTCTTCCAGACCTCGCCTTCCGCCGTCAACAGTCCGTCGCGCAGGAAGGGCTTCAACACCGCCTGGCGCACCGGGTTCATGCGGTAATTGGCGGCATTGGTGACGAAGCAGTGATGGATCGCGCCCGGATCATTGATCAGCAGGCTGTTGCGCCCGAGGAAGCGAAAGGGGGCGACGAGAAACTCGAAATGATGTTCGCCCCAGATCTCGAGCGGATTGCGGCTCATCGCCCGGAAATAAGTCCAGTAATCGGCCAGGGTCAGGCGGCCGGTCTGGCTGTACTTGGCATAGGGTGGTTTGGGCGGCTGGAAAGCTTCGCTGCTGGTCACGTCTTCGCTCCGCAATGGTCCAGTCCGTGGATCGACCTTGCCCGGCATCGGGGCGCTGGCCAAGGTGCAAATGGTCGCGGCGCGCCGTCGAATTCAGCGGCGGCGCGGAGCCAAACGATCACTTCATTCCGTCATGCAACTGATCTACATTCCGCGGATGCGAATCGTCACTCTCCTGGCCCTCATCCTGATCAGCACTCCAGCCCAGGCCGATATGGACCAGGCGCGGGAGGCGTTCGCCCATGGCCGCTGGCAAGAGGCGGCAAGCCAGGCACAGCTGGCCGGCGGTGCCGAGGGCCATGCCTATGCGGCGCGCGCCCTGGTGGCACAGCTGATGTTCGAGCCGGACAATCCCGACCGCCGCGATCTGACGCGTCAGGCCGTCGATCTCGCCGAGACCGCCTATCGCGAGGACAGCGAGAGCGTTGAAGCGCGCCTGCGGCTGGCGATCTCGCTGGGCTATCAGGGGCGCTATACCAGCACGATGCGGGCCTTGTTCCTGCGCGTGCCGCAGCGCGGCCGCAGCCTGCTGGAATCCGTGGTGATGGAAGAGCCCGGCAATGTCTGGGCACTCGGAACGCTCGGGGCCTGGAATCTCGAAGTCGCGCGGCGCGGCGGCACACGCGGCATGCAAATGCTCGACGCTTCAGTTGAGGCCGGCACCGGGTTTTACAGCCAGGCCATAGCGCTCGATCCGGATAACCCGGCTCTGCGCTATTTTCTCGCCCTTGGTCTGATCGCGCTGGATGACCCTGATCGCAATGCGATGGCCTGGGAGCAGCTCGACATTGCACTCGAACTTGAGCCGCGCGATGCCTTCGAGGCGAGTGCTCGGGCCGAGGCTGCGCTGCTGCAGGCCCAAAGCGGGAGCCGTCAGGCCGCGACCGCCTGGGCCGTCAACCGGATGACGCAATAGGCCTGATCGAGGTTTACTGGCTGGCCCAGACGATGCGGGCGATCCAGGCAATATCGACCAGTTTGACGATCCGCTCCGCGCCTGTCGGGTCGAGTGGTTTGAGCACGACATCCTGCACCGTATTGCGGCCCAGCTCCCAACCGGAAATCTCGCCATCGCGCGTCTTGACGATGATGCGGTCGCCCGGTCGCGGCTTGTCCTCGGGGGCAATGATCAGCTGATCGCCGGGCCGATAAACCGGCCGCATCGCATCGCCTTCAACGGTGAGGGCATAGGCTGAGCCCTCGCCCAGATCAGGGAAAGGAACACGGCGCCAGCCGGTGCCGGTTGGCAGGCCGATCGCATCGAAAGCGGCGGCCCGGTCGCCATCGGCCAGATCGAGCGCCGGCAGGGAGCGAACCGCGCCGTCGCCGCTGACCAGGGCGGCAAAATCCACGAAGCCGAGATGCGCCGCGCTGAGCGCCTTGGTCAGGCTTTCCGTCGAGGGCCAGCGCAATTTGCTGCCATCGGCCGAGATGCGTTTGGACGGGTTGAACGTGGTCGAATCCAGCCCTGCGCGCCGCGCCAGCCCGGACGGGCTGGTCTGCGCATGGGCCGCGAGACGGTCGATCCCGCGCCAGATCTGGTCGTGCGTGAACACCGCGATAAGTCCTCCGAGCTGCGAAAGCTATAGGAAAATATCCCCACGACCAAGACGGGCTTGCGCACCCTTCGCCCACGGTCTACCTCCAGCTCATGAGCGACAAGATTGCATACCGATTGGCGACGCCGGACAGCTGGGCCGCCGTGATGATGGCCGGCGTGTTTCACGGCGAACCGCACGATATTGCCGATGGTTTCATCCATCTTTCGGCGGCGCCACAGGTCGAGGGCACCCTGCTCAAACACTATAATGACCATCCCCGTCTGCTGCTCGCCGAGATCGATCTCGAAGCGCTGGGGACAAGCGTCAAATGGGAGAAGTCGCGCGGCGGCGAACTCTTCCCGCATGTCTATGGCGACATCCCCGCCAGCGCCGTGCGCGGTGTGCGCCATGTGCGCCGCAATGCAGACGGTGACTGGGTCCTGCCCTCCGATCTGGGAGGCCAGTGGTGATTTACGATCTGATCGCACGCGCGCTGCATGGCTTCGAGCCGGAGACGGCGCACCGCTTCGGCATGCTCGGCCTCAAGTCCGGTTTCGGACCGCGGCAAATGCTCGCCGATGACCCGATATTGGCGACCCGCATCGCCGGGCTCGACCTGCCCAATCCGGTCGGGCTCGCGGCTGGCTTCGACAAGAATGCCGAAGCGCCCGATGCACTGCTGGCGGCCGGGTTCGGCTTTGTCGAACTGGGCGCTGTCACACCGCGGCCCCAGGCCGGCAAACCACGTCCGCGCATTTTCCGCCTTGCCTCCGACCGCGCCGTCATCAACCGCATGGGTTTTCCCAATCAGGGGCTCGATGCCTTCGAGGCGCGCCTGCGCCGGCGCCAGGATCGCAGCGGCATGGTCGGGGTCAATCTCGGGGCCAATCTGGATAGCGAGGATCGCGTCGCCGATTACGTCGCCTGCCTGGAGCGGCTGAAGGATCTGGCGCAATTCTTCACCGTCAATATTTCCTCTCCGAACACGCCGGGCCTGCGCACATTGCAAAGCAGCGGTGCGCTCGATGAATTGCTGGCTGCGGTGGTGCAGGTGCGCGGCAAGGCGCCGGTCTTTCTCAAGATCGCGCCGGATATCGACGATGAGGACGTGGCCGGCATGATCGCCGCCATCGGCCGTCACGGGCTCGATGGAATCATCATCTCCAACACCACAATCCTGCGGCCAGACAGCCTGACCAGCCCGCATATGGGCGAAAGTGGTGGGCTGTCCGGTCCGCCGCTTTTCGAACGTTCGACCGAGCTGGTGCGCCAGTTCCGCCGTGAGGCCGGGCCGGACCTGGCGATCATCGGCGTTGGCGGTATCGATAGCGCCGACACGGCCTACGCCAAGATCCGCGCCGGTGCCAATGCGATCCAGCTCTATACCGGCCTGGTCTATGAAGGCCCCGGACTGGTGCAACGCATCAAGGCCGGCCTGGTGAAACGGCTTCAGACCGATGGTTTCGTGTCGGTCACCGAGGCGGTCGGGGTTGATTGCATGCGTCGCTCCAGCGACGGGTAGGCGACCACCAGCGTGCCGCCGCGCGCGACGTAATAGATCATGAAAGCCATCCAGACGCCGTCATTGCCGAAGGCGGGGGCGAGAATGGCATCGGCGATCAGATAGATGATCACCGTCGCAATACCGGCATTGCGCAGGATCTTGCCACTGGTCGTGCCGATGAAGACCCCGTCCATCAGCCAGGCGCCAGCCCCGAGGAAGGGGACAATGGCGCACCAGGGCAGATAGCGGATCGCCGCTTCGCGCGCTTCGGCATCCTCGATCAGAAAGCTCAGCACCTGGCCGCCATACAGCCAGGTCAGCACGGCGAAAATCGCCCCGGCGGCGAACATGGGTTCGCCCGTCAAGCGCACGGCGCGGCGCAAACCGGCCAGTGAGCGCTGACCATAGGCGCGGCCGGCCTCGGTCTCGGCGACAAAGGCAAAGGCGTCGAGCACGAAGGCCCACAGGGTGATGATCTGCAGCAGGACGTGATTGCCGGCCAGGATCGCCGTGCCCTGACGCGCGCCGGCATTGGCAAACCAGGTGAAGCCGATGATCAGGCTCCAGGTGCGGATCAGCAGATTTAGATTGACGTCGAACAATTCGATAATGGCGTGCCGGTTGAGCAGGCGGGCGCGTTCGAGCACACCGGCCGCCCAACCGCCCTGGCGCGACAGCGCGTGCAGCACGAAGCCGGCCGCCATCACCATGGCACCCCAATCGGCGATTGCGGTGGCGGCGCCGACGCCGGCCGGGCCATAGCCGAGGCCGAGCACGAACCATAGATCCAGCCCGATATTGATCGCGGTGAAGACAGCATAGATCGCCATCGTCGCGCTATTGCGCCCCAGCCCGATCAACCAGCCGGTCAGGGCGAAAGTGGCGAGCGCGGCCGGCGCGCCCCAGGCGCGGGCGACCAGATAGGCGGCGCCCTTGCTCTCGACGCCCGCCTCGCCCTGCAGCACGGCAAACCCGCCCCAGGCGATCGCGTCGCGCAAGAGCCAGACGGCGATGCCCAGCAGGGCGGCGATCACCACGGCGCGCACCAGTATGCGCTGGGTTTCGGCCCGGTCATGCGCGCCATCGGCCTGGGCGGTGAGCCCGGTCGTGCCCATGCGCAGGAAGTAGAAGCTCCAATAGAAGATCGAGAAAATCGCGCCGCCCAGCGCCACGCCGCCCAGATCGCTCTTGTCGCCCGACAGGCCGAGCACGAATGTGTCGGCGACCCCGGCCAGCGGCAGGGTGGCATTGGCAATCACCAGCGGCAAAGCGCGCTTGATGACACCGATGCGCGTGAGTTCAGGATGGCCCGACATGCTTTGCCACTAAACCGAGCCGCGCGGGCTGGCAAGACGGGCTGCGACGGGCCGGGCCACCACGCACGGCTCAATCGGCCGGGTCGGCTCCGGTCGGGGTGATCAGGAAATGGCCGTGCAGCGTGGCGATCGGGGCGCCGCTGCGGCCCTGCCAGGCTTCGGCGCGGACATTGGCGACGCGGCGGCCGCTGCGATTGACGATGGCGCGGGCATAGACATCGGTGGCGCGGCCCGGGCGCAGATAATCAACCGCGACATCGATCGGCCGCGGCAAGCGCTCCAGCGACTGGCTGGCCAGCAGTGAGGCCGAGGCGACGATCTCGAGAAAGGCACCAATGGCGCCGCCATGCAGGGCCGGGATCAGCGGATTGCCGACCAGGAATTCCGAATAGGGCAGGATACCGGTCAGCTCATCGCCCTTCTGTTCCAGCCGGACACCGAAGCGGGCGACATAGGGCGCTGCCAGCAGGACATCGATCAAGGCGCGGCTCATAGCGGCCTCCCGTCCTGGATCGCCTTGACGGCGCGATCCTGGGCGGCTTTCGAGGCCTTGGTCAGCATGAAGGCGGCCTGGGCGGTTGCGACGGGATCATCGATATCGCCGTCATGGGCGGTCGCGCGCACAAAGGCGACGAGGCCGTGGGATTTGAGGCAGACGGCCTCGGCGGTGACGTCGAGCCCTGGCTTGGCGGGGCGCATATAGTCGAGCCGCAGATCAAGCGTGGCCGGCGTGTTCTGGCCGCCAAAGCCGCTGAACGCCGCCAGGCCGCAGACATGGTCGAGCAGGGCGGTGATCACGCCGCCATACAGGATGCCGCTCTCCGGATCGCCGACCAGGTCGGGCGAATAGGGCGCGCGCATCACGGCCAGGCCGGGTTTGAGCGAAACCAGAGTCAGGCCCAGCGCCACGGCGTGCGGCGAACCGTCGACGAGGAGCGGCGCCAGCTCATCGAGCAGGGCTTGCAGATTTTCGGGAGTGTCAGGCTCGGACATGTCTTGATTCTACGGCAGGGCCGGACCGGCTGCCAGACGCAATTCAGCGTGTGGCGAGACGCTTCTCGACGATCTGCTCCAGACCGCTGACGACCGGGTCGCGCAGCGGATTGCCGGCATCGGCCATGCGCGCCAGCTGCGCCAGGGCAGCGCGGTGCATCTCGACCACTTCCGCCTCGACCGGCGTATAATTGCCCAAGGTCGCAATGAAGCGTTGCAGGGAACGCCCGACGCGGATCGCCAGCGGGTCACCGGAGAGCCGGGTTTCGCGGGCCAGGGAGATGGTGGCAAAACGGGCTGCAGCCATCGGCGTGGCCAGGCCAGCCTCGACATCGGCGGTGCGCTTGGGGCTCGGCCCCAGTGCAGGGCGTGGCTTGCGGCGGCGATCGGGGCCGGTATAGCGCGCGGCCTCGATAAAGGCGCGCGGGCGGGCTTGCATGGATTGCAGCCGGTTGATCATGGTGATCGGCGCCAGCGGCGTGATCAGGAATTCGGTCGCGCCGGCATCGCGGGCCCGTTCGATATCGGGGCGTGAGCGCGGCGAGGACAAGAGGATGATCGGGGTATCGCGATAGCCGCTCTGCTGCGAACCGCGGATGCGTTGCAGGAATTTGATGCGATCCTCATCGGGATCAGCATTGTCAGTCCAGTCGGCGACCAGGAGCGCCGGCGCGGATTCCTGCATCTGGCGCACGGCTGTGTTGGTATGGGTCGATATCAATATGTCGCGCACGCCAGCCTCGCGCAGCACGCCGATCAGGATATTGCGCATGAAACTGTTGGAATGGAGCACGAGCGCAGGTTGCCGGCCCCAGTCGCGGGCGACGGGTTTGGGGGGCTCGCCCGCCTCTTCGGCGAGATTGGTCTGTGCAGCGCTCATCCGCACATTTGTAGGGCAGGAAGGTTTCGATCCTGCGAAGAGAGTTGGTTAAGCGGGGCTTAAACTACAGTTTCGCAAAGAAGATCAGTCGCGACGCAACGCGCGGAACACCCGGATCACGATCCAGATCGGCACCACGAGAACGGCACCGAGCAGAAGGTAATCGACCGCCCACAAGGCGCTGTCGCTGATGAAACCGATGAAGCGGCTCCACGATTCCGCCAGCGTGCCGAAGAAATCGACCCACAGGCTGCGCGGATTGACGTGAAACGCTGCCAGGAAGAAACCCGCCAGCACACACAGGAAAACCAGCCGGATCAGATCCGTCGGCGCAAAGCGCAGCAGGCGTTGCACAAAGGTTCGGCGCGGCGCCGGTGCGGTCTCGGAATGTGGTTCTTGTCGATCGGTCATGGTGTCACTCTAGCTCAAAATGCGGCGCAATCGGGGCCGCGGCGCCAAGCCCTGACGGGGCTCAGCCCTTGCGGGTGATATGGACCTCGTGGGGATAGGGAATCGAGATGCCGTTCTGGTCGAAGGCGGTCTTCACATTCTTCATGGCGTCGAAATACACGCCCCAATAATCGCCGGTCACGCACCAGGCGCGGCAGATGATGTCGACCGAGGAGGCGCCATGCGCCTTGACCGCGGTGAACACGGCCGGATCCTTCAACACGCGCGCATCGGCTTCAAGCGTCGCCGCGATCACGCCCATCGCCTTGTCGATATCATCGCCATAATCGATCGAGAAACCCAGGTCGACGCGGCGCGTATCATTGGCCGAGTAATTGACGATCACGCTGCCCCAGCCCTCGCCATTGGGCACGATAATCTTCTTGTTATCGCCGGTCGCCAGCACGGTGGTGAGGAGATTGATGTCCTTCACCGTGCCCGACTGTCCGGCCACTTCAACCCAGTCGCCCAGCCCGTAGGGGCGGAACAGCACGATCATCACGCCGGCGGCGAGATTGGACAAAGTTCCCTGCAGCGCCAGACCGATCGCCAGGGTCGCCGCGCCCAGTGTCGCCACCAGCGAGGTCGTCTCGACCCCGAAGCGCGACAACACCGCGATCAACACCACAATCATCAGCCCCCAATAGGCCAGCGAGGCAAAGAAAGCGCCGAGCGTATCGTCGATCCGCTCGCTCTTGTGCACCGCCTTGACGACCGCCTTGCGCATCGACCCGGCGACAATCATCCCGGCAATCAGGATCGCCGCAGCGAGCACAAGATTGGTGCTCGCATCGAGCGCGCGCTGGGTCAGCACGGCAATGGTTTCAGGGTTGAGGAATTGATCGGTATTCATGAGGCGCGTCCTGTCTGGCTGTTCGTGGCCGGACGGGTAGCAAAGTTTGGGGGAAAGGGGAATGGGGCGCGCGCGTCAGGTGAGAGCGTCAGGCATTCCCCGTCCGAGCGCCATATCCCACCACTACGTCTCTGATCCGGTCTTTAAGCTTGTACAGATCATCTGGCCCAGCGACATAAACCCGCTCCTCCTTCTTCTCCGCATCGAAGAATACGACCGATTTGGTCGCGCCCTCGAGGAACAGCCGGCAGATTGGTTTGCGGTTATTGTCGCTGAACAGGATGGCGCAATAGGCCTTGGCGTCGCGGATGGTGACGTTGGCCGGGTCGGTCACTTCTGAGGCGATGGCGCGGATAATGTAGAAGGCGCGCCACTCTTCTTCGGTCGTCTGAATGTCGTCTTTTCGTGATGGAGCTGTGGGTGCCGGCGCTGCTTCCGCATCGGCGTCGTCGTCGCCAAGCGCGACTTCAAGCCGCTGGCGCACGCGTTGGCGCAAGATGTCGTCGAATGCGCGTTTCACATTTGGCTTGAGCGTCTCGACGACCTTGGCGGTGAGATTGCCGTCATAGAAGCTGCGTCCGACCAGCCGGACAAAATCATCGTCCGGGTCCTGCATTTGGGCGGCGATATAGCTGGCAGCAAGGCGAGAGTATTTCAAAGCCGATGCGGTTTCCTGCACCTGTTCGATATTGAAGGCCGCCTTGGTGAATTTCTCCAGTTCGCGGAGATCGCTATCGTCCCAAGCCTCGAGCGAGAATTTGAAGAAGGGCTTCTCGTCCATCTTGTTAGGGGCATCGATGTCCGTGAAGAACCAGTACTCAGCGCCGTTGGTGAGGATGGCGATGTGGGCTTCGGTCACACCGAAATAGCGATAGAGCTGATTGTATTGGGTCGTGCTGAGCGAGCAGTTCAGAGGTTTGGCCTCGATTATGAACTGAATTTGACCTTCGATCGCGATAGCGTAGTCGACCTTCTCGCCCTTCTTGAGCCCGACATCGGCAGTGAATTCGGGCATCACCTCGTGCGGGTCGAAGACGTCGAAACCGAGAGTTCCGAGAAAGGGCAGGATCACCGCGTTCTTGGTGGCTTCCTCGGCCAGATCGGGCCGCGCCTTCGCCTTGGTTAAGCGGTCCGCTAGTCCTGCGACAGCATCTTTGAAGCTCATCCCATCCTCCCCGAACGGTGTCCATTTCCGTGCCAGAATCGCTTATACGCTTCGGAAGCCATTTCAGCAACTTGTGCGGGTTTCTGGTCCCGATGCAAACATTTGAGGTCGTTTCGATGTGACCAATAACCGTCGGGGCAAGCTTGTGATGGGGCGGCGTCCGGCGTGCGTCAGCACTAGCCACTGTGGTGCCAGCATGATTGTGCAGTGCGCGTGAATCTGGGTCCCAGCCTTCGCTGGGATGACGGAGCTGGGTTTGCTGAGCAGGTGCCGAAAGCCCGCCTAGTGCCCAGCCCCCACCGCCACAGCCCCGGTACTCGCCGTCACTGCCGCGACAATCGCCGCCTGTGCCGCCAAAATTGCGGCCAGCTCTCCAGCGGCGGCGATGGGTTTGGCGAGGCCGGCCTGGGCCTGGGCCAGGCGCAGGGCGAGGCGGGCTGCGGTCTGGGAGGTGGGTTTGGGTTTGAGTTGGCCGACGGCTTCGAAGGCGTCGACGAGGGCGTCGGCCATGGCGGGGCCATTGCCGCTGGCGGCGAGGGTGGCGAGGCCGGTCTTGCCGGTGCCGTGTTGCAGGGCGGCGCGGCCGCGCACGGCGATATTGAGGCTGGTCCAGGCGCCGGCCAGCTCGGCCGGGTCCATCCGCGTGGTCGCGACTTCATAGGATGCGGCGACGGCGTGATGCTGCGGCACACCGGCGGTGATCAGGGCCTGGCGGGCATGGGCGAGATGATTGACGGCGTCCTCGGGGGTTTCGCCCATCGCGGTGAAGGCGGCGGCGAGCACGTCCTCGCGCGCGGCTTCGCGCTGCCACCAGGGCGCGGCGATGGCGTCGAGCACATCGAAGAATTGATCGGCTTGCCAGGATTGTCCGCCCGCGGTGACGAGCGAAAGCGCGGCGCAGGAGCCGCCATGGGCGAGGGCGCGTGCGCCGCGGGCCTGGCGCTGTTCGGCGAGGGCGCGGCGGGTTTCGAGGAATTGCCGTGCCGTGCGGCCACTCGCGGCGAGGGCGGCGGCGAAGACCAGGCGCATCGGCCGGTTGGGCGAGCGCCAGGGGCCAAGACCGGTATTGAGCGCGGCGCGGGTCTCGAAACTGGTTTCGATCAGCGTCTCGATATCGAGCGGGGAATTGAGGGCGGCCAGGGCCGCAAAGCGGGCATGCAACACTTCGCCGCGCGGTGCGCGGGCGTGGAAGGCCGCATCGAGCGCCCGAAAGCGCGCCAGGATCGCGTGTCCCATACCGGATTTTCCCTCATTGGCTCGGTTCAGGCCGCTTGTATGCCGCAGATGATATCAAGGCGGCAGAGGGACGGTTTTGTGCTTTGTCCCCCCTTGGCGGGCGCGCTAAGTCAAAGGCATGAGCCAAGCCGATCCGCCCACTCTCCTGCCGCCTGCCTTCCAGGCCTGGTTCGCGGCGCGTGGCTGGAGCGCGCGGCCGCACCAGCTGGCGATGATCGCAGCGGCCTCGCGCGGTGAGGATGCGCTGCTGATCGCGCCGACCGGCGGCGGCAAGACGCTGGGCGGTTTCCTGCCCAGCCTGATCGAGCTCGCAGGACTGGCCGCAGCGACCCCGAAAAACCGACCTCATCGCCTGCACACGCTCTATATCTCGCCGCTCAAGGCGCTCTCGGTTGATGTCGCGCGCAATCTGACGATCCCGGTTGCCGAGATGGGGCTGGATATGCGCATCGAGACCCGCACCGGCGACACCTCACCCTCCAAGCGCCAGCGCCAGCGCGCCTCCCCGCCCGACATATTGCTGACGACGCCGGAACAATTGGCCCTGTTTTGCGCCTCGCCGAATATCTCCACCTTCTTCGCCGACCTCAAACATATCGTGATCGACGAGATCCACGCCCTGGCGCCGCAAAAGCGCGGCGATCTGCTCAGCCTGGCGCTGGCCGCGATCTCGCGCTGGGCACCGCAGGCGCAGCGCGTTGGTCTGTCGGCGACGATCAAGGATGAGGCCGAGCTGGCGCGCTGGCTGGCGCAGCAGAGGCCCGGCGAGCCGGAGCGGCAGGCGGCGATCATTCGCGGCGCGCCCGGCGCGCGGCCGCAGGTGGAAATCCTCGATCCGGCCGAACGCATCCCCTGGGCCGGTCATTCGGCGCGCCATGCGATGGGCGAGGTCTATGGGCGCATCAAGGCGGCCAGGCTGGCGCTGGTCTTCGTCAATACGCGCTCCCAGGCCGAATTCACCTTCCAGGAGTTGTGGCGGCTCAATGAGGACAAGCTCGCCATCGCCCTGCATCATGGATCGCTGGCGCCGGAACAGCGCCGCAAGGTCGAGGCGGCGATGGCGGCGGGCAAGCTCGATGCGGTGGTGTGTACCTCAACGCTCGATCTGGGGATTGATTGGGGCGATGTCGATCTGGTGATCCAGATCGGGGCGCCAAAAGGCTCCTCGCGCCTGATCCAGCGGCTCGGGCGCTCCAATCACCAATTGGATAGCCCGTCCCGCGCGCTGCTGGCGCCGAGCAATCGTTTCGAGCACCTGGAATGCGAAGCCGCACGCGAGGCCGTTGCCGCCAATGCGCTCGATGGCGAGCCCCTGCACCCCGGCGCGCTCGACGTGCTGGCGCAGCACATTATGGGCCGCGCCTGCGGTGAGCCTTTCGTGGCCGATGCCCTCTATGACGAGATCCTCACGGCGACGCCCTATGCCGGGCTCGACCGCGATACCTTCGATCGCGTGCTCGATTTCGCCGCCACCGGTGGCTATGCGCTCAACTCCTATGAACGCTTCCGCCGCATGGTGAAGTCGCGCGACGGAATGTGGGCCGCGCGCACGCCGCAGATCGCCCAGCGTCACCGGCTCAATGTCGGCACGATTGTCGAGGCGCCGATGCTCGACGTCGTGGTCTCCTCGCGCGGCCGCGGTGGCCAGCGTCTGGGCCAGGTGGAAGAGTATTTCATTGAACAATTGGCGCCGGGCGATACCTTTCTGTTTGCCGGCCAGGTTTTGCGCTTTGAAGCGATCGAGGAGATGACGGCGCGGGTGACGCGCTCGACTGATACGACGCCGAAAATCCCGGCCTATAATGGCGGCAAATTCCCGCTCTCCACCTATCTCGCCGCCCGGGTGCGCGAGATCGTGCAGGACCCGGCGCAATGGGCCAGCCTGCCGGAGCAGGTGCGCGACTGGCTGAATATCCAGCGTCTGCGCTCGGAATTGCCCAAGGCCGACGGCCTGCTGGTCGAGACCTTCCCGCGCGCGGCGCATTTCTATCTCGTCTGCTATCCTTTCGAGGGCCGTCTGGCGCATCAGACTTTGGGCATGCTTTTGACGCGTCGGCTCGAGCGCTTGCGCATGCGGCCGATGGGCTTTGTCGCCAATGAATATGCGCTCGCGGTCTGGGGGCTGCGCGATATGTCGGGGCTCGATCTTGATGCATTGTTTGCCCAGGACATGCTCGGCGATGATCTTGAAGCCTGGCTGGCCGAGAGTGATCTGATGAAGCGGACCTTCCGCAATTGCGCCGTCATCGCCGGCCTGATCGAGCGCCGCTTTCCCGGCCAGGAGAAGAGCGGCCGCCAGATCACTTTCTCGACCGATCTGATCTATAACGTGCTGCGCGAGCACGAGCCGGACCACATCCTGCTGCGTGCCGCCTGGTCTGATGCCGGCACCGGCCTGCTCGATATCCACCGGCTCGGCGAGGCGCTGACCCGCATCCAGGGCCATATCACCCACCAGGCGCTGAGCCGTATCTCGCCCTTGGCGGTGCCGGTGATGCTGGAAATCGGCCGCGAATCCGTGCGGGGTGAGGGCCAGGAGAGCATTCTGGTGGATGCCGCTGATGATCTGATCGCGGAGGCGACCCGCCTTGACTGAGCGCCCGCAATTGCACGATTTCCGCATCAATGACGTCGCCGCGCGCGCCGACGCCGCCGGAATTCTTGTTCTGCCCGCCAGCGCGACCCTGATCGTCTCTGACCTGCATTTCGAGAAGGGTTCGGCCTATGCCGCGCGCGGCCAGCTCATCCCGCCCTATGATACCCGCTCAACCCTGCGGCGGCTGGGCGAGTGCATCGCGCGCCACCGCCCCGGGCGGGTGATTGCGCTCGGCGACAGCTTCCATGATCTCGGTGCCGATGGACGCATGGATGCGGAGGATGCGGCGGGTTTGCAGGCGCTGGTCGCCTCGGTGGCCAACTGGGTCTGGATCGAGGGCAATCATGATCCCGCCCCGCCGCCGCGGTTTGGTGGCACCATCCTGCATGAGTTGAAACTGGACGGTCTGATCCTGCGGCATTTGCCGGCCGAGCAAGCGGCGCCGGGCGAGATCGCCGGGCATTTGCATCCCTGCGCCAAGGTGAGGGGCAAGGGCCGCGCCGTGCGCGCGCGCTGTTTCGCCACCGATGGCACGCGTCTGGTGATGCCGGCCTTTGGCGCCTTTACCGGCGGGCTCAATGTGTGTGACGCAGCCTTTGCGCGCTGTTTTGGCGCCATCCCCGATGCGTTGATGATGGGGGCCGGGACGGTCTATCCGGTCAGCGCCGCGAAGCTGGTCCCCGACCGGGCTCAATCGCGTCCGAAGATCACCGAGGCGAGATAGCCGGCCAGCATCGCCAGGGCGACGCAGAACAGGCCGTAAATGATCGGCGCGTTATGGGCGAACTCATAGACGACGCGCTCAAACCCGGCCTTCTCGACGCGCAGGCTGGTGGTGCGGCTGGCAATCGGGCGGCCATCGCGGAACAGATAGACCTCGGCATTGTAGTTTCCGACCGGCGTGCGCGGCGGCAGTTTCAGCACGGCGCGGAACAGGCCGCCATCGAGCACATCGACGCCGCCGGGCGTTTCCGCGTAGAGCGCATTGCGGCCACCGGTGCGCAGAACGGCAGAGCGGTATGTGTCGACGACCTCGTCCGCGGGGGGCTCGTGATCGGCAACAGTGCTGGGTTCGAGAAAGCTCACCAGGCCGATGCCGCTGCGGGCCAGCGATTCGGGCGTTGCGATCACTTCGAGCGGCAATGAGCTGGCGATCGCGTAATAGCTCGGCACATCGGCAAATTCGAGCGGTGCCGCATTGACCCAGATGCCGAAACTGCGGCGCTTGCGCATGACGCGCAAATCCTGCTCGGGCCCGCGCAGCACGACGACGATCTCATCGCGCAAGGTCAGCCCGCGTGTGGCGCCATAGAGCACCAGCGAAGTGCCGGCGAAATCCTCACGGATCTCGACTGTCTCCTGGGTCAGGGCGGCCATGATGCCGGGCGCTTCATTGACCATGGGCTGTTGAACCAGCAGGGCGAGGGCGAGCAGCATCATTGCGGCACTCCGATGCTCTGCTGCATGACCACGAACAGCTCAGACGGGGTGACGACCAGGTCCCAGCCCAGTTTGAGGCAGACGCCGACCACCATCATTGCCAGCAGGGCCCGCAATTCCTCGGCCTTGACGTGGCGCCCGGTGCGGGCCCCGAACTGGGCTCCGACGACGCCGCCAACCGTCAGCATCATCGCCAGCACGACATCCACGGTCTGGTTCTGGGCCGCCTGCAGGAAAGTGGTCAGGGCGGTGACAAACAGGATCTGGAACAGCGAGGTTCCGACCACGACATTGGTCGGCATGCGCAGGATGTAGATCATCGCCGGCACGATCACGAAGCCGCCGCCCACGCCCATGATCGCCGACAGGGTGCCCACGAATAATCCGATCACCAGCGGCGGGATCACCGAAATATAGAGGCCGGAACGCGGGAAGCGCATCTTGAAGGGCAAGGCGTGGATCCAGCTGCGCTTGGAGCGTCCGACCCCGCCCTCGCGGCGGACTGAAGGGCGATTGCGGTGCAGGATGGAGCGCACGCTTTCGATGAACATCAACAGGCCGATCGTGCCGAGAAAACCGACATAGCTGAGCGAGATGATGAGATCGATCTGGCCCAGTTCGCGCAGGGCCGTGAATATCTGAACGCCGATGATCGAGCCGGCCGAACCGCCGGCGAGCAGCAGGCCCCCCATTTTCACATCGAGTGTCTGGCGGCGCCAGTGGGCGAGCGCCCCGGAAGCCGAGGATGCGACGATCTGGTTGGCCTGGCTCGAGACCGCGACAGCCGGCGGAATGCCGATGAAGAAGAGCAGCGGGGTGAGGAGGAAACCGCCACCGACACCGAACATGCCGGACAGGAAACCCACGCCCGTACCCAATCCCAACAACAAGAAGATGTTTACCGATATCTCGGCGATCGGGAGGTATATCTGCACCGACCCGCTACCCCGCAGCTGCGCGCTGGAGCCGGTCGATCAGATTGTCATCGACACGCCCTGTTTGCGGCAGGCCCTGATCGGCCTGGAAGGCCATGATCGCGTCAAGCGTCTGGCCGCCGACCATACCGTCGATCGGGCCGGGGGCATAACCGAGCGCCGCGAGGAAGCCCTGCGCGCGCAGAACGGTATTGGCGTTGGCAATAGGAGCTTGTTCCCAGGGCAGGTCACGATAGAGGCCATTGGCCTCGGCATTGATTGGCCGTGGCCGGAAGGCGGCGACGGTGGCGCGCGCTTCAGTGAGGGCTGCCGGCTCCATCATTTCTTCGAGCGCGGTGGCGCGCTGTGAGGCGGTCGGGTCGGTTTCGCTGGCCGCAATCGAGTACCAGGTAAAGGCATCCGGCACGCTCAACGGCACACCCTGTCCGCTTTCGAACAGCAGGGCGAGATTGAATTGTGAATCGCGCAGACCCAGCAGGGCAGCCTCCTGGAACCAGCGCGCAGCACCCTCGAAATTCACCGCGGTCCCGGTGCCATAGTAATACATAACAGCCAGATTATGCATCGCCCTCCTATGACCGGCGTTGGCGGCGCGTTCGGTCCAGCGGCGGGCGGCTTCGAGGTCGATGCCGACGCCTTCGCCGGTCTCGAGCAATTTGCCGTAACGGTATTGGGCCGCGGGCACGCCTTGTTCGGCGGCGCGGCGCAGCAGGATGACGGCGGTGGCCGCATCGCCGGCCTCGAGGCTGCGCATGCCGAGCAGATAGCGCGCGACCGGATTGCCGTCGGCGGCGGCGCTCTCCAGGGTCAGTGCGCCTGAACTCGTGGCGGTGCGTTGCGGTGCCGTGCGGGTGGGTTCGGCATTGGACGGGCTCGCGGCAGGGACAGTCGTGCCGCTGGCATCGGCGACGGCATTGGCCGGCGCCGTCTGGGTGGCAGGCGCCTCGGTTTCGGTGCGGGCCGGTGCGGCTTCTGTGTTTGTGGCTGTCGCGTCGGGCTGTGTGGTTTCGGCCGGGGCGGCGACGCCCTCGGAGGCAAAACCGGCCTCGACCGAGGCAACGAAACTGCGTTCCTGCACGGCATTGGCGGCCTGGATGTCGGCATCGCCGCGGATGGCTTCCCAAACCAGGATCGCACCGGCACCGGCCAGCATGACCAGGGCGACCACGGGCAGCGCGACCAACAGGGTACGGCCAAGCTTGGAGGGCTGGCTGGCGCGATCATAATCCGGGCTAGAGCTTTGCACACGGGTGCGTTCGCGCGCCGAGGCGAGGAAATCGGCATCAGCGGTGGCGCCAATGCGCTGAGGCTTTGGCTGTGGGGCCGGGCTCGGCTGCGGCGCGGCCTGGGCAGCTGGACGGACCGGTTGTGACATCGCGGCCTGCGGCGCGATGGCGGCGGCGACGGCGCGCTGAGCTGGAGCCGGCTGTGGTGCGGCTTGTGGAGCGGGTTGAAGTGTCGGAGCCGCCGCGGCGGGGCGTTGAGCTTGCGGCGCCGGGGTGGGGGCAGGCTCTGGCGTCCGCAGAATCGGCGCGGCGAGCGGCTGTACCGGCTCGGCACGGGATTGAACCGGTGCGGGCGTCACGGGCTCTGGCTCGGGCGCGAGGAACGGATCGTCTTCCTCGGGCGCATAATGGCTGCGCGGCGTTTCGGCCTGCGGCGGCGGTGCCAGCGGCGTGTCGAAATCGATCGGCTCGGCGGCCGGCTCGCGCGTGGCTTCCGCCTCGGCCTGCGCGATTTCCCGTCCGGTCTCTTCCTCGACCTTGCGCGCTTCGATCGCTTCGAGCCGGTCGGCGAGCGCCGACATGGCGCGCTGGACCGGGGAGAGGACTTCCTCGGTATCGCTGCGCGCAGAGGCAATGCGATCATGGACGCCGGTCATGGCATCCTCGATCCGTTTGGCGGTGCGTTCCTCGGATGTGGCGATGCGTTCGGCCAGCGCCGCGTCGGAGGCCGCTTTCTTCTCGTCGATCCGGGCAATCACTTCGGCCATACGGTCGGTGGCCGCGGCAACCGTCGAGGCGGAGCGCTCTTCGGAGGTGGCGATCCGGTCGGCGAGCGCCTTGCCCATACGGGTGACTTCATCGCCCATCCGCCGCAGCGAATCCTTGCCCTCAAGGCGGACTTCCTCGAGGCGGCGGTCGATATTCTGTTCGGCGCGGGCATCGCGCAGGGAATCCTGGGCGCGCCGCTCGCTCTCCGTCAGGCGGCGATCAATGGCGCCGGCCAGCTTGGTCAGCTCATTGCCCAGCTTGTGCATGCCATCGCCCTGGCGGCGTTCGGCGGCGTCAATCCGGCCGAGTGCCTGGGTGAGGGCGGTTTCGAGCCGGTCGACGCGCGGTTCGGCGGCGACATTGGTCAAGGCGGTGGCGACCTGGGAACGGGTCTCGGCGATGATGCTGGCGACTTCGCTCGACAGGCGGTCGAAGCGGCGCTCCAGCTCGACATTATCGCCGGAATTGCGCGTCTCGAGCATTTTGAGCCGGTCTTCAAGGCGCGAAACCGTGGTGTCGAGCGTGCGGGCGGCGTCATTGGTCAGGCGCTCGGCACCTTCAACGCGCAGACGCAGGCTGTCGGTGGCGCGGTGCAAACCATTGAGCATTTCGCCCGAGCGCTCGTCGCGGCGCTTGGCCTGGTCGGCAATGTCGGCGGCGCGGTGTTCGGCCCGCTCCAGCTTCAGCGCCAGCGCCTCGTCGGCCTTGCGCGCGGCCTCGCCGTGTTCCTTGACCTGTTTGCTGGTCTCATGCAGGCGCGCGGCAATATCATTCTCGTGTTCATAGAGCCGGCGGGCCAGCTTCATGATCGTTGTTTCGATCGCCTTGCTGGCTTCGGGATTGCCCGGGGTCTGGCCGGATTCGATCCGGGCGATGCGACCGGCGAGCTCATCCTGTCCCTGGCGCACCCGGACCAGATCCTCGCGGGCCTCATCGAGCTGTTCCGACTGTCGCTCGGAGCTGCGCCCGACCTTGTCGACCAGTTGGTTGATCGCCTTGTCGAGACTGCCAAGGGTTTGTGAGGACTGGAGTTCCGCCGCTTCGACGCGCTCGGTGAGGCGATTGACCATGGCCCGCAACAGGCGGTCTTCATCTGGGTCCGCAGGTGTGCTGCCGCCGCCAAAGCCCGGAAAGCCTTCAAGCGCGTCATCCCAGCGCGGATTGGCTGGATCGGAATCGTCGAGAATTACCCGGTTGAGCCACTCGCCCAGGGTTACCCCGTCATGGCGCGCCGCCGTCTTGGCACGCGCCCGAGCGCGGGGATCGATTCCCTTGACGCTCCAAGGACCTGCAGACGACATGCGAATCGCTCACCTAATTGCCCAGGCTCAAGCTACCGGGCGGTTAATATTGTGTAAACCAAGGCTGGGAACGCTATATGTAGTGTTTCCACACCCAATCCTGAAAATCGGCGCCAAAACGTCGAAATCCTGAGTCTCAACAAGGCTCCGACTCGGTTAACGCGCCGTAAAACCTGTGGACAGAATGCGTCAATCGGTGCTGGAAGCCGCTTCGGTTTCAGCGCTGACCGGCGGTGAGTCGAAGAAATTCGGTGCGATGGATTGTAGTTGAGCATGCATCACGGCCGCTTCCCGCACCGGCAGGGTCGTCGCTGCGGCGGGAAGGCTCGAGGCGAGATCGAACAGCATCCAGGCTGATTCGACATCGGTCTGGCTCGCGGCAAATCGGCCGGCATGCCAATAGGTCAGCGCGCAATAGGGATCGCTGACGGCGCTTTGCGCGAACAGGGTCAGCGGATCGAGTTCAGGCAGGGCGTCAGGCTCGGTGGTGCGCAGAGTCGCGAGCGCCTGGGCGGCGAGCAGGTTGGCGGCACCGCCGGCCAGATCATCCCGGTCGAGATAGGGGCGCAGGCCTTCAATAGCCGCGGCACGATCGGTCTGCAGGGCTGCGAGCGTCGTCATGAGTTGTTCGAAGGGCGCGTCGCCCAGCCCGGCGGCGATCAATTGCGATGTGCGCAGACACAGTGGATCGCTCGAGCGGGCGGGGCAGGCGCCGAGATGGTGCGAGGCCTGATACAGGATCAAAAGCGCGACCGCCGGCTTACCTTCATTCTGCGCCGCCTGTGCGGCATCCAGGAAAGTCTGCTCGTCGGGGCTTGCTGCTGGCAGGGAGGCGGCGTCGAAGCCAGCCTGCACGAGCGGTGCGAATTGCGGTGCGGACCAGTCATAATCCGCGGCGGCACCGGCCGGCAGGTTCTCCGGCCATGGGAAGCGTGCCGTGCTCTCGCCTGCGCTGAGCCGGGTCCAGACTTCGCGGCGTCCGTCCGGACTGCTTGGGCTGAAGACGATGAAGGAGAAGCGCTCGGGGATGCCGTCCAGCGTAGCCATGACATTCAGCGCATCGGGGTGGATCGGCGCGGTGTGACGCAACCAGCGCCGGAACAGGTCGGCCTCGACGGCGGTGCCCTCATCGCCCGGGCGAATTCCGAGGATGACGGCGCCATCGGCATTGCGGCGGATTTCCTGTGCGCCCTCATCAGTCATCGTCACGACCATCGGCACATCGGCCAGCCGCACGCCCATTGCCGCTTCGATCCAGAAGCGCTCGAAATGGCTGCCATCGGGGCCGGTGACTTCGGCGAGTTCGCCGCCATGGGTATAGAAGGTGAAGGTGTCCATCTGGCGATGAACATGGCCGATTACGGGCCGATTGAGCATTACCGGTCCGGTCATCGTCGCGATGCGCGTCAGGATGCGTTCCTGTTTGAAATCAATCACCGCCGCGCCCGGGTCGGTCACTTCGGTGACATAGCCGTCACCAATCACGACTTCGCTGGTCTGGCTCGATTGTGACTCACCGGCGAGATCGAAGCGCTCGATGCGCCAGCGGGTTCGCAGGACCTGCCCTTCGAGCTCGCCGCGCGCGGCGAGATAATCGGCGCGCGACAGAAAGGCGCCGGCCGGCTGATAGGGCTGAATTTCGGTGGCGGCTTCCGGCTCGGCCGCGGCCTCGGGCCTGAGAACGGAAAACGGGTCGTCGGCCGCGGGCTGGGCGCTCACCGGCTCGAGGGCTGGAAACACCACCAGGACGGCGATGGCGGACAGGAAAACACGGGCAAACTGGATCATCCGGCGACATTGCCGCCTGACGCTGCCGGAGGGAAGGGGAGAAGCCGAAAACATCTGCAAATGGTGGCAAAAAACGAAAATGACGTTGACGTTCGCGTCAACGTGTGGGCATATGGCGACATGAATAAACCGGTCGCACCCGATTCCGAATTCACCATCCGCGAACTTGCGCAGGAATTCGATGTCACGCCCAGAACGCTTCGCTTTTACGAGCAGAAGGGCATGATCCATCCGGTCCGGCGCGGTGCCAGCCGCATCTATTCCGCCATCGACCATGCCCGGATTGAACTGATCCTGCGCGGCAAACGCGTCGGTTTTGCGCTCGACGAGATCAAGGAAATCCTCGATCTCGAGCCGATCTATCGCGGTGGCCGCGAGCGGCTCGAGCCGGCGATCGAACGCTTCGAAGCGCGCGTGATGGTGCTCAAGCAGCAGCGCGAAGACGTCGATCACGCCATTGCTGAATTGCAGGCCGGGCTCGACTGGATGCGCGACCGGCTCGCCGACCGCGAACCATCTGACGAAGTGCGTCGCCGTGCCCGTGCCTTCGAGGCCCTGGCCGCGGCGCGGCTTGACCCCTGGTCAGGACTGAACGCGGAATAGACTGATTATACACAACCCCCTTTGCCCCTTACGCCTCATCGGAGATCCCACCATGACAACCCCTTATCGCGCCCCGGTTCGTGACCAGCGTTTCATTCTCCATGATGTCCTCAATCTCTCGCAATATGGCGATCTGCCCGGCTTTGCCGACGCCGATGCCGACACGGTCGATGCGATCCTCGAGGAAGGCGCGAAATTCTGTGAGGGCGTGCTCGCACCGCTCTCGCATATTGGCGATGTCGAGGGCTGCGTCCGCGACATGGACGGCAATGTGAAAACCCCGGCCGGCTTCAAGGATGCATTCAAGCAGATGTCCGAAGGTGGCTGGACAGCGCTCTCATCCGATCCGGAATATGGCGGTCAGGGTCTGCCGCATGTGCTCAATCTGGCGTTCAATGAAATGGTTTCGGCCGCCAATATGGCCTTTGGCATGTATCCCGGCCTCACCCTG
>TARA_R110000868_G_scaffold32036_8_pt1 | contig 23900 bp, 18 predicted proteins | sample TARA_R110000868 | Tara Oceans TARA_R110000868 (sample SAMEA4397489) | marine metagenome | biome: Polar Biome; feature: [SRF] surface water layer (ENVO:00010504); material: water (ENVO:00002006), including particulate matter (ENVO:01000060) such as... | depth 5 m | reverse complement strand
CCGGCGGGTCGAGTACAAGCCGGAACTGGTCATTCAGTCGGACTGGGGCCGTCACTCCCTCGCGCTGACGGCTGTCGGCACCCTCGGCCGCTACGTTGAGAATACGGACGAGAATTTCAACGATTACCAGATTCAGCTCAGCGGCAGGCTGGATATTCACGACAACAAGAAACTCGATGTGGTGACCGGCGTTGCGCAGCGGCACGAGGAACGGAACGAGGAAGACGATCCGGGCCAGGGCTTCGAGCCGACGGTGTCGTTCAACCGATTCACGGACCTGACCTTCGAATACTTCGCCGATGCCGTGCTGGCCCGGTACAAACTGAAGTACGAGCACAAGGATTACCGGGACGCCGGCACCTTCGACAACGATTTCCGCGACGAAACGATTATCAAGACGTCGCTGCGCCTGGGATACGAATTTTCACCGGGTACGATAATTTTTGTCGAACCCAACGCCGATTTTCGGATTTTCGATCAGCCAAGGGACTCCGCCGGGTTTCTTCAGGACAGTAGCGCCTTCGGCCAGCTGGCCGGGGTGACCTGGGACGTCACCGGCGTCACTTTTCTCGAAGTCGGCGCCGGGTATTCCTATCGGACCTATGAGGACCCGCGATTTGAATCGGAACTCAATTTCGACTATTCGATCAAAGCGATCTGGAACGCGACCGATATCATGACCCTGACGGCCGAACTGATCCGCAGCTTCGAGGATTCCGGCACACCGGGTGAGTCCGGTTCGCTGGCCGACAGCGGCAGGTTGTCGGTCGATTACGAATTTCTCGACAATATCATTATCAGCAGCGGGGTTACGCTGTCCTTTTCGACGACGGATCAGAGCGGCCGCGAAGATTTCAGCGTCAATCCCACCCTCGGGGTCCGTTATCTGGTGAACGAGAACTGGGCGGCCCGGCTGGACCTAGGGTATTCGACCCGGGAATCGAATTTTGCCGGTGAAAGCTACCGCAATTTTTCCGCCGGGTTCGGGCTCGTCGGCAAGCTTTAGCCGCTTTGGGAATGTAGCGGTCCCTTTAAAATATCCACCGACATCCCGAGATTGGCACGATAATTGCATATTTGAGGGTTCGACCCCATATATGTAAGGCACTTGTTTCAAAATGTTACGGTTTTCCATGATTTTCGCGGCGCAGGAAGCGCGTGCAACGCAGACGCCGTCTTTTGCAGGCGAGACCTGTGAGGCAGAACGCACGAAGACTCGACATAATACTGACCGGTCCCATAGCAGAAGGGTTAATAAAGCTTTATATCGTGCATACTTTCTCGCATATTCCGGTAACGGGAAATCTGTTTGCGAAAATTCAACGTATTGTTTGGGAACGGTTCCGCAGCGCGGCGTCAACCGGCCCAAAACGTGAAACAGCGACCTAATATTATGATCAGAACATTCACCGCCATCCTAACGCTTGTCTTCGGGCTTCTTTGTGCAGCCCCGGGCGGGGTATATGCGCAAACTGCGGGCCTTGAAGACTACCGTCTTGGGCCCGGCGACCGCCTGAAGGTTACGGTTTTCGGCCATCCCCAGGAATCGGGGGAATTTGAAATCGACGGCTCGGGAAACCTGGCCTATCCCCTGCTGGGCCGGGTCCCGGCCCGAGGCAAGACCTTGCCGGCGCTGCAGGAAATTATCCGGGCCGAGCTCGACAGGAAATTCATTGTCGATCCGCGCGTATCGATCGAAGTGCTGAATTACCGCCCGTTCTATATCTATGGCGAAGTAAACCGGGCGGGTTCCTATCCGTTCGTATCCGGCCTGACGATCCGCCGCGCCGTCGCGATTGCCGGCGGTTTTACCCGCCGTGCCCGCCGCGAACCGGTTGTCCTGATCCGCGAACGCGAGAACGGTGTCGAGAAGCTCGAGAGCGAAATAGATATCCCGGTTCTGCCGGGCGACATTATCGAAGTACCGCGACGTTTGTTCTGACGCCGTTCGGACAGACCACGAATTTGTGATCGATTAACATTAGAAAAGCCGGTTAGAAGACTGTAGATTAAGGCGTTTATTTAAATTTCCAGTGTAGCGTATAGGATTGTTTAGTTTTGGCCACCGTCACCTCATTTCCCCGGCGCGACCGTGAAGCGGCATTCGAAGATGCCGCACATGACAGCTTTGGCTTTGTCCCGCCCGAAGATAATGGTTTCGATCTCCGCCGCCTGTTTGGCGCAATCCGGCGCCGCAAGGTTCTGATCGCGGGGCTGATGATTATTGCCACCGGTTTTGCAACGCTCTATGCAAACCAGTTGCGGCCGCTCTATTCCGCCGATGCGTTAATCGTTATCGAGGGCGCGCGAAACAATGTCATCAATATCGACCGGGTCGCCCAGGGTATTCAGCCCGATTATCTGACCATGGAAACCGAAGCTGCCGTTATCGGCTCCAGGGCGATCGCCGCCAAGGTGGTCGACCGGCTGAATCTCTATGAAAGCCCGCTCTACAACCCGGCCCTGATGACCTTCAAGCCGTCACTGACGGCGACGGTTACCAATCAGATCAAGCGTCTTGTCGGTTTCGACGTGCCTGCCCCGGCCGGTTCGGTCGCCGAAGACCCCTGGGAGGGGCTGCCTCCTGCCGAGAAACGCGCGGCGATGCGCGAATATCTTGCCGATGCTTACCTCAGCGGTCTTTCGGTCGTCCCGTCGCAGACGTCGCGTCTGATCGCAATCAACTATGTCTCTACCGATCCCGAAATGGCGGCGCGGGCCGCCAATGCGGCCGCCGAAACATATCTCTTCGATCAGATCGAATCCAAGGGAGACGTTACCGCGCGGGCATCGCGCTGGCTGAACGAACGGGTCGTCGAACTGCGCGACAGGGTGATCGAATCGGAGACCAAGCTCGAACAGTTTCGGGCGAAAACCGGGCTTCTCGAGATCGGCGAAGGCTCAACCCTGAAAACCCAGTTGTTCAAACTGGAAGCGGAGCTGGGCGAGTCGCGGACACGCCGGGCGGAGGCGGACGCGCGCTTTAATCAGGTTCAGTCCTTGCTGAAGGACAAATCGGGAGATGCCAGTGTCGAATCGGCGGCGGCTGTTCTCGATTCCCCCCTCATTCAGCGGCTGCGCGAACAGGAAACACAGATCGTCCGGTCGTTGTCGGCCCTGTCGACCCAATTGCGCCCCGGCCACCCGCGTATGGCTCTTGCCCAGAACGAACTTACCGACCTGCGTAAAAAGATCCGCGTCGAAGTCGATAAGATCGTGCGCAATCTGGAGAACGAGCTCGATATCGCGAAGGTGCGCGAGAATAACCTGAGACGCGAAGTCGCATCACTCGAACGCCAGATATCCGAACAGGGCCAGGTTTCGGCCACGATGCGGGCGCTTCGGGCGGAGGTTGATGCCAATAAACAGCTTTATCAGACCGTCCTGGCCCGGTTCAAGGAAACCAAGGTCGTCGATGACGAGGTCCAGCAGGCCGACGCGCGCATCATATCGCCCGCCACGGTACCCGGCGGGCCGTTCTATCCGCAGAAGAAACTGATCATCGTCGCGGCTCTGTTTATCTCCGCGATTTTCGGAGTCGCGATCGCCATCGGGCTCGAATTGCTCGATACCGGATTCCGCGGCATCAGCCATGTCGAAGCGGCGACCGGTGTGCCCGGACTCGGCGTTATCCCGACGCTTGGCAAGGAAGACCGGGAAATGCTGCCGCACGAACAGGCGGTGCGAAAACCGAATTCGCCCTACGGCGAGGCGGTAAGGTCGATCCGGACAGGGTTATTGCTTTCGAATATCGACCATGCGCCAAAGACCGTTCTGGTGACGTCGTCGGTATCGGCCGAAGGAAAAACCTCGACGTCTCTGTCGATCGCCACCCTGTCCGCCAGGACGGGCCAGCGCGCTATTATCGTCGATTGCGATATGCGCCATCCCAGCGTCCACGTTGCGCTGAAGGTGCCGAACGAACTGGGCCTCAGCAATTATCTGACCGGTCAGAACAGCCTTAGCGAAGTAATCGATATCGACCTTGCCACGGGCGTCCACTACATCACGGCCGGGGGACGGAATCCGCATCCCATGGACTTGCTGAATTCGCAGCAGATGAAATCCGTGATCGCGCTGCTGGCGCAGCAATACGATATCGTGGTCTTCGATACCCCGCCGTTGCTGGCCGTGTCGGACACCTTGGTGCTCGCGCGTCATGTCGAAAAGTCGATCTTCGTCGTGCGCTGGGAAAAGACCCGCCGCGACACCGTTTTGTCCGCCCTGCGCCAGTTCCGCGATGCCGGTGCCGATCTTGCGGGGATTGTAATGACCCAGGTGGATCTCAAGAAACAGGCCCGTTACGGACAGTCCGATTCCGGCTATCAATACTATTACGACCACCACATGAAGTATTATACCGAGTAGCTGCCGTTCTCCGGGACGGCAGTGTGGAAGCGGGGGACCGGCAATGAAACAGCGGATACTGGTTCTTTCCGTCACCGTTTGTGCCGCGGGTCTGCTCGTTATTCCGGTCTGGCCGAGATTTGTCGGCGGGGCGATCACAGCTCCCTATGAAGACACGCTGCGCGATATCGCGCGCGGCGAACAGGCAAACGACGCCATGCTGGCCGAAACGGAAACCGCCATGCGCGTCGCCCGGGAATGGGTCGATGACGGCGCGTTGTCCCTCGCCGTCGGCGACATCCGGTTTATTGGCGCGCGTCGCGCAAAATCGGCCGTCGAACAGCGCGCGGCCCTGACCGACAGTATTGCCGAACTGAGAAACGGCCTCCGTCGCGCGCCGGCCCGGCCCTATGCCTGGTTGCAACTGGCCAGGGCGGAACGGGCGCGTTCCGGCGCAAACGCTCCGATCGAGAACTATTTGTCCCTGTCGATGCGCCTCGCCCGATGGGAACACCGCCTGGTTATGCCGCGAATCGAAATCGCCCTCGGCACCTGGGCTGCCCTGAGCCCGGCATTCAAATCCGAAATGAAAGGTCAGTTCGAACGTGCCGTTGATACTGCGCCGGTTGCGCTCGCCCGCGCGACGCGGCGCAGTTTCGGCCTGCGTACCGTGCGGCAAATGCTGGCAGGATCGCCAATCCATCTCGAACGCTTCACGATCGTCTATTTATCGCCGGATTGACCGGTTCTGCGGTGGCCCGTCGCCCACGATTGTGCGAACGCGACACCGAGCAGGGCGGCAAACGTTACGGCAACCCCCGGAACCTGCGGCCCGAAATCGAAATAGGAATGGAACCCTACCAGAACTGCGACGGCGCCCCCGGTGGCGGGGTATAGCTGATTTCGATGCCGGTTCCGGGCGCCCACCAGGCAGCGGACCGCGATCAGCAGGATCATCCCGAAATACAATGCCGCTGCAATCAGCCCGGTTTCGGCAGCAAATTCCAGATAGACGCTGTGCGCGGCGGCAAAGGATGGCGAGATCGCTGGAAATTCCGCATCGCGGTACAGGTGAAAAAGCGACGGGAAACTGCCTGCACCGTGGCCGGTCAACGGGGCATCGGCGATCGCGTCCATCGCGATCCGGTGAATAAGATCGCGCTCGGAATGCAGCAGTTTACCGGCAACCCGATCGGCCAGACCGCCACCGCTGACCGTAAATATAACGGCGCCGAGAATAACGAGGGCACCGAGCAGTCCGAGGGACGATCGTTTGCGCAGCGTGCCGCTGGCCTGCAGCAGCATCACCAGGGCACCAAGCGCCAGGGCAGTGAAAGCAGCGCCGCCCCGGGACTGGGTGAGCAAAAGCGCGCTGCCGGTCACGACGCAAATTCCGGTCAGAACGAAAACCGGCAGGCTCAGGTTTTCCATCGAATTCAGAAAACGGCGCGAACTGTCGAAGGCGCCCGACGCATCCCTTTTCAAATAGCGGATGGCCAGGCCGAATGACGTTACCAGCCCCATCCCGGCGAACACCGCGTAATGGTTCCGATTTACGAACGTGCTGGTAAGCGACTGCTGATACGCCCATTTATCGGCGAGAAGAATCTTCCCGGAACCGGAGAGGAAGGCCGATATTCCGTATGTCGCATAGAGAAACCCGGTCACGGCGATCGCCCAGAATACAATATTGGCGCGTTCCGATGACCGGCCATATTGCATCCCCAGCCAGAAAACGGCGGCATAGGTACCGATCTTTGCAAGCATGGACGGCGCACCGTCGGGGGTGAGACTGATTGCCCCCCGGATAGACGGATCGTTCAGGGCTGTGCGGACTTCCGCCCATATCGGGTGATGCCAGCCGGCCGGGAGCGCCGGAGATGCCTGCACGAATATCCAGCCGAGAACGGCTGTCAGCAGGACGGCAGGCACCGCCCAGCGGGCGGCGTGAACGGCGTAGGTTCCTTCGTCGAAAGCGGCGCAGATCGCCCACAGCGCAAGCGCGGCGCCGGTCAGGATCGATAACAGGCTGTATGACCAAAGATGCGCCGATCCGTAGGGCAGGGGGGCCAGCACGACGATTGCCAGAAAAAACCAGAACGACGCTGAAATGAAGGCACGCCGGGCGGGAACCATCGGCACGGCGTCAATACGCATTTCGGTGAACGAAGCCCACGAAAAGCGTCATCACCAGGATACGCAGGTCGAACAACACCGACCAGTTCTCGATATAATACAGGTCGTGCTGCACGCGTTGGCGCATGAGATCGAGGGTCTGGGTTTCGCCCCGGAAGCCGTTGATCTGCGCCCAGCCCGTTATCCCGGGCTTCACCCGGTGCCGCGACAGGTATTCGTTGATTACCGTGGCGTATTCTTCGTTATGGGCGACGGCGTGGGGCCGGGGCCCGACCAGGGACATCTCGCCGCGCACGACGTTCACCAGTTGCGGCAACTCGTCGAGGCTGGTCCGACGCAGAATTCTGCCCACCGTCGTTATCCGGGGATCCCCCCGTTTGGCCTGTTCGACGTTCTTGTCCGAGGCTGGTGCTGCCCGCATGGTCCTGAACTTCAGAACCCAGAATTCGTTGTTGTTGAATCCGTATCGCTTCTGCCTGAAAAGAACAGGACCCCTACTGTTCAGTTTAATGGCCAGTGCAATAGCGATCAGCAGCGGGCTGAACGCGATCAGCAGGCACACCCCGAGGATCCGGTCTTCGAGCCCCTTGGCAAAAACGCTCCAGCCGCTGAGGGGCCGCTCGGAGAGTTTCAGCATCGGGATGCCCGCGACCTCGCCATAGCCGAGATGCGGCAGTTCCAGCGAAATCTCTTCCGGGCAAAGTTTCACATCCGCAGCCACGGTCTGGAGTTTGGCGGTGATCCGGTGAATTTCTTCGTCGTTCTGCCATGGGACGGCAACGATGATCTCGTCGACCCGGTTGTTCCGTATGAAAACGAGCAGATCGTCAACATCGCCTTGTATCGGGTATTCCGATATTTCCCCGGGCATGTCGGTCTTTCGGTCGGCGAACACGCCGACGATGGCGGTATCTGAGCCGCGTGTGTTCTTCAGGCGCCGGATCAGCTTCGCCGCGGGCTCGCCCGTACCGACGATGGCGATATTGATGTCCAGTTCGCCGCGCCGCGCCCAGCGTTCCACCTGGTAGGCGAGGCCTGTCCGCAGGATGCCAAACAGGATCAGCGTTGTCGTAAACCAGGTTAGGACCCAGAAACGCGAAAAGCTGTCCGATACCTGGGTGAAATAGGCGAGCCCGATCAGGGTCACGAACACCGCCCCCCACACCGCCGTCACTTTGCCGAATTGCAGCGAAAACGTAATCAGGTTGGTAAACGAATACAGGCTGGTGAAATGCATATAGGTGGCGGTCAGAAATGCGCCGACCAGAACCGCCGTCGTATAGATGTCGGTAAGGTGGAACGTTCCATGACGTGCCCAATAGGCGAAGATGCCGGCACCGATAACGACCGCGACGTCTGCAACCCGCAAACCGACAATGATAAGCCGCCGTGCATCGGCTGCGAATGTTGTGATGACCGCGACCATGATGTCTCGTCGCCCAGTTGCCGTTACGCGAATACTCTGTTGCGCGGATGGCGTCCGCACGACGGAGATACTACAGGGCAGGGGTTAGAAATTCATCCCCTAACTGCTCCCCAAGTTACCGGAAACAAAGGCGAATATTCGGGGGCCGTCCGCGCTAACCGCGCCGGTGAAGCCACCAGTTGCGTTCGTTTATGGAATATATCGGGCGATAATGGCGAATGCTTTCCGCGGGCACGACCCGCCGCACCTGGTTGTCCAGCACGAGCGCCCGGCCATTCAGATTGACGACCAGGATCGCATGTCCCACCCGCAGGTTCAGATCCTGGAGGACGACGATACGCATGTCCCGATTCGTGAACCCCAGCGCCCGCAGGGACATGAATTTCGCAATTGCATAATCTTCGCAATCGCCGTTGCGCTTGAAGAACTGGCCGGGTGTCGCCCAGTAATCCTTGACGCCGTAATTTCGCGGATCGGTAAGATACCGCTGGCGGTTCATGTAGGTATTTACCGCGCGGACCTGGGACAGCTTGTCCTGTCCCTTCAGCGATTGCAGGAACGCTTTCCACGCCTTCAGGTGACAGGCGTTGAAAAGCGTCGATGTGCAGGGCGTCTCGCCGAGCTTACGTTCGTTGAAATAACGCGACAGCGCCCCGCCCCATTTGGGGAACATGGAAATATTGGTCGACTGGGTGGTCCGCGTCCCGAAAAGGGCCGGGAATGCCGGATTGGCCGCCGCCGATGCCGATTCAGGCACTGCCATCATCGCCGCCGAAAGGGTGAAAACTACAGCCAATGGCCGCGCGGCGGTATATCGGATGCGGGTCGTTTTCATGATTCCAGCATATCCAATCGCCAATTAAGGGAATGCTAACCGTGATGCTTAACAATGATTTTTTTGCCGGTGCGACGGGTCGTGCCCGGTTTCTGAATTTGGGGGTTCCAATGGTCTCCGCAAGACAGGTTGCATCAGATCTTCGGGAAGCGACGACATTGTCGATCATGTCGCTGACCGGTGCCGCCATTGCCGTGGCTTGCCTTCTTGGCGTTATCTTCGTGTTTCTGTACGCCGATTCGGAACGCGCGCGCGACCAGCGCGCCTGGGAAGAGCGGCTCGGTATCGTTGCCGATACCCGGGCGGCGGATATCGGCAAGTGGGTCGAATCGCAGTACCGGGAAATGGCCGGTCTGGCTGAAAACGCGTCTCTGCAGCTTTACATGTCCGAACTCGTCCAGGTCGGGAACCGGGCCCGAAACAACGCCGGTGAACCGCCTGCACAGGCGGATTACCTGCGCAACCTGCTCACGGTCATTGCAGACCGGGCCGGGTATAAAACCGAACTTAAAGGACCCGATGTCGACGCAAACGTGAACCGGCTCGCGGTTTCCGGAATCGCGCTGGTAGACGCCTCGGGCGAGATCATTGTTGCTACCCGCGGCATGCCGCCGGTCGACGGTGCGGTCGCCCGCGATCTCGTTTCCGCCGGCGCCGGTATGCGCGGTTTCATGGATATCCGCAAAGAACCGTCCGGCGAACTGGTGATCGGGTTCTCCGTGCCGGTTCACGCCATACAGGAAACCGACGGCGCTGCGCGCCCGATCGGCCGGATCGTCGGCATCCGCCGCGTCGCGGATGGCCTTTACCCGCTTTTGGTCCAGCCGGGTTTCGCCTGGAAAACCGGCGAGGTGTATCTGGTGCGCCGCCGGGCGCAGTCCGTCGAATTTCTGTCGCCGCGCCGCGAAGACCGGCAACCGCTGACGGGAACCCAGTCTGTCGAGGGCACGCCTAGCGTCAGCGCCGTCGCGGTGCGCAGCGATACCGGGTTCGGGATCGCGCCCGACTATGCCGGCGAGAGCGTTCTGTTCGCCGCCCGGCAGGTTGCCGATACGCCGTGGACGGTCATTGTTAAAATAGCCCGCGCCGAAGCGCTCGGCGAAAGCGATTCCCGCCGGGCGACGCTGATCGCCGCCTTTCTCATCCTGATCGCGTTGATCGGCGTGGGACTGGTTGCCGTCTGGCGGCACGGTACGTCGCTCCGGGCCAGCGAAGCCGCCGGCCGTTACCAGGATATGGCCCAGCGATACGAGGCGCAGAGCCGGTTCCTGCGTCTGGTCGCCGACAGCCAGCCGAGCCCGATGTTCATCGTCGACCGGGAAAACAGATTCAGGTTTGCGAACCGGGCCGCGGCGACGCAGGCCGATACGCGGGGTGACGACCTGATCGGCAAATCCCTCAAAAGCGTTCTTGGCGCGGCCGAAGCCCGCCGCTACGAAGAGCCCAATATCAACGCGTTCGAAACCGGGGCGATCGTATCGCAGATACACCGGTCCGGGTCGAACGGCGATCTCCGGGTCGTCCAGGCGGAACATATCCCGGTCTTTGACGGTCCCGATTTCGAAAACGGCGTTCTCGTAATCGAGCAGGATATCACGGGGGCGGTAAGCGAACGCGAACACCGCGAAATGGCGCTCCAGCAGCTTGTGCGGACGCTGCTTACGGTTGTCGACAGCCGCGATCCCTATGCCGCGAACCATTCCACGCAGGTTGCCGTCGTATCCCGCGCCATCGCCGATGAAATGGGGCTGGACGATGTCATGGCTGAGACCGCGGAATCCGCGGGCAGCCTGATGAATGTCGGGAAACTGCTGGTTCCTGCCGACCTGCTGACCAGGGCGGGTGACCTGGCCGATGACGAGGTCCGGCAGATCCGGGAATGTATTTCGGCGGGTGCGGGCCTGCTCAAGGATGTGCCGTTTACCGGGCCCGTCGTGCAAACGCTCGATCAGATGACCGAAAAATGGGACGGCTCCGGCGGCCCGCGCGGACTCGCCGGCGACGACATTATCGTCACCGCCCGGATTGTCGCCGTGGCCAATGCGTTCGTCGCCATGCTCAATCCGCGGGCCTGGCGCCCCGGTGTGGACTTCGACCAGGCGCTCGATGCCATGCTTGCGGCATCCGGAACCGATTTCGACCGTGCCGTGGTCGCGGCCCTGATCAACAGGCTCGAAAATCACGGCGGCCGGGTCGATTGGGCGCATTTGACCGAGGCCCGCCCGGTTCACTAACCGATTGCCCGATCGCTGCGGCGCGGGCGGCGATGACGATGGTGGATAATCCCGTCGTGGACGGGCATAAACGTTTCATGTTTTCGAAGCTCTTCGGATCGCGGCGGATGGAAGAACGCACGTACAGCGTTCCGGCGGATACGTGCGTCTACGCCATCGGCGATATTCACGGTCGGGCGGACCTGCTGAAGCGGATGCATTCCATGATACAGGCGGATCTCGAGACCCGGAAACCCGCCCGTGCCGTGGTGGTTTATGTCGGCGACTATATCGACCGGGGAGATGAATCGCGGGCCGTACTGGACATACTGCTGAGCGTCCCTCTGGAAGGGGTCGAATCGGTACATCTGCTCGGCAACCATGAAGCCTTTATGCTCACCTTCCTGGACGATCCCGGTGTCGGCGACATGTGGCTGAAGAATGGCGGCGATGCGACCGTATACAGCTATGGCGTCGGCGCGCCGTCGGTGTCCGACCGGGAACAGCGCCACAGCATGATGCGCGACGACCTTCGTGCAAAACTGCCTGAATCCCACCTCGAATTTCTCAGGACGCTGCGCCGGTATCATGTCGAAGGAGACTACGCTTTCGTCCATGCCGGCATAAAACCCGGTATCCAGCTGGAGGACCAGGTCGACGAAGACCTGCTGTGGATTCGCGGCGAGTTTCTCGATGCACGTGCGGATCACGGGAAATGCATCGTCCACGGGCACACCATTACCGATGAGATCGAAGTGCGGCCGAACCGCATCGGGATAGACACCGGCGCCTATTTCAGCGGTATGCTCAGTTGCCTCGTGCTGGACGGCGAGTCCCGCGCGGTTCTGCAGACCTGACCGGTGACTGTATCGGTGTCCGGCAGGGGACAGCGCCCGGAAGTGCGTGTTTCCCTGTGGCGGGCGATTCTCGGCGCGGACGGGCCGCTGCCGGACGAATGGCAGGACGCGCCGCCGCTGGACGATGCCGGGCGCCTTGGCGGACTGCTGACGCCCGCCCTGGCCGCTCATTTCCTGCGCCCTGTTGAAGCGCGTCTCGGGACGGCGCTGCTCGATGCCGCTGCCGTGCGGCAGAGCCTGCTGTTCAACCGCTTCAACGGCGGCGTTCAACGGCGCTGGATGCACGAAATCGCCGCAACCGGCATTCCCGTGGCGTATCTGAAGGGCTTCGCTTTCGCGCATTCGCTCTATCCGGTTCCCGACCTTCGGACCATCGGCGATATGGACCTGCTGGTCCGCGAAGCCGATCTTGGCCGGTTGCTCGAATTTCTGACCGGGCGGGGTTTTTCCTTCGACGCCCTGCCGCTGCCGCCCTGGGGCTTTATTTCCGACGCCAGTTTTATGCCGCTGATGTCCCCGGAGGGTGACTGCAATATCGACATTCACATTCAGCCCGACTGTTACCCCGCCTACCGGTCGCTGACCGCGGATGACGTATTCGGACAATCCGTATCGCTGGAAATCGACGGCACGGTCGTCAGTATCCCATCCGTCGAACATGCCATGATTCTGTGCCTGACCAACGCCGCGAAGGACAAGTTCGGCATATTCAGCGTGCGCAAGCTTGCGGACATCGTCATGCTGTTGAGGTCAGGACACCCGATCGACTGGGACCGCATCGCAGCGCTCGCGGCTGCCGGCCGGTTTCTGAAGCCCGCCCGCACCGTCTTTGCGCTGTTATGCGCCCTCGGTCTGCCGCCCGGCGCCGTGCCCGGCCCGCTGTGCCGGCCGCCGGCCGGCCTGTCCCGGGGTCCGTTCCGCAGGCTTGTTTCGGACCATGCCGAGATGTTCCATGACGCGCCCGGTCCCCTGCGGGTACTGGAACGCGAATTCACCCTGTGCGCCGAACCCGATATCGCGGTGCGGAATGCGGCGACGCGCATCACGGGTCTGTTCCGTCGCCGGCGCGGTCTGCCCGCCGGATTTTCCGCCGACTGATACGCCGTCAGGCTTCTTTTCGACGACGTTCGGTGATAGCTTCGCCGCACGTTGGCGTCGGGTAATTATTGTCGGAATGGAGTTCCAATGTCAGTTGCGAAGAAAGTCCTGATCACGGGCGGAGCGGGGTTTATCGGCTCTCACCTGTGCGAACGGCTGCTGAATGAAGGATGCGATGTCCTTTGCGTCGATAATTACTTTACCGGCGCAAAAGACAATGTCGCCCATCTGCTCGACAATCCGCGTTTCGAGATCATGCGCCACGACGTGACGTTCCCGCTCTACGTCGAAGTCGATGAAATCTATAATCTCGCCTGCCCGGCATCGCCGGTGCATTACCAGTACGATCCGGTTCAGACCACCAAGACCAGTGTTCACGGTGCGATCAACATGCTGGGACTGGCGAAACGGCTTCGGGCCAAGGTGTTCCAGGCATCGACGAGCGAAGTCTACGGCGATCCCGAAATTCATCCGCAGCACGAATCCTATTGGGGCAACACCAATCCGATCGGCCTGCGGTCGTGCTACGACGAGGGCAAGCGCTGCGCCGAAACGCTGTTTTTCGATTACTGGCGCCAGCACAAGCTGCAGATCAAGGTGGCGCGCATTTTCAATACCTACGGTCCGCGCATGCACCCGAATGACGGCCGCGTGGTGTCGAACTTCATTGTCCAAGCGCTGCAGGGCCAGGATATCACGCTGTACGGCGACGGCTCCCAGACCCGTTCGTTCTGCTATGTCGACGACCTGGTCGAGGCGTTTATCCGGATCATGGCGACCGACGACGATTTTGTCGGGCCGGTCAATATCGGCAATCCCGGCGAATTCACCATCCTGGAGCTCGCCGAAAAGGTTATCGAATTTATCGGAAGCAGCAGCAAGATCGTTAACAAGCCGCTGCCGCTGGACGACCCCACCCGCCGGCGCCCCGATATTACGCTGGCGAAGGAAAAGCTCGGCTGGGAGCCGACGGTCGAGCTCGATGAAGGCCTGCGCCGCACGGTGGCGTATTTCGAGACTTTGCTGTCCGCGGGATAGCGCGGCATCATGTCGACCAAGCCGTTCTATGACCGCAATGCGGCCTTTGTGCCCGAACTGCAGGATGTAGAACAGGCACGCGCCGAGCTTCTGACGCCGGGCACCCGGTATTTCTGCGTGACCGATGCGCTGTCCGACCCGGGATCCCTCTCCGCGCTGGAGCTCGGTTTCGGATCGATCATGCGGGCCCGTTACTTCGCATCGATATTCGGCAAGTTCGAGGCGGCCGATATCAGCGCGTCTGTTCTGCTCGACGGGCGCGATGCCGGATTTTCCTATCGCGATGTCAATCTCGACGAAGGCTGGCCGTTCGAAGACTCCAGTGCCGATGTCGTCATGGCGATGATGGTGTTCGAGCATCTGTTCGATCCGTTTCATTCATTCGGCGAACTCGCCCGGATTCTGAAACCGTCGGGCAAGGCGTTCGTCAATCTGCCGAATGTGGGGTCGATCAAGTGTCGCTGGGACCTGCTGCGCGGACGGCTGCCGATGACCAGCACGGCAGACTGGTTCGAGCTGCGTCAGTGGGACGGTGGCCACCTGCATTATTTCACGGTCGGCGAAGTCCGCCGGCTGGCGGCGTTTTCCGGCCTGAAGGTAACGCAGATCTATCCTGTCGGCGGACGGCTCTGGCTCAAGAAACTGTGGCCGGGCCTGTTCTGTCACGAAATAAGCTACGTCCTGGAAAAAGCCTGAAACCCCGGCGGTCCGGCGGTTCCGCCCTGGAATTTCCTATCGCCGGTACCGCGTGGCGGCGGGTGCGGAACCACGCCGGCGTTTCGGTTGGCGGGGCGCCTGCCCGTGTTTTGCCGCTTCCGCCTGCCGCCGTGCTTCGACCACGGTATCGAACCGCAGGTCGGGCAGGCGGAACAGCACGCCGACGAGTATCCAGTACCAGACATTGACGGGGTCGAGATCGATCTGCCAGCCCTTGAAGCTGTGCACGGCGAGCACGATGATGAAACCGGTTATCGCCGCAGTGCAGGACCGTTTCATCGGCTCGCGGGTGGTCCGGTGAATGCCGATCGCATAGACGATGATCGAACCCATCATCCCCAGCAGAACAATCAGCCCCGGGATGCCGAGCTCGATAATCGCCTTGGCGTAAAAGCCTTCGATCGGATGGGGCCGGGCGGCGATCTCCGCTGCGGACATCAGGTTCCGCGCCGCGCCTGTGTTCGTACCGACGCCCTTGCCGAGGGGATAGTTCACCAGCGAATTGATCAGGTCGGGGATGACCAGGTCCGAACCGTATGTTGTCACCAGGCCGCTGGTGGTATCGGCGATCGTAAACAGATCGAGCCCAGCCGTCTGAAGAGTCGTCACCATGACAAACGGCCCGACCAGCAACCAGATCGCCATGCGGGTCAGTTTCGCATCGAGAAACAGAATGACGAACAGCAGGGCCGGCGCGAAAACGAAATTCGCCCGCGCCCCGGAAAGAAGGCAGGCGATGAAAACCAGAAACATCATGATCTTCGCGAAAAGCCGCCAGCCAAGATGCGGTTCAACACTCTGATGCATATAGGTTATCGCCAGCATCATCAGGGCATAACCGGAATACTGGGTGACGAAACTGAAAGTCGACGGAATCCGGAAAAACACGGCGCCCATGTTGAACGCGGCGAAATTCTGCGTCGCGGCGGCTGCGTTCCTGCCATAGAACATGGTCATCGTTTCCTCGTATCCGACCGTCGATGACATGACGAACTGAAGGATTCCCACGCTGCACGGAATCAGCGCAACGGCCGTGGCCGTCCGCAGCAGCACGATCAGGTCCTCCGCGCGCTGGATCATGATGGAGGCGAGATAGGCCAGCGGGATATACAGAAGCCAGACCTTGATCCCCACCGCGCCGACGATAACGCTGATGACCGACGGGTTGAACATCTGGAGCAGCGCCAGCGCCCCGAACGCGACGAACATCAGGGTGAGTGGCGACGGTATCCGCGCGTGCCGGAAATCGCGCATATGAAGAAGAAGAAAAACGGCATACATCGGCAGCACGAACAGGAAATCCTTGAACAGCGATCCGAACGGATTCGGGCGCAGCATCAGGGCGATACCGCTGGCGAACGGCACATAGACAATGAGCATGTACATGCCGCGCTGCCATTTCGACAGGATCGCGATCCAGATTCCGAGCAGGACCGGCAGACCGAGAATCGCGACCGCAATCATGGGTCGGGTTTCGCGGTTTTTCGGCGCGCCAGGATACTGCCCAGGATTTCGCCCATCCGGCGGGAATAGGTATCCCAGGAATAGTCGGCGGCATGTTCGGCCGCATTCCGGCCCATCGTTCCGCGCAGTTCCGCATCCCGGTACAGGCGTTCGATCCGGTCCCGGAGCGCCGCGATATCGCGTATCGGGACGATAAAGCCGTCGATGCCGTCGCGGATCACCGAGCCTGAATTGGGGGTCGTAACCACAGGCAGACCGGATGCCATTGCTTCGTAGATGCTCACAGTCGACCCTTCATGCAGCGACGGGAACACATAGACATGGGCATCGGCAAAGACGGCGGGAATTTCCTGATGCGGCAGGTGGCGGCGATGGATGAACAGGTCCTTGTATTTCCGCAGCCATTCCCCGTCTCCTTCGATATTGCCCAGCAGGACCACCTGAATATCCGGTATCGCGGCCTGTCGGACTGCTTCGAGAAGATAGTACACGCCTTTTCGGATGCCGATATGCCCGGCAAACAGAATTTTGAACGGCGGCACCGGCGGCGGCGGTGCCGGGGCGAACATCGCGAGATCGACCCCATAGGGCAGCATGAATATTCTGTCCGGGGCGGCGCCGTAGTGCAGCAGGGAATCCCTGACATATTCCGACGGCACGAGAATATAATCCGCCTCCCGGACTTCCTGTATACACCGCCGGATCATGCGTGCCGGGGTCGACCGGAATGGCGATCCCAGTTCCGGGTGCAAAGCCTTCTCTTCGCTCAGAATCCGGTTGCCGTAATCGACATGGCCGATGACCTGGTCGAGAACCGCAACCGCGCCAATGCGCTTGGCGGCGCGCAATGTGTAAAGCGCATGGGAATCCGACGCGATGACGATTTTCGGGCGGAGCACCAGCACCCGCACCGCACCGCGGAGGTCGAGATACCGCATCCGGGCAATCGCGAAATTCGGCAGGACAAAGCGGAAACCGCGTTCGATGCCGAGCAATACTTCGAGCATCCATGATCGTTCGACGATCCCGGTCGGCAGTTCTTCAAGCTGTCGCCGTTTCAGGGTGGCCGTCAGTTTGTCGGCCCATCGCCCCGGCAGGGCGCGCAGCATCCTCTCCGGCCAGCCGTTCTGCCGGTAGTAGTACCCCGAAATATACCGGCAGGAATAACCGGACTTGCGGATCGCGTTCACGATCTCGTAGACGCGCGGCACGCCCTGCTGGACGTAGACGATATCCGGCCGATCGCGGGCCATCAGTTCTGCCCGGCGCGGCGGAACCGCGCGGTCAGTTCCGCGAACACGCGCCAGTCGCGTTTTTCGAAGCGGAAAAGCCCGACAATGCTCAGCCCGGTTTCGCGGCTGACGAGGAACGCCAGGAACAACGCGGGTATCGTGAAAGCCAGAACCTGTGCGATGGCCGCGCCCACGAGGCCGAACAACGGCAAAAGAACCGCCAGCGCGATGACCGTCACGGCGATACCGAGGCCTTCGCACTTCGTGACGATGCGCATTCTGTTGCTGGCGCGCATATAGGTCGTCAGCATAACCTTTAACGTATAGGCGATGCCGCTCAGCGCCAGTACGCGGGCCGCGTCGGTCGCCGGCAGGTAGGCGTTTCCGAAGACGATCCCGATCAGCCAGGGCGCAAAGACAATGAATACGGCAGTGGCGGGCACGACGAGCACAAGCGCCGCCCGGAAGTACCGGCCCAGCACTTCCTGCCGTCCGCCCTCCTGTGTCTGCTGGGCAATCTTCGGGAACAGCAGCAGCTCCATGGTGGTGACCGCCAGAAACAGGGGGCCTTCGATTGTCATGGCGACGACATAAAGACCGAGATCCGTTGCCGCCATAGCGAGCGAGATAATGAGCTGGTCGAGGCGGCGGTTTGCGATCTCAAGAACGATCGCGACATGGGCGCGGACGCCATAGGTAGCAAGGGATCTGATCGCCGCAATAGAGGGCCTGAAGGACAGCCACCCGTTCCTGGTTACCAGCCAGAGCGTTATGCCCAGCAGTCCCAGATGAGCGGCGAGGTAGGCGTAAATGAAGGCGGAAAGCGATGCGTTCCAGAATACCAGCAACAGGATCGCCAGGCCGAGATAGCCCAGATTGACCAGTGCCCGCAGCGCATTATAGACGCCGTAATTCTGGTCGCCCTGAAACATTGCCATCATGTTCAGGGCATACAGGTAGAGCGGGATAAACGCCGAACAGATCGCGGACATCTCCAGAACTTCGGACCGCTGGCCGCTATAGATATAGGGGCTCAGCACGAGGAACGCGCCGACCAGAAGCGGCCAGAGAATGGTGAGAAGCAGCCCCGTCCCGGCGAAGATTTCCTTCGGGCTGTGGCTCTTCCGCGCCATGTGAAAATTGGTCGATGTGTTCAGCGAAATCGATCCCAGATCCGCGATTAGGACCGGCCACAGGAGGAGGATCGTCAGCTCCCCCCGGCCTTCGGGCAGCAGAATCCGCGCTGCCAGAATTCCGGTCGCAAAGTTCGCGATCTGGATACCGCCCGCGGCGAGGAAAGAACCGAACAGATCTTTCACGGCACCAGTCCCAGCATTTTCCGGCAGGCATCTGTCACCTGATCCGCCGGAATCGATGTGATCGCGGTTTCGTTATCCGCATCGCGTGTCACCGGCGGCTGCCCGCCGGACCAGCGAAGACCCGGATAAAAGATACGGTGCCGGTCGCCGAGCGGAAACCAGATGCCGGGTTTCGCGTGGCGACTGAAGACCGCGACGGCGGGCACCTCCACGGCGGCCGCCAGATGCATCGGGCCGCTATCGTTGCCGAGAAACATCTGCGCATGGGCCATCACGGCGGCGCTGACGCGTGGGGATATCCGCCCGCAGGTATTCAGCTTCGGGCCCTGCCAATGCGTCAGCAACCCGTCGCTGCGGGCGCGGTCGCCTTCGGCGCCGACGACAAGAATACCGAGCGATTCATCGGCGGCGGATAATGCGCCGAGCGCGGAAAGCCATTTCGGGTCGGTCCAGTCCTTCATCTGCTGCTTGGTGCCGGGGCTGAAACACATGAACCTCCCCGCGCCGTCCCACCCGGTCAGGATGTCCGTCGCGGCGGCGCGTTCGGCATCGGTCAGGCAGAGGTCTTTGCCAGCCGGGGCGTCGACATCGATTGGGCCAAGGGCGTTCAGCGCCCGGGCGATGCGTGACGTTTCTCGTTCGTAGAGCCCGGTCTGCGGATCGAATTGGTGCTCGCGCCGGGACCGGGCGACGGGCAGCCCGACAATACGCCGCGCGCCGCACAGACGCAGGAAGGCGCCGTCGCGCAGTGTCATGGCGATGGACCGCGCTTCGTTTGCGTATATTGCGATGTCCGGTCCCCAGGCGCGGACTTCGGACGCCAGCGACAACAGGGCTCGCGGGCTGCGCGTCCCGATCGGATAGGCAAAGTACCCGTTCACGAAAATATCGTCGCCGAGCACAGCTTGCAGCGGCGGGGCGGCGGCGGCGACCGGAAAATTCGTCATCACCCGTTTTTCGGCCTGCGGCCATATGGCGTTCAGGTGATGAAACACCGGCAGCATGATCGCGGTGTCGCCGAGGCTGCCCAGGCGGTGGATAAGCACTTTTTTCGGGGCCGGGACCATCGCTCAGGCGTAGCAGTCTTCGACGATTTTGCGCGACCACCCCCGGAAACCGCGATCCGTCGCGGTCGGGTCGTCTTTCAGCAGCCAGTCGCGCATCGGCACGGCGAAACCGGTTTTGGGGCGGTTCAGGACATCGCCGGGCAGGGGCTTCGCCGGGCTTGCCGCCATGTCGAGTTTGCCGGGCGGCGTGGCTGAAGCCAGCATCGGCGCGATCCGTTTGAAGAAGAACGTATCGACCAGCGGCACGCGGATCTCCAGCGAATGCGCCATGCCGGCCCAGTCGGAATCGCGCAGCAGCTGGCTGCGCATGTACCATGTCGATTCCAGGGCCGATACTTTTGCCCGCGGCGTTTTCAGTCCGTCGACCTGGCGGCGGCGGTTGCTGTGTTCTTCGAGTTCGGCCCAGCCTGCCCGGGCCATATCGGGGTCCATCAGTTTCGGCAGTTCCCACGGCATGAACAGCGCGCGGCGCAGCAGATAGGCGTCCGGATAGGTGGTGCCGTATTCAAGCACGCTGGCATATTTCGGCGATGTCAGGGCGCTGACCAGGGGGGCGGCGATCCTGCGGAACGCGCGCCCGGCGCAGCGCATACCGGGGACCGCGCCGAGCGTGCCGACCATGCGCGGGATTTCCTGGAAACTCTGATAGCCGCCGAACAGTTCGTCGCCGCCGAGGCCCGACATCGCGACCTTCAATCCGGTTTCCGCCGTCACCTTGCTGACGAAATAGGTGTTCACGCCGTCGATCGACGGCTGGTCCATCGCCGCGCACAGGCGTTTATATTCGGCCTGGAAGTCCTCGCCCTTTACCCGCTGGGTCTGATGCGCCGTGTCGTAATGACGCGCGATCTTTTCCGCCAGCGCGGCTTCGTCGAATTGGGTGCCGTCGAATTCGTCGAAGCCGAGCGTGACCGAGCGCAGCGCATCGGATTGCAGCTCGGCGGTCAGCGCGACGATCGTCGCCGAATCGAGCCCCGCCGACAGGAACGCGCCGACCGGCACGTCGGCGACCAAATGGTGTTGCAGCGTGTCCAGCAGGGCATCGCGCAGGTTTTCCCGCGTCCATGGTTCGGGCCGCTCCGCTGCCGCTGCCAGTTCCTGCGTTACATCGAAATAGCGGGTCTGTGGTTGTGCGCCGCGGTGATCGATCCACATCGTGCTGCCCGCCGGCAGGGCGCGGATGTTCTCGAACATCGTCCACGGTTCGGGCACGTAGCCCCACACATGGAAACCCGCCCGCCCGGCGGCGGAAGGCGCGGTGTCGATACCGCCGCCGGCGAGCAGGGTTTTGACCTGGGACGCGAAGCGCAGCGTTTGGCCGTCATTTGCGTAATACAGCGGTTTGATGCCGAACCCGTCGCGCGCAAGGAAGATGCCGCGCTTTTCCCGGTCGTAGATCGCGAGCGCGAACATACCGCGCAGCCGGTCGACCATGTCTGCACCGTCGCGGTCGTAAAGATGCAGCAGCACCTCGGTATCGGATTCCGACCGGAAATGCCGGCCCTGCGATTCCAGCTCCGCCCGCAATTCGCGGAAATTATAGATCTCGCCGTTATAGGTGATGACCAGCCGGCCATTGTCGAACTGCATCGGCTGGGCGCCGCTATCGGTCAGATCGATGATCGACAGCCGCCGATGGCCGAAACCGACGCGGTTTTCGGCGTCCTTCCAGATTCCTTCGCCATCCGGCCCGCGCGCGACCATCGCGTCGTTCATCCGTGTCAGCGCGGCGCGGTCCACCGGCGTCGCGCCGTCGCCATAGGCGAATATGCCCGCTATACCGCACATTGGCGGCGATCCATTCTGTTCGTTCGGAGTGCTTCCGGTATTCCGGAAACCGGGAAGATGTTACGCAAGATACCCGTGCCTGTGCCGTGAGCCGCCGCTGGAATAACTTGACGCGGCGTCAGAGCGCCACCATACACAATTTTTTGTGCCAGCGTCGTCCGCATAAACATGCGCATTCTTCATGCAATTTCAAACCTTTCGCCCCGGGCGGGCGGCCCGCCAAAGGCGGGAATGGGAATGGCGCGCGCAATGGTCCGCCGCGGCCACGATGTTTCGATCTATACCACCAATTTCAATGGCGCGGATGATCTCGACGTTCCTCTGGGGGTGCCGGTCGATACCGGTGGCGTAAGCGTCACGTATTTTCAGGTCCATGCGCCGCGTTTCTGGGAAACGTGTTTCCCGCTCGGCCGCGCCCTGCAGGCGGATGCGGGGAAGTTCGACCTGATGCATCTGCATTCTCTGTACATGTATCACGACCGGGCCGGTGCCCGCGCGGCGCGGCGCAGCGGTATCCCCTATATCGTCCGCCCGCACGGCACGCTCGATCCCTATATCTGGAAGCGCCGCCGGGCGCGGAAGACCGTCTTCGAATGGTGGTTCCAGAACCGCGTCCTGGAACAGGCTGCCGCCCTTCACTACACGACGAGGGACGAATGGCGGCTTGCCGCCCCGGTTGCGCGCAATCCCTGCGGATTCGTGGTCCCGAACGGGCTTGATACCGATGAATTCGCCAGTCTGCCCGCGAAGGGGGCTTTCCGGGCGATGCATCCCGAAATCGGCGATCGCGCCATCATCCTGTTTCTCGGCCGGTTGAACTTCAAAAAAGGGCTCGACCTGCTCGCGCCGGCCTTCGGCAGGCTGCGCGCCGCCGGACATGACGCCCATCTGGTGCTCGCCGGGCCCGACGACGACATGGCCGACAAGACCCGGGCCTGGCTGGCCGAAGCGGGGGCGCTCGACCGGACGACATTTACCGGCATGATTACCGGCGACGACAAGCTCGCGGCGCTGGCGGATGCCGCAATGTTCGTGCTGCCGTCCTATAGCGAGAATTTCGGCATTGCGGTCGCCGAGGCCATGGCCTGCGGCCTGCCGGTGGCGATCTCGGACGCGGTGAATATCTGGTCCGACGTGCAGGCCGCCGGCGCCGGACTGGTCGGCCCCTGCGATATCGACGCCACGGCCCGCAACATGATTGAAATTCTTGAAAATCCGGGTCGCGCCGCCGAAATGGCGGCGAACGGCGTTCGCCTCGTCCGCGACAAATATTCCTGGGACGGGATCGCGCCGACCCTGGAAAAGGCCTATGAAGATGTGCTGGCTGGGCGCAGGAATGCGTTAACGTGGACCCCCGAGTGACAGATGACCGATAAAATCCCCGTCTCGATCATCACGATTTCGCTGAATGAAGAAGCGAATATCGCGATGTGCCTTGAATCGCTCAAACGCTTCGACGAAGTCTGGGTGGTCGATTCCAACAGCACCGACAGAACGCGCGAGATCGCCGAATCCATGGGCGCGAAGGTCGTTACCTTCGACTGGAACCGGAAATATCCGAAAAAAAAGCAGTGGGCGTTCGAAAATCTGCCCTTCGCCAATAAATGGGTGATGCTGGTCGATGCCGACGAACAGGTGCCGGACGGGCTCGCCCAGGAAATCGCCGACACCCTGGCGCGCGACGGCGACAAGCATGCAGGGTATTTTTTCGGGTTCGATTATTTTTTTGCCGGCAAGATGCTCAAACACGGCCAGCGCATCTACAAGCTGGCGCTGATGCAACACGCGAAAACCCGCTGGCAGGCATACGACGATCTCGAAGTGTCGGTGCTCGGCGACAACGAAATGCACTATCAGCCGCCGGTCGACGGCACGACCGGCGTTCTCGAATACCGGATGATCCACGAAGACCAGGAAACGCTCTATCACTTCTTCGACCGGCACAACAAGTACTCGGACTGGGAAGTGGTGGTGCGCCACAACGGCAGCTATTTCCGGAACGAAGACGCCCAGCCCTTTCTGCGGCGGTTCACCAAGCCGCTTTTCGGCCGGATGCCGTTCAAGCCGGCGATCGTGTTTCTCTATTCCTACGTGCTGCGCGCCGGGTTCCTCGATGGCCGTGCCGGGTTCGATTTTGCGCTCGCCCGGGCCTTCCACTTCTGGCAGGTCGGCCTGAAGATGCGCGAACGTATCCGCGAAGTGGGCCCGCCGAAGAAATAACCGACCCTGAAACAGCTATTTCCGGGCGTTGATCAGCAGGTACAGCCCGTGGTTTTTGCACAACAGCCGCAGAAGCGGGCGCGGCCACAGCGCCTTGGCGATTTTCAGCAGCGGCCCGCGATGGCGGCGTCCGACCTCGCTCT
>TARA_R110000868_G_scaffold9000_9_pt1 | contig 23919 bp, 23 predicted proteins | sample TARA_R110000868 | Tara Oceans TARA_R110000868 (sample SAMEA4397489) | marine metagenome | biome: Polar Biome; feature: [SRF] surface water layer (ENVO:00010504); material: water (ENVO:00002006), including particulate matter (ENVO:01000060) such as... | depth 5 m | reverse complement strand
TGTTGTCTATATGATACACTCTTGTCCCACTTGTGTTGTCTGTGGTGATTGCACATATTGTAATATTTCTGAAAGCCGTTCTTGGAGACGCCATTCTTACCTCCAAATCCAGAACATCCTTCAACTACGCATTGTTGTGGTTCATGTTGTTTAAGTATTGTCATAACCTTATTTATAAAAAAAAGGGGCTTCACCGAAGTGAAACCCCTTAAAAGTGTCCGATAAACGGATCTTTTTATCTTTACATCAGGTTGCTGACAATAACACGTCTGTAGTACTGGTTAGTGTTTTGCTGCAGATCACCAGTGCTCGCAAGAGCAGAAGTACCACGTGCAAAGGGGTTCTCAACAACGCCGTAGCGAGTCTTGAAGCCGATCTTAGGCTGGAAAGTATCTTCACCAACCGCACGAACCATCTGGAGAGGTACGTAAGGGCAGTAGAACAGACCAGCGTCAAATGCGCTAGAACCTTTGTAACCAACAGTCATGTAGTGAATACCATTTGAAGGTGCGAAGTAAGGATCGATATACACCTTAATGCGACCGTTCAATACACCAGCAAAAGTGCTGCCAGTATCGTCTGATTGCAGGTTGTTGCTGTTAAGAGCAGGAGTGTAGTCAAGAACACCAGCCATCTGAAGTGCAGAAGCAACGTCAGAAGAACAAAGCAGGATGTTACCTTTACCACGACGAGTGCCTTTTGCAATCTCGTTAGCTTCACGCTCGATTTGGAACATCAAGCCCTTGAACTTCTCAACCATCCAACGACCGTTAGAGTCGGTGTCAAGATCGAATACGCCGGTAGTGGTAGTATTCTGAGTTGCACCAGGAGTAGCTACCAAGTTAACAGTACGAACGATTTCTCGGTTGATTTCAGCAAGGATTTCAGTTGAGAGAATGTTAGCAAGTTCAGTTTCAGCATCCAGACCATGAATCGCTTTAAGGTCTTGTGCCAATTCCATTGAGTACTCAGCTTTCAAAGCACGTGACTTAGCAGTTACAGCGATCTTCTCGATAGAGAATGCCATTTCAGCAAAAGCAACGTTAGAGGCTGAACCCAGACCTTCAGCCTGCGTCAAATCCATACCGCCAGTGAAGTTATAAGTCTCAGAGTTACCAGAAGGCTGTGTGCCAGCGTTAGTTGAGTTAGCTTCACCAATATCGGTGTTACCACCACGTACTGTTGAGTGTGATGTTGCAGCTTCGTTGTAGAAGGCTTCGTCACCAGCTTGGTTAGTGTAACGTGATCGCATTGCAAAGATCAAGCCAGTAGGACCAGTCATAGGCTGAACACCAACTAGGTCATAAGCAACCAGGTTAGGCATAGCACGACGTACCAGGCTAATCAGGACGGGATCGTAGTTATCAACTGAACTACCAGTTGAGTTGGTAGGTGCAGTCTCTAAAAGTGAACGTGGATTAAAACCAGCATTCTCTCTCAAAGATCTTTCTGTGTTTTCTAAACAAACAGCTGTTACTGATCGCTTGTGACTATCGCTGATAGTAGGAAGGTCACTGTGCTCAATAATAGGCTGCCACTTGTTTTGCAGTTCTTCATACAAATACATGAGGTTACTCCTTAATTAATTTATTTACGTGCAGTTCGCGAAATTGCGGCTGCATAGTTTGCCATAGGACCAGTAGCTCTGACTTCTTCATCAAGTTCAACTGGTTCTGCATCTTCAACTGAAGATGGTGCGGCTTTAATACTGAAGTAGGATTCGCGTAAAGTTACTAACTTCTTGCTATACTGCTCAGCGCTTACATAATCAAGACCTTCCGATAGAGCACGGATCTTCTCAATTTGGGAATCAGCTAAGTTTTGTGTAACTTCGCTGAAAATTACTTTTTGTACTGCTTCGGCTAATTGATTAGAGATTGCAATCTTCTCTGCGGTCTCTTCTTCAATCTGGCCTTCAAGTTCTTCTACTTTAGATCGAAGGGTTTCAAGAACATCATTATCAGCATCAGCAGGAATATTGATATTGTGTGCTTCCATCAATCCTCTGATACCGTTCATGAAAGATTCAGCAACTTCAACTTTAAGTGATGATTCAACAGCAACTTTATTTTCGTCATACCATTGTTCTGCGATATAGTTAACATACTCGTCAACTTTACCAGAGAGTTCTTCGGTAAGTGCTTCTGTAGCTTCAGCCAATTGAACTTGAAACGCAGCTGCATATTCTTCGTCCATCTGTACTATTTTAGCATTAAGAGCAGCTTCAAAAATTGTTTCTGCTTTTTCTCTCAAATCTTCTGACAGATCTTCGCCATCAAAAATAGCATCAATATCTTCTGCAAAAGAAGCACCTTGACCTGGCGTAGCAACTTTATTTGATGCAGGTGCATCTGACCCTGCTTTATCTGCTTTACGAGCTGATGTTTTTGAACCCTTAGCAGAAATCATATCTTCGTTACCCTCGGAACCTGATTTAACAGGAGCACCTTTAGGTGGTGTAAACGAAGCAGCTTTATCTGCAAGGCGCTTATTTGATTTAGTTGCAACTGGATCAGCAATAGAGCTGTTCTCACCACTGGCCTTGAACTCAACAAGTTCTTGCCCGTCGTCAGTTGACACCGAATCCATTAGTTCTTTCTCGGCCATTATTATTACTCCTTTTAAAGTATAGTGTTCAATTACTATTTATAAATGCGTTAATTACAAGCTATTTAGGAATTTAGCAAAAGCAGCTACTTTGTGTTCCTGAAGTTGCTTGTTGCTTTTTTTACCCATATCTTGTATCTGTTCGATAACTTGCTGTGCTTTCCAACTACCCGACGCTGCATCCTTAACCCACTCAACGCCTTCCATAACACCGTTAACAAAAGCATTAGGTGCAGACGGATCAGCGACGATGTCTCCTGCAGTGGCTAACATAAAATCACCTTGAACTTCGTTGATTCCTTGATGATTCATTTTAATGGTTCCCATGCCGCGTGAAGATACGCCTAACTGTGCTCCTTCATCGATAAGAGATTTAACAATTTTGCCGTATGGGGTGTCCATAATTTTTGCTCGGCCAACATAATCGTTACCCTCTTTTTTCAAAGATTTGATCATGTGGGAAACTCGCTCTAGGTTAATCGAAGGACCATCAGGATGACCTAACTCACCATACGCTCTATTAGTCTTAACGTATTCTCTGTTGTACCGATCAACTTCCTGCTCCATTACAGAACCGGGATACACGCGGCCATTTCTATTTTTAATGTCAGCTTGCATAAACACGCCTTCAATAAAATAAGACTTTTCACCAGTCTCTTTGCTGGCTTCAACTATATGCTGGACGGTATCAAAATTTTGTTCTGTAAATAAAAACATATTACCCCTCGTAGCTTACTGCAGCTGCTTTTACATCTGTACTAGCAGCCCAAATTTCGTCTGATGGGTCTTTCCGCATCAGGATGTTTTCAAAAGGAGACACTGAAAGCGATCCTTTAACAACAGCACCAGTATTTACCGTACTATTGGCAGATGCTGTCTGCAACGTTACAACAAATGATGATGAAGAATTACTATTGAACACTCTAACTAAGGTAGCATCGCTTACTGTAGAAGCGTGGGTATCATTAGCTACAAGTGCAGCTTCAACTGATTTTAGTTTAAGAATGGACATTAGATTAACTCCGCAGCAACGTCATTTGCAAATTTTATAGCACTTTCTCTGTCTGACTCAAGCAACTCATCAAACATCTTTAGATTATCTTCGGTTAGATGATCGCGAACAAATTGGACAGCGCTTTCATAGACCTCTTCGTCTTCATCGTCGTGGTATGAAGCAGCTTTAGAAACATCTTTTTTGACGTTCGTAGCTTTAAACACAGCCTCTTCTTCTTCCGTCTTCTTGTACCCTGGGTATTTAGATGAGGATATTATGTGCTTTTTGACAAAGGCTCGTTCTGAATCTCCTTTCGGATTCGTATAATCTTTAGCTGATCCATCGTCGTTATCTGGATCGGGAATAAGATCGATCGTTTTGAGCTCAATTATCTGTCTTAATGTTTTCATTTTGCATATCCTTAATTGTTATTATGATCAGCATCCGTTGTATCAACATCCCAATCATCTTCGGCGCCTTCGACATCATCGCTAGGCTCTTCGATATACTCTTGATCGTGTTGATCTTCCTGCTCATCATCAACTTGTAATTCTGGCTCATCAAGTTGTGGCTCAAACTCTTGCCCTACCATACTATTTGCCACTTGGTTTTTTGCAAGCTCTACTTTTTGAGCGACCTTATCTAAAATAATATCATTAAATATTTGTGCCGCTTTTCTTGGTTTATCATTAATAGCTAAACCAACCACATCTTTCACTCTACTATCCATTACAATCTCCTGTTATATTTATAAAGTTCTGACTTGCTGCTACTGAGCAGGAGGAAATCTACTAGTATTTTCCGGCTCTGCTGTTTGCTGTTCGTCGTCCCCTTCAGACGGCATATCATCTTGTACTTCTAAATCAGCTTCGTGATCAGCCGTCATTTCAGCGTGCATTTGTTCAATTTGTTCGTCAGTTTGCTTCAATATATTTTTCTTAATCCAGCTAGTGCTAAAGTACTTGCCGAGATAAGCATCAACATCATTGAGAGCTCCAATTCTTTCTCTAAAGATCTCGATAGCTTTAAGCTCAGAGAAATGACTGTCTGTTACAAAATCAAATCTCATTTCTTTTCGAACTACAGGCCAATCTTCAGGAGTAATGATACCTTTAAGCATTAACTGCTTCTCAAGTGCCATCTCAAACAGGCGAGCAAACTTCAATCGCAACCGTGCTATAAACTTCTGAAACTTAATCTCATCTCTACTAATTTCTGAAGCTCGTCCTAACGAAAACCCAGCTTCAGGCTCAAGTCTAGAAACAGGTACGTTCAAAGATCTATACAACTTCTTTTGAAAGTACAATACATCGTCCATCTCACCGAGGTTCTGGCCTGCTGGCAAAGTGGTAATTTCAGTTCCTTTACCGCCTTCCCTTCTAGGTAACCAGTAATCTTCAAGCATAGTCATGAACTTTCGATCGTCTTTGATTTCGCCTGTTTGCGCATTGTATACAACTCTATTCTTATGCTTCGCCATCATATCTCTAAGATACTGCTCTGCTTTCAGTTTAGGTAAATTGCCTACGTCAATATAAAAGATCCTTCGTTCTGGAGCTCTTGATATTCTATAAATTACTGTTGCGTCTTCTAAAATTCGGAGTTGGTTTAAGGGTTTAATAGCTTTGTGTAGATGAGACAGAACCATTTTGTTTTGTTCATCCATCAAACCTGAGGTGCAATGTAGGATACTATCTTTAGCAATTTTAATGCCTTGATTAGACCCTTGAGCGAGATTGGACTCAGATCCTGATTTAAACCCTTTATCATTAAACATAAAATATTCTTGTTTAATGGCGTGTACTGTGTATTGATTTTGACCCGTACCTTTTCTTTCCTTGCCTACTTGTCGTACCTTTCTAATTTTTCTAGGGTCAATATATCGGAGCTCTTGAATTCCGAGTTTAGGATCTTTTTCGTCTATAATTACATGGTAATACAATCTACCATCAATATACCAGTGACGAAACATTTCGTATCCTTGACGTTCAAAATCAAGTATATCTTTAATATTATCGAATTCAGTTCTTATTTTCTTTTTGATAGAATCAGATATATTCATTGTATCTGTATTCAATTCTACGACGTGTGATTCTGGATCATAAACGATAGCTTCATTGACCACGTCGTCAATAGCGTTTTCGCACTCAGGCTGCATGGCCATACCGCGATATCGAGTGACTAACTCACCTTCCGTTTTAGAGGTTTGTTCTAAGTCAATATATTGGCCATAGGAACCACCTTCAGCGACTACTACAGCTCCGTCGTCTGTTTCTCGTTGCGTGAAAGATCCGAGATCCTCCGTCCCTTTACGCTTAATTTCAAAACCAAATAACTCGGCCATTTTAGTATATTCCCCTCATAATAATGTATTTAGGGCCCATTGCTGAGCCCTATCAAGTTGGTTAGTTACCGCCAGCGTTACCTGTTGTACCGCCCGTCACTTCCCACCAATCATACTGGAATGTTACAGTAAACTCTTGAAGAGAATCAGTAGAGTTCCAATCAACTTCCATTTCAGTAATGTTTATGGGGAATATTCCGTTGAAAGAATATTCTCTAACAGGAACACCTACTTTAGAGTATTGAGTTACTTGAGCTGTTGACTTGTAAGACAAATCAGAAGCTGACCCAAATCCTCTAACGTTACCAAGATGCGAATTGATTGATTGCATCCACTGTTCCATTGCATTTCTAATTAGAAAATCTTCGTCGTTGATGATGGTTACAGACCACTCCGCGAAAGTTCTGTCGCCTGCTATCTTAACCTTACGACCAAAGTAAGGGACTTCAATAAGCCCCAGCGTTGAAGCTGGGACCTGAGAAGCTCTTACCAAGAAAGGGGTCTTGATATCAGCAACGGAGTTCGCTGGGTTAGTAATGTTCACGTTGAACAGACTCGGGCGTGCACCACCTAGGGTTAGCTGAGACCTAATTTCATTAATGTTGAAAGCCATTTCGTTCTCCTATTGGATGGTATTTAGAATTGCCCAACTACTTCAGCAAATTCTACGCCGGATCTAACCGCCACAAAGTTCAACTGAATAAAGTTAATGCTTCTTGACGGCTTAATGTATATGTCGCCAACAAATTCATTTCTGTCAATAACTTCGCCGGTGTTGTTGCTTTCGTCGCACACAACCTTGAAATCAAGGATGCCTCTACGACCCTGTACATCCCTCAAGAACGGTTCAACAAGATTTCTAAACTGGGATCTTGTAAATGAATCGTTAAACTCAAACAATGTAAACTTAGCAGCTGTAGCAATTGCTTTTTCTAGTACGATGAACAATCTTCGTACGTTAACCCTATCAAACGCGCTAGGCTTGCCTAACAACGTCTTATCACCAAACAACACAGTACCTTGGCCAGGGAATGTAATAACACAGTTGACATCGTTCTGGTACAGAACATCTCGGTCAGCCTGCAGTGGATTATACGCTAGTTTAGTTACATTGGCAACCTTTCCTCTGTTAAAACCAGCAGGGGACCACCATGCATCTCTTTGACTATCTGTTCTAACAGCTAGACCAGCAATATCTCCGTTAAGAGGTACCCAAACATAAACATCGTTGTACTTATCGTACATGTATTTATACCCAGAATCTAACAGCGCGTAAGAAGTAGAAGTTAAAGAGTTTCTCATTGCTATGATATCGTCTCTTTCACCATATGCATTATTAACAACGTCAGCATAAGCAGGAGAAACAAATGCGATACAATCTCGACGTTTGTCACAAATGTTGTCGATAATGTGGTTAGCAATCAAAGTTTCATTGGTTCCACCCGACGCCTTACCTGCAAGAATTAAACTGATGTCCACTTGGTCTGGTGATTTATATAAATCGTAACCAGCAATTGTTTCAGCATCAACCGATCCTTCTGCAGCGGAATCTGTTCCTAGTTTCAAACTATCGTAAACGGCCGCGTCTGTTGCCAAAGCTGTAGACTGAGCTGCTGTAGTGTTTGCTGCAAGACCATGAGCTGCATCAGCCCAAATGTACTGCGAACGAGCATTAATAGTTGTAAGCCAGAAGTTAGTCTCGCCAGTCTCTGTTTTAGCGTCCGTTGCTCTTGACACACCTTCGAATACTTCTAGAACAGTACCAGGCGTACCAGTGAACGATCCATCTTCGTCTTGTACAACGACATGGATTTCATCACCAACACCACCTCGGGTAGCTGCATAAGCAGAAGTACCAGGAGATGATCGAACTAAGCTATGGAATCCCCATCGCTTACCAAAGGCACCAGTAGTAATTGTTGTTCCGGTATATTTGGTTGCAAAGGTAATAGCTGTTGTGTTTGCAGAAGCAACCTTTAGGAATGATTCCCCAATAGTAGTGTTGCCAAGTTTAACAACGTCGCCTACTTGAATACCAAGACCGCCACCGAATTCATCCTGAGATGTGTTACCGGTAAGTGAACCGGAACCAACCGTAATAGTACCAGTTGAATCTGCTGCATAATCGCCAGCTGTCCGACAGACAGAAACTTTCAATGAGTTACCCATTGTGCCAGGATATCTAGCAACGAAATGATCATCAGAAGTTATACCACTTCTTGAAGCATCATCATTATGAATAGTGATACCTGCAGAGCTGGTATTAGAAACAGCATTTCTAATAGTTGTGTTTCCCACGCGTGTGACGTAGAGTTTGTTGCCGTAAGCTAAAAAGCTAGCAGCTGTAAAAAACGTTTCGGTGTTAAAAGCTACTTGAGGCTTATGGAACCGAGCGACTAAAGTTTCTTCGCTGTCCACTAGAACTCTTGTATTTACTGGACCCCACTTAAATGCACCTGCAATGGCGCCCTCAGTAGTGGATACAGCAGGAACAACAGTTGTCAAATCGACTTCTGTAACATTTACACCTGGGCTGACCTGGAATGGCATCTCAATTCTCCTTGTTTTGGTAGATTATAAAGCTCTACTATATTTATAAAACTTCTGATTAGAAGAGACTTTCACGATCATAGTCTAAATCGAAACTCGTGACAAGCTCTCCACCTCTAAATTCATCATCTTCGTCCCACCCATTTGACATTCCATTATCTATGAAACCAAATGGCGTGAGGTCGTCTTCAATTGCTTGCTGATTTAACTCAAACAAATTTTTACGGACATCTATGTCCGTCATTTCTTTAAAGTACTCTTGTCCTGTTAACCAAGCAAATAGAATAAGGCACATTGCTAAGTCGTCGGTCATTCCTTCTTCTGCTTCAAAGTTAGTGCCGCGCTTGTTGGCTACTAGCGTTGTTAGCTCTGAAAGAATGTCAAAATCTGAAATAACAAGTCTATCATGCTCAATGATAGTCTTTAAGGTTGAACTACCAATTCGTTTCAATGAAGGAGTGGTTCTCACACCTAATTGTGAATCGCCGCCTCCAAAACCTCCACCAACTAACTGGCCCGCTCTGCCTTTCCATTGAGCTGTAACCAAACCTTCATACTCCATATCGTGATGAAGTATGTCAGCTACTTGTTGACCAATGTCATTTATCTCAACCATTACCGCAGCATTGTTAAACATTCTGGCTGCAGTATGGATGTATTTAGGATAAAGCATAGGTGCGACTGTATTACTACGATACGTAGCTACGACAACGTACGGTAATTCACTGACATCAAATACAACATAAGCACTAAAATCTCCACCAACCCCTCTACTCGTATCTACCGTAATGCAGTATATGTGTCCAGGCTGTGGATCTTTGAATATTTTGATGTCACTATTATATCTTATTGGTCGCTCATAAGTCAACATGCGTAGCTTGTTTGCGTCAATTAAAGTATTCTGACTTCCTAAAAATTCACACTCAAACTCAACAGCAAATTGTTTCTCAGAGGTGTTACGGATTGTTTGTTCTTTCCAGGCCTGATCACGGCCGGGAATATCCCACCAGTTTACAGCTACAGTTTTATAATCGTTAAGATTTTTTTCAGCATCGTGCCATAACTTATAAAACATATTCATGCCGTTAGGCGTAGACGTCACCAATACTCTAGACGTTTTACCAGATGAAATGGTAGGGTATACCGATGCAAAGAATTCTTCTTGAACTGTATGAGGAACGAAAGCAAATTCATCCAAGTAAACGAGGTTGATAGACATACCCCGTACAGCCGAGGCTGATGTAGAGGAGGCTAAAACCTTCGATCCATTCTCGAGCTCAATGTTACCTTTGTTCCACTCGACTATCCCTTGCTGCAAAAACCATGGTAGATTTTCATACGCCAACTGAATTCTAGAAAGAATTTCACGTGCTGTTGCTGCTTTGTTGGCCAGAATAGCTATTGAAAATTCTGGGTTGAAAATTGCAAAATGCATAATGATAGAAGCCATTGTAGTAGTCTTACCAGACTGCCGAGGCATTTTACATATCACAAACCGTGATTTTTGAACAGAATGCATTATCTTTTTTTGATACTTGTACGGTTCGAACGGAACTAAACCGTGATCGATGTTCACAATTTTTACATATTTCTCACAGAAGTACTCAATGTCGTTTGAACATCTAACTATTTCATTGATTTCTTCTTCACTGAAATCAATTTGAACATTGGCTTTTTTTAGCTTAGGATTACCTAGATAATGATCTGCCATTACGAAACGTCTCGAGCGTGCCCTTTCAGCAGCGACGTGAGGTCTTTAGTAGACCCGACAAATAAGTTATTGGTTATCTTTGTGGGGCCATCTTCTTTTACTTTCATATCATGAACTTTTTTCTGCAAGTCGAGCAAGTCTTTATTTGCGCCTGCTAAGGTTCTAATTAAATCAGCGACGACCTCATACGTCCTAGGCTGCTGACTTTGAGCTGCTAGTTCAACTATTCCTTCCAAGGCTCTTGTTCCCTGCTCAATTACCCCATACAGATTTTCACGCGCATACTGAAAATCTGAATCTAATTTTTGGTCAGATTCGATAGACATCAGGGGTGTATTATTTCTAACAGCTGGCATAATTTCTACAACAGGATCTAAATTTAATGCATCTGCTATTGGATCGTTAATTGGTTTCGCCATTAAAATAGTCCTCAAAATTGGTTATTACACCATAATTATCATTACTAGAGATGGAGCTTGTAGATATACTTATACTTGCGTTTGAGGTCGGTTGTCCGTTAGAGGTTAATCCAGGCGTCTGTATAATACCAACAGCCGGCGTAACACTAAGCGTATTACTTGTAGAGTGTATGCTCACATTAGAAGTCTTAATGATCTTAGATTTAGTTACAGGCCCGAACAAATATCCTTTCATCACGAATTGAAGATTCCATATCAACGCTCTACGCGTATCGAAATCACCCTCGTAGGTATCTTGCGATGATAACCCCTGAAGAACTACAGGAATATCCATTTTGATTGCCATTTCCGGAATTAGTTCAATAGTACTCGTCCACTCGGGGGTAAAGAACGGAAGAATTTGTTCTAGAATAGCGGTAGCATCTTCTGCATATTTAACATACACGTTCAATTCAAAATTAATATTGTACGGAACAGGATTAAAGGCGGATAGTTTTCTTGCAGGATCGTTCTGATCCTGAGCAGTGTACCGGTTCAGAGTATTGAGCTTTCGTTCTCCATCGTAATTCATTGACGTCATTTCAAACGAGATTCTAGGTAGCAGCATAGCCTCTTGATTATCAAGATTCAGATTACCTTCTAACCTTGCTGTCATCTTTTCTTTTGGAGCGTACGTTAACGGAACTTGTATGGTCTGTACCACATTACCACTGCTATCACGGCGATTGACTACTACGTCGTTAAATAACGTTCCAAACAATATAACATACCGGCGAAGTGTCGCATGGTAATATTCATGACCTAACATTAAAAAGTTCCCCCTTCACTGAAAGGATCTCTATCAGTGAAATCAATAAATTCAATGGCTTTGGTCTGCATAAAGTTATTTTCGCTACCAGCGATAGTGTCAATATTTGCAAGAGTATCCGGTTCGCCAGTTCCTGATTCTACTGTGAGCCTATACCCGTCTTGAGAGTGCAGAGAAGCTCCTGTAAGCCCTTCAATTGTTAGCTGAACATCATCTCGTATATCAAGTGACTTAGTCTTATACAGCGCGTCAAGCACCTCAAATCCAGTCTGCAACCTCTCACCAGCATACTCCCATTTCTCGAGCCTCAACTCATAGAACTGCAATGCTCCCATTTGATAGAATACCGGTTCGTGCTCTACAAATTTAACTTCGAATATGCCACCGTTAAGCGGAAAATACAGAAGGTCCCCTTCTCGTGGTCTTGGGATGTTCGCATCAGCGCCAACGTTAGACTCGAATGCATAACGCGCTACAGACATGGTGAGCTGATCTCTAATCTCTAATCCAAACTTACCGAGAAAATCTCCTTCTCCCCCAAACCCATCTACAGTATTAATGTACATTTCGCACGAATAGGACTCTTGAAATAGTCCTAAGTCATCTTCACCGTACAAAGGATCGTATTCGAGATCGGAATATACTTTTGGAATGTAGTATACGTCAATGCCGTGTATGCGAATAGACTCGATTACCAAGTCTTCAATTAACAGCTGCTCTCCGCTGTTTAGATGGTTATTGAAATAAAAATTAGTAGCCACGAGTTATCCTACCATATCTTCTGGTGGTAAACTCCAACTCGTCATCAACTCTTCTTCTATTAACTGGATCTCAGCTACTGCGTCGTCGTATATTTTAATCCCGTTAAATGTAACACCACCAGGAAGCTGCATACCTTCAAACTTAGTTAGATTTGATCCCCACTGTTTCTTAATCAGAGCAGCTCCATATTTAAGCAGCCACCGGTCTTTCCAAACGTCCGTATAAGTTGATGGGTCGACAATTTGATAAGCCTTAGCTATTATGTAAGTGCCTGGAGCTACTTTCCTCCAATCCATATCAATATACAATCGGTTCACGTGTCTGTTGTAACGGAACATAGCCTTGCCTACTAATATTTCTTCTAGCATCCTTATGTGCTGAAAATTTTGATAGTATGGAACGAGCTCGTACTTCGATAAATCGTATAGATCGTTAAGAGCCATTTGATAGCGTACGTTGAATAAGTTGTTGGTGCTCGTTGAATCTCCAATATCAAAAAGATCGACTACACCTATAATGTTTTCCGGAACCACAAGATACTGGTTATCAATGTCTTGTTGTGTCAAGACCCACTTGTAATAAGTTTGTTCTAGTCCATCGAAATGATAGTCGTAGTAATAGCTCAATGCTTCATCTACACGATCGTCAACCTGATCGTCATCTACGTTTATTTCGATAACAGGCTTACCTAACCGACGAAGGCAATTTTCTTTAAATTCTGTTCTTGTTGTTGGGTTAGCCATTATATCCTCTAAAAATACTTATCCCCAAGCAATGTCGCCATTGGAATAATAAACTTTAAACGCTCTATTCGAACCGTCAAGTAATGTACTACCGACAACTGCATTGGCTTGAAACGAAGCATCTCCTGTAACAGATATGGTGGTCAAGTTAGACCCTACCTCAAAGGCGACTGTACTGTTTGCACTATACATGATGCCGTCAGCTGTGTTTATAGCCAACTCAGCCGGCTGCAAATTAGTAGTAGTGGGCGCCGTGCCAGTGGCGTCAGAGCGCTTAACTTTAATAATAGATGACATTAATGTTCCCCATACTTATAAACTAAGCCTCCCGAAGGAGGCTACATTGTTTTATGCGTACGTACCGCCATCAATAATAGCATCTATCTGCCCTAGATTGCCAGAGCTAGTAGAGTTGGCAGCCGTATATGTTATTGTAGTGCCAGGTTCTGTGGCTATGCTATTAACTACTACAAACACATTGGCGCTTGCATCTCTAAAAATGCCAGAATATGCTACTACAGAGGTGTTACCGTATTCCCCATAAAATCCGAAATCTACAGTATCAGTAAAAGTAGTTGTATCAGCTTGATTGTCAGCTAACTTTAATGAGCTGTCATCAATAGTAACAACTGTAGAGTTAATCTCTGTCGCTGCTCCTATGATTGTCAAATTACCATATACTGTTAAGTCTTCACCAACCGTTACCGACTTGCCGAAACCAGCTCCGCCAGCTACAGTCAAAGAACCTGTTGTGTTGCTTGTAGAGTTTACGGCTCCAGTTAGGTCTAATGAAACTGTTGAAACAGCATCCTGCAACGACACTGAGATTGTTGTTGCTCCAGTGTTAGAGACAACAATGTTGTTTGAACCTTGAAAGGTTATTTGGTCATCTAACCCGTCGTTATTGCTAAGGATAATAACACCTGTAGTAGTGTTACCACCAGCACTTAAATCTATATATTCGGGTACAGCTGATACGGTAATTTGTGTACTATTACCGCCAACAGTAACACCGCTGCCGCCAACAATAGCTAAAGTTTCTGTAGTACCATCTCCACCGCCCGAAGGAGTGAGTACAATCTGACCAATAGTACTGTTACCAGTGGTAGATACAACGTAAGTAGTTGAGTCTACTGTTATTTGAGTGCTATTGCCAGCAACTACCGTACCACCAGAACCAGTGAATATTAATGTGTCGTTAGATAACGCAGCGTTATCTACAGTTAATATTACTTGACCTTGAGTGCTGTTACCACTCGTAACGACGTTGTATTGGTCTCCCGAGATGGTTATAATATTAGTACCATCGGCCGATGAGAATAATTTTTTGTCAGCTAGGTTGATCGCTAATTCGCCAGCTTGTAGTTGACCGTTAGCGGGGACAACGCCCGTGTCTGTGGATCTTTTTAATTTAATTACCGATGCCATTTAGAATTCCTCTTCTTGTGATTGTCTCGCTTGTTTAAATGCACTAACGCGCTTAAGCGGTTTAGCTGTTGTGTTATTTATTGTTTCTAGCTGCTTGATCTGTGTATGAGCTAATTGTAGCTTGGACATCAACTCAACATTTTTAGATAACATGTCAGAAAGTATTTTTCCTTGATTTTGATTAACCTGTACTCTAGCAGTTAGCTCAGTGTTACGGTCAATTAATTCTCTTATAATATTTTTCTGATTTTCTATAATAACAACTAACGTCACATCTCCATCCATTTAATACAAACCCCCATCTAGATCTCCAAACTCCGGAGTAGTACCATTTATACGCAATACCTGTCCTTCAGTACCAGACAATTGTGACATTGTTGTGGCATCTGAGGCAAAAAATACACCATCTGCAGTAAACGACGATAACCCAGTTCCTCCATTAAGAGTTGATAACGGAACGGTAAGACTATCTATAGTTGCACTGAATAACGTCACGTTACTAATAGACGATAACGCTTGAAGTACGTATTGATTAGTGGCAGCTTGGTATTGTAGGAATCCACCGTCTGCTAGGCTGACGTCATTGACGTCGTCCATATCTCTTATGTTACGCTTAGATACACCACGCGTAGCTAAGGTTATTGTATTAGAGCTATTAGGAACTTGACCAGCTACAGATCCTGAACCTCCCAGTACAACTTTTATATTTTGGTTTGTATTATTAAATAAGGTAGCCATTTATAACCTCGTAACTTCTGGAGTGACTGTTACCAAGCCTTCTAAAATTCTTGTTTTAATGTTAGAGGCATCGGTGAGTTCAACATCATAAACGTATCGACCTGCTGTTAAGGTAGAGGTTACACTATTATTCATTGATAGTAACAGAGTACCAGTTGCAGGAGCCAGCGTAGCATCAAATGCAGTAAAGGTGCTGGAGGTGTAAGACTTTCTTATATGAGAATCTGCAGTCAACGTAGATACGTCCAAAGGAAGACCGTCAGCATTTGTTAATGCTAATGATGTCGCAAAATCAGTACCCTGATCGATTACTATGTTAACTTTGGTGGCCATGCCAAACGCTCCTAGATAAATACATACAGTTATTTATAATACCCCATCCAAGGAACTTACATAATGAAATTGAGAACAGATTTTAAATATGCATTGATAGATGAATACTATACGTACTGGGACGCTTTTGATGATCGACATTCATTCTATCGTAAGATAGTATCTAGTTCTAGCGAGGTTGCCTTGTATTTAGCTAGCAAAAATACAAAGGCTTGTGCAGCAGGCGGGTTAGTTGATAGGAGACTATACTCTCAGAATGAGTTGTGGATAGTCTATTATTCAAATAACAAGAAAACGTTAACAGCAATGAATAATGCTATGAAGAATAAAGGTCTTCTGAGTATGACAGAAGATACAAGAGTAGCTGTCAGATCAACTTTAGTGGACCTAACAGCTAACGTAGAAGAAGAAGTTGCTGCTTAAACTTCTTCTGAGGTGAGCTCTTCAACAATATCTGCCCAGATGTTTTCATCGTATACGACAAACCCTAAGGTAATTCTAGGACCGCCAAAAGCTGCGTGCCACATAATCTTATCGTGCTCTTCTTTTTTCCCGTAGTACCCTAGCTTACAATGCCACCCTGCAGGATCTTGCAGGTGAACCAACTTGGTATCTGGGTCAGCTTGTAAGCTGCCAGGTTTTTCACTTGTAGGATCTAGATTTCTCCAATATCCGTTACCATTAGACCATGTAAATAAGCAATTGAACCCAGGAACATTCCAGTTCGTATGCCAGGCTATGTATCCGTTTTCAGGATAAAACATTTTGAGGGCACAGAACCTATAACCTATCATGGATCCTAACGTGTCGTCAAGCTCCTGACTTTTTTCAATATACTTATCGACCCACACGAGCTCTTCTGGCGTCAACGGGTGATGTTTCTTTGCGTCCTTTAGTGATTGGTCGTTAAGATCATATCCAAAAGAATCTGGAGGGAACCCATCATGATCTTGAACAGACACAGACATAGATTTTAAGCACTCAACAGATGCTGCGTATTCTGGCCTATTTTCCTTCATAAATTTACCCCTTGTCTTCCAATTAGGTAAATTTTTGTCTGGTCGATTTTCCATTAGCCATTGTTGATATCTATCTAAAACGATCAAAAGATCCGAGGGTAAGGTTAATACCTGTCTCATTTACTAATGTCTCCTTCACCCATTCAGGGGGGATTGTGTAGTGGTTTAAAGCAATTTCAGTACCTGGACGTAACTCAGTAGTCTTATAACCAGTAACAAAATTGTACTTTGCGTCGTTCGGCAAACGTTGAACATTTATCCCAAGATCTGGATTATCGTGTAACGCGCGCCAGAAAGCAAAAGTGTCCCAATAAGTCAGAGACTCAGGATATGGCAGGTGGCCATTTTGTGTTTCATTATGCTTGCGATATATCCTAAGCCACTCGCTCCACAACTTTTGCGTCTTTTCATTCTTGCGGTATACAAACATTCCACAATGCCATCTAAACTTATGTCCTTTACCTTGTCTTATTAACTCAATATCGGATTTGACATAATGCTCTAGCTCCCGTGATGGTATACCAGGACCTTCTATATTGTCCTCTGTAAAATAAACGACCTTTGAGTTGTATGGGCGATTTTCAGTCATTAATAGATCAACGTCAGGTTCCATAAACCCAAAAGGTTCTTCTAGCTCAGGGGAAACTACATACGAATCTGCATCAACATACATCGTTAAGTCGAATGGGGTCTTGTCCAATGCCCATAATTTAGTTCTACAGTGTACTGGTACAGGAGTGTATAAGTGATCGAACAAGGGTCGGTGCTCATCTTCAATCCAATCTTCGTGCGTAAATACAGCAACTTGAGCGTGAGGAATCTCATCCTTCAGCGACTGTATAGACCCCACCATTGCTTGATAATAAGCTCTTGATAGAGTGGCTACGTATAGATATCCTCTACTCTCCTCCATCAATAACTCCAACTGTAGGCGTTGTGCTTGCCTCAGATGTAAGAACATCGTATTCTTTAATCAAGATAGCCATACCAAGAGCTTGAGCCTCTTCAGGTGTAGTGGCCTGTCGAAGTTTACGCTTAAGCATTTTATGCTTTGTATTCTTCACAAGATCCATATCTAAGAAAGTGGTTTTTTGATTCCACAGTTGTTCACGACGATTTTTACGCTTCTCTTCTAGCTTAAAGGCATCTGATGCCTTAGCTAAAGAGTTTTGAACAATAACCTCTCGCTGGGTGTTGAGGTCTATTTCTTCTTCGGAGTATTGGTTTTTGATGTCGCGGTATAGAGGATTGTTGTTATCTTTTGGAATACCTCTTTCCATCATACACTGGCCATCTGGGCGCAATAAAACGCAAGCCAACTCTGTTCTTTTGTTGTTTGTGTAATGCGGATTAACAATCCTTGGAAGGCCAGGATCGTACTCTACATTAGGAATACCTGGGATGCGAATACCTCCAGGCTGGCCAGACTTCGATCGAACCGGGGGCTCCACAGATACGCCTTCCGGAACCTTTGCGGTTTGCGGATTATTTTCACTCATAATATGTTCACCTTGTTTCAAATAAAATTTATTATACCCATACTAACGTCAAACGTCAACAGCTAAGCTACGCGAACCCACAATTTAATTGTTGATACAATTTCTGTAGTGCTCTCAACAGTTTGTCCCATCCACGAGCCTATGGTCAAGCTAGAATATATGTGTGTATAATTGTGGAGGAACGTGCCTTCATACGTTTTACTATACTGCTTAGTATATATGCCTACGTATGTAGCCACATAATCTTTGCTGTAATTTCTATTAAATGCTCCTTCATATTGCTTATCGAAATTGCCTGTGAACAGTCCAGTATACACCCCTTCGTAAGTTTTCGTATATAATCCGCTGTACACTGCCTCAAATAATTTTGAGAAAGCCTGGTCGAAGCTACCTTCATAAGACTTTTCATAGCTCTTAACGTAGATGGCCGTGTAGGTTTGATCGAACGATCCTTCAAACTGTCCTTCGTATTGACCTACGTACGCTTTTTCATACTGACCACTATACTGACCTTCCCAAGACTTTAAGAAATCGCCGACGTATCCGCCTTCATACTGTTTGTTGAAATATCCCGTAAACGTTTTATCGAAAGATCCCTCGTACGCTTTTTCATACTGGCCGATGTACGTTCCGACGTACGTTTTAGTGAAGTTTCCAGTAAAGGACCCCTCATACTGCTTAGTGTAAATTCCAACGTAGGTTTTAGTGTACAGACCTACGTAGGTTTTAGTATACAGTCCAGTGTACGTACCGCTGTATATTCCTTCGTAAATATGAGCTCCAGTATACAGCCCTTCATAATACCCGACATATATGCCTGTGTACGTTTTGGTGTACTGTTTAGTAAACGTTCCTTCATACTGCTTTGCAAATTCACCAGCGTACGTACGAGTTCCCTCGAACAATTTAGCGTAAGCAGCTACCCACTGAACACTAACGTATGTGGTATCATAGTATCCTTCGTAGTATCCTACATACTCACCTTCGTATGTGCGCGTGCCAGAATAAACCCCAACGTACGTCTTAACATATTGAGGAGTGTAAGTTTTAACGTAATCGGTTGTGTATTGGCCTGCAAACGTTCTCGATCCAGCGTATGCCTTTTCCCATTGCTTATCAAATGAACCTTCATATTGTTTGTCGAAAGTTCCTTCATAAAATCTCAGCCCAGTATATTGAGCTGCGAACGCTCCATCATAATTTTGATCAAACGCGGTTTGGTAGGCTGTTACATATTGGGTACCATATGCTCGGGCCCAAGAAACTGCCCATAAGGTCGAATATGTATTAACGTACTGGCCGGCATAGGTCTTAGTCCATTGATTAACATATATGGAGTCGTATGCTCCTGCATAATCTTGAGCGTAGTTTCTAGAGTATATTCCTTCAAACTCGTGGATGTAGTTTGTAGTAAAGGTGCCCTCAAACGTACCAGTGTATTGGGTGTCAAATTGTCCTTCGAACGTGCCAGTATACTGTTTAGTGTACGTTTGCGCAAATAACGTCAAGTATGTTTTAGTGTAATTCTTATTATACAGACCTGAGAACACTGTATCGTAATTCTCAACAGTAACTTTTGTATACGCAGCATTGTATAGAGTATTATAATCTTTAGTAAACGATCCGGTAAAAGCCCCTTCATAATTTTCTGCAGTTACTTTAGTGTAGCTTGATTGGTAGTTTGTATTAAACAATCCAACAAACGGACTATCGTAGTTCTCAGCTGTTATTTTAGTATAAGAAGACTGATATGCTGTATCAAATGAACCAACGAATAATGTAGCGTAGTCTTCAGCAGTCAGTTTGACATAGTTCGATGTAAACTGAGTCTGGTAGTTGCTAGTATATGTACCAGCAAACGTTCCGGTATAATTTTCAGCAGTTAGTTTGACATAGTTTGACGTGAACTGAGTCTGGTAGTTGCTAGTATATGTACCAGCAAACGTTCCGGTATAATTTTCAGCAGTTAGTTTGACATAGTTTGACGTGAACTGAGTCTGGTAGTTGCTAGTATAAGTGCCAGCAAACGTTCCGGTATAGTTCTCTGCAGTCAGTTTGACATAGCCAGATCCAAACTGAGTCTGGTAGTTGCTGGTATAAGTGCCAGCAAACGTTCCGGTATAATTTTCAGCAGTCAGTTTGACATATGTTGATTGGTAGTTTAACTCATAATTAGCGGTATACGAACCAGCAAAAGCTCCATCATAGTTCTCTGCAGTTATCTTCGTGTAGTTTGATGCAAACTGGGTCTGATAATTGGTATTATACGTGCCAGCAAAAGCTCCGTCATAATTTTCGGCAGTTAACTTAACCCACTGGTTAGAATAAATTCGCTGCCAGGTATTCGTGTATAGTTTAGCCCACGTATTCGTGTATAGTTTAGCCCACGTATTAGTAAATAATTTAGAGTAGGTAGCCCCGAACGTTTCTGATTGTGCACCTTCATAATTTTCCGCTGTCAGCTTAACATAGTTCGATGTAAACTGAGTCTGGTAGTTAGTAGTATAAGTGCCAGCAAAAGCTCCTTCAAAGTTCTCAGCTGTTATCTTCGTGTAGTTTGCTGTAAACTGGGTCTGGTAGTTAGTAGTATAAGTGCCAGCAAAAGCTCCTTCAAAGTTCTCAGCTGTTATCTTCGTGTAGTTTGCTGTAAACTGGGTCTGGTAGTTAGTAGTATAAGTGCCAGCAAAAGCTCCTTCAAAGTTCTCAGCTGTTATCTTCGTGTAGTTTGCTGTAAACTGGGTCTGGTAGTTAGTAGTATATGTACCAGCAAAAGCTCCGTCGTAATTCTCGGCCGTTACCTTCGTATAGTTCGATGTAAACTGAGTCTGGTAGTTGCTAGTATATGTACCAGCAAAAGCTCCGTCGTAATTCTCGGCCGTTACCTTCGTATAGTTCGATGTAAACTGAGTCTGGTAGTTGCTAGTATATGTACCAGCAAAAGCTCCGTCGTAATTCTCGGCTGTCAACTTAACCCACTGGTTAGAGTAAATTCGCTGCCACGTGTTTGTATAAAGTCTGGTCCACGTATTAGTAAATAGTTTGGTCCACGTATTAGTAAATAGTTTGGAATAAGTCGCGCCAAAGGTTTCTGATTGAGCACCAGTATACGATTCTGCTGTTAATTTAGTGTAGTTACCTGTGTAATCCGTATTCCAGTTACCAGTATACGTACCAGCAAAAGCCCCGTCGTAGTTCTCGGCTGTTACTTTAGTATAAGAGGATTGGTAATTGGTATTATACGTACCAGCAAAGGCTCCGTCATAATTCTCAGCTGTTACTTTAGTGTATGAAGACTGATAACTAGTATTATATGTACCAGCAAAAGCTCCTTCGAAATTTTCTGCGGTTGCTTTAGTATAACTTGACTGATAATTAGTGTTGTACGTGCCGGCAAAAGCCCCTTCAAAGTTCTCTGCAGTTACTTTAGTATAACTTGACTGATAACTAGTATTATACGTTCCGGCAAAAGCCCCTTCAAAGTTCTCTGCAGTTACTTTAGTGTAAGAAGACTGATAATTAGTATTGTACGTGCCGGCAAAAGCACCGTCGTAGTTCTCGGCCGTTACTTTAGTGTAACTGTTAGTGTACTGAGTATCGTAACTACCAGCAAACGCTCCTTCATAATTTTCAGTGGTAACTTTAGTATAGCTAGCTTGATACAACCTAGTCCATGTATTAGTGTAAAGTTTAGTCCACGTGTTAGCGTACACTCGAGCGTAAGTATTTGTATAAAGTCTGGTCCACGTATTAGCGTAGGTTTTAGTCCACGTGTTAGCGTATGTTCTGAGATAGGAGTTAGTGTACAATCTTCCCCACGTATTAGCGTAGGTTTTAGTCCACGTGTTGGTGTACAGTTTAGTCCACGTGTTGGTGAATAATTTGGTGTATGTTACATTGAAGAGTTCTATCGCAGCTGAATCATAATTTTCAGCCGTCAGTTTAGTATAGCTTGCCTGATACAACCTAGTCCATGTATTAGTGTAAAGTCTGGTCCACGTGTTTGTATAAAGTCTGGTCCACGTATTGGTATAAAGTTTTGTATATCCCTGTCCATAGGTTTCTGCTTGAGCTCCTTCGTAATTCTCAGCAGTTAGTTTAGTATAGCTAGCTTGATACAACCTCGTCCAAGTATTAGTATAAAGTCTGGTCCACGTGTTAGTATAAAGTTTAGTCCACGTATTCGAAAAAACTCGCTGCCACGTGTTAGTGAAAAGTCTTGACCACTGATTCTGGTAAAGTTTAGTGTAATTTCTATCCCAAGTTTTAGCGTAGTTTAAGTTATTTTCTTGAATGAAGTTTAGGTTGTCGGAGTGAACCCAACCTATATTATTTCCTTGAATGTAGTTTATAACGTCCTGGTGTACATAGTTTACGTTGATCTGGAAAACACGATTCCAGGCCGGTTCTGTGGTGAGTGTTCTGGAGTAGGTTTTTGGACCAATAAATAATTTGTTGCCGCCGGGCCCTGGCATCGCGCCCTGATATATCAATTCACCCACATAGTTGGCGGTGGTCGTCACGGCGGGACCTAGAAAGATACGGCCCCAAGATGAAATTAATTTAGTCCACGTGCTAGAATAGGCTCTTTGCCAGGTGTTGGTATAATACTTGGTCCAAACGCTATCATAGGATCTCAGCCAAGTATTAGTGTAAAGTTTAGTCCATATTACATCGTAAGACTTGGCATAGTTTACCGAGTCTTGGGAGTCGAACGCCATGTTGTTTTCTTGAGTATAGTTGATCGTCTCCGTAGGAGATATCCAACCTACGTTATCAGCTTGTACGTACCCAATGTTATTTTCTTGAACGTAGTTTAGGTTGCGGTCATGTACCCAAATAGTATCATAGTTGCCAGTAAATATTCTAGCATATGCTCCAGTATACTGCTTAGTGTAAACCACGTTATTTTCATTAATGTAGTTAACGTTATTTTCATTGATGTAGTTTACGTTATTTTCGTTAATGTAGTTTAGGTTGCGGTCATGTACCCAAATAGTATCATAGTTGCCAGTAAATATTCTAGTATATAATCCAGCATAGGCTCTTAGAAACCCAGTGTTGTTTTCCTGTACATACCCAAGGTTATTTTCTTGAATGTAGTTTACATCATTTTGACTAACGTAGTAAACTACATTTTCATTGACATAGCTGACGTCGTTAGTCTGCAAGTACCCGACGTCATTTGTGCTAATATAGTTTGCATTATTTTCATTAATGTAGTTTACTGTGTTTGTTTGCACATATCCAATGTTATTTTCTTGAACATAGTTTATGTTGCGGTCATGCACCCATATTGTATCGTAATTACCTGCAAATATTCTAGCATATGAGCCAGTATAAGTCTTAGCCCATTGAACGTTCCAGATAGTATCGTAGTTGCCAGTAAAGATTTTAGTATACGATCCGGCGAACGCTTTTTGCCATTGGACGTTCCAGATAGTATCATAGTTGCCAGTAAAGATTTTAGCATACGATCCGGCATATGCCTTCGACCACTGAACATTCCAGATAGTATCATAGTTACCAGTAAATATTTTAGCATACGATCCGGCATAAGCCTTTTGCCACTGGACGCTCCAGACAGTATCATAGTTGCCGGTAAAGAGTTTAGCATATGAGCCAGCATACGCCTTCGACCACTGGACGTTCCAGATAGTATCGTAGTTGCCAGTAAAGATTTTAGTATACGATCCGGCGAACGCTTTTTGCCATTGGACGTTCCAGATAGTATCATAGTTACCAGTAAAGATTCTGGTGTAAGATCCAGTGTAAGTGTTTGCGTACAGCTTTGTATACAGTCCAGACCAGATTGTATCGTAGTTGCCCGTATAAATTCGTGAATAGGCTCCTGTCCATTGAACTGTATATCCTACGGTGTTATCTTGAATGTAATTAACGTTGTCTTCATTGATATACCCCACGTTATTACTTTGAACGTAATTTATAGCAGTATCATGTTGCCAT
>TARA_R110000868_G_scaffold60891_8_pt1 | contig 23939 bp, 32 predicted proteins | sample TARA_R110000868 | Tara Oceans TARA_R110000868 (sample SAMEA4397489) | marine metagenome | biome: Polar Biome; feature: [SRF] surface water layer (ENVO:00010504); material: water (ENVO:00002006), including particulate matter (ENVO:01000060) such as... | depth 5 m | reverse complement strand
AAACCCAAATTCAAACATCACGGAGTTGAACAATGATGGCAAAAGGAAAAGGCGGAATGGTTCTTATCATCGGAATGGGTGGCAAACCCAAGAAAGGAAAGAAAGACTCCGTAAAAAAGGCTGTCCGCGAACCTCGTCAGCGTGGTGGTGGTGGGGCTTCCGACCGCGCAAGACTTCACTCATTCAAACAAAAGATGAGGGCGGACCCCGAACACCTCGATAGAGTGTTGGGGAGTTTAGGTATTGAAAGAAATTTACTTGAGCGTATCGTTGAAGGCAAACACGGTAAGAGGCTTGATTCTGCTATGGAAGATGATTCAGTCAACATGCCCGAAATGATTGATGAAGCGCGGAAACTTAACGCCGCTAACAAAGGTCAATTCACACAAAGCGGTGACGCTAAACCGAAACTGAAAGCACTTCTTGAACGAAAAGGAATCAGTCTAAATGAGTTCAAGCGTTCAATGACAGTCAATCCGACTATGGACTTCCAAGAAAGACTAAACTCGTTGTCACCCGAAAAAGAGAATAAATCAAGAGAAGGTCCGAACACTCGTAAGAACCGCGGTAAGAAAGAAGAAGGCTCACCCGAAGCACCCAGCGATTACAGCGAGATGCCGGACGATATGTTCTACGGAGAAGAGGATGGAGAGTCACATCCGCGCGGTCTTGAAGCATTCGGTGACAGAAAATATATGAGTGAAAAAACCGGACGAGAAACTCTTCGTGAAAATTCGCCACCTTATGATTCCGATGATGAAGAGGCGTTGCTTGATTTTTATACGCGCTTATTCAGTCACAAGCGTGACCCAATACGAGCGGCTTTACAGCAATTGGGGCGCGTGACGCAGGGAGGCGACAGTCCTATTGACCCGGATTTGGAAGAACAACAATTACAATTGAGAGAATCGGGAGGTGGCCCTAACATGACACCTTCAACGGAGTTCACTCAAGCGAATGCCCCACCGGGAACACGCTTAGGTTCACCCGACGAAGACGAAGACCCAAGTATAGGATTTGATGCGGCAAGTATTGGCGCAACTACACCAAAAGGTGATACAGCAAACCCAAGACTTCTCAACGACCCTAAATCATCGCGCGCAGGTCAAGGTCAAGAGCGAACTATCAGTCAATTCTTACAGACATCTTCCGACAACACAAATGTCATGGACCCAGCATGGGCTTTGTTGAAGGGTAACCCCGACCCTGTAATTCAACGAATGCTCCGACCCCGAAGATGAGTGAGGTGCGCGCATGTCACATGTTTGGTGGAAGATTCTTGTTCGGAAAGCACCACTTTTTGATAGGGTTGATAGAAACCGCCAACTGCTTGAGCATCTTCGTAGCACAGGGCAAGACCCCGAACCTACAAGATTGCGACAAACAAACATGGGCCAAGAACAAAAGAAGGTAAAGAAGCCAACGAGTGCCGTTGGTCAAGAGGTGGGGTATTCGTTTCCGCGCTTGAACAACCCCAATTTGACGGGTAGCCCCTTCTCCGACAGAAAGTTCTCCGGTTCTATGAACAGTAACTTCACTCATTTCTATGAATCACCCGATAAAAAAGTGCGCGCGGGTATCAAACACCTCGGTGATAACAGATACGCTGTTGACCATTACGGAGTCCGAGAGGATGAGCAAGAGGCGGGTGTTGGGAGAGAAGGATTGAATCAACTTAGAAGAGAGTTGGAAGCACACCACGGTGGTCCTGTTGAGATGACACCAACTGACATCACACCGTCGAGTCAAGGCTTTTGGGATAAGATGCAAAGCGAGAACATCACGAATATGTTGAAAGAAGCCAAGTCACCTAAAGCCTTAGCCCATAAGCGCAAATATGAAACTGAATACGAATCGTCACCCGCGCGTAAGAAATACAGACGGGAGTTGGAGGGTGAGCGTCGCAAGCGCGGGGTGGCTGGTAAAGGAGGTGGAGATATGAGTCACACCAAGACAGGTAAGATAGTAGTCGAAGACCCACACACGAACAGGGCGCGCTCTCATCCATCCGTAGGCTCAACGCTCAAGATGGTGGTAGTCAAAGCACCGCAAATGAACCTTGATGGTCAGTCTGCTGAATGTGAGTTATGCGGGACTGCCGTTGATGCTCAAACCGCGCAGATGATGAATGAGCAGTTTGGCGCAACGGTATGTATGGGTTGCATACAACAAGAGCAAGAGCAAGTCAATCAACAGAATGACATGATGTATCATAGCGAACCAATGGAGATTGCTATGCGGTTGTTGAAAGAGCAGAAACAACTCTTCGTTCAAGGACAGAAGACTCTTGACGGGCGACCTGCCTTCGCGCCGACTGACTTTGCGGCGGAGGAACAACGAAGGCAAGCCGCCCTAAAAGAACAACGAGCAAGGGAAAGTCGCGAAGCACAAAGGCGTAAGAACGCAGAAGGGCTTACTCCTCTTCCGTTTCAACAGAACCCGGAATAGCAAGGTTAGACATCTTGCGCACAATTAAATCGGTCAAGAAAAGACCGAACTCAATTAACATCAATACTGCAATTACTGTGATTAGCGCGGTCAAGAATGTCAAAAACCATCACTCTCCTCTTCGGGCAATGATGTCGTCAATTCGTAGGATAGAGCAAGACACTTCGGTTGCTGATTTGATAATCTGTTCAACAAGTGATGCTGGTTCCCACACATTCATTTCTGCTGTGCTGGTGATTTGACCCTCTCCTTTGTGGTCAATGTATAGACCAACATCAGCAGGACAAGAGCGGAGTTCCATAACTACATCAAGAGGGTCCATTCCCGCGTTGCTTGCAATAGCGGCTGGTATGATTTCAAGTGAGTCCGCAAATGCTTCCATACACATACGCTCTCTTGCTGTCAACCCATTCTCATTGAGTGCGTAGTTGCGAACAACCATAGACAACTTCGATAGAACAGCACCACCACCCGGATAGACGCGCTCGTCACTCATGTAAAGACAAACCACACCGAGAGCATCTTCAAACGCGCGCTCGTATTCATCGAGTGTCTGTCGAGTTGCGCCACGGATAATGAGAGTGAGTGTGTCACTCTCTTTGGATTTAACCGATACATAATCGAGGTCACCGATACGCTTTGAATCAACTGCACCTTCTATTCGTGGTGCTTCTTCGGGTGCTTCTGTGACACGATGATAGATTGCGATACCTGTGATTCTTGAGATAGCATCAATGTCACTTTGATTGACACGACTCACAACACCAATGTTTTGAGCATCGAGATACTTAGCGACCGCTTCATGGACACCATCACGAATGATGACGACATCACACATTTCACTAATGGTTTGAGCCACTTGTCCCAATATCTCCATTTCCTGTTGACGAATGTTATTGAGTTGAGCGGGGTCTTGAATCTGCATTTGAACATCTTCGTAGTTGAATCCATCAAGTCCACCGTCTAAAAGTAATACGCGCGGATTTTCTTTACCAACATAATCGGGATTAGTGAATGTTTTGTTCAAGACAAGACCTTCATGAATATACGAATCATCCATAGAGCCACCTGCTTGAGTTAGAATCCTAACTCGATTGAGTTCTCCGTTGACTTGAGTTGCGGCATTTGCGCACAGTTGAGCGGCGAAATCAAGATGTGATTCAGCGGCCTTACCTCTCAACGCTGTTGATGCGATGTTAGATTTTTCAATCTTTGACGATGCTTCGGGTAAGTTGTTGATTGCTAACTCCGACGCTTTATGAAAGGCGCGCACGATGGTTTGTGGATGGATGCCACGCATGAGTAATCCTTCACTCAAGGCTAACATCTGTCCAGCGAGAACAACAACACTTGTCGTTCCATCTTTGCACATTTCTTCTTGCGTTTGACTCGCTTGAACCATCATCTGCGCACCGGGGTGTGCTGTGCTTAGTTCTCGCATAATCGTTATACCATCGTTAGTCACGATGCTTTCTCCGCGTTCATCAACAAGCATTTTGTCCATTCCAGCGGGGCCAAGCGTTGACCTTACGGTTTCTGCTACCTGCACTGCGGCTCGTATATTGCTCATTTGGGCTTCTCTTCCAGTTTTTCTTTCTTCTGTCATCGGGGGGTTCACCATCCTATTTGGTATTCTTCAATTAGTCCTGTTTCAGCATTACGACCTTTCACAAAGCCTTCTGTTCTTCCATGAAGAAACAAGTCATAATTGAGTTTGCAATCTGCTATGCAGTATTTGATAACATCAGCATAGCGACCTTCTTGCCAAGCAATCGGCGCGTCTGCTGAATCCATGATTTCTTTTCCTACTCCAAGCGTATGTTTGCATAGAGAATCGAGGGGGTGACTTTTACCACTCGCGCTACGAACTTCCCAAGATGTATCAACGATGGATTCCTTCTTGTTGAGAAGAACTCCGGCGTAATGCATGTCAAGCGCATCACGGAGAACGGGGAGGTCGAAACCTCGTATGTTGTGTCCAATCACGATGCCGCCATTGTCAACATGCTTCTTGAGATGCTCACCGAGGTCGCGTGGATGGAGAGAATGCATGTGCGCGTCTGCTACAATCACATCGTCAGCCTTGCTGAATACATGGGCTTCTTCACCGTCCCATGTAGCGACAACAGTTGTGTCGAACATGTGGGTTTTGTCCCATCCACCAATCTCATGTGAGAAGTTGCCTGTTTCAATATCGAGTGCCATTATTTTACTCATTGTGAATCACCTAATTTTAGAACGCTAATCAATCGTTTTCTCTCTTCATCAGTCATTAACCTCTTGGTTAATTTTCCATCATCACCCACTAAGGTAAAGATGAATAATCCATCTTTGGTTCTATCCATTCTTGCGGCTAATATCTCATCTGTATTTTGGCTCATCAATCATTCCTCCTTCAACTTGACATAAACAGCCTGTCCTAACTTGAACGACTTGAATAACTTTTCAACATCTTTGAATCGCTTATACACAGTTGGTTTGGTTTTACCAAGTTGGTTAGCGTATCGGTCAAACATATCATTCTTGAGAACCCAACCGTCACCTTTGCCTTCAATTTCAACAGTTTTACAAGGCTTCATAGCATTCACCCATTCACCTTTGCGCGCAATGTTTTCAGCGGCCTTTGCTCCAACTTCAACTTCGGACTCAAGCCAAAGGACAAGTTGCTCGTATATATCATAGAGGATTTCAGTTGCCATTTCAACATCATCACCTGTAACTACCCAATCACCATCTGCTGGTATGTTGTCACGCTCAACACGAATCATTGCAAGGTGTGTAGCAAAGAGCGTAGTGTAATTGAGGATGTTAGGGATGAATGAACAAACAACATCGGATAGGTGCTTATCCATACCACGGACAAGAGTGTAGTATTCATCAACGGATGCCATCATTTGAGGATTAAACGATTCATCAGTCCTAAACATGTCATGCATACATCCACGCGCTACTTCTTCCTTACCGGCTGGACCAAGTTCTTCCCATTGTTGGATTGTCATATTAGCAAGTCCCAATAGACGCGCTTGTGTTTTTTCACGAATGCGAATGAAGTGGTCAGCGATGTCTTGGAGTGAAGAAACATCTGTCAGTTTGTCTTGGAAGACACCGGACATTCTTTGTTCCGACACCATCTGTCGCATGTCTTCGCTCCACGGTCGGTAAATCAAAAGCACGCGTTGGAATAGACCCTTCGTGAGAACATACTCTTTGACACCTGCTGGTGGGAATGAAGTAATCCAAAGCGATACGCGGGATTCTGTTTCGACTTTACCATTCTTCATGTGCTTGGTTAGGGTGTTGCTGTGGCTTCCGATGGGGTTCATCGCTTGTTGAAGATACAGAATAACTTCCGAGAAGAATTGCTTAGGGTTCGATTGAAGAAGGATTGAACCTTCATCGAAGTTCAAGCACTTCTTACCACCGAGTAGTCCTTCGTTCTGCACAAGTTCATATCCACCGTCACCGTCACTCACGGAGTCGATTGACCCGATGAGCGCACTGTCAGTTCCGCTTGTGAACATGTCAATGTCAAGACCTGCAAGTTCAGCGACTTCTCCGGTGAACTCCCAAGCGATTGACTTACCCGACCTTGTTGCTTGAATCCAAAATACATGGATGCGCGGGTCGAGTGCCGAAGCCCATACGGGTATTCGCACATAGTCAACAAGGGCTTGGCCTTGTAGGTAAAAGAAGGATATGAGGCCGGGTATTTCGTTGAAAAACGAAGTCGTCCGAAAACGCTCAAGGTAATCCTTCATTACGGGGTATTCTTTTACTGCTGTGTATTGGTTCCATTGTCTTTGGGGCATATTTTTTCATCTCCTTTGGGGGTAGCAGACGCTTGAGGGTATTCACCCACGGTGCGAGTCAGCCTATAACCGTTTCTCATTTTATTGTTTATCGCCATATTATAATAGAAATAAAAAGGATTCTCACGCGAAGTTTTTATCATAGAATCACCTTTCAAATCGAACTTCTTCTTCGCTTGTTAAAACTTCGATTACGCGGTTGCGCAAAATCTTACCCATACGGGGAACATCTCGCAAACAATCACCACACGCGGCCTCTTCAATTGAGCCACACGCGTTGAGAATTGCTTCGGCCATGTCCGGCCCGATACCGGGTATCGTTAGTATCATATCCATACGGACATCATTTGTGGATACGCGTTTAACTGCTTGCGCACCATGTCTGCTTGCTTTCTTGTATGTTTTTTCATGTAAAGCGACCATGAAAGCCGACGCTTCACTTGCGTTAGGGGCGCGGTAAATGAGGCAACCGAAGTCGGCTACAACCCTACCGAGGAACCCTGTCATTTGTTTGAGGGCTTGACTGGCTGTGATTGTTGAGCCACGCTCACGCGCTCGGTGAACATAGCCACCGATTTCTCCCCATATCACCAACCCATAGTTACCATCGTTGGCATCCATGTTATCGAGTTGACGCATTAGGTGACCGCTTCTCATAGAGTTAAACAGGTCATCTATGCTCTTGGCTTCAATCAACCAATCACCGCACTTGTAATCACCGTTGACTAAGTTCTGTCGAAGGATGTTGATACGGGGTGACCTTGATTTAGCGCGGCGTTCAAGTGCAGAAACAAGTGTGCCTCTTTCGTTGGTGTCTATAATCAATGGAGGCTTCATGCTAATCGCCCCTCATGTGATGGGAATTTATGTGTCCGTCTGTATTGAGTATGGTCACGACCCTCTTTTCTTGATTCAACTAAACCCTGCTGTTCAAGTCCTTTCATCATCTGTGATATTTTGGATGAATCCATCAAGCGCAATGCCTGTGAATACTTAGTTAGTTGTCGCGGCGTTCTCCACTTCTCATCAATCATCAATAATAGTTCGACATAATCAGCGTTAAACCATCGACCCTCGCCCGGTATTTTACTGGGTTTGACCACCTCGGTGTGGGTAATTTTGATGGATTGTAAGAATCCTTTCACTTCTGTGTATTCGTATTTGCGCGTCATTGTATCACCTTATTCTTTCTTAGTGTTGTGTAAATTGAGTTAATTGATTTGACCTCGTTCTCGCTCTTCAACCAAATGTTATCACAAATAGTTTTGATAGGCGTTCCTTTGGATTCAATGTCTTGAGCATGATTCCAACCTTTGATGATAACTTTGTTATTGTTGTGGTCGTAATCATCACATGTAGCCCAAACAACAATTGAATTCGCGCTTGTGTATTTCGTTAGTTGATTAGGAGGTATCATTCTCCCAAGACGCGTCCAGTCTTTTTCTAATACTGTCTTGACCTCGATGGTTCTTCCGTTAGCGAATAAGTCACCCTTCTGCGTTGACACATCAAAATGCTTTGATAAGTAAAACTCAACTGCTTTTTCAGCCTTCAATCCTATGAAGGTTGAAGATGTTTTGTTGTGTGAATAGTCACCAACATTATTTTTATGCTTCTCAACTTCTTGTTTAGCGCGCTCATATATTTGCTTCGTTTCTTGATGGGTTAACTCAACAACTTCTTCGTCACTATCTTCGTGATTGCCTGTTCCATCCCACAGTTGACATCGACCTATACAAAGACCCTTACCAATAAGGCTCTCGCATCGTTCCATGTATCCTGTTTCAACTATTGAACGCAATTGGTATTCAGTAACACCGGGGTTGTAATCGGCCCATTGTAGCGTTTCAATAAAGTTGTGGAGTGTGAGTATATGCTTCTCTCTCATCTGCACAGTAGTTCGCTGGACAGGGAGGAAGTTGCGTAGTCGCGATGCAAGGTAAATAGCAAGACTCGCGCGGCTGATATGTGGAGGATTGCTCCCGACTTGACAAGCCGACTCCATAAGACATGGGAGAATCTTGATGCTCCCCATCTTGACAGTATCGAAGTTCACTGGTTCACCTGTCACTTTGAATTGGCTTTTACGAACTTCACTCACAGGGAGATTAACTCCCTTATGACCATAGAAGTGCGCGGTGTTAAGTGGGCTTTCTGCTTTCTCGCAAATCTCATCCCAAGACATGGTAAGTAGTTGCTCACTTGTTAGAGGGATACTCCATCGTAGGACATGTTGCTTGGCGTTGTAAGAGTTAGGCACTCGTATCATACGCGCAGTATCAAACGGCACTGTTGGGTCCATGCAATAGAGTTCCATGTCTTTCTTCCACTTATTGATGACCTTCTTACCCGCGGCCTTGATGTGTGACACCTGCGTTCCGTTGGATGGTAAGTGGGTCTTGTCAATCGAAGTCCAAATATGAAATCCGTTGCCACTGAACCACACACCGTGGTTGATTTGTTCATCCATCATAAATTGATGAAGACGGCGAACTTGTTGAACAACCTCATCACCGTCAACTTCAATCATGTTGCTCCCCTTACGATACTTCTTATCGAAGTCAAGAACGAAATGCTTGATGATGGCTGTGTTGTATTCAGCGCGACGACCGTTTGGTTTCACTGCTCGGAATCCATACACGGACATATACGCGCACTGTGAATTTTGTAATGCAGACCAATACCGTTCAAATTCATTCTTATCGTTAATGATTTTGCGGAACAGACCTGCTTCTTTAGGGAAGTCAAAGTGAAGAGGATTCATCATCATCAAACCTCATTCCAGCAGTGATAGCGAAGTCAACTAATTTACCCAAGCAATGACCGCAAACATAGTTCTTATCATTAGGTATGAGAAGGAACTTCTTACTGTATGCCATCGTGCTTGCGTCGGGGCTTATCCCACACAATTCGCATTTCTTATACTTACTCATTCGCTCACCTGTATTGCATATTTTGGGCATAGTTCAAGGTAATCACAGTAGCCACACTTGAAGTCCTGTTTCGTCGGGGGGAATTCGTTGTCAAGATACATCTTTATCAAATCTTTGACACGCTTCATTAGCCCTCGTTGGCTTATAGCCTTGACCTTTTCACTCATCCAGTTGTCCGCGGCTGAATATCTCCAACCCCAATGTGTAACCGGGCGGTCGATGTTGCGCTCTTTCAAATAATCACTATCGCAATTCTCAATCAAAAACTTGTAGTATGACATCTCTTTTCTCATCTCACTCGCTTTAGCGTCACTCCATTTTCCAGTCTTCAACTCAAAGAGTAGTAGTCCACCGTCAGTAGCCTCGAAAATACGGTCAATGATACCAACAAACTGAACGGGTATAGTTCCATACCCTTCAATCTCCATGTCAATCTTTACTTCAAGGCGGACTTCATTAGCCAGCGGTAAAGGGTTGTTAGGTGAGAGTTTCATTCGCGCGTTCTCATATTCCATCAACCAGTTCATGTTGTAGTAGTAGTCGTCATGATAGAAAGGGAAGTCTTTGTTCTCCGCGCGGCGATTGCTAACAATAGCCTTCTCGGATGGAATCAACTTCTTGAGATAATCTGTCACTTCCGCTCCTTGTTGAAGCATCTTGATGATGATTTCTTTTTGGTGAGTATTCTTCTCAATTGATTGATAGAACAAATCAAGACCGTTGTGAACATCGTCACCAAGAACAAGGTGTTTAACCAAGCCTTGAGGTTTAGGATAGTTTTGTTGCAACCACATCTGTTGCGCGCACCACCCAAGTGAACCAGCAGTTGACTTGCTCATCCGAATGATGATGCCATCTTCTCCCATTTCGGGTGTCCACCCGTATGATGAGCCATCGTCGTAAATCTTGACACTCATTCTTCCTCACCTTTCGCCTTCATTTCAGCAACATAATCATACTGTCCGAAGTTGAGAGGTGGCAATTGACCACCAATGATACCTCCACGCGTTGCAATCAGTTCAAGCAATGTCGATGCCGAAACCCAACCAATGGGGTCATCGTCGTTGATGCGGACTTCAACAGCACCGTATCCTATGTCAGTTGTGTCTGCGCGCGGTGAGCAGTAATGACCGCTCGATGCTTGCACGCTGATGTAATCTCCGTTAGCACATTTCAATGGTGTATTCATTTAATCAACTCCTTAGTTTCAATCTCGTAATTATATTCATCAAAGCAATCTTCACATAGACGCGCTTCTTTTAATTTATTTTGTGGGATGAAGCGTAGTGGTATCAATCTCAATTTGTCAACCCACATAGGCGCACCTCTCAAATCCATCCGTTGAAGGTTCTTAATCAAATACTCTTTTTCTTCTGTGGATGAGAAGCATGATTGACATTGCAAGTGTGTGCAGTTGTCGCCTGTGCATTGTTCTCTTTGATGAGCGTTCTCATCCTCTCCACCGTCACACCAACAGTCGCAACCATCATCGGATGAGTGACCGCATTCCATCTTAGGGAAAAAGTATTCATCGTAGTCACCCATGTTAGTTCCGTCCGGGTAGTTATCCATGAAACGGCCTCCCCGAATCGTCTTGTCTTAGTAAGTCACTGTCCATTCTCTTTAGCGCGGCTATCTTTGAACGCTTCATGCTTGCAACATCAACCATGTAAAGTTCTTCATCCAACTCATAGGTTTGAATTGTAATCACTGTCGCTGATGGGATAAGGAGATAGTCTTCCCCTTCCCTCTTCAACCCAATGTAATCTGTAAGTAGCGCATCACCAAAGAACAATTTTCCTTCTGCGTATTTGATGTTCTTCGTTCCTGTTTCAAAGTATTCTATTTTTGCTTGCATCTTAATCACCTTGTAATGTTCCTGTTACCCTTCCTTTCGATTTGCATTTGCATTGAGGGTTGCGGTCTTTTCTTATGATTGACTGACACCTCTTGCATCGCTCATTCATTTCATACCCACCCTTGTCGGAGCGTCAATCTTGTTCGCTATGTAAATCGTAGGGAATTGCTTTACAAGTTCTTCTTGTAGTTCGCATACCGCGCGAGCAAGTGTGTGTGCTGTGCGGTTTTCATCCATCATCGCATCAATTTCATCGTTCAGTGTTTGAACAAGTTCTTCAAGTTCGATTATTCGGGCTTCGTTTTCTTTTGTTTTTTCGTTTTCGTTTATCATTGTATCACCAATAAGTTGCGGGTCGGGGGGTTCCAAGTGCGGCTTCAATGTCCCAACCCAAGACATCGAATATACCGGAGATTTTCTTCTCAATAGATTTGTTTAATATTATTTTTGCATCCAGTTCAAAACTTTCAAGTTCAGCAGGTTCACGATACGCGACCACTTTGGTCGGTGGCAAACCATTTGGAACTGCTGAAACATAAGTCCATTGAACGGAGTCACCTGCAACGAATGGGTCACCTGTTGACATGTATTCGTTGTAGTAATGCGCGGCTTTTGAAGCACCGGATAGGACTTTGTAGTCTTTCGGATTCGCGCTAATTCTTGTTGATTGTGTCACGCTCTTCAATGTCATCTCACCTTTTCGGACAGGCAAAGCGACATCAAGAACAACACTTCTTACATCGGATTCGGATGCACCATCGCATACGAGGCCAAGCACTGTGCCTTCAATCTCCTTGCTGATAGGAGCAAGACTGCTACCCTTCATGAAGTTGGCAGTCTTCATCTTACCAACATCTTCGGGAGGATAAGACACCCTTCCAGCGTAGCGATTCTTACCGGCCAATAACCAGTAAGGCATGTATGCTTCAACCTCCGCGACAAGTTTGGTATTACCAGTTGATTCTTGAACAACATTAGTAATACGCGCGGCCAGTGATTCTGCTTGGTCAAGTGGAACTTGAATGAAAGCGGAGTCAGTGAAACCGTAAAGCACATTGTAACCCATGTTGGTTGCGACTGTATCAAGTAAAGCAATGCATCGTCGCCCTTCGGAGAGGATGGTTTCAGCAATGTCAAGGTCAGCCCAGCCGAACCCAACACTCGCTGTCGCACCATACAGACTCGCCATTACGCGTTTTACTGCGGCTTGGGTTGTGTTCCAAGCGTCGCGTTCTTGTATAGAATCTGCTTCGCGCATTGTCTTTTTACACAATGCACGATAGTCGAAGAGGTCGTCCACCACTTGAGGGAGAATGCCTTTGTTTAGTTGGTCCCAAAATGTTCCGTTCTCCATCTCAAGAATACCTTTACCCGGCCCATCTCGCTTCGTTGTATAGCATAGATTGAACCCTGTCATGAGTGATGGATACAGACCCTTGTAGTCAATAACGCACACATCTTCATACAGACCCGGTTCCTTTAGAATGAACTCCGCGCCTTGTATGTCCGGCTTCTGCACATTGATACGGGTAGGAGCAATCAAGTCAGTCTTACGACCAAGAAGACCACGCATGAAGTTTGATACATTCGTTGCTGATTGAATAGAAACACCACAAAGGCGAACCATCTCAACAAAGAAGTCAGTTACATTACGCGCTTCATCAATACCACGGAGCAGAACAGTGTCAAGCAAACAGTAGTCAACGAAGTCGGACCAATACTCATACCATCCATTGTGAACATCCATGCCCTCAATCTCTTCTGTGAGTTTTGAACCAAGACCAAGAGTTTCAGCGATAGTATTCAACTTACGGTTAGGTAGTTGACCACCACCGCTGTCTTTCCATACTCGCTCAAACCCTGTGCCACTTGTAGCGGGTGCGGCAGTATCAAACTGCCATCGACCTGCAATCGGTTGGTCATCGAATCGGTATCTATCACCCTTCTTTGGGTATCGGATGATACCAAGAGGACTCAATTTAGACGCGCCACCATGACCGTAAATCTTGTCAAGGCGTTCAATCATGTGAGGTATGTCAAAGAAGGTTCCCGCGTGAGCAATCATCATATCGGGATTACGCGCTTGAAGGAACTCAATGAAGCCATCATACATTGCTTTCTCCGAATTGAAGAGGCGCAACCTGTATTCTTCATCACGAACCTTTCGTCGCCAAGTGACGCTTTCGGGCGGAGTTTCGTAGGTGCAATTGGTTCGCTCGTCAGCCCATGCGAACACAACGGGTGTGTCAAGGTCGGAGTCAATGACAGCAATGACAGTCGTGAACTTGTCTTCACCTGTGTTGCATTCAATATCATACCACCATTTGCGCGGCTTCCACTTCGGCATGTTGGCTACATTCTCAACGAGGTATTGGTCAATGAATCTCATGTCACCTTCGTATGTTTTACTGAACATGTTTTTCATCTGCACAATTTCATAGGGATTATCCGTTTCAACTCTCCAAAGAGTAGCACCATCAAGCCCTTCGTATGTTTTATCCTTACGCACTTTAGAAGCAGGGAATGAACGCTTGAGATTCTTAAGTCGAAACTCCGGTGTTGATACCGGAATATACATGTGGGGTTTGTAGTCATTAACGGTCTGCTCGATGAGTTTTCTGTGTGCATCTCTCCATCTTAGGTAGAGTGTCGGTGGAGCGTCGTCGTGGTATGTTGCATCAGCAATCATTGGTCAGCACCCTCTTGATGTTTGAGAACAAGCAGTGCTGATACTTCCGAGTGTCTTAGGATTAGCGCGCTCTTGAGTCCCATGTGAAAGATGACAGTTCCACTCGGCATGATGTTAGCCAACTTAGGAAAGTGTGAACCAAAGACGGTTTCACATGACCCTGCGAAAGTGGTATCAATGTCAATTTGTCGAGTCATCCTTGCGCCTCGTTGAGTCCCAGCAGTTATTGTCATCTCTTGGTCCTCAACAGATACACGAACCGGAGCATCCTTACCAACAACCTTAGTCATTGATGAGATACCACGAAGTTCTTCCATGCTCATGTTACCATGTGCTTGTATTTCAGCGCGACCAAGAGACATCCAACCAGCATCCTTAGACATACTAATTGCTAATTTCGCGCGGTCCACAGTTGCGTAAGACATAATGTGGTCGTGCGTCGGTGTGCTGAACTCGTCGTTACCGTTAGTCAGTGTCAAAGTGTTACCTACATGTTGCATGACTGTGTTATCCTCTTTGCATGTTTTGAGAAACGCGCCGACTTTGTGAACATCGGGGACATACACGATACCGGATTTGTAGTCTTCCATGTGGATACCGATACTCTTCGTGAAGTAGTGCGTAGCAGTGTCAACCCAACCTGTTAGTTTCATGTCAGCGATGTCACAGCGAAGGTCATTAACACCCTCACCAAAGCCGGTCATGAAAGCCCATAGAGAAGCATTGCTGAATGTCGCTTTAACGAAACTCATTCAATCACCTGTCCTGTCATGACAAGATGGATTGATTGACAGTCTTTACAGATAGGCATATCAGTTTCAGTTCCAACGGGTTCAAAGTTACCCTTCGCGCCGCATAGTCTTGGTTTTGTTTTTCCTTTAATGTGTTTCTTAGTCATTCGTAATCATCTCCTTCACAAGTCGTAGGCAAACGCAGTCGTGGAACTTGATGTATTCTTCCTTCGTGTCGGGATGAATCAATCGTTCTTGAACCGCGCCTGTTCCTTTGCATTGAGAACATGTCGAGTCTGTCTTCATCACCCATCGTTGAAAGATACAAGCGCAAGGCTCGTTGATGAATTCAACATCAACGGACTCGCCTTCGTAGTTTCTTACTGGTGATTCTGTCCAAACATACCCACTCCCTCCACAGTCTTGACAAGCAGGGTCGGCTTCCCATTCGGGTTCGTCTTCCGCGCTACGCTCAACTGCGTTGTTGTGTGCTGGTGTGCCTGTTCTTTTCCATTCGCTCATATCTGTCCCTCTCGTAGTTCGGGTAATCCAAACCACTCCGGGGATGCGTTCTGCTTCGTGACCATGATTGTTCTTCGCTGGTCAAGTAGGTCAGCGTTCGTTTTGCATTTGACGAACTCAACCTCGTAGCGTGTTTCCCCTGTTGGTTTGTTATCCTCTCCGCGCACCTTCTTCTTGTGGAAGTAAATGATTTGGTTGAGGTAATTTGCTGTGTGCTTTTCCCATGCTGGTTTCTTACCAATGACATTGCCGCTCTTGTCTTGTAACTCTTTGAAGTGAGTTTCAAAATACACGCGCACTCCAAGTGACATTAGCGTTCGGGCAATGGTAGTCAACTGATGGAATCGAGTTGAACGGATTTGCCAATTGAACCGCATTCCCACTTGTAGGTGAGGTTCAACCTTAGCACCGATACCATCGGGTGCAGTTCCCAAGTCTTCAATGAACATGCAGTTCTTCGCAACTTCATCCCATAGGTCAATCGCTGTGAACAGGACTGAATGTAGGCGTGGTTTGTCACCGGGTTTAGCGGCCCAATCAACAAGAGTCTGTCCAACTTTCATCACGCGTCTGTGTGTTGCTGGGTAGTCGATTGCTTCACGGATGTCACCATCATCATCAAATGTTTGAAACATGACATTGGGGTTAAGACAACGGATGTTGTTAGCGAACTCACGGTGATGAGTCACGCGGGTTGTCTGTCCACCACCATCGAAGTCAAGGCAGAAGATTACATCTCCGCGCTTCTTCTCTTCAAGAGTCATGCTGTCAAGAACGATACCTGTCTTACCAACACCTTCGGGACCAATGAGTCCAGCGAAGACCATGTTGTTAGGGATATGCGTTCCAGCGTTGACGATTTCATCCCACACTGATTGTGCAATTGGCTCACTGTGGGATTGCTTCTCTTCGACCAAAGCAACCGGAACTGTTTCTCCGGTGCTTGGGTCAAAAGTTGCGGCGGTTAGGGTTAGGTTTTTGTTGGCTTCTGTTTTCAAATCGTTAAGGTTTGGCATTCATTTCACTCTCCATATTGCTTTGTTGATGTGTCGCCGCCTTCACCAGCAGGGATGACGAGGCGTGGGACTGCGAAGACTCCGAAGGTCTTGATGGCAGGTTGTGGTCCATCGTCTGTGACGCGCACACTCAATCGTCCAAAGACAATGACTGTGGATTTAACAGCGTAGGATTTCCAACCTTCATCAGTAGCGTAGTCGAATGGATGACCGTCATCACCGAGCAGTCCGTGGACATAGCAAGGTAAGTTCTGTCGTCGTCCTTCGGTGAAGGTGCGAGCGAGGTCGAATGATGTGAGGCTCATTGAGTAGTCGTGGCCTGTTGGGTCCCATTCTGTTTCACGCGCTTCTTTCCTCATGTCACTCACTTTGCCTCGGACGAAGACAAGAGGACCGACCGGGTTGTATCCGGGGATGTTCTCTTGTCGTGTTTCAAAGACTTCGGCAAGAGTTGACAAGTCCTTGATGTAGTTGTCAAGGTCGGGAATCAACTTGTCCGGTTTGATAGCACCACGGACATGCTCTTCAACGAAGTCGTTTCCGTATGTCAATGCACCGGGGAGAGCGAAGGTGTTGTAGGTGTCAGCCCACTCCGGTTTCACATTGGCTGATTGAGCGCGCACTTTGATTGTGCATTCGCTGAACAGTTGAGGAATGAACCAGTCATCGGGGTCACTCGAAGTTACAGTTAAGCGCAAGTTTCTTTGGTCACTCAAGAAGTTCTCCTTCTCGTTACCGAGGAAGTAGTAGGTTCGTTGGTATCGGTATGGTGTGATTGGCTCACCGTAGCGTGACCACTCGGAGTTGTTCTGCAAGATTGCGAGTTGAAGACCATTCTCTTCATACAGGAACCACGGTTTAGTGTCTGCTGATTCTTCGGTAGCAACTGTTCCGTCTTTCTTCTCAAGCATCCAAACATCGTTCTCGGTGTAAGCGCGTGCTACAAGTCCTTGTTGGATTGCACCATCAAGGTCATTGATTGCGGCGGCAACGGCAGGGTTGCGCTTGCGTTCTTGTCCATCTCTCATCTTAGGGTCAACACCGACAAAGTATCCAACAAGTTCGCTTGCATTCTGCGTGCTTCCAGTCATGACTCGTCGCTCAACCACGAAGGTTTCTGCGGCATCAATCATGAAGTCATCTTCTTCTTTGTCCGGGTGTTCAACACCGAGTTCAGTCTTGAGGTAGGTAAAGAATTCACCTGTTGCGTCGTCAAGTGTCTTGTTGTGCTTTTCAGCCCACCACTTGAGGCGGTCCTCGACTTCGGCGTTGAATCCTGCGTCTGTTCGGTTATCGTTTTTGGCTTCGTTTTCGTTTAGGTTTGGCATTTTTAGTCCTCCATTTTGGTTGTGTCTTCGTTGCATAGCGTCCCGATAAAGTAGTCGATAAACGACTCCGTTCCGAGAGGCCATTGGTGCATTCGTAATACGAAATTACCCCATACAGCGAAGAAGGCATATAAACTTTGTGAACTCATCCCTACGGATTTCACATGTTCGTGGATTTTGCGCATCACCAAGTGTAGCGATGCGCCTTCTCGAACCATTTCAAGCATGGTTCGATGAGTTGACTCCCAATCACCAGCGGCGATGTCAAGAGCAAGTGAGTCAAAGTTGGTTTGTGATTCGGAAAGTTTTCGACCACTCATGATATGATTACCAATAGCGCGAAGGTCACCACCGTAGTGTGAATGCAGTGCGTCGGGGCTGTCGGTTGAACTCAAACCTTGTGTCGAAAGTAGGAGTTCAGCATACGCGCGCACTTGGTTTTGATTGTAAGGCTTGAATCTAAACTGCACACAGCGTGATTTGATAGCGGGGATTATACCACCATCATCGTTGCATGTGAGAATCCACCAGCATTGGCTCTTCTCCATCATGCGCTTCAATGCTTCTTGCGCAGGTTTGGTCATCCCTTCAAACTCATCAAGAAGGATGAGTCGCCTTGACCAAAGCGAACTGCTCAATGCAATCTCTTTGATTTTGTTTCGCACAGCATCAATACCTCTCTCGTCGGATGCATTCATCTCGATGAGGTCAAGGTTCAATTCGTTCGCAATCAAGTATGCGGCTGTCGTTTTACCGAGGCCGGGGTTGCCACTGAAAAGCAGACATTGGGGGCTATCACTTTCCCACTCGTCAAGATAGAAGAGCGGGTTGTTGGGGTCATTGTGGCCGATGAACTCGGCAATGGTTCGGGGTTTGTGTTCGGGCATGTTTTTTCCTCAATCCCTCGGTAGGGTTTGCCGAGTTCTTTATAAGGGGTCCACGACGCACGCCGTTTTCCCATAGGTTTTCTCGATATTATCATATTATTATTATAAGAATAATAGACTATATCTTTATCATAATAAAATGATATTATTGATAATCGAAAATGAATTAGCGTCAATCGCTACTTCCACTGTTGTCAATGAGGTCGATGATGTCCTCAATCCTTTCATGTGTGGGGTTGCGGTGCTTGTAATCCATCAACCGAATCATCTTGAGCATGTTATCTATGTCTGCTACATGTTGTTTGATGGGTGCAAGTATGCGTATCAGTTGCTTGATTAGTGCGGGGTCTTTGAGGATGCGTGCGTTGATACCTTGTGTGGATAGCCACATGTTGAGAGCGGGTTCATCCTTTCGTGATACCAGCACGCGTCTTACTACTCGGTATCCTATCCGTGTCTTGGGTGCGAAATGAACGCTCAATTGGAATCGGCATTCTCTCGCCAGCCATCCGAGGAAGAAACTATCATCGTCCATCACTATCTCTCCATCAAATCCCCAATCTGTATTGCGTCGGACTGACCTATCGTTGTATCAATGCGTGTAAGATAAGGTGCGCGTAGTGTCTTCGTGTCATGGTCGTATGACAGTGCGTGGAATATACCGATGAGTCCTTCGTCTATGTCCATCATACCCTGCGCGTCATACAGTCGTGCTAATCGTTCGGGTATGTCATCGGCTTTGACGAACGCGTATCCTATCGGGAACGGGTCGAACCCATCAAGGGCGGCTATCTTAATTCGTATTCCTTCGCCATCTCGGTATCCTCCGAGAATGATTAGCGGTAAGTCAAATGTTCTTCTCGGCACTATAAATCCTCCAACTGCTCCACTATGGAAGTAAGGTCGTTCAGCATCAGTTAGGCGCAAGACTTCACCCTCTTCTAATGACTGCACAATCGCACGCAGATGCGCGCGGTCCTCAACCTTCTTAGGTTCGTGCGCACGCGCATTCCTATTCTCTTTCCATAGATTGGGTTCGTCGTCTGTGTATAACCATTCAACGATGTTGTCTGCTTCATCCATCTCACACACACAGTCGTGCGTGCCTTCGATGTTGGGAGAGCGCGCTACGCGTTGCGCGGTCGATGAAAAACAATAGACGGCATCTCCCCTTCGGTGCGCGTAGTATCTTTTACCTCGCACGATGTCATAATGTGTCTGTTTGAAAGGGAGTGACCATCTATTCCACCGAGAATAGTGGGGGGATTTGAATGGGTAGGTGGGTTGGATAGTGTATTCGTGGGGGAGTGTTTCGTTTAGCGCACGCTGGATAATTTCACCTGCTGGCATGATAGAGCGCATTCGTTGAAGATGATTCGTGTCATACTTTGTGATGGATGCGAGTGATTGCATGATTCGTTTATACGCTAATGAGTTTCTTCCGAAAGCGAAACCCCAAAACAACATTGCACTCAATTGTGACATTGACTTGAATAGAATGTCAGCGTTCACTTCACAATGAACAATCATCTCCTTGAGTTCGATGACTTCTCTTAGTGTGAGTGAGTTGGTAATGTCTTGCGGGGATTCGGATGCAAGCAGTGTAGGCATTTCGTGTTCGTCTATCAATGATTCATACTCTTCGGGGAACAAACCATAGGAATGCGCTAACATCTTAATGATGTGATAAGGCTTGATGGATGAGCGCGGGTTAGCACAGCAAATTGTGATAATGTCATGCGCGCTATCCGCATTCGTCTTGAATAGATTAGCAAGGGTGCTTCCTTTAGTCTCGTTTTGAGAGGCAAAGACCGCGCTCGCTAAGTCTTCAAACTTCATTCCTCTTCCTCTATTCCTTTCGTGTGAAATATCAATCCGCGTAGGTGTGGGGGAACAGGCTTCTCATTCCAAACAGAAGGCATGATAACAACTGTGTTGTTATCAAGCGCGCTTAGTATGTTACCTTCGTCAGCCATGTCTATGATTTCGTGTCGTTCAAGAACCTGCATCTTATCCCATGTGAAGAAGAGGTCATCACCTGCGAGAAGATGATAGTCCATTGGACTCAACGCAACTTCATCAGTGTCACCTTCGTCGTGATGTCGAATAGCAACGCGCCATGCTTCTTCATCGGGGTCCATCAATACCCACTCCGCGTTCTCTAAATCGAAATTGACAAGGGGGATACCTGTGTTTGGTGAGGTCCATTCTTCGGCGGCGGCTTGCGCGGCGGCTTGTGGGTCTTGGATTAGTTCAGCGTCGTCTGCTATCATAGTCACACCAATCAACTCACACACTTTCTTAATGCGCTCAAGTGGTAGCAGTGATGCGGGACTTGCGTTAAGGACAGTGAGTATATTGTCCTCGTCTTTGCGCAACACAGCATCAGCAACACCCCATGTGTCACCCATACTCATCTTCTCGTAATGCTCACGCGTCCATTCAATATCATCTTGTGCAGGTATCCAGTTATCTGTTATCAATTTTCATCACCTTTGAACCAACGGAACTTTTTACAGCATCGCGCGGGGACAAGGATAACTTCTCGCTTGTGGGTATGTAAAGCGATTTGGTGTGGGTTTAATTGGTCACCACAAGAACACATGACAACTTCACCGAGTAGGTGGGATACATAATCAAAACCTTCAATGATGTGTGACTCACCATCATCAGTATCAATTGTGATACCCTTGAGATTCGCGTCTTCACCATTTGGTTTGATTAACCTTCCACAGTCGGTGAAATCGGACACGGCTATCTTGTAAGAAACGGACACATTCACCCCCAAGAGGGAGAAGGCTTTTATTGTTGCGCCATAAACATCGGCAACATATCGTATGTTACACCTGTAATATCACAGACAATCTCAATCTTCTCAAAGATACCGTAAGGCACAGTTCGATAGATGAGCATGTCAACAAACGCGTCGGGGTGACCACCACATGGACAGTCTTTGTATGGTAGGATGATAACATCAAGTGGTTGTTGCGCGGGCATCATGGTCTATTCCTCCCCAATACCATAGCGCGTGTCATAACCTTATCACCGAGAACCCATCGAAGTGAATAGCACACACCCTGCAATCCTTTGTAATCTCTCATGTGTTGCGCTTTCTCTCTCATCGGAGTATCCTTATCGTTGATAGCAACTTTGTGTTTCTTCATCTCCGCTTCTGCCTCATCAAGCATTGCTTCAATTCCCTCCCATGATTGGTCGTAAGTATAGTTGCGCGTCATTCCTCTTCATCTCCTTTCAGTTGGTGGTTGTGTGTATTCATTGCGAGAATCGTAGCGTGTGTTGTCATTTGAAACACATTGTAATCCTTGTATGCTGTCAACGAATCTAACGCCCCTTCATACTCGCGTCTTTCTAACTCATCCTTAATCCTATTGAGGCGCGTGATTTCAAACTTCAATCTGCGTAGTTGTTTGTGTGCAAAGTTCTTGAGAATCCTGTTACCCACATCAGTTATTGAAACCTGTCTTCCACTTCTCAAAGTGAGGTTGTAGGATTCAGCCGTAGTCATTCGGTCTTCATCTTCTGTCATCTTTAACCACCTGCATCATTCCTGTGCATTGTTCAGTTGCGTGTCCAATAATCAGTTTGCACTTTCCCGCGCTTCTCATTCTTTCGCTTCCGCATTCACGGCATCTTCTTAATTTTCTTTTTCCATGTGTCATAGTAATGCACCTTTTCCTGTTTTCAATTTCTTCAACAATGCCATGCCGATTGCTTCACGCGTCTTCCCTTCTTCACCGTCAAGTATTCGGTCAACAAGGTCTGCTTTTTCAGCAACCACTTGGTCAAACATCGAATCAATCGTTTCGTTAGCCGACAAGACAACCTTGTGGCATGTGGATTCTCCTTGTGTCATACGGCGAACGCGCGCCGCCGCTTGTTGTTCCCATGCTGGAACCCATTCACGCTCAACGAAGAGTGTGGTGTTAGCGTAGTCGAGGTTGACCCCTTCACGCATGGCATTAGTGGAACAGATGAGGAAGTCAATTTTTCCCTCTTGGAACTCTCTAATGTATTTTTGTCGGTGATTCCCTTGTGTGCTACCCACGATACAAAATGCTCGTCTTTCCTCACCATTCAACTTCGCTAACAGATTACTTACCACATCGTTATGATGCGCAAAGATAACGAGTGGCTTACCTGTGGTGTCATGATAATCATTCGCCCACTTAACCGCCGCGTCAACCTTGAGGCGACCTGCTATGTGTCGAAGTTGTGTCATCATGTTGAGAGAGAACCCCGCGTCTGTTGAACCAAAGTCAGCCTGTTGCTTGACCCATTCCTGCATCCATGAGTTGTATTCAACCTTGTATGCTTTCTGCGCTTCTTCGGGTAAGTCAAATGCTATGATTGTTTCAACCAACGATGGCATCTCACCTGCGATTCGTGGGTCATCCATAGAACGACGCAACATGAAGTCACGCAATATGTGGTTAAGTGGTGTGGTGATACCATCACGGCTTGTGTCTATGTTAGACGCGCCACTGAAATCCCAACCGAAAGAGTTCTTCTTAGCGTTGCAGTATTTCTTGGCGAAGGTGAAGTAGTTGGAGAAAGTCGCTGGCATCATCATGTTCAATGATGTGAAGAACTCACTCGGTCTATTCGTGATTGGTGTTCCCGATAGCGCAATGATACCTTGAACACCCTCCGCTAATTTTAGCGAGGCTTTGGTTGATGCGGTTTTCGGGTTCTTGATACGGTGAACCTCGTCAAAGATGATGCAGTCGTATTCGTTTGCTTTAAGGTGGTCAAGACGCTTCTCCAAAATAGCATAGTTAACTATGTTGAAGCGCGTCTGTTCAATCTCACCCTCCCATCCGTTGATGATGAAGGATGGTTGGTTGAGCCACTTGGTAATCTCATTACCCCAATTGTGTTTGACAATAGAAGGGCAGACAATCAGCACGCGTTTGTATTGAGCCAACTCAACACAAGCGAGTGCTTGAAGTGATTTACCAAGACCCATCTCATCAGCAATCAACACGCGTTGCCGCCCACCAGTCATGAACATAACAGGGGCGACGCGTTGGTAAGGTCGCATTGATGTGAACGGTTCTTCGTCGGGTAGTTCGATGACAGTATCAACCGCGCTTGACAGTTCCACTCGTTGTAGTGTAGCGGCGTGCGCTAACTGAACTTGTGGGTTGTCTTCGATAGCATCAGCGAGTGGGGCGTAGTGAGGGCGAACCGCGTTTGCCACAGCCATAGCAGTAGCAATCGGAATCATCCAATTCTTATTCGCGTTCATCCACTTAGCGTTACCAGCCGCCGCTTGTTTCATAGAACCGTTGATGTCTTTCCAGTTCGATTGAAAATCCCACTCGATGATGAGTTTGTCCGGTGCGGAGTATGTAGCCGTAGCACTACCAACAGGCACGACAATAGCATCCGCATCGTATTCTAAACCATCTATGGTAATGTCATGGTCTGCGAGAAATGTAACAGTCTTCTCAATAACATCCGCGCGGTCTTGAATTGTCCATAGACCCTTCTCTCCGTTCCATGTCATTTGAGGGAATGGTAGCGCGGCCTTCATGTCATCCTTCAAATTGAAGGGAACTTTGATGAGAGCGATGCGCGGCCCATAGTTGTCAGTGTATCGTTCAAATGTTATGTTCATTGTTTCACCTCCACGCATTCACCATTACATTCTTCACAGTAAGCCACACATATTCCTGTCGTGGCGCAAGAGGGATG
>TARA_R110000868_G_scaffold175340_4_pt1 | contig 23944 bp, 36 predicted proteins | sample TARA_R110000868 | Tara Oceans TARA_R110000868 (sample SAMEA4397489) | marine metagenome | biome: Polar Biome; feature: [SRF] surface water layer (ENVO:00010504); material: water (ENVO:00002006), including particulate matter (ENVO:01000060) such as... | depth 5 m | reverse complement strand
TGCTGCTGCCGTAAAAAAACAGGAAGAAATATTTAGGGAGATGTTAAGTATTAAATGAATTGAAAAAGGAGATAAGGATATGAAGTTTAGTGTAAATCGATCTGATGGCTTTGGATTTTCAACGATGAGTCAATTGTTTGATACTGAAGAGGAAGCTGAAGCTGAAGTTTCTAAACAACGTAAAGAAGAACCAGAAGCTGAGTTTTGGTCTGAACTCTTTACTAGTCTTGTAGGATGGAATTCCTCAGTAAATCAAGAGAAAGGAGAATAATTATGGGATTTAAACCTATGTTTAACTTTGGCCCTGAAGAAACGCAGGGAAACAGTTTAGTGTTTTCCACCTTTAAAGAGGCATACTTCTATGCTCAAGATAAGTTTAGAAGTTGGACAATGCCCACTGGGTTTTTTGTTGAAGAAAGTGAGGATGAAGTTAACTATACTTACACTTCGGACACTTCGGAAACCCCAGTTTTAACTGCAATAGCACATATTGCATATGGTGATGGTAAAGGAATTAACTAATGATAATTAATAATTTTGAAATACAAGGTGAATTTAAAACCCCTAAAGAACACATGACACGGGCAGGTAAGCTTATCATAGGTAAAAACCTATCACGTAACGATGAGTGGGTTGTAGCGTGGTTAGGAGACGGTGACAAGCAATGGTGCAGTGGTTGGTATTCATGTAATAAAACAGATGCGCTGAATGATTTTTTTGATAGGTGTAAGAATAGATTGTGGCGGTGATTTTTTTAACTTTGTAGAAAAGGAATAAACAATGTCTAAAGCAATAAAGAAACGTATCCATATTAATATGCATGTTATAAAGAATAATAATAAAACAGGGGAACGTAATCCTGTAATAACATGTAAAACAAGTAAGAGTAATACTTATGGACACGTAGTAAAAATACACGGGAGTAGTGAAGTAATCTACTCACCTGATAAACCCTTATCATGTGGTGCAAGAGTATGGATAGAAACAAATGCACCAGTAACATTAGATAATCAAACAATAGAGTAAGGAAAACTACAATGAAATCATTAACAATACTTAGCCTACTTTTAGTAAGTGGTTGTGCGTTACCAACGTACAATCAAGATTTAGGGGGACTTGAGTGGGAACCTCAACCTGCTTGGCATTACATAGGTTGTAACACAATTACAGCTAACCCTGCCCCTGATGGAGAGAAAGCATTCTTTCTGTTACCTATCTTTCCATTGAAAGTAGGAGACACTGTCCTATTTAAGAATGTTAAAGATAATAAAGTAATTAAAAGTACATCTTTAAAGCCTTGTTAACTATAACTAAAATATAAAAAGGTGTGAGTAATGGGTAATAAATTATGGAGTGTCGAAATTCATAATGGTATGGGAAAATTTAAAGACTTAAATACTCGTGTCGTTGATGAAACAGGTAAGGAAGTTTGTGATTGTTTAAATCGTTGGAGTAGTGATCACGGTGTAGCTAACGCTAAGAAAATTGTTGATGCTGTAAATGGATATACTGGTTACATTGATTTAACTATGTTTAAAGGAAACAATTAAATGTTAAAGAATAAATGGAAAATCGTAAGTGATACCTTATGCGATGATATTTATTGTCAGGATTGTCAGTATAGTGAACGTGGTTGGAACCCTGAAACAGGTGGATGGAGAGAATGTTGGTTGTTAAATGAAGGTACTGATCCTGAATACTGTTTAGGTTATGATAAAGGTAACGAACAATTAGAAACTAAAATAAAAGAAAAGATTTTATCTTTACCTGAAGCTAGTGAAGTACATCAAGTATTAACAAAAATATTAGAGGATTAAAAATGACTAAACCTGATAAATATTATAGAGATTATACAATATGTAGTATCTGTGGTCTAGGCACTAATGAACCATCTACGGATACTACACCTTGTGATTCATGCCAAAAGGTTTTATTAGAGAATAATGGTTGGGAGTTTAGCGGATCAGGTGACAATATGTCAGCTGAAAAAGGTAGGCAACTTATCATGGGTAACCTTAAAAATATATTAACTTTAATAAAAGTTCAAAACTAGATAAGGATATAATTAAATGTTAGCTGAATTAATAATGGTTGGAATGTTACTTTCACCTACACCTGAAGTTGAATGCCTCGCTAAAAATATGTATTATGAAGCACGTAGTGAAGGTATTGCAGGTATGTTAGCCGTCACTAACGTAGTTATTAACAGAGTTGAAGATGAGAGGTTTCCTGGCACAATATGTGAGGTTATTGAACAAGGGCCAACTATAGAGTTAGGTACAGATGTAAAGTTTCCTGTAAAAAATAGATGCCAATTCAGTTGGTATTGTGATGGTAAATCAAATGAACCTATTGACCTTGAAATGTATGCAGCAACAAGAGGTCTTGCACATCAGGTTTTACGAAAAGCCTTTCCTTACTTAGACCTCACTGGCGGGGCGTTATTTTATCATGCTCAATACATTAAACCTAAGTGGAGTAGTAAGTTTCAACTTACTCTTATACTTAATAAACACATGTTTTATAAATGGTGATTGACATTATAAGATATATTATGATATGTATAATTATATACTAACTAATAAAAGAGATATCCTATGATTAAAATAGATAAAGAAGAAAAGAAACTATCAAGTTCACTTGTATCTTATATTGAGACTGTAACAAGTAAAAGTATTGATGACCTTGATATGAGATACGTAAATGAATTTATTGATGAATTAAATTATTGGATTGATAAACAGTCTGAAGAAGAGGATTAGATGACAGACACACCAGACTTCCTAAAAAATACTAATACTGTATTTTATTATAAAAGCTCAGACCATAAATATAATTACTGGTCTAATTCTTCTGGGGATAATGTAGTAGAAGATAAATATACTGGTCTATGTAAGGTAACTATTTTTACTAAAAAAGGGCCGCCAATAATTGTAGGTGTTAAACATTTTGATAATGCTTTGGATGTCGTGAATAAATTTAAATTCAAAATGAAGGATAAAGATGATGGGTAAAATGAAACAATTATCTTTTGATTATGCTGTAGTAGAACAACTACGTAGTAATGTATTTGATTTACAATCACAATTAAATAAATCTTACATAAGAATTAAAGAACTAACCCAAGAATTAAACCATAAAAAAATACATTCTGATTATTGGGATGGTAGTATTAATTATGATGAGTGGTCTAAGAAGTACCAAAAAGATAGGGAAGCATAACATAATGCTATTAAAAAATAATTGTGGAATAAAGGAGTTTATTGATAAACGCTTATTAAAAATGAAGAGTACTAAAGGCTATTGGTCTATGAAAGAAGTTTGTGAAGAGATAACAGAGACTAACGGTCAAGAAGCAGGAGTCTCAGCTAAAAGATATATTCTAGAAAACATATGTAATATTTATGATGAACAAAATTATATTTCAACTGTCATTACTGACGTACGTAAAATGAAATTAAGTGTAAAAATCTTTGAAAAAAATATTAGTAATAATAAAAAAGGAAATATCTAATGTATAATCTTTGTCAATGGATGGTAGGCGAGAAGAAAGTACATGAGAATTGTTTAGAAGAAACTAACATTGACAATGTTATCGATTCATATGACAGTCTATTTAACCATATAGGTTTTAATACTGTTGTATCAGTTAGTAACGGAACACACCTACCTCTAATAAAGATTACTGAGAACGGTAATCTAAAGGCCACTTTGTTTTTTGAAAAAGTATAAAGGATTACAATGATGCAAGGATACCAAGAGTACGTAAGTAAGACTGAGAGTAAGCCTGTTAAAAAGGAAGGATGTACTCACTGTAGTAGTTCTGATGCTAACGTCTTATTTGATGATGGGCATCACTACTGTTTTAGCTGTAACACTTATTCAGCTGCCGTGGATGGGAGTACTAAATTAAAAGTAGTTGCTAATACGGGGACTAGTAAAATGACTAAACGTGATTGGGAATATAACGCCCTAACAGATCGTAAAATTAAACGTGAAACCGCTAATAAGTATGGTGTTCGTTCTGAATTATATGGGGACAAGGTTAAGTTCCATGAATACCCTTACTATTCAGTTACAGGTAATAAGATTGCATCTAAGATACGTGATGTATCCACTAAGGATATGTGGTCTGAAGGGGACATGAGGTCAGCTGGTTTATTTGGTCAGAACCTTTTTCCTAAAGGTGGTAAGTTTATTACTGTTACTGAGGGTGAATGCGATGCAATGGCTGCTTATGAGTTACTAGGCTCTAAGTATCCTGTAGTTTCAATCAAGACAGGTAGTGCAGGTGCCGCAAGAGATATTAAAGCTCAGTTTGAATACTTAGATAGTTATGAAACTATTGTCTTATCTTTTGATGATGATGAGACAGGACGTAAGGCAGCTAAACAAGTTGCATCTTTATTTGAACCTAAGAAGGTTAAGGTTATGAAGATGGATACAGCTAGTAATCTAAAAGATGCCAATGAGTTTCTTAGGCAGGGAAAATTCGAGGATTTTTCTAGACGTTGGTGGGCTTCTGAGGTGTATACCCCTGCTGGTATTATTAACTTAGCTGATATGGGGGATGTCTTATACGATGAGACAACCCAAGAAACCTGTCCTTATCCTTGGGAAGGTCTTAACGATAAGTTATATGGTATACGTACTGGTGAATTAGTAACCTTTACAGCAGGTACAGGTACAGGAAAATCAAGTATCCTACGAGAACTGATGTATCATATCCTTCAATCAACTGATAGTAATATTGGTGTACTTGCACTGGAAGAGAGTGTTAAGCAGACTTGCTTCCATCTTATGTCAGTGCCAGCTAATGACCGACTGTACTTAAAAGAAGTACGAGAAAAGTATGATAAGGAAGCTCTTAAAGATTTTGAAAGTAAAACTATAGGTACTCGTAGGTTCTTTGCCTTTGACCACTTTGGTTCAATTAGTAATGATGAAATCTTACAGCGAGTAAGGTACATGATTAAAGCTATGGACTGTAAATGGATTTTCTTAGATCATCTTTCTATCTTAGTTAGTGGTCAAGAGAATGGAGATGAACGTAGGTCAATAGATATTCTGATGACTAAACTACGGTCACTAGTTGAGGAAACTAATTGTGCATTGCTTCTTGTTTCGCATCTACGTCGAACCTCTTCTGATAAAGGAGCAGAAGATGGTAATGAAATTTCATTAGGTCATCTAAGAGGAAGCCAATCGATTGCTCAACTAAGCGATGCTGTGATTGCATTGGAACGTGATCAACAGGCTGATGATCCTATTGAAGCTAATACCACAAAAGTAAGAGTTCTTAAAAATAGATATGCTGGTGATAATGGTATTGCATGTTCTCTAGGGTTCGATAAGAATACAGGTAGACTGTCAGAGATTTCACCTGAAGTCGATAATGATGATTTTGATATTAAGAATGAATACTCAGAATTATATAATACAGAACCTGTAAATAAAATATGAAAGGATATTATAATATGAAAACTATTTTAATAGTTATACTAACTTCTATTGCTTTAATAGCTATGTTTGGAAGCGGTAGAGCAGCCCAGCTAAATACAAAACCTGAAGGTTTGGAGATATGTGACGGGAAATTTGCTCTATGTGCAGCTTCTACGTGTGTCCCAACAGGGAAAACAATAACAGTTCAAGGAAAAGAATACCCTGAAGCTAGTTGCCAATGTCCTGTCCTTGAAGGTAAAGCCCTTGCGGATGTTGACGGCGGGAATATGCAAGGAACATGTGATACAAAAGATAAAGCACAGGTGTGGAGTTTATTTTCATATAAAGCATTCTTACCTCAACAAATGAATGATTGGAGTAAGTCTCCTGCAAAACAAAAAACTCGTGTACAGGAATGTGGTTCTGAATTAAATCTTGGAGCGGATACTGTTAATTGTTTCTCTATGTCCTGTGAGATTACAAAAGACATTAATGGTACTGAGATTGCATCATGCTCATGTCCTATCGGACAGTCAGTAGAGAATACAGATGTAGACCCAGCTACTAGCTTTCTTATACAGTCAGGTCAAGGTAACCCTGAATATTGTGATAAAAATCCTGTAGCTATAACACCTTTCCGTAATTAAAATATAATACATTAATAGGTAACAGCTTAGTAAGGTAGTTCTACGAACTTACTAAGTTGTTACTATTATTTTGGACTAGGAGTTAAAAATTATGATTAGTGGTAAGACATGGGGCCAAACAGAAACTATTTTGCAGAACCCTTTTGTAGAGTTTCATCGTATTGATATTAAGAAAAACGGTTACTGTAGCCTACATAAACATGAGTTTAAACATAATATGTTTTATGTTGTATCAGGTGAACTTGAAATTGAAGTTTACAAAAATGATTACGATTTAGTTGATACTACATTACTATGTGCAGGAGAAATGACAATCTGTAAGCCTAATGAGTATCATAGGTTTAAAGCATTAACAGACGTTTTATGTTTTGAATTATATTATCCTGAACCATTATCAAAAGATATTCTACGTAAAGATGTAGGTGGAAGTTAATGTTGGACACTCACTATGCTACAAGGTATATTAAGGCCGTATAGATAGTAGGAGTCATAAAATGAAAGTAGTCTGTGATATCGAAACAGATGCTATTAAAGCTACAACCATTCACTGTATTGTTTGTAAAGATATAGAAGACAATAAAGTTTATTCTTTTTACGGTGATACCCTGAATGACTTTATTGATTTTAGTAAAAATATTACAGAGTATATAGGACATAACTTTCTAAGCTTTGATGCACCTGTTCTTTTTAAATTACTAGGCGTAACTATTAGTGCTAAACAGATTACTGATACGTTAATCCTATCTCAATTAGACAAACCAGATCGTGAAGGCGGTCATTCACTTAAATCTTGGGGCGAACGACTTAAAGATAATAAGATATCGTTTGATAGCTTTGAGTACTTTACAAAAGAAATGTTAGAGTACTGCATTCAAGATGTTGATGTCTGCCATAAAATATACGTACACTTAAATAAAAAATTATCCAATTACTCATCCATTTCCATCCGTATGGAACATACAATCAGAGCTATTGTAAATCAGCAGCAAGAGAATGGATTTTATTTTAACTATAGTGAAGCTAATATCTTTACGGCTAAGTTAACTCAACTTATGGAAGGTGTTAAGGATGAGGTGCATAAAACTATGCAGCCTCTAGCCCAACCTATAAAAGAAGTCATACCTGTCTATAAAAAAGATGGTACATTAAGTATGCGTAATCTTAAATGTTTAGGCGATATGGGTACTAGTGTAGCAGGTCCATTCACCTCTCTTAAATTTGAAGAATTTAATTTAGGAAGTAGACAACAGATAGCTAAACAACTTATGCATAAAGGATGGAAGCCTACTAAATTTACTGAGAAAGGTAGCATCATTGTAGATGAGACAGTTCTTGAGAAGGTTGATTTACCTGAAGCTCAACTAATATATCGTTATCTTTTATTACAGAAACGTATAGCACAGCTTAACAACTGGCTATCTGCATACAATCACGATACAGGATGTATTCACGGCAGAGTAATAACACTAGGTGCAAATACAAATAGGATGACACACCGTAATCCTAACGTAGCACAGACCCCCGCTAATCACAGTGAGTATGGAGAGGAGTGTAGACAACTGTTCACCGTTCCTACGGATCGTCTATTAGTAGGCTGCGATGCATCTGGTTTGGAGTTACGTTGTCTTGCTCATTACATGGATGATAATGATTTTACTAATGAACTTTTAGAAGGGGATATACATACAGCTAATCAGAAAATGGCTAAACTAGAAACCCGTGATCAAGCTAAGACATTCATCTATGCATTAATTTATGGTGCAGGGCCAGCCAAGATGGGTAAGATTGTAGGTAAAGGTAAACAAGCAGGTCAACAGATGATCCATAACTATTTAGAAGCTGTACCTGCATTACGTATTCTCCGTAAAAAGATTGATAAAGCTTCTGCTAGTGGATTAATCAAGGCTATTGATGGAAGACTATTAAATATACGTAGTAAACACAGCGCATTGAATACTTTGTTACAAGGTATGGGGGCTATTGTATGTAAATACTGGCTCATTGAAATTATGAAAAGAATACATAAACATAAATTAAATGCTAAATTAGTAGGTTCAATTCACGATGAGTATCAGTTTGATGTGAGTACAGACGATGCATCAGCATTTGCTATTCATACTAATGAAGCAATTAAAGATGTAGAGATAAATTTAGCGTTACGCTGTCCACTTGACAGTGATTATAAAATAGGAAAAAATTGGAAGGAGACACATTAAATATATTTAAATGAAAAAAAGTATTGACTCTAAGTTATATGTCTATATACTTCATAATATAGACAGGAACATTAGTTCCAGATTAAATAATCATAGAAGGAAATAAGTACACTATGAAGAAAAAATCTACTAGCGAACAACGAGTATTATCAGCGTTACGAAAACGTAACAGGGTAACTCGTAAGACTTCTATAGAACGTAAGTTATCAGAGAATTTAACAGCTACGATTTCTGACCTACGTAAAAAAGGTTATGAGATTGCTACAGTAACTGCTAAAACTCCTGAAGGTTTAACTTACACTCGTTATCGTCTTGTAAGTGAACCACAACTTTCAACCGCACAACAATAAGGATTATATAAAACAATGAGTATTATTCAAGGTACAGCATATTGGGCTTCTATCACTCAACCTAACACTAAGTTTGAACCTACATGGTGCATTGACGTTGCTAATCTAGATGCTAAGGCTAAGAAAATTTTAAAAGCTGATGGGTTGGCTGATAAGATTAAGAATTTAGGTGATGATCGTGGTGATTTTATTAAGATTACTCAGAAAGTTGAAAAACGTAATGGGGATATCTTTGAACCCCCTAAAGTTGTTGATGGTATGAAGCGTCCCTTTACTGACTTAGTAGGTAATGGTTCTAAAGTTGCAGTTAAATATTTCGTTCGAGAATGGGAATATGCAGGTAAGAGCGGTACTACAGCTGATCTAAAAGCCGTACAAGTTCTTGAGCATATTGCATATGGTGATGGTGAAGATTTTGATATCGTTGAAAGCTCTGTAGGCGGCGATATTGATGAAGTGGAAGATTTCGATGATCTTCCTATGACTGCGGCTGGTTAATTTTACATGCAGTCTATCTAAGATAGAGGGATAGGGTTTTGTACTCCTTTACCTATCCCTCTTTTCTTACCTGAAGGAAATTATGAGAGAAATAAAATGGCTAAGAAAAAGAAAATTGATACTCTTATCGAGGATATTTATAAAGTTTTTGAGACAGACGTTGAACTACCAGATAGCCTAATTGAAGAGTTTGGTACTAGAGTATCGGAAATGGTTAAGAACCGTATTGAAGAAGTACGGAGCGGCCCTGAAGGGCTACGTCTATCTCAGATAGGAACTCCTAATAGAAAAGTATGGTACGGTTTACAGAACTACGATAAAAAACCTTTAACTGGTCAAGATAGACTAAAGTTTATGTATGGTGATTTAGTAGAAGAACTGCTTATACTTTTAATAAAACTAGCTGGACACTCTATTACTGATGAACAAAAAACTATAACAATAGAAGGTGTCAAAGGACATCAAGATTGTAGAATTGATAATGTAATTACGGATATTAAATCCGCTAGTTCATTCGGATTTAGGAAGTTTAAAGATAACTCTATAGTAAATGGTAATGATCCGTTTGGATATATAGCACAACTATCCGCATACACTGAAGGTCAAGGTGAGGATGAAGGAGCTTTCTTAGTTTTAAATAAAGAGAATGCTGACTTACATTTACTACATGTTGATAGCCTCGATATGATCAATGCTACAGATCGGATTAAGGAATTAAAAGGATTAGTAGATGAAAAAAACCCCCCTGCTAGGTGTTATTCTGACGAGCCTGATGGTGTTAGTGGTAATCGTGTTCTCCCCATTAGTTGTGTTTGGTGTCCTTATAAGCTTACTTGTTGGAGCGACTGCAATGATGGCAAAGGACTACGTACTTTTCAATATTCAAAAAATGTACGGTACTTTACGCAAGTTCATAAAACACCAAAAGTACAGGAAATATTATGATAGATTTCGATTTAAATAAAAAAGATTTTACATTCGATGAGGACAAAGCAAACGAGATAGAAACATTTTGCACAGCTATCTATAACAATAGTCGTAAAGCGAACACCGTAGATAGGAGACAAGATACATCTAGAACTTCAGTTGAGGTCAACTTACAAGGTATGGCAGCTGAGATATGGTTTAAAGAAAAATATAGTCTACCTTATACATTAGATGTTAATTCTCCTGACACACAAACAAGAAGCTATACGGTTGATATTGATGCTCAAGTAGACGATTTAATATTTGAAATAAAACAAACAGCCTACGATAACGGGTGTCTATTTGTTAGACATAATAATTGGGTAGGAAAAAATAGGGAACTAAAAGCAGATGTCTTTGTTTTAATTGTAGGTAAGTTTCCTAATTACGATAGAAACTTATTTATTTCTAGAGAAAAATTTGAATACCTTAATTCTGTTAATGGTAAGCTCACACACACTATTCATAAGAAAATAGGAAAACATGGTTATCATGTTGAACAAGAGGATATGTATCCCACATTAACTGAAGCAAGGGCATGGCAAAAAGAAAAACTAGAAACAAAAGCGGCTTAAAATTTAGAAGTGGTTCAGAAGTTAAATGCGCTGATCTTTTAGATAAACGTAAGATTACATATTTATATGAACCACACACTCTCGCTTATACCGTAGAGAAAACTTACCTACCTGACTTTCAATTAGAAGAATATGGTTTCTACATTGAGGTTAAAGGTAGGTTTGTTTCTTCAGATAGGTCTAAACATCTACGTATTAAAAAAACATATCCTGAATTAGATATTAGGTTTATGTTTGATAATCCAAATGCAAAACTGTATAAAGGATCAAAATCAACAAACGCTGATTGGTGTATTAAGTATGGTTATAAATTCTGTAAACTTTCTGATGGACTACCCAAAGAATGGTTTAAGAAATGACCGAAACAAATATTAATATTATTTTAGATGATCTTGTAACTACTTCATTAAGATCACCTTCTTCTGAAAAGACTTTATTTTTAGCGGTTATTTTACAAGCTTTACTTGATGCAACTAAACCACAATACAGCGGTGAACCAGAGCAGTCTGGATTAGACAGACGTTCAGCTAAAGCTTGGTTTACAGCATCTGCTGGTGTAACAGCACAAGACTTTATTACAGTATGCGATTTAGCTGGTGTCGATCCTTCATATACCAGAACATTTTCTTATAAAATTATTGAATCTAAAGAAGTAGTATTTGTACGTAAAAGAATTAATGCTTTATTGACCCATTCGTAAAAAAGGAGTATAATTTAGAACATGCCTGACGATAATGTAAATCACCCTAAACACTATAATCAAATCGGTATAGAGTGTATCGATGCAATCCAAGAGGTTACAGGAGAAGGTTTTGAGGGTTACCTCCAAGGTAATGTTATGAAATATTTATGGCGTTATAAATATAAAAATGGTATTGAAGATTTAGAAAAAGCACAATGGTATTTAAAAAGATTGGTTGAGGTAGTAGATAAATGATGCGTGACAAAACAAGAGAACAGTTAGTTGAAGAGTTTCATAAAGCTTTTAACCTAGATATAAATAGTTCTGCGAGAGTTTCTCTTTTAAGTTTACGTACTAGACTAATTGAAGAGGAAACTAAAGAAGTTGTAGAGGCGTTAAATAGTATTAGTACAGAATTAATCTTTTCAAGAAGTCCATCAGCTGATCAATGGAGCCATTTACTTAAAGAACTATGTGACCTACAGTATGTATTAAGCGGCACTATTGTTTCACTTAAAGATTTACCTACAGAAAATTTCTCTGCTGCATTTAATAGGGTTCATAAAAGTAATATGTCTAAATTAAATTCAGAAGGTAAACCTACTTATGATAGCAATGGAAAAGTATTAAAAAGCTCAGAATATCTAGAGCCTGATCTTTCAATATTAGTATAATTAAAGGAGATACTATGACAACTAACTATGAAGATTTTATTCATATCAGCAGATATGCACGTTTTTTAGAAGATGATAATCGTAGAGAAACCTATGACGATACTGTTGATCGTTGGTGGAACTACATGACTACTAAATTTCCACTTCTAACACAAAGTCCTGAAGTTAAAAAAGCAATCCTATCTAAAAATGTTATGCCTTCAATGCGTACTATGATGGCAGCTGGAGAAGCTTTAGACCGTAACCATGTTGCAGCTTATAATTGTAGTTACTTAGCTGTAGACGATCCTAAATGCTTTGATGAAGCTCTTATGATACTTATGTGCGGTACTGGTGTAGGTTTTAGTGTAGAGCGTAACTCTGTAGAGAACATGCCAGAAGTACCTGTCATTACTCATACAGATGAATCAATTATTGTAGCTGATAGTAAAGAGGGTTGGGCTAAAGGTCTACGACAGTTAATCTCTAGGTTATATGCAGGTGAACATCCAAAATGGGATTTAAGTAAGATTAGACCTGCAGGTAGCCGTCTTAAAACTTTTGGTGGACGTGCAAGTGGACCTGAACCTTTAGAGAACTTATTTAAGTTTGTTACATCTACTTTTTATAAAGCCTCTGGGCGTAAACTCTCTAGTTTAGAATGCCATGACATTATGTGTGCTGTAGCCGCTGCTGTTGTTGTCGGTGGAGTACGTAGATCAGCAATGATTTCACTATCTAATTTAAGTGATGATCGTATGCGTCATGCTAAAATGGGCAGTTGGTTTAATGAAAATGTGAATAGAAGTTATGCTAACAACTCAATCGCCTTTTCTGAAAAACCTGACATGGGAACATTTTTACGAGAGTGGACTTCTATCTATGAGTCTAAGAGTGGAGAAAGAGGATTATTTAATCGTGTCGCTGCTGTTAGTAAAGCAGCTGAGATTGGTAGAGATACTTCACATTCTTTTGGTACTAACCCTTGTGGAGAAATATCTCTACGATCTAAACAGTTCTGTAACCTTAGTGAAGTTGTAGTTCGACCACACGATACAAAAAAGACCATAAAAGAGAAGGTTCGTATTGCGGCTATTATTGGTACATTCCAATCAGCATTAACTGATTTTAAATATCTTTCTAAAAAATGGAAAGATAACAGTGAAGAAGAACGTCTACTAGGTGTATCTCTTACTGGAATATTTGATAACAAACTTACGTATGATCCTGATCCTGAGTTCCTAGAAGAACTACGACAACATGCAAGAGATATTAATATTTGGATATCTAAACTTTTAGGTGTTAATCCTTCAGCGGCTGTTACTACGGTCAAGCCTTCTGGTACTGTATCTCAATTAGTTAATAGCGGTAGTGGCATTCACCCTAGATATGCTCATCGTTACATTCGACGTGTACGTGCTGATGCAAACGATCCGTTAGCTAAGTGGATGATTGAAAATAAAATGCCCTTTGAAGTTGATGTCTATAATAAACAGAACTACGTGTTCTCTTTTCCTATAGAATCCGCTGAAGATGCGGTTACACGTAATGACATCTCTGCATTAGATCATCTAAATCTATGGCTTAAATACCGCAAGCATTGGACTGATCATAATCCATCAGTAACTATATATGTAGGTGAAGATGAATGGATGGATGTAGGACAGTGGGTATATTCTAATTGGGATGATGTTTGTGGTATCGCTTTCTTACCTAAAGAAGATGACTCACATAGCTATGTTCAAGCACCTTATGAAGAGATAGATAAAGAAACATATGAAAAATTAGCAGCTGACCTACCTAATATAGACTACTCTAAATACACAGAGTTCGATGATAATACTACCTCATCACAAGAGTTAGCCTGTACAGCTGGTGTGTGTGAAATTTAAATATGAGCATAGTGCCTTTTATTAAAGTTAGTAATTTATTACAGACTACAAAGTGTGATGATATTATTAATGCACTAGAGACGCACCTATCTTTAGTAGGAGAGGAGCATAGTAAAGCAACCGTAATACAAAGTAATAAATCTGAATTACAGAAAGAAATACGGTCTACTGAAATATGTTTCCTTCCTACTGATAGCTCCTTATCCTCTACGTTTTTTCATATAGTTAAGGAAGTAAATAAAACATGTAAATGGAATTTTGATATTAATAACGTGGAATCAATCCAAGTTCTAAAATATAATGTAGGAGATTTTTATATTCCACATATAGATGTTCTAGCACCGTCAAAAACTAACACTCAAAGAAAATTAACAGCTATGGTGTGGCTAAATGAGCCTGAAGATTATGAAGGTGGAGAATTTATTATATATCCTTTAGACACTGATCCTGTTTCTTTAAAGTTAAGAAAAGGTGATGCTGTAATACTACCTTCATTTATGACTCATCAAGCTTCTGAAGTTACAGATGGTAAAAGATATTCTACAACAGCATGGATAGAAGGACCAAACTGGAGATGAAGGTTGATTACATACAACATTGTGGGACTGATCTATCAGTTGTTAATGCAGCAAGAGTTTCATTTAATAAAGAAAGTAAAATTATCGATGATAAAGATATCAAGTTAATTAAGTATCTAGCTAACCATAAACATACAAGTCCCTTTAACCATGCTTTCCTAACTGTTCGCGTCAAAGCTCCTATCTTTGTAGCGCGGCAGTTAGTGAAGCATAAGTTTATGCCGTGGAATGAAGTCTCACGTAGATATGTTGACAGTGAGCCTGAGTTCTACGTGCCTTATGATTGGCGATTTAAAGCTGACAATGTAAAGCAGGGGTCACGTAGTTCTGGATTACCGCAACAGGAAGTTATCAATGAGTTATCTTCCCGTGAAGACGCTAACGGTTACGTCCGAACACCTGATGAAGGTAACGAAGACTGCCTAATCACGTACAAGAACCTTCTAGAAATAGGGGTCTGTCCTGAACAAGCTCGTATGGTCTTACCTCAGTCTATGTATACTGAGTGGTACTGGTCAGGTACACTAGGAGCTTTCTTAGATATGTTAAAGCTACGCCTTAAACCTGACACACAACAAGAGACAAGAGAGATTGCAAAGATGATTGCTGATATTGTTAAACAATACTGGCCTGAATCATACAAAGCTATATTAGTACTGTAAGACATGTATAAAAAATAGCTTGATTGATTAGTATAAAGTAGATATACTATAGAGATGTATTCTAAAACTCCCACAGTTTATATAGGTTATGATATCAAAGAAGACATGGCATTTCAAGTAGCTGTAGCTTCAATTAAAAAACATGCTAGTAAACCAATTAACATTGTTCCTTTAAAACAAGAAGCTCTTAGAAGGGCAGGTTTGTTTAAGCGTAGTCATTATACTGTAGAAGAACAAAGGTATGATTGTTTTGATCGTAAACCTTTCTCTACTGACTTTTCGTTTACTAGATTTTTAATACCTGCCCTTAATCAATACGAGGGTTTAGCTCTGTATATTGATTGCGACATGTTGTTTAGATCAGACATCTGGGAGTTATTTGATAGCATCTGTATAGATGAGTCAGCTATATGGTCTGTTCATCACGACTACAATCCAACATCTAAACAAAAGATGAGTGGTCAAGTTCAATCACTGTACAATAGAAAAAACTGGTCTAGTTTTGTAGTATTTAATTGTAGTCACGATGCTAATAAACTACTTACAGTAGATGATGTATCTGTAAAAAATGGAAGTTGGTTACATTCTTTTCAATGGTTAGAAGATCAACAGATTGGAAAACTAAACGAAGAGTGGAACTGGCTTGATGGTTGGTCACCAGACCACGTTAACCCTAAAAATGTTCACTTCACTACAGGTGGACCTCAATTTATTAATTGGAAACATTCTAGAGCTATTGATAAGATATACGTTCAAGAATGGGAAAACTATAGATTTAACTTACTTAAAGAAGAGGCAATGAAAACGATATGAAAAACAAAACCACATTTGTAACCTCATTTAGTGAAGATGGATATAATAGATATGGTAAACAGATGCTGGAATCAGTTGCTAAATTCTGGGATAAAGATTTAAACCTTGTTTGTTTTTACCATGACTTTGACATCAATAGCTGTAATCCACCTATTAGTAAAAATATACAATATCGTAATTTAAATGAAGTTCAAGATTTATTAGATTACCGTGAGACATTTAAGCAATACGATGGCGTAGTTTCTGATAACTATAATTGGAGAATGGATGCTATTAAATGGTGTCATAAAGTATTCGCACTGTCTGAACAAGCTTTTGATATGGCTGAAGAATCAGTTCAAGCTGGTTGGATGGTTTGGCTTGATGCGGATACCGTTACTACTAAACCTTTTAGTGCCAAAGATATTGAACCTTACTTAAATGAAAATGTTTCTCTTGTTCATTTAGGACGCACTAAAACAGACTATAGTGAGACTTCTTTTGTAGGTTTTAATATTAATAGAGAAAATGCTATCAGGTTTATCGCTGATTTACGTGGAGCATATATAAGTGGAGAAGTTTTATCATATCGTGAATGGCATGATGGATTTATTTTTGAACGACTACTTAACATCTATAAAGCTCATGGAACAAACGTCCACAACCTTACACCTGATGTAAAAGATTTAGATGCTTTTGGAGTGTCTCCTTTATCACAATGGATGATACATTTTAAAGGAAATAAGAAAAATTCAATTGCTGAACAATCCTCTATTCTTCCCAATCCTAATGAACTATCAACAGATGTTAATGGTCCTAAACGATATGGACAACTACTAAAAGTAGTTCAACATTATAACCCATCTTCTATTATAGAAACAGGAACATGGAATGGCGGTAGAGCTATTCAAATGGCTGAAGCAGTCTTTAGTACAGGTGCAACAGAAGTTGAGTACACAGGATTTGATTTATTTGAGGATGCAACAGATGAGACAGACAAAGTAGAATTTAATACAAAGAAACATAATACTCTTGAAGCTGTTACAGCTAGATTAGAAGAATATAAACAAAAGAAAAAAGAAGAAGGCAAAGATTTTTATTTTGTACTTCATAAAGGGAATACAAAAGAAACTCTAGTTAAGTTCCCAGTGTCTGCTGACTTAGCTTATATTGATGGTGGACATTCATATGAGACAGTACATAACGATTATAAATTAATTAATTCACCTATTCGTATATTTAATAGTTTTTTCTCAACGGATATTAATGATAAACTACCTTCCCCTGAAGTGTGCGGTGTTAATGATCTAGTTAAAGAACTAGCTGAAGAAATTACAGAAAATGATAAGAAGTGGCGTATTAAAGTTATCCCTTCTACTGACCCTGTATTAAATGGTGGAGTTGCTCATTTAGCAGTATTACTTACTGAAGACAGTACTCCTGAATTACCAGAAGAATTATTTAGAATACCAATTGTAATAAATCCTAAAGACTGTATGCCTGACGATTATATTATTAATAATATTAATACTAATCTTAAACTAATTGAAGATGATAAGTGGATGAAGCGTTGTCGTATGACAGATGATCAACTTATTACTATTTCAGGCGGTAACATAGATTATAAAAAATTAAAAACTACACTTAAAACTTTAAAAGCACAGAAAATTAAATATAAGATTGCCTGTGTTAAACATGCGTACCCTGAGTTATTAAAGCGTAAGATTTTTCCTGACTATTGTATTATACTAGACCCTAGACCTATTGATGGACTATCTACGCATAATGTTTTAAGAAAAGATTTATTTAAAGATATACGTAAAGATACTTTATTTTTAGTTGCTAGTATGACTGATCCATCAGTAACTCAATATCTCTTAGATAAGAAAGCTAATATTAAACTATGGCATGCCTATAGTGAAGCTATACGAGATAAGACATCTACAGACGAGTTAAAGACAAAAGAAAGCTGTGACATCTCAGATGATGCAGTACTAGTCTCAGGTGGAACCTGTGCAGCTATGCGAACAATGGGAATGTTCCATGTATTAGGATTTAGAACATTTCAGATGTTTGGTTTTGATTGCTCAGTTGAGGAACCTTCAGAAGAAGAAAAGAAGGAATTACTAGACACTGGTCAAATGAAGTACATGAAAGTTGAAACAAATGGTAATCACTTCTGGACAACAGGAGAACTACTAGCAATGGCTCAAGATTGTGAGAAATTATTTTCAAGGCAAGACATCGATTTTAATATTATTTTTAACGGCTCTAACACACTAGTATATGAAGTCTTTAAAAGTTCTCTTAAATCAAAAGAAATTAGTTATTCAGAATTATGCCTTTAAATAAACAACAAGAAGTATTCTGCCAGCATTATGTATTAAGCCGTAATGGTTCTGAGTCAGCTAAACAAGCTGGTTACAGTACTATTGCGGCTGCTAATCAAGCATCCAGACTTCTTAAACGTGAGGATATTAAACAACGTATAGAAGATTTAGAAGGTACGTTTTCAACTGATATTGATGTTATCAAAGAACTAGAAAAACAATATACTTATGCTAATACACAAGGGCATACTAATAGCGCAATTAAAGCACTTGAGATGCTTTCAAGAGCAAGAGGAAATAGTCCTGATAATATTGATCAGTCTCCTGAAAGTTTAGAAAAAGATATTATTAGATGTATGGAAATACTAGGGGAAGCTAAAGTAGTTGATCTAGTAGCTTTATGTAATTGGAATTACAGCCTACCTACTGCAGAAGAACAGGCTGAGACTGCAGAGATGGTTAAAAAACAAACTAAGGAAAATTAAATTATGATAGAAATAATTCTCTTTCTGATCTTCTCCGTACCACTAGCCCTCTAAGTTTTCTTCCACCTGCTAGTACCCACTTAGGTAACTCATTAGCTGCACCTAATCTTTCATTCCTATTTAACTTCATTCTTAATGTAGAATTTTGAAGATTTCCTAATCCTAGATTATATGAGAATGATATAAGAGCCGCATGTTCTTGAGGTTCAAGTTTAACTTTAATTAATCGTAGTACACCATAAGCAAACTTCTGTAGATCATGTTCTAAAAAGTCTTCAGCTTCTTTCTGAGTGATGTCAGGATCATTTATAGACACACGCTTGCCATTAGGATACCGTGTAGCTCCATATCCTATTGTAGGAACTTTAGCTGAACAGTGATAGGGAGATAATCTGCATCCCTCAAAATGCTTTACAATAGGAACAGCAATTGAGATTGCTTTTTTTATTTCTTGTTCCATTTAGATACCATCCGATTTCCAAACCAAAATGAAATTACAGCCGCAAATAGTGCCTTTGTATCTTCATCCCATACAATTAGAAGTGCATCATTAATTGCTAAACCTTTAGCTGTTAAAGCTAGATAAGCACTTACCTCTACAAAACAAAATAAACCAAAGAAAGAATAAGTAATTATAGGTCTTACCGTAGCTGATAGTGTCGATGTCCACGATGCTGAATGCTCCTGTAAGCCGCTATCGTGCTTATACATAGCGTTCATCTGAGCTACGTCAGCCTGAGTGTTAATTTCTTCTAGACGTTGCACATGAGCGTCTGACTGAGACTTCATTTGTAAGTCCATTACCTTTAGCTCGTGAGATTTATCTGCACGATCTTGAAAGAATGACATTACAGAAGGAAGAAATGACGTACCAAATCCTAATAATGATCCTAATAAACTTAACATTATTAATTTTTCCTTTTATTCTGAACTAAAGATATCATCATATACATCACGAGGTTTAGGTATATCTAAAGTTAGCGGTGTATTTTCTGGAGTTATATTTGTATCTAATAATGAATCATACAAAGTCTGAATTTGTTTTGGAAGCTGCCTATTTTTGTTATTAAAAGACATAGTAGAATCAGTATTACTTAACTGGAGTGGAATAAATTTATTATTTTCAGTTGTAGTTAATAAATTTAACCTATTAAGCTGAGAGGCTTGTCCTTTTTTAATAGCTAATGCACTAGATATATCATTATTACTAAATCCTAATTTACGATAAGATTCCATAACAGCTTTAAGTTCCTCTTGAGATTTAAATCTATCTTTATTTGCTGATAAATATGCTTTATAAATTGCATCTGGAGAAGAACTTAAATTTTCTATTTCTTTTGATACTTTTTTACCTGCACCTTTAAACTTACCTTCAAGAGGTTGGAGTTGATAATTTAAACCAGCAGTAAGATCAAACCGTTTTTTTCCAAATCCTAAAAGACCTTGTAGATTAACTTCAGAAGGATTAATAGTTGCTCTACTTTTTACCTTCATTCCTTGACCTTGTTCAGATTCTTGTTTCTTTTTATAAAAATTCATAAATCCAGGTGTAAATGGATCAAGAGCAATTGATAAAGTATTAGCAAGTAATCCAGGAACACCTACATTTGTTAATGATGATCCAATATAATCAGAAGATGGAACAAAAGATTCTCCTACAGATTTACCATTAAATAATTTTATAACTGCATCTGTAATCATTGAAGTACCAAGAAAAGGAGCCATCTGATTTTCTAGTAAACCCATAGCTGCTTTATTAAATTCAGGTCTATTAGCAATATCAACACTTAAATTATCTTCATCATCCAAGTCTAAACCTATTGTATTAATAACTTGGTGTGTAGCAGCAGCCATAGATTTTAAATAATCATATGGATCAAGAGAACCTAATCTAAGATAGTTAACTCCTTTATGTTTATTTTTATCAGTATTTATACCACTCATATAAATTCTATTAGAAAAAGCTTCGTAATTAGGAGCTACAGAATTAATAGAATCTTCTTGATCATTAGTAATTCCATGAGATTGCTTAGAGTACTCCATAGCCATTCCTGGTATAAGACCAATAGTAGTCATTCCAGCAAGTTTTTTAGCTGCTTCTTTCTGAAGTACAGTATTTCCACTTACTGCATCCCTAAGAGTATACTTAGCTAAATTTTTAGATGTACGTATCATTTCAGCGGGGAAAGATAAAAAGTCTCCGAAAGGTAAACTACGCATACCTGATATTGCTTTTGAAACTTGTGAGTAATTAGGCATTAAATCACGAGTACGTTGTGAAGCTAATACTTCAATTTTATCTTCTGTTAAATCAGGATAAGCTTTTTTAAGATAATTTTTAGTTTTTTCAAAATGCATAAGTTTAAAGACATCATCTTCTGCTTGATATACATCTAAAATAGTATCATTAACTTTTTTACCTGCGTTTTTAACTCTCCTTAATCCTATTTTATCCATCCAACCAATTGGGCTTTTACCAGCTGCTTGTAAGTTTCTACGAATCATTCCAGTAGTTACGTTACTATTAACAACTCCTAACTCTCTTGCTCTACCTAAATAGTTTCCAAGTTTTTCACTATTCATTCCTGTTAAAGATTTAAATGTAGTTGTTGCTGCTTTTCCAGCAGTTTTACCTATAGGAAGCATACCATTAGCAAACAATATAGCACCTTGACCTAATGTATTAGCAACATGAGTTGCAGGATTATAAATAGTTTTAGCTGCTTGTGATGCACCTTTAAGTTTTAAAAAAGTACCAAAATATTTTCCTAATGTACTATTAGCAGTATCAGTCCAATCTGTTAAACCTTCTCTCATAATCTTAGCATATGTAGGATCAAGATATAGACCATCTAATTTACCTGCTACTGTATTAAAATCTATTTCACCTGCAGCCTCTCTCCCCATTACTCTTTCTAATCTTCCTTTAATTAACTCAGAAGCATCCTGCCAAGATGAAGGATCAGCAACTTTTCCTGATTTTGCTAATCCTCTAGAAATTAAATTCCCTTCTAAATCTTTTATAAAATCCATTTCAGATGAGATACGAGAAAGTTTTTCTATAGTTTTTGAATAACGTGTAGAAGAATCTTTAACTTCTCCAAAAAATTCTTTTAATTCTTTAGGCATGTTTTTTTCTTTTGGACGGAACACGCCTGAAGGACCAGTTGTAAATAATTTTGATAATGACCCTAATTCTTTTTTAACTTGATCTTCAGGGGAGTCTCTTAACATAGCTAGTAAAATACGTTTTGCTTCATTATCATTTACAGAACTTACATTTGATTTAATATAATTAGCTGCATTCTGAACAACCTTATCACTTCCTTTAAATTTCTTAACTCGTTTAACCATTTCATTTCTAAAAATTGGATCATCAAATACATCATAAGATACATTTACATATGTACCTAAATTAGAATCGATAGTAGCTTTAAGTTCCGAATTTCCTACAAGATTATTACTTACATTAGAAGATATAGTATCTATTTTATTTCTCATTTTTGAAATAATATTTTGTACTTCTGGACTAACATTATTTAAAAGTTGTGTAGCATTCGTATCACCCTCAAGTGCTTTATTTAAAAAGTCATCTAATTCAGATTTATTCATTTTATTTAAAGTAGTATTTTGTTTAATTGCTTTTTTAAATTCAGAATTTAAACCTTCAGTTTCTAATAATGCTTTAGCACTAGCTGCATCTCTTTTAATTGCAGCTGAAAAAGTATTATCATCTACTCCTCTTTGAGACGTAAAGGTTTCTTTAACAAATCTGTCTAGTTTAGTTCCTTTATAAGTTTTACTTACTCCTTTAATAATAGGTACAATTCCTAAAGAAGCTGCTCCTAATGCAGAATCTATTGCTAAATTTTTAGGAGCAACTTTTGAGTAATACTCAGAAAGCATTTGTTGTCTATCCATTCCTTTAGTATCAACATTATTATTTTTTAATACTTCTCTGACATCATTTAAAAAAGGTTCTCCTAGTGTATAAGTTACACCTGCAGCCCCCCCTGTTATAGCAGCTGTTGCTATTTTAGTAGGTGTTTTTCCAATTGTTGAAATACCTTTTCTTTTTGCTTTATTTATAAACGAACGAGCAGCTACTGCTGGAATAGCTGAAGATTTTAAAGCTGTTTTTGCGGCTTTAAATAAAAGCCCTCCACCTATAAATAAACTAGATATATCTGAGGAAAGAGGTTCATTAGAATTTCTACCTGCATAAGGATCAAATACTTCAGTAAAATATTCTTCCACTACATCAGGTACATACTCGTCTATTTTTTCAGAAATAAAATCTGTAACTTTCTTTCCAGTTTCTGTTGTATCTGCAAGTGCATCAACTAATTCTACCGTTCCAGATGCAGCTTTTCCAATATTTCGAGCCGCAAACCTACTTATATCAAAATCAGTATCTCCACCAATCGTTAATTCTTTATCTAAGGTATCTAAAAATAATTCTTGATCTTCTGAAGAAAGACTATCAGTGTCTTTATCTTTAAATAACTCTTTAGATGTTTTATTATATAAAGGAATATACTCTTCGTTGTACGCAGACATAAACTCTTGTTCATCAATTCCTCTATCCTTTAGGACTTGTTGACGTGCTTCATCACCCTCAGTTTCTTTAATTTCTTTTAAGGTATCTTGAAAAGTTTGTGTTTTAATAGATAAAACCATTTACATTCCCTAGCTTAATGTTATTACACTTAACGCCGTATTTAATATTCTTTAAGTTTAGGAGTCCTTAAAGGATTTTTTAGCATCTTAATTTTATCAAACAAGATAATAGGATAAATAATAACTGCAAAAATAATTGCCATAAAAAAACATAACGTATAAAAAACTATTGATGATATTATATCAATAAAATACATTATTGTATCGTTCCTAGATTCGCCTTTTTTAATGTACTTCCTGCGCTATTATTAGAACTAGAAGAACTAGAAGAACCAGAAGAACTAGAAGGATTATTAGGTGAGATAACACCACTTCTAGTATCGAAATAAAATTGCATTCTATTATTAATTGCCTCTTGAGCTATAGTTAAAGCGTTACTTGGATCATTTGATTTTAATGCTTTAGTATAAGCTTCTAAACCAATTTTTAATGCTTGACCAGCTGCAGTTTGTGCACCTGCTGATCTTCCTTTAATTTCTGGTTCTAATACTTTATT